>Ga0070731_10001241_pt1 | contig 27317 bp, 25 predicted proteins | sample Coa_R1_2_FD_66448 | JGI IMG/M metagenome (GOLD analysis project Ga0070731, IMG submission 66448) | Surface soil microbial communities from Centralia Pennsylvania, which are recovering from an underground coalmine fire - Coalmine... | ecosystem: Environmental > Terrestrial > Soil > Unclassified ... | reverse complement strand
CTTGCCGACGGCGGAATCCTGGTGGATCAGTCGGTGCTGACGGGCGAGTCGTTCCCGGTCGAGCGCGGTCCGGGAAGTACAGCGTATTCCGGCTCTTTGGTCAACCGCGGCGAGGCGACCAGCGTCGTGACCGCGACGGGCAGCCGGACCTATTTCGGGAGAACGGCGGAGCTGGTTCGCACGGCCGCGGCACCGCCCCGCCTCGAACGCCTCGTGGTGGGAATTGCCAAGTCCCTGGGCGCCCTCGATCTCCTCCTGGTCGTCGTCGTGTTCGCGGTCACGATCGTCGAGGGCAGGATGTTTCTCGGGGCTCTTCCGTTCATGCTGATGCTGCTGGTGGCCTCCGTCCCCATGGCCCTGCCGGTGATGTTCACGATGTCGGCCGCGATGGGCGCGCGCATGCTGGCGGAGAAAGGGATCCTGGCCACGCGTCTCTCAGCGATCGGGGACGCGGCGGCGGTGGATGTGCTCTGTCTCGACAAAACCGGAACGCTCACTGAGAACCGGCTGACGGTCGGACAGGTGGAGCCGTCCGCGGCGGGGAGCCCGGGCGAGGTGATGCGCCTCGCCGCCCTGGCGTCCGAGGAGGCCACGCAGGATCCGATCGATCTCGCCATCCTCAGGGCGGCCCGGGAGCGCGGGGTGGTGGACGCGTCGGCACAGCGGGTCAGCTTCGTGCCGTTTGACCCGGCCACCAAGCGCTCGGAGGCGATGGTGCGGCAGGACGGTCAGGTGCTGCGCGTCGTCAAAGGCGAGCCGGCGACCGTTGCCGGACTCGCCGGGGCGCCGTGGGAGGAGATCGCGGAGGCCGTCGCGCGCCTCTCCGCGGACGGGTCGCGCGTCCTGGCGGTCGCGGCCGGACCCGAGGGCCGGCTCCGCGTCGCCGGTCTCCTGGCCTTGAGCGATCCCCCCCGAGCCGATTCGGCGGCCCTGATCGCGGAATTGCAACAGCGCGGCGTGCGCGTGCTGCTCCTGACCGGAGACGGGGAGGAGACCGCGCGGGCGATTGCCGCCAAGGTCGGCATCGCCGGCGAGGTCGCGCCGTCCGGGACGATCCGCGAGGATCTCGATCCGGAGACGGCGACGCGCTTCTCGATTTTCCCGAGGGTCTTCCCGCAGGACAAGTTCTCTCTCGTCCGGGCGCTGCAGACGGCGGGCCATGTCGTCGGAATGACCGGCGATGGCGTCAACGACGCGCCGGCCCTCAGGCAGGCGGACATCGGGATTGCGGTGGCCAACGCGACCGACGTCGCGAAGGCGGCGGCGGGCTTCGTTCTGACCAGGCCCGGCCTCGGCGAGATCATCACGGCGATCGAGGCCAGCCGGCGGATCTACCGGCGGATGCAGACCTTCGTCATGACGCTGATGACCCGCAAGATCGCCATTCCAGTGTTTCTCTCCTTGGGCGTGCTGGTGCTGAACACGTTCGTGCTCACCCCTCTCCAGATCGTGCTGTTGCTGATCACCACGGACGTCGCGACCATGGCAGTCTCCGCGGATCAGGTGACGGCCTCACCCGTCCCGGACCGCTGGGCGATTCGTCCACTGATGGTGGCCGCCGTGGGACTCGCCGTTCCGCTGCTTCTGCTGAGCGGCGCGGTCTACTGGGCCGGCGCGAACATCTTGCTGCTCGGCACCGCCACGCTCCAAACCCTGGTGTTCTTGTGGCTGACCCTCGCCGGCTCACAAAGCATTTTGTATATGACGCGTGCGCGAAGCTATTTCTGGACGAAGCCCTATCCGGGGCATTGGCTGATCACGGCCACGCTCGTGCTTGTGGGCACCGTCATGCTCGTGGTCGTCGAGGGCTGGTTGGTGGCGCCGCTTCCGTCGTCCCTGGTGGGCGCCGTGCTGCTTCTTACCGTGCTGTTCCTTTTCGTCGCCGACCAACTCAAGGTTGCCTTGTTGCGGTTGGCGGGCTCGGACGCCAAATTTTGAGGAGGGGCGCCGAGCCATAAGAACTTGAGCCTCACGCGCACACTCCAGAACGGGTTTCTCAGAAGACCGCCTGCGATGTGGAGGGCACCGGGAGGGTCAGCGTGACCGTCACGATTAGCATCGGGTTGTTCCTGCTCGCGGTCGCCTCCGGTATGCTCGGGCTCGGCGTGGCTTTCGCAGCCGTCCCATTCCTGGGCCTGTTCCTGCACGATCTGGTGCATCAGGTACAACCCCTGTCTCTGTTTCTGAACGGCGTCACGGCGCTGTTCGCTTTGTTCGGCTTCGCCCGGAGCAGTCTGGTGCAATGGCGTCCGGCTATCTGGCTCGCCATCGTGACCACCGTCGCCGCCCCGCTCGGCGCGTGGCTCGCCCAGCACGTCGATCCCCGGTGGCTGTGGGCTTTCTACTTCGTGGCGGTCGCCTATCTCGCGTGGCGCATGTTTCTGCCGGACCACCCCGCCGCCGCCTCGCCGGCACCCGCGGAGGTCAATCTCCGGCTCGCCCTGCTGCTCGCCGCGCCCATCGCAGTCGCCGCCGGCATGCTCGGCGTGGGCCCGGGGTTCCTGCTCCTCCCCACCCTCATTGTGGTCGGCTTCGAGCCCAAGCACGCCGCGGCGATCAACGCCCTCGCCGTGACGCCGCCGTCCTTCTCGGCCCTGCTGCCGCACTTGGCCACGGCGAGCGTGAACTTACAGTTGGCAAGCGTGCTGGTGGTCGTGGGCGCGGCCGGATCCTTTCTCGGTGCCCGCATTACGAGCCTCTACGTCCCAGGCAGGCGGCTGAAGCAGTTCTTCGGCGTGCTCATCGTGGTCCTGACCGCGTATAAATTGATCCAAATCCTCGGCATCTAAAGGAAGCACCGATGGTGTGGCCGGTCCGGACGCCGCGCCGCTCGCCCAGGAGCGGTCGCACGGAATCTTCACGGGGGCGGCACGGGCGCTGCACGGACCGGCGGTACCCTCTCATCGGAAGCAAAAACCGGGGCTGAGTCAGTGTGGGGGCCCGGTCGATGAAGGAGGGAACGGCGATGAGGAAGCTCCTGCTGGTCAGCGGGATTATCCTAGCGTTGCTCGGGGCGGGCGTGGTCGTGACGCAGGCCGCGGCACCGTGGTTTGGTCCTTGGGGAGGGCCGGGGGTGCGTGCCGGTGGACCATGGGCTGGCCCTGGCGGGGTCGGTATCCCGGCCGACGTCGTGAGCAGCCTGCAGATCGCGGCCTTCTCGGGTGCGGCGAGGGCCCTGGGCATGTCCCCGGACGCCCTGCGTCAGGAGGTGGCGTCGGGAACGACGATTTGGGCGATTGCTGAGGCGAAGCACGTGTCGCCGGCCGATCTCCAGACCGCCGCGGTGAATGCTCGCCGCGATGCCGTTGATCAGGCGCTGAGCGCGGGAAAGATCACGCAGGACCAGGCCAACTGGCTGCTGCAGGTTGGGCCCGCGCGCGGCGTTGGGTTTGGTCGCGGCGTTGGGTTCGGTCCCGGCGCGGGACCCGGATTTGGGTTCCGGCATCCCTTCGGCTGGGGGTCCGGCGGGCCGTTCCCGCCCGGCTTTCCGCGGTAACGGGATGACCAGCAGTGGGGCGGGCGCAGGCCCGCCCCGCTGGATCCATCGAACGAGGCGAGTGGCAACCAGTTTTTCACGTAAGCCTGCATCGACGGCCGAAGGACGGGAGAGAGTCGACGCCATACGTATGTGACGTAGCCGTCCACGCTCGACGTATCAGGAGAGAGGTAACGCGATGTGGGGTTGGATGGGGATGTGGATGCTGATCTTCTGGGCCGGCGTCGTCGTGCTGGCGATCTGGGTGGCGTCCTGGCTCTTCCCCTCCACTGCCCAGCACTCTTCCTCGGCCCGCGAAACACTGGACCTTCGTTACGCTCGGGGGGAATTGACCCAGGAGCAGTATCGGCAGATACGCCAGCAACTTGCGCCGCCGCGAGCGTGGCCAGGGCCGTGGGGTGCACTGCTGATCGCGCTGATCCTGGTCGCGCTCGTGCTGCTGACGATGGCGGGGCCCTGGGGAATGCACGGTCCGTGGATGGCACCGTGGTATCGCCCCGGATGGCATCCGTGAGCGTCGCGTCGATCGGGGAGAGCCGGGTGGCCGGCCCTCGCGTGTTGGTGGTCGACGACGAGGAAAGCATCGTCGACCTGGTCGGGTCCTATCTGCGGAACGACGGGTTCCAGGTCGACATCGCCATGACCGGGTCCGACGCGTTGGCGAAGGCCAGGGCGTTTCGGCCGGACCTCGTCGTGCTGGACCTCAACCTCCCCGGCGTGGACGGACTTGAGGTGCTGAGACAGCTGCGGGCCGAGTCCGCGATCTACGTGATTCTGCTGACCGCGCGGACCGAGGAGACCGATCGGATCGTGGGACTCTCCGTGGGTGCCGATGACTACGTGACCAAGCCGTTCAGCCCCCGCGAGCTGGTCGCCCGCGTCCGTGCCGTCCTCCGCCGGAGCCGCGCCGCAGACGGCCAGCAGCCGGTCCAGACATTTCGGCGGGTGCGGGTCGATCCGGGGAGGCGGGAGGTCACGAAGGACGGGCAGCCGGTGACGCTCACCGCGCTCGAATTCGACCTGCTCTACGCGCTAGCGCGCGATTCGGGCCACGTGCTTACGCGAGAGTCCCTCCTGCAGCGCGTCTGGGGGACTGATTACTTCGGCGACGCCCGCGTGGTGGATGCGCACGTCAAGGAGCTGCGGCGGAAGCTCGGCGACGACCCGAACCGGCCGGTGTTCATCCACACGGTGCGCGGGGTCGGCTACAAATTCGCCGACGCGGGGACGTGAGCCGTATGGGTGCGCCGCGCCTACGGCTCGGCGGGAGGCTCTTTCTCTCTTCTGCGCTCAGCCTCGTCGTCGGGGCCGTGGTGCTGTGGGTGACGATCCAAATGCTGACCCCGGTCATCGTGAGCGAGCACCTCGCCGCGATGCCGCGGTTCTTCGGTCAGCCTCCTGAACGCATGACGGCATTTCTGAACGACCTGCTTGCCGCGGTGAACACGGCTGTGGGCGTCGCTGCGATCGCCGCCGTCCTCACCGCCGCCGTCGTCAGTCTTGTCGTCGCCCGGCGGATCGCGGCATCCATCAAGGCGATGGCCGTGGTGACGACCCGCATCGCCGCGGGGCGCTACGGGGAGCGCGTCCCAGTCGCCTCCGCCGATGAGCTCGGCGAGCTCGCCGTCCACGTGAACCAGCTGGCCGAGTCGCTCGAGGAAGTGGAGGCGCGGCGCCGGGACCTGATCGCCGACGTGGCGCACGAGCTCCGCACACCGATGGCGGGCATCGCCGGGTACATGGAGGGACTCCTGGACGGGGTGATGCCCGCTACCCCGGAGACCTTTCGCCGGGTAGCCCGAGAGACGGCCCGCCTCCAGCGGCTGGTGGACGATCTGCAAGAGCTCTCCCGGGCCGAAGCCGCGCAGGTGTCGCTCCACCTTCGTCGTGTCGAGGTCCGGGAACTGATCGATGCCGCCGCCGGCCGGTTCCGCCCCCAATTCGCGGACAAAGGGGTGGAGATGGGTGTCCAGATCGCGTCCGGACCCCTCCCGGTCCTGACTGACCCCGATCGGATCGGCCAGGTGCTCACCAACCTGCTCGGCAACGCCCTGCAGTACACACCCGCGGGCGGGCGGGTCGAGATCCGCGCCGGCCGCGCGAACGGGACGGTCGCGATCGCCGTCGCCGACACCGGAATCGGGATCGCGTCGGAGCATCTGCCGCACGTGTTCGAGCGATTCTATCGGGCGGACCGCTCGCGGGCCCGGACGAGCGGCGGCAGCGGCATCGGCCTCACGATCACCCGCCACCTCGTAGAGGCGCACGGCGGCTCGATCGGGGCGGAAAGCGCAGGCTTGGGGCGCGGCAGCACGTTCACCGTCACCCTGCCGTTGGCGAAGTAGGCGGGCACCTCGGCGACCAGAACGGCCAGAAGCGGCTTCAGACAGAAGCGCCCGGTCACGGCACTGGCTGATCTTCCGGCATCGCGCACAGAATCTTCACGAAAGCGGCACGGACGCCGCACAGACTCCCGGTACCCTCTCGTCTCAAAGGATATCCCGTTTCAGGGAGGGAGAGTGACATGCACATACGGTCGTGGATTGCCGTCGCGGTGATGGGGGTGCTCAGCCTTCTCGCCATCCCCGGGCTGGCGCAGCCGGGAATCGGCGTTGGGCCGGTGGGGGGAGGGCAGCCGGCGGCGACCGGCCGGCCGCTGTCGATCGAGCAGGCCGTGGCCGCCGCCCAGCGGTTCATCGTGCAGTCGGGACTTTCCGGGGTGGCGCCCGCGCACGTCATGGAGTTCGCGAATAACTTCTACGTGGCGGTCACCGACACGGCGACCGGGCAGGGCGCGTTCGAGCTCCTCGTCGACCGCGACAGCGGGGCCGTGCATCCCGAACCGCAGAGCATGATGTGGAACACAAAGTACGGCCGAATGGCCGGCGGGTTTGGCTCCGGCCCGCAGGGTCCGGGCGGGCCGATGATGCGTCATGGATTCGGCCCCGGCGCGTTCGGTGCCGGCCGGTCAGGTCCGGGCACACCGATGATGGGTCCCGGGCTCTCATCCGGCGGCGTCACACCGGGCAGCCCAGCGAACGGCGGGGTGCGACACGACAGCGCGTTCTTTGCCGATATGCGTCTTGTCCATGCGTTGCTGTTGAATCATGACAAGATCAAACGGTCGGTGACCAAGCTGTCAAACGGCATCCGGACCGTGACGGAGTCCGACGATCCGCAGGTCGCGCAACTGATCAAAGCACACGTCGCCAGCATGGCCCAGCGGTTGCAGAACGGAAGCGAATTCAATGTGGCAAGCCACACGCTCCCGACGATCTTTCAGAACGCGGCTAAGATTCGCACGCGGATCCAGCAGACGCCACGCGGCGTGATCGTCACGCAAACGTCGGACGATCCGGCGACGGTGACCGCGCTGCAGCGGCACGCGTCCGAAGTGGATGATCTCGTGCAGGGCGGAATGGCGGCGTTTATGCGCAGTGTCATGGCGAACGGTGGCCCCGCCGGATTTGGTCCGGGTGGCCCCATGATGGGCCACGGATTCGGCCCCGGCGGGTTTGGCCCCGGCCAGCATGGCCCGGGCGGGCCGATGATGGGCGGCGGATTCGGCCCCGACACGATCGGCCAGGGCTCAGCAGGATCCGGCGAGGCGTCGGTCACGCTCGACCAAGCGAGGAGCCGCGCGCAACAGTATCTGGACGCGCAGCGTCCGGGGACGAAAGCGGACGAGGCGAGGACGTTCCCCGGCTACTACACGTTCGACGTCTCCGCGAATGCGAAGCCGATCGGAATGCTCAGCGTGAACGCGTCCACCGGACAGGTCTGGTACCACGTCTGGCACGGTGCGTTCATCCAGGAACGCGATCTGAAGTAAGCGCCCGGCTCGGGGGAAGGAGTGAGCGGCGATGTGGGGCGGGATGGTGCTGTGGATGCTGATCGTCTGGGTCGGCGTGATTGTCCTGGCGATCTGGGCGGCGTCCCGGCTCTTCCCCTCCACTGCCTCTCCGTCATCATCGGCGCGTGAGGTTGTGGCTCTTCGGCACGCCCGAGGCCAGCTGAGCTGACACTGGAGCACTACCGGCATCGGCCTGGGTCTCCCGGGTGGTGCCCGTAAGAGCCGAACACACACAACAAGAGGAGGACCATCGCATGCGCGTGTTTTTCGCTGGAATTGTCGTCATGTCGATCTTGATCGGAGCGGCCGCCGTGTCCCTTGCGCAGCCCGCCGGCCCGGCTCCCTCTCCTTACGCTCCGCAGATGGGCAGTCCGGTGCGCGGTTTGAGCCAGCAAGAGATTGATGACCTGCGCGCTGGTCGAGGCGCCGGCCTCGCCCGGATGGCCGAATTGAATGGGTACCCAGGACCCGTGCACGCGCTCGAGTTGCGGGACAAGCTTGGTCTTTCGCCCGCGCAGGTGAAGCAAATCGAGGACCTCCGGGATACGACCATCGCGCAAGCACAACGCCTGGGCGCAGAGATCATCGAGCAGGAGGCGCGGTTGAGCGGTGCCTTCGCCGGTCGAACGATCACGGAGCGGGACATGGCGGCGCAGGTAGCGGAACTGGCCGGACTCTATGGCCGGCTGAGAGCGACCCACCTACGTGCCCATCTAGTGATGCGCTCGCTACTATCCGAGTCACAGGTCGCTCAGTACGATGCGCTTCGAGGCTATACGATGCCGGGTCAGTCGCCGGGGATGTCGCATCAGCATCCGTGATCGCTGGGTGCGGGTAACACTCGGTGACAATCACGCCGCGGCGGCCGCTACGGAACCCGAAGCTGTCGGCTGCTTGATCAGGCAGGAGCGGTTTCTAAGTCGGGAGCATCTTCTGTGTGGGTAACTGCGACGAGCAGGCCCCCGTTGCAAACGCTGGCGCGCCGCCTGCCGACGATTTTGCCTCTATTGTGGCAGCCAAGGCCATCGAGGTGACACGCGCGCATAGCGCTCGGCCGCCTGAGGAGGTTGGGGTTCAGGCCACGGCTACTACAATTCTGGGCAGAAGATTCCTTGTAATGAGGGGGTTACCGGTTCGAATCCGGTCGGGGGCTCCACATTACCACTGGCCCACGCGTTTTGAGATCCTACCGGAGCAGCACGGGGTGCGCCGGGAAGCCCAGATCTTCGAGCGCATCCGCAACTCCGATAGCGACGAGATGCCCCAGGCGTGACGTGGCCACCTCAAACTCCGCCCCCCGGGGCACCACAAAGACGACGTACCCTTTGCTCCGGACAAAACGCATGGTGCGCGTGGCCTGCAAACCCGTAGCGAAGGTCCCGATGCTGACCACGTAGCCGGGGACGGGCATGTGGGGCTCGGCGACCGAATGCTCGACGCTTACTGCGGCACGGGCGATCTTGCCCTCTTGCTGGCGGAGCGCGTCGGGCCGACGGGCCGGGACAAACACGGGAGGCGGCAGCGCAGACGCAGGCCGTTCGTGACGGGGGGCCAGCGCGCCGAGTCCATGGAGCACAGAAGCGCTCTGCGCTACTCCCAGCGCGAAGGAGGCCGCCGCGGCCACGGCGCCCAGCACGATACGGTGCCAGCGGGTCGGCGTGGAGCGCGCGCGGGCAGGTGCGACGAGCGGCGCGGCCTGCGCCTGATCGGCGCTTAATTGTGCGTCGTGTGGTGCAACCGCCTCGGTCGAGAGGGCGGTCCCGACCGCCGCGGCGGCGATCGTGCCCTTCGCTTTCTTCACGGCGGTGGATTCGCGGCTGGCCAGCCTGAGGAGATCTTCGACGGTCGCCGACACATGCGTCGCCCTTCGGCCCTCGGCTCTTCGGCCGCCCGCGACACCGACGCTCACCGTCAGTCTCCTGGGATCGCCATTCATATCCACCGGGACCGCGACTTGGCCCTCGATGCGTGCGGCGAGCGCACGCACGTCATCTGCCCGGCGGGTCGTGGCGATCACGAACTCGTCGCCGCCGTATCGGCAGAGGAGGTCGGCGGACGGATCGATGAGGTCGCCGAGCAAATGCGTGATCGCGCGGAGAATTTCGTCACCGGCGACGTGACCGAGGACCTTGTTGACTTCACCGAAGTTGTCGAGATCGACAAACAGGATGCCGACTTCGCGCCCACTTGCCAGAGCGGCGGACGCCCATGATCGCAGGGCGGTCGCCCACGCCAGGCCGGTCAACGGATCGGTCTGCTGACCCTGGGCGTTCAACACGGCGACCATGGAGATCTGCCCGACGATCGCCCCCGCATCGATGACCGGGAGCACCTCGACACCTTGCCTCACCATGAGCGCGCGTGTCTGCAACAGCGACAGTGCGGGCGTCGCTGGAGCAATCTCTCGTGTCATAACCGTTCCCACGGGCCGGTAGGGAGGCTCCCTCAGCAACTGCCTTGGAGTCACGAGCCCGACGACGCGGCCTTGCGAGCAGACCGGAAGGCCCATGAGGCCCTCCCGGCGGAGGATTTCTGCTGCGGCTGCAACTGAATCATCGATATTCACCGACGCGCTCGTCGGCACCATCGTTTCGGCTACGGTGAGGAACCCTTTGTCGGTCATCCGTAGTCACCCACGTTATCGTTCTACCCTCCCGGGGGATTCGCCTTGTGGATGGCGGGTGCGAGCAGGCCGCTTGGTTAAGCGTTGCGTGATTCGGCCTATCCTGAGATAATCTTTGAGTATCCTCCCTTTCGTCTTTGCCAAGGGATTACAGAGGAAGAGTTCGAATCTGGTCGGGGGCTGCGCATTACTGAAGGCGAGTGATCGTCCACGCGAGCGGGGGGTGCACCGTGTCGAACGGGATGAAAGTCGAAAAACTGGAGACAAAGTCGCACGACACGCCGGACGAGGTAAGGACTCCGAACAAAACGCGGGTCGAGGTTGTGAAGCTCGGCGGTTTCACATTGGGCCGCTTCATCTTCCAGCCGGGATGGCGCTGGTCGGAATGCGTCAAGCCTGTCGTCAAGACCGAGTCGTGCCAGGCGGCGCATGTAGGTTATGCGATCTCCGGTCGCCTGAAGGTCAAGATGAACGACGGTGCTGAGAAGACGATCACGTCGGGAATGTCGTACACGATTCCACCGGGGCATGACGGCTGGGTGGAAGGCAATGAGCCGTTCGTCGGTATCGAAGTCATGAGCGCGGAGCACTACGCGAAGGCTTGAGCGCCGGCGGGTCACCGAGTTTCGGGAAGAAGAGGGCGGGTCAGGAGTGCCGACCCGCCCTCGCTTTTCTGTCAGGGCTTCCCTCCGCCGACCCGCAGGCCAAGCCCTGGCGCACCGTTCCTGTGCGGCAGCAGGGGCCCTCCGCCGCTCCGGCGAAAGCGCCCCGCGGTTTCACGCGGCGCGAACTGTCGAGACTCCCGCCTCGTCAGTAGAGGGTGGCCCGCCGCGGGTCCGCGGGCGCGACCTGGACGGCTACCGGCGGGGTCTGCTGGCAGCACCAAATTCTGTTGGGGGGGATGTGGATGCGACGTCTTGTCGCGGTTGCCGCCGCGATCTTGCTGATCGCCACGTGGGCACCGCTGCCCGGCCGGTCAGCGACCGCTTATACGCCACAACAGACCGTCGTCATCGCGATGGACATCTCGAGTGTCATCTCGCTCGATCCTCAGGTGTCCTATGAGTTCACCGAGCCGGACCATCTCGCCTATTCCACGCTCGTCGAGTTCGCCCAGGGCGATCTGACCCATCCGCGGCCCAGCGTCGCGTCGTCCTGGACGTCGAGCAAAGACGCGAAGACGTACACGTTTCATCTCCGGCCGGGCGTCAAGTTTGCCAGCGGCAACGCGGTGACCGCGGCCGACGTCCTCTACACGTTCGAGCGGGCCGTCAACATCCCCAAGGACCCGGCGTCGTGGCTGATCACGCAGATGGGGATCGACGAAAAGAACGTCGACCAGATCGTGAAAACGCCCGATCCGCAGACCGTCGTCTTCACGCTGCCCGAGGCGTTCAGCCCCGGGGCGTTTCTGTCGATCATGGCGAACACCGTCGCGGGCATCGTCGACAGCAAGACGGTTCGCCAGCACGTCACGAACAACGACTGGGGTACCGGCTGGCTGATTGATCACTCGGCCGGCAGCGGCCCGTACCAAATCGCGCGGTGGGAGCGCCTGGTGACGATCGAGCTCGTCGCGAACCCCAACTACAACCTCAGCCGGGCGCCGTCGATCAAGCGCATCGTGTGGCCCAACATTCAGGAGAACACGGTGCAGCGGAACATGCTGGAGCGCGGCGACGCGGATATCGCGACCGGCCTCTCGGCGGCGCAGCTCCAAGCGCTCAAGAGCGACAGCCGGTTTTACGTCTCGCAGATCCCCGACCTCGGCGAAGAGTACGTGGGCATGGACGTAAAGAACGTGCCCGCGTTCACCAAGGCCCAGGTCCGGCAGGCGGTCCGGTGGGCGATCGATTACGACGGCATTGTCCGGCAGCTGCTGAACGGTAACGGGCTGCCGCTTCAGAGCATCGTCCCGAAGGGGCTCTTCGGCTACGATCCGGCGCTGCCGTTCAAGCACGACCCGGCCAAGGCCAAGGCGCTCCTGGCGGAGGCCGGATTCGCCAACGGCTTCTCCGCCACCATGCTCGCGCCGAGCGGCTCCGCCGCCGGCGGCATCTCGGCGGGCGACCTCGCGGCGAAGATCAAGAACGATCTGGGCGCCGTCGGGATCAACGTCACGATCCGCCAGGTGGCGTCCTCCGAGATGTACCAGACGTACCGCGGCCAGAAGTCGGAGATGGTGCTCGCCAACTGGTACGTGGACTACCCGGATCCCGACGACTTTTCCAAGCCGTTTGGGGACTACAAGCAGAAGTCGCTCTGCTGGCGCCTGCAGTACTATAATGACCCGCTGAGTGCGCTGGTCAACCAGGCCGGCGGGCTGGAGAATACGCCGCAGCGCGGCGCGCTCTACAAGCGGATCAACGACGTCATGAATCAGGACGGGCCGTTCGCGCTCTTGTATCAGCCGATGATCTCGAACGCCGCGTCGAAGCGGATCCAGCACCTCGTCTTCGATCCGGTGAACTTCATCGACTTCTTCCAGCTGACCAAGCAGTAGCGCCGGGCAGGCGGGGGGACGGATCTTCAGTCCCCCCGCCGCGACACCATGACCCTGCTGCAGTACCTCGTCCGGCGCGCCGGGCTGACCGCGTTCGTCGTGTTCGGCGTGACGCTAATCACGTTCGTGCTCACGCACGTGGTGCCGGCCGATCCGGTCATCGCGTACGTTGGCGATCACGCGCCGCCCGACCTGGTGGAAAAGACGCGCCACGAGTTCGGGCTCGACCGGCCTCTGCCCGTGCAGTATGTGATCTATCTGCGAGATCTCGCCCACGGAAATCTCGGGATCTCGATCAAAGACAACCGCCCGGTCAGCCGCGATCTCGAGCAGTACCTCCCGGCGACCGTGGAGCTCTCGACGGCGGCGCTGCTGGTGGCGATCGTCATCGGGATGCCGGCCGGGATCGTGTCCGCCGTGTACAAAGACCGGTGGCCGGACCAAGTCGCGCGATTGTTCGCGCTCACCGGGACCTCGCTGCCGATCTTCTATCTGGCGCTGCTGCTGCTCGGAGTCCTGTACGTGCGGCTCGGGGTGCTGCCGGGGCCGGGCCAGCTCAACATCTACACCGCCGTGCCCCCGCACATCACCGGCATGGTCGCCGTTGACGCGCTGCTCGCCGGAGACTGGGCGGCACTGCAGGATGCCCTGAGGCACCTGGTTCTTCCGGCCGCGGTCCTCGGCTACTATCAGACCGGGCTTATTACCCGGATGACGCGCGGCAGCCTACTCGAGGTCCTCCGGCAGGACTACGTGCGCACCGCGCGCGCGAAGGGGGTGTCGGAGCGCCGGGTGGTGCTGGCGCACGCGCTACGCAACGCGCTCCTGCCGACCGTCACGGTCGTGGGCCTGGCGTTCGGCGGTCTCTTGTCGGGCGCCGTGCTGACCGAGACCATTTTCGCGTGGCCGGGGATCGGCCGGTACGCCACAAACTCCGCGGTCAACGTCGACATTCCGGCCGTGCTCGGCGTCACCCTGATCATCGCGGTCATCTATTCCGTCGCGAACCTCGCCGTCGATGTCCTCTACGCCTATCTCGATCCCCAGATCCGGTACACGTAGCCCGGCCGGCGTCCGCTCGTCGGCGCAGGTCGTCTGGGCTGCGTTCCGGCGCAATCCGCTCACCCTCGTGGGGCTCGTCATCGTGGCCGGTTTCGTTGTCACGGCGGCGGCGGCGCCGATCCTTGCGATCCAAAACCCCCTCGCGCAGGACCTGGCGCACCGGCTGGATCCTCCGAGCATCGCCCACCCGTTCGGGCTCGACTCGCTCGGCCGCGACGTATTCAGCCGCGTGCTCTACGGCGCCCGGATCTCGGTCGTCTCCGGCATCTCCGTTGTCTCCGCCGCCCTCGCCTTCGGGGTCGCGGCCGGCACCGCGGCGGGATGGCGCGGGGGATGGTGGGACGAGGTGCTGATGCGGGTGACGGACATGTTTCTTGCCTTCCCGTCTCTCGTGCTGGCCATGGCGATCTCGGCGATTCTCACCCCGAGCCTGACGAACGCCCTGATTGCGATCACGATCGTCTCCTGGACCTCATACGCGCGGCTTGCGCGGGCGCAGACACTCGCGCTCCGACACCGCGACTACATTGAGGCGGCCCGGGCCCAGGGCGCCCAGGACCCCAGAATCGTGCTGCGGCACCTCATTCCGAATGCCGTCGCGCCGCTGTTCGTCCAGGCTACCCTCGAGATCGGCGGCGTCATCCTCACGTCCGCGGGGCTGGCCTTCATCGGCTTCGGCGCGCAGCCGCCGACCCCCGAGTGGGGCATCATGGTCTCAGAAGGCCGGTCCTTTTTAATGGATCAGTGGTGGGTCGCGACGTTTCCGGCGGTGGCCATCCTGCTGCTTGTGCTCGGGTTCAACCTGCTCGGCGACGGCATCCGGGACGTGCTGGATCCGCGCCTCCGCAAGACGGGGTGAATGCCGCCGAGCCCGGCCAGGCTCAAACCTTAACCAAACGCTCAAACACCGCTCACAGCCGGATCATCCACGGTCGCTACGCTGGTGCCAAGACACACCAGCGGAGGTAGCCGGATCGTGCCCCACGACGTCGTCGTACTCCCCGTCGAAGGATTGGATCACGTGGCTTCGCCCGTTGCCCTCGAGGTGGCCCTCGTCCGCACCGCGGGCGTCGGCTCAGTTTCTATGAACGTCGCCGCCGGACGGGTGCGCATCGCATTCGACCCGGACCGATATCTGCCGAGCCGCATCCGCAGCGGCGAATTGCTCGACGCGATCGTCAAGGCGGGCTATCGGTTGAGCCGCGATGCGGTGATGGTGTCGGAGGTGCCGGCGGTATACGTCGCCGCAGCGGCTCACCGGACAAGCCGTCGGCGGGTCCTCTCCGCCCGCTAGCGAAGTCGCGGTCCGCCGGCGGGGCCGGCGCCGTCGGGGCGGAACGAGAGCGGGACTATTTAGTAGTAGCTGTGCCGGGCAAGACGGAAGTCGACGAGCGTCTCGCTCGCCTTGGCGCCCGCGTAGACGGCCGCGAACGGCCAGAGGATACCGCCGGAGAGGCCGATCAGAAGCGTGAGGATGATCGCGTGCACCCAGAGGCCCTCGGCGAGATACCACACCGGTCCGAGGGCGAAGGCCCACCAGTTCCAGCCCAGCTTCGGCGGCGTGTGATACTGCGTCACGTCCTGCTCGACGAACGGCGCGGGCGACGGGCCCACGCGCACGGGCGCATAGGCAGGGCGCGACCGCGAGTACCAGATAAAGACCACCAGCAGACCGAAAAGCGTGATCAGAAGAACGATCTTGGCCGTCAGGTCCATGGACGAGTATTTCGGCGACCCGTGCCGAATTTCCCTATCGGCAGGAGGCAGCGCAGGAGCAAGAGGCTGCCTTGCGGCCGCAGGGGGGAAGCCATGGGTGAGTTTGCGGGCCGGCGGGTGCTCGTCACCGGCGGTGGTTCCGGCATCGGCCGCGGGATCGCGGCAGCGTTTGTTCGCGAAGGGGCCCACGTCGCGGTTGTGGACATTGATCCTGAGCACGTGGCGCAGACCGTCGACAGTTTAACGGGCGGTCCCGGCCGGGCGGCCGGTGTGCCCGGCGACGTGCGCGACGCGGAGCGGGTCGTGGAGGAGGCGGCGCGCGCCGTCGGGCCGATCGAGGTGCTCGTCAACGACGCCGCGGTCTACCCCAACTGCCCGGTCATCGAGATGCCGGACGATCAGTGGGACCAGGTGATCGGGGTCAACCTGACCGGGACCTTTCGGATGTCCCGGGCCGTGGCGCGCCGCATGGTGGACGCGAAGATTCCGGGCCACATCGTCAACATCGCGTCCGGCGCCTACAAGTCGGCGCGGCGGGGCGCCTCGCACTACTGCGCGAGCAAGGCCGGCATCGTCATGTTTACGAAGGTGCTGGCGCAGGAGCTCGCCGAGCACCGCATCCACGTGAACGTCGTGTCCCCGGGCCTCGTCGACGTCGGCCGGCGCAGCGACGTGAATCCGGGATACCGGCAGACGCTCATGACCAACATTCCGTGGGGGCGGATGGGTCTGCCGGAAGACATCGCGGCCGCGGTGCTGTTCATGTCGTCGCGGACCGCGGACTATGTCACCGGCACGGTGATCGACGTCGACGGCGGCTCGAGCGCGGGCCGTTATTTCCTTCCGTACAGCCGGGGATAGTGAGCGTGGCACGGTTTCCGTTGACAGCCTCCTCCTATTGCTCCTACAATCGGAGAGTCCAACAGGACCGGGCCGGGCCGGAACGTCGTACGGGGAGGTACCCAAGCGGCCAAAGGGGGCTGACTGTAGATCAGCTGGCGGAATGCCTTCGGAGGTTCGAATCCTTCCCTCCCCACCATATTGCTCATAACGTCGGTCGTTCTTCCATAAAAACTCAGGCGCCGTCTCGGAGGCTCGAAGCCGGTGTCTAACAGGGCGCCGAGTCGGGCATAGAGGTTCTTGCCAGGCGAGTTGCTGTAAGGGGGGAGCCCTTCATCACGCGCGCGGCCGTGGAAGAGAGACGAGACCGGTCGACGGTCAAGTGCTTCACCTGCCCCCGGGAGCGGCGCGGAGACGAAGCCGGCTGGCATTTCGTCGAGTTGCCGCGCACGCGAGCGTACGGACCGCCCCGGATTTTTGTTTGCCCCCGCCACTACGGGCACTTCGCGGAACGGGAGCGCGGGCGCTGGACCGAGCTCGACGCTCCGATCCTGGCCGCGGCGCCCGTGCTCGTCGCCGGCGCCGCCCAGCCGGTCGCCCGTGCGGATGTGAGCCTGACGCTCGACGCGGCCGACGTGCCGGTGGCCGCACCGGTGGCAGCGCTCGCCCTCATCACCACCCTCGTCTCCGACTCGTAAGCGCCACCGCCGCTCGACAATCGAAGGACCGCCCGCCGCCCGTCTGTTAGAATAAATTTTGGCGCCGCCGGCCGACTTGGCGGCCGGCAACCAGGTTATTCAAGCGGGAGTAGCTCAATGGTAGAGTGCCAGCCTTCCAAGCTGGCGATGCGGGTTCGATTCCCGTCTCCCGCTCCACCCCGGAGGGAGCCATGAACAAGGAAGGGCTCGTCGAGCACGTTGCCGCCGCCACCGGAGAGACCCGCAAACAGGTGTCGCAGACCCTCGATGCGATCCTCGCCGGCATCACCGACGCGCTGCGGCGCGAGGAGAAGGTGACGCTGGTCGGCTTCGGCACCTTCCAGGTGCGGTCGCGCGCAGCACGCGAGGGCCGCAATCCCCGCACGGGCGAGAAAATCCAGATCGCGGCGCGCAAGGTCCCCGCGTTCACGGCCGGCAAGGACCTCAAAGCGGAGCTCGGCTAGCTCTGGCGGCCGCGATTCTCGACGGCACCGCGCTTGCGCGCTCCCGGCGCGCCGGCCTCGCCGCGCAGGTGAGCGAGTTCACCGAGCGTCACGGGATCGCCCCGTGCCTCGCCGCGGTCCTGGCCGGCGACGATCCCGCGTCGCACGCGTACGTCGCCAGCAAGGCGAAGGCGGCCGGCCGCGTCGGCATCCGCTCGGAGACCTTTGCCTTGCCCGCGGATGTGCCGGCCGCGGAGTACTTTGACCTCATCGACACGCTCAACCGGCGCGCCGACGTCCACGGCATCCTGCCGCAGCTGCCGCTGCCGCCGCAGATCGCCGCCGACGCCGTGTTCGCGCGCCTCAATCCCGAAAAGGACGTCGACGGTCTTACCCCGGTCAACATGGGTCGCCTCGCGCTTGGACGGCCCGGCATCGTCCCGTGCACGCCGCTCGGCATCATCGCCCTGATCGACTCCGCCGGCGTCTCGCCTGCCGGCGGACCGCCGGGCGGCGGACTCGCCGGCCACCATGACCTCATAGCGGGGCGCGAGGCCGTGGTCGTCGGCCGCAGCAACATCGTCGGCAAGCCGGTCGCCTTGCTGCTGCTGGCCCGCCATGCCACCGTGACGATCTGTCATTCCCGGACTCCCGACCTCGCCGCGCAGACGCGGCGCGCGGATATTCTCGTCGCCGCGGTGGGCCATCCGCACCTCATCCGCGCGGCAATGGTCAAGCCCGGGGCCGTCGTCATCGACGTCGGCCTCACCCGCGTCGACGGCAAGATCGCCGGCGACGTCGATTTCGACGCGGTGCGGGAGGTCGCGGGCGCGATCACCCCGATGCCGGGCGGGACCGGGCCGATGACGATCGCGATGGTCCTCGAAAACACGCTCACCGCGGCCCGCCGCCAGCTGGAGCACGACGAGGCGTGACGTACGCGCAGGCGCTCGACTATCTCGACAGCCTGATCCACCCTTCCGGCCAACCGCGCCGGCCCTATCACGAAGTCAAACTGTCCCGCATGCGCGCGCTCCTCGACCGCCTCGGCGGGCCGGAAGCGGGACTCCGCGGCGCGCTCATCGCTGGGACCAAAGGCAAAGGATCCACCGCGGCGATGCTGGCCGGTATCCTCGGCGCCGCGGGCCTTCGCACCGGTCTCACCGTGAAGCCGCATCTCGTCGACTACCGCGAGCGCATCCAGATCGGCGGCCGGATGATCACGCGCCCGGAGCTCGTCCGGCTCGTGGAGGCGATCCGCCCGGCCGTGGAGGCGGGCCGCGCGGACCCGTGGGGCCCGCCGACCTACGTCGAGGCGACCGTCGCGATGGCCCTGCTGGCGTTCCGGCGGGCCCGCGTGGACGTCGCCGTGGTCGAAGTGGGCATCGGCGGCCGGCTCGACGCGACCAATACCACCGACCCGATCGTGTCGGTGCTCACGCCGGTCAGCTACGATCACACGGAATTGCTGGGCCACACCTTGACCGAGATCGCGCATGAGAAGGCCGGCGTTATCCGGCCCGGGCGGGCCGTCGTGTCGGCGCCGCAGCCGCCGGAGGCGGAGGCGGTGATCGAAGACGCCGCGCGGTGCCTGGGGGCCCCGCTGCTGCTCGTCGGGCGCGAGATCGGATACGAGATCGTCTCCTCGTCGCTCGACGGGGTGGCCGCGCGCATCCGCGGGCGCCGCGGCACCTACGACGTCGCGATCCCGCTGCTCGGACGCCACCAGGCCGTGAACGCCGCCGCCGCGGTGGCCGCGGCGGAAGAGCTCGTCCCGGCGCTCGGCGCCGACGCGGTGCGCGCCGGCATCGCCGGGGTGCGGTGGCCGGCGCGGGTGGAGCTCGTGGCGCGGCGGCCGTACACGATCGTCGACGTCGGACACAATCCCGCGTCGATGGCCGCGCTGTGCGCCACGCTGGGCGAACTGCTCGGCGGCCGGCGTCTCGTCGTGGCCTTCGGCATGCTCGCGACGAAGGATTACCACGCCGTCACCGCGCTGCTCGCGCCGCTCGCCGCCGCCGTCGTGACGACGACCCCCGACAATCCGCACGCGCTCGCGGCCGCGGACCTCGCCGCGGAGGTGCGGCGGTACACGCCGCACGTGGAAGCAGTGGACGACCGGCGGGCCGCGGTGGCGCGCGCGAGGCAGCTGACCGGGCCCGACGACGTCCTGGTCGTCACCGGCTCGTTCTACTTCGTCGGCGAGGCGCGCGGCCGGCTGCTCCGAAGGAGCGCTTTCGAACCGGCCAGAACCTAAGCGGAACCATGTGGGTCGACCTGCTCGTCGAGAACCTCCTCAAGCGTTCCCCCGGTCCCCATGTGGTCAACGACGCCAAAACGCCGTCCGGACACGTCACCGTTGCGCACCTGCGGGGCGTGCTGATGCACGAGTGCATCTCGCGCGCGCTGCGCGATAAGGACGTCGAGACGACCTTCCTGTACGGGTTCGACGACTACGACCCGATGGACGACCTGCCGCCGTCGCTGCCGGACTACGCGCGGTACATGGGCATGCCGCTCGCCGAGATCCCGGCGCCGCCGGAGGACGCCGCTGGGGCGCCCGGGGGCCGGCCGGCCGCTGCCGCGCCCAACTACGGACGGTACTTCGCCGACGAGTTCGAGGCGGTGTTCACCCGGCTCGGCGCTCACCCGCGCATCTACCGGACGTCCGAGATGTACCGGGCCGGCGGCTTCGACCGGGGCATCCGGCTCGCCCTCGACCGTGTCGCGGAGATCCGCGAGATCTGGCGCGAGGTGACCTCGAGCAAGCGGATCGACGAGCACTGGTGGCCGGTGCAGGTGCTCTGCGAGCACTGCGGCCGCATCGGCACTACCAACATCCTGACGTGGGACGGCGACGAGGTCGAGTATGTCTGCGCGCCGGATAAGGTGACGTGGGCCCAGGGCTGCGGCCACCGCGGCCGCCGCTCGCCGTTCCGAGGCGGCGCGAAGCTGCTGTACCGGATGGAGTGGCCGGCGAAGTGGGACGCGCTCGGCGTGACGGTGGAGGGGGCGGGGAAGGACCACATGACGCGCGGCGGCTCGCACGACGTCGCCGTCGCCCTGAGCGGGCGGATCTTCGGGCGGCCGGCGCCGTACGCGTTCGCGTACGAGTTTCTGCTGTACGGCGGCAAGAAGATGAGCACGTCCAAGGCCGTCGGCGTTACCGCCAGGGAGATCCTCGAGGTGCTGCGCGAAGAGCTGGCCCGCTTCCTCATCGTGCGGCCGCACCCGCGCAAGCAGGTGGAGTTCGACCCGTACGGGGATACGATCCCGAGCCTCTACGATGAATACGACCGCGCGGCGGCGGCGTACTTCGGGGAGACCCCGTCTGCGCGGGGCGGTGCGGCCGCCAACGAGGACCTCGCGCGGACCTTCTATTTCTCCCGCGTCGACGGGGAGCAGCCGCGGTGCTACCGGCCGCGATTCGCCAAGGTCGCCCAGCTGATGCAGATCCCGTCGGTCGATATCGTCGAGGCCGTGGAGCGCGACAAGGGCGCGCCGCTCACGGAGACCGACCGCGCCGAACTCACCCGCCGCATCGAGGACGCGCGGCGCTGGCTGGCCGCCTACGCGCCGGACACGGCGAAGTTCGAGATCCGGCCGGCGCTGCCCGAAGGCGCCGCCACCTTGTCGGCCGCGCAGCGGCAGTACCTCGCGCGCGTGGCCGACGCGCTGGCCGCACGGCGGTGGACCGGGGAAGAGTTGCACACGCATCTGCACGCCCTGAAGGCGGAGCTCGGCCTCGGCCCGCGCGAGGCGTTCGGCGCGATCTACCAGGCGCTGCTCGGCAAGGACTCCGGTCCGCAGGCCGGCTGGCTGCTCGCCGCGCTCGACTCGCGATTCGTGCAGGCGCGCCTCAGAGAGGCGGCCCGCGATGCCGCCTGAACCCCGCCCCGTCATCGTCGCCGCGCTCGCGCAGAAGCCCGGTGCAGACCCCGACGCCGCGCCGGGCGGCGCGCACGCCGCCGCGATCGAGGCGGTGGATCCGCGGGTGCGCCTCGTCCGCGTGAGCGACCGCGCCCGCTGGCTCGAGGAGGCGCCGGAGGCCGAGGTGATTGTGGGCTTCCGGCCGCTGCGCGAGGGCGCGACCCGCGCCAAGCACCTCCGCTGGGTGCACTCGTTGGGCGCCGGCGTGGAGAACCTGTGCCGGGACGTCGCCGGCACCGACATCCTCGTCACGAACACGCACACTCACGGCGACGTGCTTGCCGAGCACATCATGGCGCTCGTCCTTGCGCACACGCGCCGGCTGCCGGCGCTGCTCGCGCGGCAGGCCGAGGGCCGGTGGATGCGCGACGGCGCCGTCGGCGCCGTGATCCGCGGCAAGACGCTGGGCATTCTCGGGCTCGGGACGATCGGGACCGAGCTGGCCCGCCGCGCCGCGGCGTTCGGAATGCGCGTGTGGGGCGTCCGCCGGTCGGGGGCGGCCGTGCCGGGCGTCGACCGCGTCGTCGCGCCGGCGGCGATGGACGAGGTCCTCAAAGCGTCCGAAGTGCTCGCGATCACGGTGCCGCTGACGCCCGAGACCCGCGGCCTCATCGGAGCGCGGGAGCTCGCCCTCCTGCCGCGCGGCGCTTTCGTCGTCAACGTGGGCCGCGGGGGCACCGTCGACGAGGCCGCGCTCGCCGCCGCGATCCAGTCCGGGCACCTCGCCGGCGCCGGGCTCGACGTGTTCGAGCAGGAGCCGCTGCCGGCGACGAGCCCGCTGTGGCATCTGCCGGGCCTGATCATCACGCCGCACGTGGCCGGATCGTCGCCGGGCTTCCTCGAGAGGGCCGTGCCGTTCTTCTGCGAAAACCTCCGGCGCTACCTCGCCGGGGAGGCGCTGTTGAACCGGGTGGACGTGACGCGGGGATACTGAACAGTAGGAGGGCGCCATGAAGCGCTATCAGTCCGACCGTATCAGAAACGTCGCCGTGGCCGGCCACGGCGGCACCGGGAAGACCACCCTCGTCGAGGCGATGCTGTTCGCCGCGAAAGCGATCGACCGGATGGGCCGCGTCGAGGACGGCACAACGGCGACGGACTTCGATCCCGAGGAAGCCCGCCGGCGGATCACGATCAGCGCGGCGATCGCGCCGCTCGAATGGAAGGACCACAAGATCAACCTCGTCGACGCGCCGGGCTACCCCGATTTTGTCGGCGAGTTGGCCGGCGCAATGCGCGCCGTCGAGAGCGTGCTCATCGCCGTGGACGCGGTCTCCGGGGTGGAGGTCCAGACGGAGAAGGCCTGGGCCCTCGCCTCGGGCGAGCAGCGCGGCCGCGCCTTCGTCGTCACCCGCATGGACCGTGAAAACGCCGCCTTCGCCCGCATCCTGGACGCGGTGCAGACGAAGTTCGGGAGAGGCGTGATCGCGGTGCAGTGGCCGATCGGCGCGGAGGGCTCCTTCACCGGCGTCGTCGACCTGCTGGAGATGCGGGCCCACGGTGCGTCGGGGCCCATTCCTCCCGACAAGGTCCCCGCGGATGTGATGGATGCCGCGCGCGCCGCGCGCGAGCGGCTCGTCGAGGCGATTGCGGAATCCGACGACGCTCTCACCGAGGTCTATCTGGAGAAGGGCGAGCTGACGGCCGAACAGGTGACGAAGGGTCTGCACGCCGGCGTGCGGGCCGGGACGATCGTTCCCGTGTTCTGCGCCGCGGCGTCGCACAACGGCCTCGGGGTCGCCCCGCTGCTCGACGGGATCGTGAGCCTGTTCCCGGCCCCCGGCGAGCGGGGCCCGGTGGCGGCGCGGAGCGCCAAGGGCGAAGAGATCACGCTGCCGCCGGATCCCGCGGGCGTCCTCGCCGCGCAGGTTTGGAAGACAATGGCCGACCCGTACGTCGGCAAGCTGTCGTACTTGAAGGTCGTGAGCGGCACGCTCAAGTCCGATTCCCAGGTCTGGAACGCCGGCCACCACAAACTGGAGCGCATCGGCCAGCTGTTCGTGCTCCGCGGCAAGCACCAGGAGCCCGTGCCCGAACTGCCGGCGGGCGACGTCGGCGCGGTCGCCAAGCTCGCCGAGACCGCGACCGGCGACACGCTGACCGACAAGGACAAGCCCGTCGCGCTGCCGCCGATCGAGTTTCCGAAGCCGGCGATCGCGATGGCGGTCGAGCCGAAGAGCAAGACCGACGAGGACAAGCTCGGCAGCGCGCTGGCGCGCCTGACCGAAGAAGACCACACGCTCCAGGTGCAGCGCGGGAGCGAGATGCACCAGACGTTGATCTCCGGCATGGGCGAGTCGCACCTCGAGATCGTGGCCGACCGCCTGCGCCGGAAGTTCAGCGTCGACGTCGTGCTGTCGGTGCCGCGCGTGCCGTACCGTGAGACCGTACGCGCCCACGCCCGCGTCCAGGGCAAGTACAAGAAGCAGACCGGCGGCCGCGGCCAGTACGGCGACTGCTGGATCGAAATGGATCCGAAGCCGCGCGGCGGCGGCTACGAGTTCGTCGACAAGATCTTCGGCGGCGCCATTCCACGCCAGTTCATCCCCGCGGTCGAGAAGGGCATGAAGGAGGCCATCAACGAGGGCGTCGTCGCCGGCTACAACGTCGTCGACATCAAGATCACGCTGGTCGACGGCTCGTACCACGACGTCGATTCCTCGGAAATGGCGTTCAAGATCGCCGCGTCGATGGCGTTCAAGAAGGCGATGCAGGAGGCCAGGCCCGTCCTGCTCGAGCCGGTCGTGGACGTCGCGGTGCACGTCCCGGACGAGCAGATGGGCGATATCATCGGCGACCTCAACAGCAAGCGCGGCCGGATTCAAGGGATGGAGCCGAATGGGGACGGCACGACGACCGTGCGCGGGCAGGTGCCGATGGCGGAGATGCTCCGCTACGCCTCCGATCTCCGCTCGCTGACCGGCGGCCGCGGTACCTTCGAGCAGTCGTTCTCGCACTACGACGAGGTGCCGTCGCACATCGCCGACAAGGTGACGGCGGAGGCGCGGAAGCAGAAGGAGGCCGTCGAGGCGCACCACTAGCCGTGCGTCGGGTTCCCTTCGGACTACTGGTTGTCGCGGTGGCGGCGGGGCTGCTCCCCGCCGCCCCGGCGTTCTCCGCGCCGTCTGTGACGCTCGAATTTTGGACGATCTCGCTCAAACCGGACCTCACGGCGCACATCGAGGACGTGGTGCGCCGGTACGAGGGGGCCCACGCCGGCACCCGGATCAAGTGGGTCGACGTCGATTACCAGGTCCTCGACCAGAAGCTCTTGTCCGCAATCGCCGGCGGCGTCGGCCCGGACGTCGTCAACCTGAACACCGAGCTCACGGTCCGTATGGCGCAGGAGCGTGCGCTCGTGGACATGGACGCGGCGGTGCCGCCGGATCTCCGCGCCCGTTACTTCCCGAACATCTGGGCGTCGCTGCGGGTCGGCGGCCGCGCGTACGGCATCCCGTGGTACGTCGAGCCGGACGTGCTCGCCTACAACCGCGCGGTCTTCCAACGCGCCGGGCTCGATCCGCAGCACCCGCCGGCCACGATGAACGACTACATTCAAGACGCGGTGCAGATCAAGCAGAAGGCCGGCGTCTACGGGTTCATGCCGAACGTCGACAAGATCCGAATGCTGACGCTGTTCCAGGAGGAAGGGTTGGCGGTGCTGACCCCGGACCGGCGCCGCGCGGTCTTCGACGGCCCGGCCCACGTCGCGCTGCTGGCCCGCTACGTCGACCTCTTCAAGCACGACCTGTTTCCGGCCGACACGCTGCGGAGGGGTTATCTCGGCGCGACGGAGCGCTACTCGTCGGGGCAGCTCGGCATGCTGGTCGTTGGCCCGGAGTTCATCCAGCGTGTGCACAGCGATGGCCCGGACGCCTACCGTGAGACGCTGGTCGCGCCGATGCCGCTCGGGCACGGGCACGTCGTCGACCTGCCGACGATGGACGTCGCGGTGCCGGTCGAGAGCCGCCACCGGACCGAGGCCGTGGACTTCGCGCTCTTCGTCACGAACGACGAGAACCAGCTCGCCTTCTCGCACGTCGTCGTGGCGTTTCCCTCGACGCGCCGGGCCGCGGCGGATCCGTACTTCACCCGGCCGGGCACGAGCCCGGAGGACCGCGCCCGGGCGATCGCGGCGCGTGAATTGAGCATCGCGCGTGACCTGACCGTGGTCACACCGCACAGCGACGAGCTCTTCCGGGTGTTTCAAGAAGCCGTGGAGAGCGCGTTCTTCGGCCGGATGACGCCGCAGCAGGCGCTCACGTGGGCGGCCCGGGAGTGGGACCGCCGGCTCTGACTAGCGGCCGGTGCCGGGGTAGAGCAGGTACTTCTCGCGGATCTGCATGAAGCGCGCCAGCGCCGGCTGCCAGCTGTCTTCGATCTGCGCGGGCGAGCGGCCGGCGATGAAGGCCCGCCGCACCTCGTCCGTGCCCATGTCGATGTCGAAGACGTACTGGTCGCCCCACTTGCCGCCCCAGCGGAACTGGTTCGGATAGAGCTGTCGGAATGCCTGAATGATGTCGAGCGTGAGCCGCACCGGCCGGTACGCCGCGCGGTCGGTGACGCGGATCTCCACCCCGGCGTACTGCGGCCCGCCCGAGTCGGTCCACGGCTCGCCGCTCCAGTAGACCTCGCGGAAGGCCACGCCGGCCGGGTGGCGCGCCTCCAGCGCGGTGCGCAGCCGCCACGGCTGCACGAACGTCTGCCCGACGTACTCGAACGGCTTCGTCGTCAGCACGCCGACCGAGAGGTTCGTGTCGCCGATCGGCCCCATCGCCGGGTAGAGCACCGCGGTCCCAAAGTGCGGGATGCCGGGCGAGGTCATCACCCACGGCAGGCCCGTCTGGTCGAACCACATCGAACGGGTCCAGCCCTCCATCTTGACGACCATCAACCGCGCGTTCACATGCGACTCGGCGTTGATGTATTGCGCCAGCTCCCCGACCGTCATCCCGTGCACGATCGGGATCGGGTACATGCCGATGAACGACGACCACCGCGGGTCGAGCACGGGGCCCTCGACGAGGTCGCCTCCGAGGGGATCCGGCCGGTCCAGCACGACGAACAGCAGGTTGTTCTCCGCCGCCGCCTGCATCGCCAGCGCCATGGTGGAGACGTAGGTGTAGAACCGCGCGCCGACGTCCTGGATGTCGAAGACGAGCACGTCGAGCCCGCGCAGCATCGCCGCGCTGGGTTTGCGGTTGCCGCCGTAGAGGCTGTAAACCGGGAGGCCGGTCTTCGGATCGGTGGTATTGGCCACGGCCGCGCCGGCGCCGCCGCTTCCGCGGATGCCGTGCTCCGGGCCGAACAGCGCGACGAGGTGGATGTCGCGCCGGGCGGCGAGGAGGTCGGCGCTGCTGCGGAGATCCGGGGTGACGCCGGTCGGGTTGGTGATGAGCCCGATCCGCTTGCCTCGCAGCGCCTCCGGCATGTCTCGAAGGATGACGTCGAGGCCGGTTCGCACCGGGCCGACGGCCTGAACCGCGATCGCGCTCGGCGTCGGGGCCGGTGCGTTCTGCGCCTGGCCGATCGGTGCCAGGACGAGGGCCGGGACGAGCACGATGAGCAGCAGGCGGATCCAGTATCTTGCGTGCGCTGCTATGGTCATCCTTCGGCTCCGTCAGGTAGTATGCGGCCGGCGAGAGTGGGTCCGGCCTCGCGCTCACATTCGCCGGACCGCGCGGAAAGCCTTGTTGTGTACGGTTTTTCCCAGTGTGCTCGGCCGAACGCGGGCGATCCGTGCGCCTTGACGCTGGGGGGCCGATGCCATACGATTTGGGGTGCCGGACCGGGCGCGTAGCTCAGGGGTCAGAGCGCTTCCTTGACACGGAAGAGGTCCGAGGTTCAAGTCCTCGCGCGCCCACCATATTTATCAGGTCCAACCCGGAAGGTCCAACCCGGAGACATGGGTAACACTTCGTACTTAAGACATAGGTAACACTTCGTACTTAAGACATAGGTAACACTTCGTACCTAAGACATAGGTAACACTTCGTACCTAAGACATGGGTAACACTTCGTACTTAAGACATAGGTAACACTTCGTACTTAAGACATAGGTAACACTTTCGGCCCAAACGGATTGTCGAGCGGTTCGAGCACGCGCGTCTCGAGATCAAAGTAGCCCAAGTCATAGTCCATAAAGCTGACCAG
>Ga0070731_10001240_pt1 | contig 27330 bp, 28 predicted proteins | sample Coa_R1_2_FD_66448 | JGI IMG/M metagenome (GOLD analysis project Ga0070731, IMG submission 66448) | Surface soil microbial communities from Centralia Pennsylvania, which are recovering from an underground coalmine fire - Coalmine... | ecosystem: Environmental > Terrestrial > Soil > Unclassified ... | reverse complement strand
CGAGCAGTTTTGGCGCCGATGGGCATGAACGAGAGCGCATTTGCGCCCGAGCCTGCCCTGATCCGCAATCTTGCAAAAGCCTACATGTGGAGCTATGACGGCCTGAGATTTCCCGCGCCGACTTTCGAACTTGGATTAGTGCCGGCGGGCTGCATGTACTCGACGGTGACGGATCTCGCGCGGTTCCTCACGGTGCTGTTCAACGGCGGGCAGAGCCCAAAAGCACAGGTGCTCAAGCGCGAAACCCTGGAACAGATGTGGGTCCCGCAGTTTGCCAATCCAGGGCAGAAGAAGGGGTACGGCCTGGGATTCGCGGTCTCTGAACTGGATGGTCATCGCGTGATCGGGCACGGCGGCGCAATTTATGGATTTGCGACCGAGGTCGTCGGTATGCCTGACGAGAAACTCGGGGTGGTGACCGTGACCACACTGGATTCTTCGAACGCGGTGGTGAATGCAGTCGCGCGGCAGGCACTTGAAGCGATGTTGACATTGCGCGCCGGGAAAGCGCTCCCAGTGTTCGAAGCCACCAAACCAGTTCCCATCGATCTGGCGCGAAAGCTTGCCGGTCGTTTTGGCGACGGTGATGACGCGATTGATATTCAGGAGCGAGAAGGAACTGTGGCCATGATGCCGGTCAGCGGTGGCTATGAAAGCCGGCTCCGAAGCTTGGGAGACTCGCTAGTCCCGGATGGCCGATTGGATATTGACCCGGCAAACAGAGTTGCCCCGGTTGCTGATGGCGTCCGCACGGGCGACAAGACACTTAAACGGGTCGAAGTGGCGCGGCCCGCGCCGGCATCATCGCAATTCGAAGGACTCATCGGCGAGTACGGATGGGATCACGACATTCTTTATGTCCTCGAGAAGGATGGAAAGCTCAACGTTCTGATCGAGTGGTTCGAGTATGATCCGCTCGAAGAGAAGTCAACGGATGTTTTCAAGTTTCCAGCGCATGGGCTTTACGACGGCGAGACTGCGACCTTCACTCGCGATGGCAGCGGGCACGCAACCCAGGTAAAGATTGGCGCGGTCGTATTCAAACGACGCCAGGATCATGATGTTGGTCTGCAGGTTCATCCCACAGAATCCATCGCAGATTTGAGGCAGAGCGCGCTCGCGGCCAAGCCGCCAGAGGAGAACAAATCATTTCGCGCGGCCGATCTGGTGGATCTCACGACTGCCGTTCCAAACATAAAACTCGATATCCGGTACGCCACGGCAAACAATTTTTTGGGCACGCCGGTGTACGAACAGGCAAAGGTATTCCTGCAAAGGCCGGCAGCCGAGGCTCTGGCGCGAGCAGCGCAAAAACTCCAGGCCATGGGATACGGTTTTCTGATCCACGACGCTTACCGGCCATGGTATGTCACGAAGATTTTCTGGGATGCGACGCCACCGGCCAAACGGATCTTTGTCGCCGATCCCAGCGAAGGCTCGCGCCACAACCGAGGCTGCGCCGTCGATCTGACTCTTTATGAGCTTAAGAGCGGAACCGAGCTAGCAATGACAGGCGGCTACGATGAAATGTCGGAACGGTCATACCCGTTCTATCCGGGTGGAACTTCGCTTCAACGGTGGGACCGGACTGTGCTCAGGAAGGCGCTGGATGCCGAAGGTTTCGCGGTTTACGAATACGAGTGGTGGCACTTCGACTACAAAGATTGGCGGCAGTATCCAGTTTTGAATTTGAGTTTCGAGCAGTTGTCGCAACCGCATGCTCAAAGTGAATCCGAGTCGCCACGATGGATGCCCACTGTGCATGCATCATCGCTCGTGACCGGCATGCAATCGGAACGTTGATTGGAGTTTTATGAATATTGAACAGATCGTGCTCCGCGAGACCCGTATGCGCCTGAAAGCGCCGTTTGAAACCAGCTTCGGCGTTACCCAGGATCGCAGAATCCTTCTGGTTGAAGTGGTTGTGGATGGCGTCAGTGGATGGGGCGAAGTCACCACCGTGGAAAGTCCTTCGTACAACTCCGAAACCACCGATACAGCATGGCATGTCATTTCCGATTTCATCGCGAGCAAGTTGGTTGGCAAAGAGATCCGCACTGCCAGTGAGATCGCCACGCTATTAGGCACGATCCGCGGACATCAGATGGCGAAAGGCGGCGTGGAGAATGCCGTCTGGGATGCCGAAGCCCAATTGAGAGGTGTACCGCTTGCCAAGCTGCTGGGCGGCGCCTTGAACGAGATCGCGTGCGGAGTGTCGCTCGGCATTCGGGAAAACCCACAGGCGCTGGTGAAAAAAGTGGAAGAGGAACTCGGGAACGGCTATCAGCGCATCAAGCTGAAAATCAAGCCGGGGAAAGATCTCGATTATGTCGCGGCGGTTCGAAAGGAATTTCCGGGCATTCTCCTGTCGGTAGATGCGAATTCTGCCTATAAGCTCGAGGATGCCGAGCACTTGAGAAAACTGGATGAATTCAATCTCCTGATGATGGAACAACCGCTGCAGTGGGATGACATTCACTCCCACGCCAAGTTGCAGAAACGAATTAGCACGGCGATTTGCCTGGATGAATGCATTAATAACGCCGCCCATGCATTAGCTGCCATTGAGCAAGGCGCGTGCCGGATCATCAACATCAAGCTGGGCCGGGTTGGCGGACATAGCTCCGCGCGGCAGGTTCACGATGTTTGCCAGCAGCATGCTTTGCCCGTGTGGTGCGGAGGAATGCTGGAATCGGGCGTGGGACGGGCCCATAACATCGCGATGTCGACGTTGCCGAATTTCACGCTGCCGGGCGATGTTTCTGCCAGCCAGCGCTATTGGCACGAAGACATCATCGAGCCGGAAGTGGAGGTTAGCTCGAGGGGAACGATTCGAGTTCCAACTCGACCAGGTCTTGGCTACGCGGTTCGGCGCGATCTGATACACCGGTTGACTGTCCGGTCAAAAGAGTGGAAAGCGGGAGTAGCGGTTCAAGTCTAAGGAAAAGAAATTGATCCATGAAGAAGAATCTTTTTATTAATGTTCTCGCATTGTGTTTGCTCGGCGGTGTTTGCAGTCTCGCACAATCAAGTCCGGCCGGCACCTATGACGTCATCATTAAGAATGGGCACATCATCGATGGTTCGGGAAATCCCTGGGTCTCTGGTGATGTTGCAATCACCGGGGATCGTATTGCAAAGATCGGATATTTAGACGGCTCGACGGCGAAACGGGTGATTGACGCACATGACCTTGTGGTTGCTCCCGGATTCATCGACATGCTCGGTCAGTCGGAAATGGCTTTGCTGATCGACAATCGCGCTTTGAGCAAACTGTCACAAGGAATTACAAGCGAGATCACCGGAGAGGGAGGTTCGATAGCTCCCCAGGATGAACTCACGCTCGCGCCGCTGCAGCCTGAGCTCGAGCATTTTCACCTGAAAGTGGATTGGACAACGCTGAACGGCTACTTCAGCCGACTCGAGAAATCCGGCACGCCGCTGAATCTGGGCACGTACGTCGGAGCCGCACAGGTTCGGGAAGCCATTCTCGGGGATGCCGATCGCGCGCCGAGCGCTGAAGAGCTGGACAAAATGAGAGCTCTGGTCGCAGAAGCAATGCAACAGGGCGCATTCGGGATGTCGACCGCCCTCATTTATCCTCCGGGCCACTATGCCAAGACCGAGGAACTCATCGAATTGGCCAAGGTTGTCTCGCAATATGGCGGCATTTATGCGAGTCACATGCGCAGCGAGGGGCAGAGCGAAACGGCGGCGATCGATGAAGCTTTGCGCATCGGAAGAGAAGCGCATGTGCCCGTCGAAATCTTTCATCTGAAAGTGATTGGCAAACCGCGATGGGGATCGATGCCGAAGATTGTGGGCATGATTCAAGCCGCACGCGACAGCGGACAGGATATATCGGCGGACATGTATCCCTACGTTGCTGGAGGAACTGCGCTAGCTTCGAGTTTGCCGCCGTGGGTGGCAGATGGCGGGGTGGCAAAACTACTCGAGCGATTAAAGGACACGGCAACCCGAGACAGAATCAAGCAGGAAATGGCGAGCGAGCATCCCAATTGGGAGAACCTTTACCTCGGCAGCGGAGGCGCGACGGGAATCCTCCTCTCCGGAATCGAGAATCCCGATTTCAAGCAATTCAACGGAAAAACTTTGGCCCAATTTGCGGAAGCGCAAAAGAAAGAGCCTCTGGATGCGCTCATGAATTTGGTCATCGCAGACAATGCGCAAACCGGCGCGATTTACTTTATCGCGAGCGAAGATGACTTGCGTTATGGACTGAAGCAGCCGTGGACCAGCATGGGGCTCGATGCCAGCGCGATGCCTCTGGACGGCCCGCTCTATGACGCTCACACCCATCCGCGCGCCTTCGGAAGCATGCCCCGGTTACTGGGCCATTACGTGCGGGATGAGCATATGCTTCCCCTGGAACAGGCGATTCGGAAAATCACTTCGTTGCCCGCTCAGCGAGAACGGCTGAAGGATCGCGGATTGCTCAAGGAGGGATTTTTCGCTGACGTTACCGTTTTCGATCCTGCAACGATCATTGACAAGGCAACCTACGAGAATCCAGCGCAAACCTCAGAAGGAGTGAAGTACGTCTTTGTCAATGGACAGCTCGAATATGAGAACGGCAATTTGACGGGAACCAAAGCCGGTAGAGGGTTGCGAGGTCCAGGGTGGAAAAATTCTGACTAAGGTTTCGATTCTCCGACTGCAGTGCTACTCCTTCATTCCTGAATTCCTGTTGCCTGACTTGCCTGACGCTGGTGTATACCAACGCGACCGGAATTCCTGCTCCTTGCGTCGCAAAACTGCGAGCGAGCGCTGGGGATGAAGTTGCGAGCAAGCCACCAGCATGCCATTAATGGCAGAAACCACCGCTACGTAGGAACCGTGAAACGAGGGACTAGCGATGGACATAACCCAATAGGAATCGCAGAAGCGCGCGATGGGATTCTTGTCGTTGTCGGTCAATCCAAAAGTTGGCACATGGTTATCGCGGGCGCGGATAACAGAATCGACAGTATCTTGCAGACAACGGCCAAAACTGATCGCCACCAGCAGGTCGCTCGGCCCTAACAGCAGAATTTTCTGATGCAGATTCCCGGTTGATCCTACCGGCGCCTCGGCGTCACAACCGATTGATACCAGGCCGTAAGCCAGAAGATTCGCCAAGGGAGCGGCGAAATCGATCCCCACGACAACAATACGGCGCGCGCGATCAATACGCTTCGCGATGTCCAAAACCTGCGCTACGTCCAACTGAGCCCGCAACGAGTTCAGATTTTGCATGTCCATCTCGAGCGTATGCTCAACATGATCTGCGACGCTGCGCTTCTCACGGACAGCAGATCTCATCACCGCGTACGGAGTGATTCGAGTTACGAAGTGGGAACGCAGATCTGCGGCAAACTCGCTGTATCGTTTGTAGCCTAGAGCCTGAATCGTTCGAACAATCGTGGTTGGATCAAGGTCGTAGCGTTTAGCCAGCGCACGCGAGGAAAGGAAATAAGTTTCTTCCGGGTGATCGAGAATCTCGCGGATAAGATGCTGACGACTGCCGCTCAGGTTCGGCTCGGCCTCGGCGAAACGGGCTTCCAGAGTGGTTGTCCATGGCTTACGGTCTTCAGAGGACAACGCCTGCGACTGAGTACCGTTCGCTTTTGAAGTCAGGGAACTCATTTTCGAAGTCAGCCTTACGCACGGGAAGTATAGCGTAAATGTGCAAGTCTCCTGAGGACCGTAAGTGCCGATCGATGCATGGCTCGGCATGATGCTCGATGCAATGGCGGCAGAGAGTGATCTGGCGCAGGCACCACCAATTCCGATTCGCTGCCGAGCTGATCCAAGTAAAAACACTTGTGGTTTGTTGCAGATGCCGAGTGCCTCCGCTACCATGGGCGCCATGCGTTACGCGTTCCTCGCGGTCCTTGGCGCTGCGGCCCTGATTCCGGAAGACGCATGTTTTGCGATGACTCCGAAATTCACCGGCGATCTTGTCGAGCGTCGCAATGGCGGAGAGCAGGCTTATTTCCGAAGTTTCCTTCAGGCCGGGGAAAAGCCATGACGCTACGGGGGACCAAGATATCCCTGGTGATCGCGATTGCTCTCTTCTACACGCTCATCGTTTTCAATAACCTGAACGACTACAACACCAACTATCAATTCGCGCGCCACGTTCTGATGATGGACTCGACTTTCCCCGGGAATCATGGGATGTGGCGTGCAATGAACAGCCCGGCATGGCACACAGCGTTTTATATCGGCATCATCTGTTGGGAATCGATGGTGATGCTGCTCTGTTGGGCAGGAAGTTGGCAGATGTTGCGTCATCGGACAGGATCGGGGACGACGTTTGAACAGTCCAAGCGGGTTGCCATCACTGCGCTAACGCTTGCGCTTCTGATGTGGCTGGTTGCGTTCCTCGAGGTAGGCGGAGAGTGGTTCCTAATGTGGCAATCCAGAACATGGAATGGCGAAGATGCTGCTTTCCGCATGTTCACGATCATCGGAATCGTCTTACTGTTGGTGGTAAAACCAGAAACCGAGACGCAGCCCTAATCGTCCGCAAGCAGTGGACTCAGTGCTCGCCCGCCCCCCAAACCAGACGGAACCCGCCGCAGCTTTCAACGGGCTGAGAGGTTTCGAGGTAATTCGACTTAAGGCTTTTGGAATGATGGTGGCCAGGGACGGAGTTGAACCGCCGACGCCAGCCTTTTCAGTGCTACGTTATGCTGTATTTTAAACAACTTAAGTGACTTCAGGTGGCCGCCGAAGTACTTGAGAAGTCGTGAGAGACACGAGAATCGTGGGTGGAAATCATGGGTTCAAAACGGCCGGTCTTACAAACATCACGGCAGCCTTTGCCTCAAATTTCCATACGTGTCAATCACTTCGACGAAGCTGGGCCTGCTTGCTAACAAGTTATCCGTAAAAACGACTACAGCACTACCGCCCGTGATGTTCTTGGATGAAACATACCGGAGTCCGAGAACCCCACAATCGAAAGCTGCTTGACCCAGAATTTGGGTAGGGGCTATGCCTGAAACCGACTGTGTGTAAGCCCATTCCCCTGTCAGTTCGGCAGTCGTAGTTCCAAGCTGCCTCTGAACAGCGGCATCAGTGAGATCGACGATGTTTGAGAGAACGCCATCCACAGCTACCACGACCCAAGGGGATGTCCTGATTGTTATAGAAGGCCCATGGGGATGGCTGAAGACCGAAACCACCTCATGCAGGGCAGTCACAGGATCGTCAGCCAAGTACAGACTGTTGAAGCCTCCTTTGGGCGTAAACCTGGCTCCGTTTGATGCTGGACCTCCAGGCCACAACGGATGCGGCGAGGTCCCAGCAGGCGCTCCCGGTGGCGGTGCGTTCAGCAAGTGAAAGCCAATTGCTCTTGACCACAGCCCGTGGATCGTAATCCGAGGTAAAGTCGGCAGAACTTTCCTTAATCGATCTGGAGTGTCCATTAACTCGGAACTCCAGCCAACGCATTTTCCAAAAGAGAGGCCACCGCGCTGGCGTGACCTTCGAGAACTACGGAAATGGGAGTGCGGTTGCCCAAATCAAGATGAGGACTATTCAGCCAGGCGAGAACGGTTTCGCGCTTCCCCAACATCTCAGAGAGGATCACCAGAATTCGCTTAATCGTAGCGAGTGACGGCTGGACGGCAGCAGAATCCGGAGTTTTATGTAGTGTTGTGTAGTTCATACCAAGTGCCACAGCGAGTTTAGCGAGCGGGATGGACAAGTAGTTCGCCATCGCGGCCGCATCTAATTGGCCGGTCGGGCCGTGAAGATCGCTTAAAGGTACTTCAATCGAAACTCTGGTCTTCCGCGGTTGCGATTTGAGAGACCCGACAGTTTTTACGGAACTTTCGGCTCGGGCACCGGACGAGGCATTTCGAAACCCAAAGTGATGCAAGCATCTCTCAACTCGAAATTGAAGCTCGAGTTTATTGAAAGGCTTCGCTAGAAAGTCTGTTGCCTCAACTGTAAGTGCCTCTTCCAAGATTGTGCCGGATTTCAGCGGTGCGAGGACGAGAATAGGTATCGTCGGCTCGACTTGTCGAAGCATCTTTAGTTCGGCAACGCTGGTGCGGCCAGCCTTAAGGTCATAGATGATCAAGTCTACAAACCGAAGTTTCTCATCGTCTCTCTCAATGTGGCCAGAAAACGTCTGAAGCTTGAACTTGCCTTCCAAGGCGCGCGTAAGGCCTTTCAAGACCTGTTTATCAGTATCTGCAACAGCCACAGTGGTCATATTTCCTCCACCTATAGTCTACCTATACTCCACTCGCAGTATACCAGAATTATGCTGCAAGCATATTCGCTTTTCCTTCGCTATTCAGACATCGAGAGAAAGTCTTTACACCATTGTTGGCTCCAAAGAACATGACTGCTGCCGAGCTGCTAGTGCGAATCGTGACTGATCAGTATTGCCGTGATCCGTTTCATCGGTTTCGAGGCAGCAGTAAGATCTCCAGTTTATAGTCGGAGGATGAAACGCGGGAACCGGATCGAAGGCAACGGTAAACCGCCTGGATTCGCTGCGATTGGCGTTTTCTTATTCTTTGGCGCGACGATGGCGGGCCTTGCAGCGATAACTTTGCTCTTGCCAGGAACACCACTCGACCGTGCTTGGATTCTGAATCCGACGGCCCACAAGTCTCTCCCTTCTTTGGGAAGCAAGGTCAGCATTCTTTTCCTGCTCCTCGCTGTCCTCCTCCTCCTGTCGGGAGTCGGATGGTTCCAGCGTCGTCTCTGGGGATGGAGACTTGCCGTCGCTATTATCGCCACACAATCGCTAGGAGACATCACCAACCTGGTGAGGGGAGATTGGCTGCGCGGCGGCACGGGCTTCATAATCGTTAGTGCGCTGTTGCTCTACCTCCTATCGGCGCGAGTCAGAGATGTGTTTTCCTAGAATGATCGTTTGAGTCCGAAGCCGGGCGAGTCCTTGGGAATGCGCACGTGTTCGTAGTGATCTGTCCATCGGCAAACTGGGTGGGGACGGGAATGAGAGCCCGACGGTGGATAAATAGTGCTGCGCCATTTGTGAGAACCGAATTAGTCGCCGTCTACGTTCTTTCAACCGAAAGCTCAGCCACTAATTTGGAGGGCAGATTTGCAGCCGCCGTTCCGGTCCAAGCAGGAAGTCATCATCAACGCTCCATTGGAAGCGGTGTGGTTGTTCAGCGTGGATCTCACGAAGATCCCGGAGTTCCATCCTCGCGTGGTCAAGGTTGATCTTCTTTCTGGCAAAACCCTCCGCGAACCAGGGGCGTCCTGTCGATGTCATCTTTCGGGCGGGGAGCACACGTGCATCGAGAAGGACATCGAAATTGTCCCACGGCAGAAGATCGTCACTGTGTTGCCGGAAGACACAGTCGGTATCAGCAAGATTCTCAGAGATTACAGAGTGGAAACGACGTTCCAAACGCTCGGCGACCGGTCAACCAAGGTGGAAATTAGCCACTATTACTCGACGACAACACTGAAAGCCAAGCTCCTCAACCTAATCGCAAAAGGCAAGATCGCCCGCGAAACCCAGGCAACATTGCATGCTGCCAAAGCCACGATAGAGGCTATCTGCCGTGCAGGATCGAGTTAATCAGGCCGGTTCCGGATTAAGATGCCACGCGACTTTGGTGTCGCACCTGAACGGCGTTCGGTTGGCTTCTAAACCGGGACCGTGATATTTCGCTAAGCGCAGCCCGGTGCGACGAATGGGAAGGCAAGACCACGCTGGACGTGCGGGGCCTGAGTTCACGGGAGAAGTTCCACAAGCAATATAAGAGAAACGGAATTCCAACAAGCGGAATCAGAACGAGCAGGTAGGCAGCCATGAGCCAGTTCTCCTCAGTGCTTCTACCCTTGATGATGAGCGGAAAAGCCTAAAGAAGTACTGGATAAGTCATGAAGATTCTATAAAGATTCCATCGTGCCCCTGAGACGATAGCCGACCCAGGGTTCGGTCATGATGTACTGTGGTTGGTCGGGATTCGGTTCCATCTTCTTTCGCAAGTTCTTCACGAAGACGCGCAAATAGTCGACCTGATCTCCGTAGTCAGGGCCCCAGACGGCTTGCAGGAGTTCGCGATGAGAGACGACCTGGTTGGCGTGCTGCGTCAGATAGCACATCAGGTCCAGTTCTTTCGGCGTTAAGTGCGTGCTCACGCCTTCTCTCGACACGGTCTGCTCCTCAAAGTCGATCACAATCTCGCCCACGCGAACTTTCTTGGGCGACGACTGCGCACTGGGCACTCTCCTGAGGGCGGCGCGTATGCGTGCCATAAGTTCCGGAGTGCTGAACGGCTTGGTCACAAAATCGTCAGCCCCAGCATCGAGGGCGGCCACTTTATCTTCCTCGGAATTTCGGAAGGTGAGCATGACGATGGCTACGTCGCTGTCCCTGCGAATCTGCCTGCATGCGGCCAAACCTCCCATGCCGGGCATGTTCATGTCGAGAACCACGAGATCCGGTCGCAATTCGCGGATGCTCTCGAGCGCCTCTTCGCCGGTTTTGGCTTCGTCAACCTCGTACCCTTCCGCCACCAATGTTGTGCGCATGAACCGGCGAATCTTCGGCTGGTCGTCCACGACGATGATGCGGCCCCCGCTCAAGCGACCTCCTGGCTGAGCACGGGCAGCGTGATTCGGAAGGTCGTTAGTCCTGGCCTACTCGAAACCGTCAATTCACCGTTGTGGGCTCGCACAATGCCATGAGCGATGCTGAGACCGAGGCCGGAGCCCGGTATTTGACGCCTGACCGAGGGGCTTCTGTAGAACCTGTCAAAAATCCGCAGTTGCTCTTCTGCTGGTATGCCCTTACCGTAGTCAGTAAGTTCTACGCTCAACACACCGTCTTCCACTTGCGCCCCTATTTCAACCGCGGTTTCCGCCGACGTGTATTTCAACGCATTATCCAACAATTGGCGAATCGCTAGTTTCATGAGGCGTTTGTCGAAGGCCATTGCCGGCAGAGCGCTCTGGCAGAGTATTCGGACCGGATGCTCATCGATCTCCGTCCGCATGGAAGCAACAACTTCTTCCAGAGTATCGTTGAGATTTCCAATCTCCGGATGAAGTTCGATGCGCGTGGTATCAAGACGCGCCATTTCAATCGCGTCGTCAATCAACTCCCGCAGGTGCTCTGCTCCTCGTCCGCGATCGTAAGCTGTTCCTGCCTGCTTTCCGTAGGCACGTTCGGGTTCGCAAGCAGTGACGTGGTTGCAGCCTTGATCAAAGTCAGGGGCGTTTTGAGTTCGTGGGCCATGGCATCAATGAGCGTCGTTCTTAGCTGTTCACTTTGCCGCGCAGCTTCCACCTCCTGGGCCAAATCTTGCGCTCGTGCTCGTTCGAGACCGATCGCAACCAGGTTCGCGACGCCCTGGACAACGGAGTCCGGCATAGTAGCGCCACGCAAGGCCATGCTCGCGACCGGCTCCGAGCCGCTCCGGACACCGACGATCACGCACGGCGCACGCCCTTTCGTAGAAGGTCCATCGGAAAATGCTGCAAGTCGAAGGTCGTCCTCAAGTCCTTCGGGTCCTGACATCCCGACGCAATAAAATTCCCCCGCATGGCGCTCGTACAATATGGCTGCCCGAAGACCGAAGATCTCAGCCAGTTTCTCGACCAGTTGTTTGGCAAAGGGAGCGCTCCTGTCGATCAGCAACATCGCCCGGCTAAACGCGTAGAGGCGCTCGAGATCCCTCTGCCGTTCAACTGCCTCGGACGCTCTCGTCTTAGCCTTCGCGGACAATCGGCTGGCAATCAGGGAGGTTGCCAGAAAGCTAGACAGAGCGACCCAATTCTGTGGATCGGCGATGGTGAATGTTCCAACCGGTGGGAGGAAGAAAAAATTGAACACGAGGGTGGCCAGGACTGAGGCCAAGGCAGCTTCAAGGAAGCCCCACGTGCTGGCGACAATCAAGATCAAGAGCAAATAGGCGAACCCGACGGTCGTGGCGTTCACGGGAATCAGGCGATAGCCGACATACGTGACGAGGACAACACCACTCAACGCGACCACCACGCGTACGGGACCACGACGAAGCACGCCATTCTCCTCCCGCTCGATATTCTAGGTCATCCTCATTACACGGCGGCTGCCCCCGTAGCGGTCTTCATCCTCAGGCTCTCGGAGAATCGGCCATGCCGTTCACCGGTTCCCGTACGTCAGAATTCCAGTTTCACTTGTACTGCGATCATGCGTGGGCTGCTATCGCCACCCAAGCCCACGCCGAGCAAGCCAGTGGGCGGTGATGTCGTATAGGTGAGCGCTCCGAATCCTGTTTGCGTCGAGGAGTTCCCCGGAACGCCAGCTAGCACCATGCTGGGCAATCCGAAGTTGGGATGATTGAAGACATTGAAGAACTGTGCCTCCAACCTCATGGCAAGTTTTTCGTGAAGTGGGATGCGTTTGGTCAGATACACGTCGGACCAGAGGAATTGGGGACCACGGAACTGGTTCCTGCGGGAGTTGCCAAATTGGCAGTGGGCCGGATCGTCTCCGCGGAGACAAGCCCCTGTACTCGGATCTACTGTGGAAACGAAAGCATCAGGGTTCACCCACTGCACCGTCCCAGGCTGTGTGACTCCCGGAATATTGCAGTGACGACAGTAGGGATCCACGCCTGGAACAAGACTTGCGAACTGAGGTCCGCTGCCTTGCACGATGCCATTGCCGTTCGCCGAATAGGGTGTGCTCAGGACTGAGAACGGAACGCCACTGTGCCAGAATACGCTGCCCGAAACCTGCCACCCATTCAGCGCATAACCAAGCGCATGGTTCCTCACCTTGATCGGCAGCTCGTACACATACTGCCCGGTGAGGTTGTGGCGAATGTCGTAATCGCACGAGCCGTAATCGCGGCGGAGATCTCCCGGCAGAGGAGAAAGAATCCCCCCAGCCGAAAACTGTAGGAAACCCCCATTCGAGACCGTGTCCAGGCAATGGCTCCAGGTGTAGTTGAGCTGTCCCTGAAGACCATGTCCGAGACGCTTCATGGCCGTGAGCTGCAGGCCGTGGTAGTGACTGTTCGCGCCCGTAGCAAACTGACTCACGGAGGCAAACCGGGGATCGGTCGGCTGTAGGTAAGGAAACGGCGCGAAGCATCCCTGGCACACAGTCTGGTATCCGTTGACCTGCGTGAGATAGGGCTGGTTCACCGCGCGAGTGCCGACGTATTGGGCCTGCAAGCTGGCCGTCGTTCCAAACTGATGTTCGATTCCCAAGCTCCACTGCATGAAATATGGCGCATGCAGTCTGCCATCCGGCACCGCTGTAATCGCCACGGGCGGGAGACACGTCGCGGGGTCGGCGAGCGGCGAAGCGCACGAAAGTTCCCCCTGCTTGAATCCGGCGCCAAAACTCTGGTTGGCAGCGACGGTTGCATCGACCGCACTGTTTGGCACTCCCGGCGCGATCATGGTTCCGCCCACGGTGCCCAATAACCCGCCCTGAAACGTCCTCACGTAAGGCGGATTGGTGCCGATCAAATCAGCGATGCTGCCCGGCATGATGTCACTGAAGATTCCGAAGCCGGAGCGGAGCACGGTGTTCGGTTCGAACTGCCATGCGACAGCCGCTCTCGGTTGAAGGATGGCGACTGGGGTCGAGGAAAACAGGTGGCCCAGATTCGTCTGAATCGCTGCATTGAGTGGCTGATTAACGTCGTGCGAAACGGAATTAAAAGACCCTCGAAGGCGGCCGATCTGCTGATGTGGATTGAGAGGATTCGAGTTGAAGGTATCGCGCAAACCGAAAGTCCAGGTGAGCTTCGGCGTGACTCTCCAGGTGTCCTGCGCATACAGATCGAGGTTGAGGAAATTGAAAGGCTCGTTTGCTGTCGTCGGGAAAGCCTTGGTCGCGGTTGACGCCACACCATAGATGAACTGCGGTAGCGTCGTGTAGGTCACGGTCGGCACCGTACCCTGACCAAAGTCGTAATCGTTGAGGCGAAAGATTCGGGTGTTGGTGCCGAACCTCAGTTCATGAGCACCATGGCTCCAGGCGAGGTTGTCGTTGATAAAGAAGCGGGATGCACGCCTTCCCTGGACCCACGTGTTATCCAGTCCTCCAATTGTGGTGAAAGGAGCATTCGCGCCACTGCCCTCCAGAACGATCGGGAAAGCAGCAAGAGTCTTCTCGAAGTCGCTTGGCCCGAACAGGCTCTCATACCACGAGAACGCCGGATTGAAGTAGTTCACAAGATTTTGCGAGAAAACGTGCGTATATCCCGCCGCGAAGGAGTATAGGGGCTGAGGAGAAATCGCGTTGAACACGGGATTAATGGGATCGGTGTAGGCGGCCTGGAGTCCGTTGTCGGTCTGAAAGCGAAACCACGCGGTGTCTCGCTCGTTGATGTTGTAATCGATCCGAGCCGTCTGTACCTGTTCATGATCGGCGCTTGAATGGGAAATGCTCTGCCGGTTTGCGCAGCCGTTTCCGTCATTCGCAACGGCAGGCGGACCTCCGCCCACATCGAAGGGACAACCGAGAACCGCCAGTGGCGCACCCGCTGTGCTTCCGTAGAGCGAAAACATCTGTTGGTAGAACGGAACTAATTGCGGAGCAGGCGCATACTTTGCTCCAGAAACAGAATCCGTTCCACCGAGTGGAAGTTGCTGCAGCACATATTGCTGGAATGCGCTGCTCGGAACGGTCGTCGCTGTCACGATCGGCAACGATATCCGAACCCATTCGCTATCGAAGAAAAAGAACAGTCTGTCGTGGACGATCGGCCCGCCCACACTTCCCCCGAAATGGTTGACGTTCGATCGCGGCTTGTGATTGCCTGGCGTGGCGTTGGTAAAGTAATCCGCCGCGTTCAGGATTGAGCCATTCCACAGTTCGTAGAGATTGCCGTGAAACTGATTGGTGCCTGATTTTGTGACGTAGTTGACCTGTGACGCCCCGTAACGCCCCTGATCGACGGCATAGGAAAGGGTGTTGACCGTCACCTCTGAGATCGAATTCAGTCCCAACACGAGATTGGTGGCTAGGCCGCTATTGAGATTGGTGAGCGGGTCGTTCGTCTCCAGCCCATCGACGATGTAGCCATTGGAGAGGGCGGGGAGTCCGTTGAATTCCACGTTGCCGTATCCGTTGGTACCGCCCACAAAATCATTGCCGCTGCCTGCCGTATTGATGAGGGCGCCCGGAGCGAACTGCAATGGGTAGGTCATATCCCCACCGGGATTCGGCAGGTCCTCCAGTGCCGGCGCGCCCAAAGTCGTGGAGGTGTTTGCGTTGCTCGGGTTGATGATGGGAGCTTCCGCGCCGACTTCCACGGTCTCCTTCGATCGCGCCACTCTGAGCGTGAAGTTGACGGTCTGCTTCTGCCCCAGGCCGGAGAAAACATTGTCTGCCTGTTGCGGCTCAAATCCCTCGGCTTCTACTCTGACCGCATACGTGCCCGGCTTGAGCTGCGGGAAGTTGAGGCGGCCTCCACTATCGGTCTTGATGGTGCGCTTTAGACCTGTCTCCTGATTGGTGATCGTCACCGTGGCATCGGGCACAACCGCGCCAGTGGTGTCGGTCACTTGGCCAACGATGGCACCGGTGGTTTCACCCTGCGCCCAGGCGGGGGCTTGCATGACCGAAACCACCGCCAAGGCAAGAAGTGCCAAGCTGAGTGCGTGCCACAAGGCGCACTCGAAACGCAATCCCACGGTTTATCCCCCGAATCCTCAGACCGAACGAGAGGCCTCGTTCGTCATCATCTGGAAATCAGGATACACTATCGGATGTTAACTATAGTAAATATATATATGGATATTATGATTTAGAGACCCAGATTCTCTCCGCAGCCGATGTGCCGAGACGAATCTGGTGCTTATCCACCGATAAGGAAACGGTGCCGTCGTAGTTTCGGGCCTCGACCGCAAGGCGAACGCCCGGACGGATGCCCTCTTTCTCGAAAAACTCCAGGAGTCTCCGATCACGTTCATAAACGCTCGCGACCACATATTTCGAACCGGCCTCCGCCTCGCTGAGCAAGCGCATGCCCCGTTTGCGGCGTTCCGCGGGGCTGCGCAGCGCCAACCCGTTTCCGTGAGGGCAGGTGTCTTTATGCCCCAATCTCTCGACCAACTTCTTCTCAAAGGCAGGGGAGACGGCATGTTCCAGTCGTTCCGCCTCGTCGTGGATCTCGTACCAGGCCATGCCGAACATCTCCGACAACATTCGTTCGATCAGATGGTGGCGAATCATCGTCCGTTCGGCGATCTCCCGTCCTTGCGAGGTCAGGCTGATGTGCCCTTCCTTTTTTATAGAGACAAGCCCATCCTTCTTCAATCGCTTCACGGCAAACGTCACCGCGGGTCTGGTCACAGAGAGCCAATGAGCAAGCGTCGCGGGTATCACGGTCTGCCCCTCTGCTTCCGCTTCCGCTATGGCTTTCAGATAGTCTTCTTTGGAGATCGTGATCATGGTCGCGAGAGAACTCCACCAAATGCGTGCAGTCTAACACTTCCACTCCGGCGTATCGTTTCAGTGCGGTAGTCGACACAGAACCTACTCCAGCCTCCAGGCAGAACCAGGCCGGGGAGTTCACTCCTCTGCCAGGCGTCGGCTCGCTCTCGGATCAACTCGAAGTTTCGCTGCATCCGGTCCACACCAACCGAGAAGCAGTCAAAGATTCTGGTAAATGGATGGTTTGAACCAACTCTTACGGGATGCCGATCAGGAGCCCTCCACTAAAGCCCAGCGAGTGTTCGTGCCCCGGCCCGAACTTGTATTCGTAGCTGGGTTCGAGATACCAGCCGAACCTATGTTTTTTCGAGGCCCAAAACATAAAGTCAGGAACAATTTCACCGCCAACCGAGTTCATTCTTGCTCCGTAGGAGTTCGAGTGGATCCATTCCGGGCCAATCCCAAACATGACTTCCTTCATATCCGACAACGTCCAGGGTTTCTTGAACAAAGGTCGACACTCCATTCCGTGGAGTGCTGGCGGAAGAGAGGTGTCACGCCAGCTTCAAGTTCCAGCCAATTCTCTATCGGCGTAAACTCAACCGCCACCGTCGGCCCGAGGCTTGATTGACTCTCTGTGAGGCTGCGATCAGTGGCCCCGCCAATCTCAAGCACTGACGGAGCCTCCTTTTCTAGAGACTGCGCAAACGATGGAATAGAGCAAGAAGACAAGTACGGAATGAGGAACACCAGCGCGTATCTTCTCACTCTGATCCCTTAGCTACCGATTTTCTCCGCGCACGAAATGTCTCAGTTCTCGGAGTTTCTCATTGTCGTATAGCCACGTTCCACTTTCTTCGGCGATTTCGCCTAATTCACTTCTTTCCCTGGAATTTGCACGGGCTCTGCCCAGCAATAGAACTCCGCGGGGCCCATCTCCGTTGCGGTAATGATCGTCATTTCCAAAGATGGCTATCTCTCGCCGCAGAGACATCCAGTTCGCTAACCATTGATCAGATCGAATGCTGAGACCTGATCGGATCGTGTCGCGCCATTTCACCGAGGCAACGTAAATCAATCCACGTGGAAAAACCCAACCAAAAACAGTAGAAGTATTCCAAGTGTCGCTGCGCCGATCATGGAGGCCACCCAGAGACCTTGGCGCGTGGTGAATTTCTTGACAGCCTTCTTCCTACCCCTGCGCGCCGAATAGGCTCTCATCGCGCTCCGCTCCAACGCGGTGCATGCTCATATAAGCTGTGCGCTCGTGTTCTGGTCGAAACTTACTTTTGGAGTCCGCTTGCGTCGACTGCTCTGCTAAAACGAGAGGGGGCGCATTGGCACCCTCTCTCGTCCGATGGGGAATTCAAAAGTGAAACCCTAATTCAGCGGTAAACGTTCGTGGGGTCACATAGTGCGTGCCGCTGAAGGTGGAGAGAAAGTTGTAAAGGGCGTACTTGTTGCTGATGTTGATGGCGGTAAGCTGCAGGCTCACTCGGTACCGGTCGCCGCCAAAATGGTAAAGGTTGTCATCTCCGATGGCGATATCGAAAAGATTTCGCGGCGCGATGCGGGGCGGATTCTTATCGTCGTTTTCGGTGTTCGGGGCCGGAACCTGCAGAAGCGTGGATCCGAACTGCGATACCGGACAAACCAGCGAAGGACTCCCCGCCGGACCGGCTACACCGATCAGCGTCGTGGGGGTCGCCCGCTGCGAGCCGCAAAACAATCCAGCCTCGAATTCCTGATCCGCAGTCAAAGGAACTCCGAACGAATCGGTCATCGCGATTGCCGGAGCGCCCGTCGAATCGGTGGTGGTTTGCGCGCAGTTCCCCCCGTAGCACGGGGTTTGCCCCGCTACGAGGCCACTGTCGTAACGCCAGTTGAATCCCAGCCATGGGCCTTTCTTCCAGGGCTGGTACTGGAAGTGCGCAGTTGAGTTGAATTTCTCGTCGTGATCAATGCGGAACGGCGTCGACCCTGACGCTAGCACAGTCGAAGGAACGGCTCCAGCGCCGCCTATCTGCGGTGTGAAGAACCGTGCTGCCACACTCGAGAATACGACCATGGCCGAAAACCCGTGCAGGTTCGGCACGCTCACGCGGCCGGCGTAACCAGGAATCTTCGACCTCTCCCATTCCACGGGGAATGTGATCGGCGTGTTGCCGAGGATGCTGAAGTCGTATCCGTTATGGGTGTACTTCCAGATGTACTCGCCCGAGAAGACCAGATATCGGCCGAACGCCTGCTCCAATCCGGCGTGGAATTCGTTGCGCCATCCCGGAGCTAAGGGCGTTGGTTGACCCGCTTCAAAACACCCTAGCAGCGGATTGAGCACATCGTTATTGCACCCCACGCTCGAGAGAATCAGGTTCTCGTTGAATGGCGTCTCCAGCACGCGCGCATAAGAAACGCGCAGCACGGTATTGGTCTTCTTTACGTTGTATGCAACCCCGAGACGGGGTTCGCCCTCTTTGTGAGTGGTCAGCCCGTTGTAAAAGTCACCCCGCACCCCGAGATTGAAAACCCAATTCCCCGTGGTGATGTTGTCTTCCAGATAAAGCGCGAGTTCCTTGACGTCAGTATGGCCATTGAACCGGTAGAGAGTTCCACCGCCGGACTGGGTCAGATCGTAAGGAAACAGACTGGTGCAAGGGGCATCGATGGCCTGGTGAGTCACCGTGTCGTAACAGGGATTCCCATTCGCGTCGGTCAGCGACGGCAGGAACGTGGGATCCACAATGCCCAACTGATCATTCTCGTTCAGGAACGTCTGCTCATACACCGCGCCGGCCTTCACACTGTGAATGCCTTTGACATAGGACAACTCAGAACGTAACCCCGCGTTGGTCAATGTGCGATCTTGCCCGACCGTCTCGCGCTGCAGGTTTGTTGGGCCGAGGTCGGCAAACGGATTCCCGCTGGGGTAATAATTGAAGTGATCCCGGCGCACGAAGGCTCCCAGCGTAAACACAGACGTCGAACTAATCAGCCGCGTCCATGAGGGGGCGATGTTGAACGTTTGAATCTGCGAGCGCTGGTCTGCCGGACCCACCACATTCCCGTTCGGATCGAGCCCGCCGTTATTCACTACCACTCCATTCCATGGAGTAGCGTTCTGCGAATCAAACGTGTTGGGTGTCTGAAACCATGAGCGGGTGTATCCCAGGTTGACGTGAAGCGAGTCTGCGGTCGAGAGTTGATAATCTACTCGATCGAACAAGTTCTCCTCATTCCCTTTGTCGTGCATCACCGCAAATTCCGGCGGATCAAGAAACCTTCCGCTATTCAATCCACTCGCCGAAATAAAGTTGCCCCAGTTCTTGCCTCCATAGGCAAGATTGAATTCCACATTGGATGTTCCGAACGAACCGTACGATGCTGTCACGGCTCCGTGCGGAGTCGTAACACCCTGTCCCGATTGCGTGGTCACGTTGATAACCACGCTGGTCTTGTCGCCGTATTCCGCCGGTGGTGCGCCGGAAATGACTTCCATCGACTGAATTGCATCCATCGGAATCTGATTGGAGAATACTTTGCTTTGCTGATCGGTGATGGGCTGCCCATCCACCGAAAATGAATTCTCCGCGTGATCCCCCAATCCGTGAAACAGGCCATTCGAATCGGCGGAAATTCCCGGCGTCGACAATGTGACCAGCGAACTTACCGATGAGGATTGGCTCTCCAGAGGAAGCTTGTCGAACAGGTTCTTATCCACATCGGTGTGAAAGGTAGGATCAGTCTCCACCAGGTCTCCCCCAGTTGCTTGCACTGTCACCGACGTCGTCGATCCGGCAACCTGAAGTTTGATCGCAACCGTGATGGGCACCGACGACCGTGACTCGACGTCCTGAGCGTATGCCGCGAATCCCTCCGCTGTGACGGTCAGGTGGTAAGGATTGAAGGGGATATTCGTGAACTCGAATCTGCCCGACCTGTCGGTTGTTGTCGAGCGATCAAATCCACTCACCGGATTTCGAATCTCGACCTTAGCATTGGGAACCACAGCCCCGGTGGTGTCGAGCACAGTTCCATCCACCGAACCAGAATTACCGACAGATTGCGCGTGCACGACTGTGAAACTGCAAGCAAAGGAAAGAAGAGCGATAAAAGCCGCGTAGAGCGACTTCTTCGAAGAAGCCAGCATGAGTTCCTCCAAGAGAATTGGTCTAACAGATCGCGCGCACGGTTGGCGGGAGACGAACCGGGCGCTCAGTCGATTGCAATCAGATCGTTAGACAAAAGGAGGCGGGCGAACACACAGAGCGAAGGCTGTAAGGCGCTGCTTGGCTGCTAACGGTTCCGGTCGAACGACAGACACAGAAACAAACGTCACCTTCGGCAACGTGGCGGTGGTTTTCGGGGAAGCTGAATGCGCGGCGATGCAGACCGTGCACGTCGCCGAGTCGGCGGAGGTCGAGTGTTGGTGGGTGGCGAATGCCATTGCCGACCAGAAGGTCAGCAACAAGCACAAACACGCTATAGTCTTCGATATAGGCCGCATGAGGGTTCCCCATGGGAAACTTCACTTGAATCTATACCAGAATTGGAAAGGAACGCAATGAAAGAGTACCTAGCTGGGTATGTATCTTGGGACCAAGTGAGGTGCCGGCTGACAGGGATGTTCAGACTCCAGGTACTCCAGGCGATAGCGTGATTCCATATGGCCGCGCCAGGTCATTGATCTGCTGCACACCCTGCGTGTGTTTTGTGCTTCCTGGTGCCAATTGCTAGTGGTGGTGTGATAGGTGGAGGCCTCCGTAAAAGCCCAGCACTACGATCACTATTGCCCACGCAATGATCAAGACCAGCCTAATGGCCTGCTCACTACCGCCGGCTTTCTTGTTCCGCTTCTGACTCTTCTTGAAGATTGAGACCATCAGGTCGCTGCCTTGCGCCTCCAATACCAATTCGCGAATCCAGGGAAGCTTTGATCGAGGTGGATACCGCGCTGTTGATTGCCGTGTTCTCTTCACGTTCAGGGCACTCCCTTGTATGGAAAGCTGCGTCTACAGTTTCCCAACGGGTTTCGGAAACCTTCACGAACAAAACGGGCTGATCCTGCACTCATGGAACTCGCGGGGCAGGGCCAGCATCTCGCCGGCGTCTCGACAGCGCACAGCCCATTCAAGCAGGGCTCGGTACTGGTTGAACGCAACGACATTCCCCAGCCACTCTGTGCCCGATGAGGTCGTAATTACCACCACGTTCGGCACATCGCACGGCCCAACACAACCACTGATGGTCAGCTGGACTCGCTTCAACAGTCCCCGTTTCCGCCATTCGTTCTTCAACCATTCGACGGGAACTTCGGGCAAGCCGCGCTCGACGTTGCCACAGCAACAGCCTCGGCAGACCGTGATTTGCCCAATGATCAGGCGCTTCGTTTTCAAAGGACAATCTCGATCCTCGTTCACCGTGTGTGATCCGTTCCCACTTCTGGAAGCCATTTAATCCAACAGGCCATACAGGTCATTCATTTCAAACGGTTGGGATGATCTGTGAGACTGCAGGAAAACTCCCACAATCAAAATCACCAAGAGCGCCAAGGCGACTACGACTCCCCAAGTTCTGATGTTCCGACTCTTGATCACATGAGCAAACTGCATAACCCCGGACTCAAACTTCACTCCAACCCGTGACTCATCGCCCGGATTCAGCACCACGGGGCAACAATCTCGTGGAATTGAGGATGAATGCCAACTCCGAAGTTACGTGAATAAAAGCCGCCAAAAGAGGATTGAGAAACCCGAAGGCCGCCATTCCCACCCCTACGCTGTCCACCACCAGCGTGCCGACGAAGTTCTGCATGATGATGCCGCGGCAGCGGCGAGCAACCCGCAGAGTTTCGACCAATTTCGATAGATCACTTCCAATCAAGATCACATCCGCGCTCTCCCGCGCTACATCAGTTCCCGATCCCATGGCGATACCGACATTGGCCTCCACGAGGGCTGGAGCGTCATTGATTCCGTCGCCGACCATCGCGACGTTACGACCCTTGCTACGCAGCTCAGTCACCCACTTTGCTTTTTGCTCTGGTAGGAGTCCTCCCACGGCTTCGTCCACGCCGAGGCCGCGGCCCACAGACGCAGTTGCAGCCTGTGTATCGCCGCTCAAGAGAACCGTCTTCAAACCCATTTGCCGCATCGCCGCAATTGCATTCTTAGCTTCCGGCCGCAAGACATCCGCGATGCGGATGGTCCCAAGTACTTGTCCCGCGCGAGCGACATAGACTTCCGACGCCCCATCCGCACTGTGACTATCTGCCGGCAAGCCCCTGGTCATGCCTTCCTCCACGAGGAGCGCCAGACTGCCAACCACGATTTCCTCGCCGCGATACCTCACCCTGACTCCTCTCCCGGGCGTGTACGAGAATTCATCGGGGTCGACGAGTGGAATGGCGAGTTCTGTTGCCCGCGCCACCACTGCCTTGGCAAGAGGATGTTCGGATTTGCGCTCGGCGATGCTGGCAGCGGCGATGATCTGTTGCTCCCCGAAGCCATTCGCGGAAACGACCTGCCGGATCTGCGGGGTACCGAACGTTAGCGTGCCCGTCTTGTCCAAGAGCACGGTATCCACCGCGGCCAGCGCTTCCAGGTAGAGTCCCCCTTTAATGATGGCTCCCTGATGCGCTGCGCGGCCGATGGCTCCGAGGATTGCAAGAGGAGTTCCAGCCGCAATGCCGCACGCTCCGGCGACGATTACGACCGAAATGGTTGACCTGACATTGTGCGTGATGATGAAGGTCAGAATCGCCGCTCCCAAGGCAAAATAGACAAGGTATCCTGCCAGGCGATCCGCAGTCTTCTGGATGGGAGCCCTCGACTTCTCGGCGCGTTCGACGGCTTCAACGATTCTTCCGAACGTCGTGTCACGGCCGAGTTTCTGGGCGCCGATTTCGAGAGCACCTGACTGATTCATGGTGCCGGCGTAGACCGCATCTCCCTGGGCTTTCTCGACCGGCATGGCTTCGCCGGTGATCGCCGCTTGTTCCACGAACGACCGGCCACTAAGCACAATTCCATCCACCGGGATGTGCCCGCCGGGTTTTACGATCACCGTTTCGTCAACTTGAACTTGATCGGACGGAATTTCAATCACCTGACCATCACGACGGACTGCGACGGTTCTGGGGAGAAAATCGAGAAGACTCTGGATGGCCCGTCGGCCTCTCCCAACTGTCAGACCTTCCAAAACCTCGGCGGCAAGGACAAAGCCAGTGATGACCAGAGCGGTGAAGAACTCTCCAATCAACAAAGCTGAAAGGAGAGCGATGGTCATCGAGAGTTCCATCGTCATTTTTCGTTCGACGATGTTCTCGAAAGCTTCTTTGAAAATCGGATATCCGCCGATCACGGTTGCCGCGATGCCGATCACGCTGATGTGTGGAAACGGCTCCCATAACCGAAACCAGACCGCAGCGGCAGCCATGGCCACAAAAGCAATGCGGGCGAGTTCAGCCCACTCCACTCCGTGATCGTGCTGTTCGTGCTCAGCGCCAGGGTCAGGTTCGTTCAGTTGTGGGGAATTCCCGCTCTGGCTGAGACGCGGAGAGGTGGCCGAAGACTTCTCGATAATGGGCGAAGAACTCATAGGCATTCCCTCCGTAGTACGAAAGCGACATTCGAGGTAGGACCCGGCCGTTTCGATTTCGATAACTTCATGGCTACCTTGCACAAGACTGTGACCTCAAGAGTTGCACCGCTTGAAAGGACCCAAAGCAATAAACCGATTTCATTCTGCGATCCGCGAAACGAGGACAGGCAACACGGTCAACGCTGCAATGGTGGAAAACACCACACCTCCCAACATGACAGTGGCGAATCGGCCCTGCGCTCCAGAATTAGCCCCCATGAACGCCATGGGAAGGACCCCAGCGATTGCGCACAGTGCAATCAGGGAAACGGCTCGAAATTTCGCTTGAGCTCCTCGATAACACGCATTTCGAATATCGGCGGAGAGCCGGCGGGCCTTGGCGATCGCAGAGGCAACCATCCAGCTCTGCACGACCGCCAGCACAGAAACAACACAAAAACCTGCCATCGCGCCCCGTTCCGCGTGCATGCCGCGAACAAAAAGAGCGGCTGCGCCTCCGCTAAACCCCAAAAGCACAACGGTTGTGACGAAGGCCATCCGCTGCCACATGATGAAGTCACGTCAAAGAATGGCTCATCATACATACCCCCATAGGTATAGTGCAAGCTCCGACATGATATCATTCGTTCGCGAATGAGTCATACGATCAAGAACAAACAAAAGCTGATTCTGCGCAGCAGGCGCATCCGGGGACAGTTTGAGGCTTTTGAGCGAATCCTCGACGAGGGACGCGATTGCTCTGAGGTCTTACAGATCATCAGTGCGGCAAGAGGCGCAGTCAACAGTTTGATGACCGAACTGCTCGAAGGCCACATCCGGCATCACGTGCTGGACCCCAAGCGAAAACCGAATGCGGAGCAGACCTTGGCGGCTGATGAAGTAATCGACATGGTGAAAACTTACCTAAGATAGCCGAAACGCTGACGGTAACCCCAAGCGACTAAGCGAAGCCGGCGAAACCACACTGGCAATTTGACCCAGAGCTGATTGAGGTACCGGAGACAACTCGCGGTTCTCATCCTGATGGAATCACTACTCTTATGCTTCTGCCGAAATAGTGGCGCGAACTGATGCAGTGGTTCGAAACTCCCGAACGGCTGGTCACGAAAGTCTCGGCATCTGACAGGGCAACTTGGTTCCAGCCGTGGCTCAGTCGAGAAAAATGAAATGGTCATGAGAGCAATACTGCTCACTGGGTTTGCAGCTCTTTCAACACTATTCGGCGGATGGCTGGCTCTTCGCGCCCGCAAGCACATCCACCTGCTGCTCGGTTTCGGTGCCGGCGTCCTGTTGGGAGCAACTTTCTTCGACCTGCTGCCCGAAGCGATCGAGGCTGCGGGTCAGGGATGGACGAGCCGCGAAATCCTCGCCCTAACAGTGGTGGGATTCTTGATCTTCTATGTCGGTCAGCGGTTTCTCGCTCTACAACATTGTCCGCATAACGCCTGTGGCCCTGATCGCCACGTTGGCCGCATGAGCGCGCTCGGACTAATCGCACACAGCTCGATCGATGGGGCCTCCATTGCAGCCTCCACGATGATTTCCTGGCGCATGGGACTCATTGTCGCGGTTGGCATCATCGTTCATGACATTACCGATGGACTAAACACGATACTTCTGGTGACACGCGGGGGCTCAGCCAGCAGGAAAGACCTGGTATTTCTTGTCGCGGATGCGATTGCACCCATCGTGGGTGGCACCGTTGTCGTTCTTTCTGCCCTGCCTTCGCATCACCTTGCACTGATTCTGGGAGTGACATCTGGATTCTTCCTCTTTACGGCCATCGGAGATTTGTTGCCCGACGCTCATCGGCGCTCGCCTGGATTCGGGGTGTCGGCAGCCGCACTCGGAGGCGTCCTCCTCATCGGCATTGCGGTGCGACTCGCGTCAATTTCGTTCTGACAATTCCCAAAGCAGTCCTCCGTGACGTCATCTTAGGGTTCCCGCCTTGTTGTGTACCAACTGTTTGGTTCAGTCTCTGGATCGACGGAATTTTAGAGCACAGTTTCATCTACGAGAATCCAGGATGTGAAAGAATGTTGAACTCCGTGAGTGGGAGTTCCCAGCCCGGAGATTGCCGCGAGAAAGAGAGCACGGTGAGAGCCTACGCCCCGGTGTTGGTCATCGCATTTGCGTTCATTTGCTCAGGACGTTCGTTTCCGCAGTCGGTTGAGAAGGAGGGTAAGGCTATCCTTGAGCTGGGGGCAGCTGCTGACCGGAGTCTCACGGAGGGTCAATCGGCCTTCGGTCCCACGGCCGCGGTCGAGGTAACGCCGATCGAGAATTGGCTTGAACTCGAAGCTGGTGTCACGCCACTTTTCAGGCGTCACTCGACGGAATGGAGCGTCGATTTTCTGTTTAAGAAGCCCTGGACGATTTCCGACAAAATGGAGTTCATGCTGGGGATTGGTCCGGAGTGGATTCATTCGAACACGTACGGCGTCAAGATGAACTCAGTCGCCGCTGAAGTTGCCCCGGACTTCATGTTTTGGCCAGCCAAGAAGCATAGGTTCGGCTGGTACCTCGAACCAAGCTACGAGTACAAATTCGGCCCCGGTCATGAACACTCGCTTGGCATCAGCGGCGGTCTGCTGATCTCCATTCCTTAATTTCAGCACGCTATCGCGGATTGTTGTGTTGGCAGCGAGGACGGTTGCAGCGTCTGCTTGAGTTCGGTGCCCCTGTTGAACTGATTCGCCATGCGCCCATCGGGCCACCACTGACCAGCATTGAGCGGCTCACATCGTTGGCGACCCGTCTGCGTGATCGACTCTGGTCTTTTGAGACTGAGTTTCATCCCCAACAGCAAAGAGGCTATCGCCGCAATGCCGGACTTCTCACCCCACAGAGTGAGTTATGACAGTGCGTAAGACGGAAGATTACAGCGCTTGATAGAAAAATCGCGCGAGCTATTGAGGAGTTAGGCGGGAGGACCGCGCAGGGAAATTGGTCCACGAGAGCGGAAATACAGAGCCAGGAATTTTGGATGTGGAGCCCGAATTGTGAGCGACCCGAGACATAGGTAACAGATCGTACCGGACACATAGGTTACACTTTCTTCCCTTTGGGGGAGGAAAGTGGATGCCGTGGAAGGAGTGTTCGGTCATGGATGAGAGAGTTAAGTTCGTGGCACGCCGGCTGGCGGGCGAGTCGATGGCGGACCTGTGCCGAGAGTTCGGGATCTCGCGTAAGACCGGTTACAAGATCTTCGATCGCTATCAGGAATGCGGCATTCACGGGCTCACCGACCGTAGCCGACGTCCCTATCGCTATGCCAATCAACTGCCTTTTCAGGTGGAGAACTACATCCTGAACGTGAAGCGTGAGCATCCCAGTTGGGG
>Ga0070731_10001236_pt1 | contig 27475 bp, 24 predicted proteins | sample Coa_R1_2_FD_66448 | JGI IMG/M metagenome (GOLD analysis project Ga0070731, IMG submission 66448) | Surface soil microbial communities from Centralia Pennsylvania, which are recovering from an underground coalmine fire - Coalmine... | ecosystem: Environmental > Terrestrial > Soil > Unclassified ... | reverse complement strand
CCCGCCAGCCGCCCGCCATTCAGCAGGACGACATTCCCATTACTCTGACGCTGGTCGCCGCGCCAGATGAGCCTGCCGTTCCGGAAGTCCACCAAACTGTTGCGTCCGCGCCTCCTCCTCCGACCATTGAGCCTCCGAAACCCGTTGATCTTTCAAAACCGATCATCCACGTAGAGAAAGCCAGGAAAGTCGTTGTCGCCGCAGCACCGCGACCGCCCGAGGCAATCCCGCAGCAGCCGCAAGCCCCGTTCCGCGGTGATGCCACTTCGGTCGATCCAGGGCGGGACGCGACCACGATGCAAGGCCAACCGGAAGTGAAAGCGAAACCGAATTACCTGAAAAATCCCGAACCGCTGTATCCGGCCGCAGCCCGGCGCCGCCATGAAGAGGGTTTGGTGCTGTTGAGTGTAACGGTGACGGCGGGCGGCAGAGTAAGGAACGTCTCGATCAAGCAGTCGTCCCATTTTCCATTGCTTGATCAATCAGCCATGCATGCGGTAGAAGACTGGATGTTTGAACCTGCACGGGTCGGTTCGCATCGTGTCGAGTTCGAGATTGAAGTGCCCGTTCGGTTCCAACTCACAGATTAGCTCTGCAAACCCAAGTGCGGCTGGTGAATCCAGTTATTGCCCCAGCAATGCTTTTTTGATCACCTGGCTTGTGAGGGACGGAAATTTCCTCTGGCGCATCTCTTGGACGGCATCAAATGCTCGAAGTTTTGCAGCGTTCGCGTCGATATAAGAGAGACGGTTCGGACGGCGCACGTTTCTTCCGCGGGCTCCCCTTGGCCCCACCCTCCTTGGCGTGGCCGTCCGGATCATTGAATTCTCTGATATCCCATGGGAAACGGAATCGGGTTGAAACCCCTTGAATTGTAGAATTCAACCCCGCCGAAGGTCCGGTCCGTTATTCGCTTGGAGCCAATAGGCTTGAACCTCTTCCAGGAGGCTCACGAGCTCGTTCATATCCGAAGGCTTGATAAGATAGGAATTCGCGCCCAAGTCATAGGCGCGGTTGATGTCTTCATTGAACAGGGAGGTGCTGAAGACGACCACGATCAGCCGTTTCAGATGCGGCTGCGCGCGTATCCACTCAAGCACTTCGAATCCGCTATATTTCGGCATTTTCAAATCGAGAAGCACCAGTTGTGGAATGGAATCTGTCGTGCGGCCGTTTTCCAGGCGGGCAATGGCTTCCTGCCCGTCGCGAACGAAATCGATCGCCATCGTTATATTCGCCGCGCTCAAAGCCCTGCGCAGAAGAAAAATATCGTTTTCGTTGTCTTCGGCTATAAGGACAGTTGGTTCGTTAGTCATGAGGAGTTTGAAGGGGTGACACCATCAAAGAGTCTCGTTTGCAGATAATATGCGAGAAAGCGGGAAACTCGCAAAGCAATATGGATCAATGCCACGCGGGGTAAACACCTACTGCGGGACCAAGTGCATGCAGGGGGATGCTGGGCCCCCAAAGCCCTTTTTACTTGATTCGGCCCGCCATGGCCCCTATGTTCCTCTTCGTTCTGACCTTCCTTTCTGAACGCGAGCCCCTGAGCGCGATTTCAAACTGAGGCCAAAACTCCACTTACAACCGGGCACATGTTGCCCGACGGCTTGGTGCCGTTAGTTGAGGGCCTCGAATGAAAGTTTGTGACAACAGCGATGACAATATCAGGGCGCAGCTTTGCTTTAAAAGCGCGGGGAAAGCTGGCATGACCGGCAGCGTCCGCCATCCTTCCTTGGTCATCTGGTAGTTATGCCCGCAACAATACTTGTGGCCGACGACGACGATGCTCTTCCCTTTCTTTTGGAGCGTGCCATCGAGAAAAGCGGATACGATATTTCAATGGAATGGGTGCCCGACGGGGATATTGCGATTCAATATCTCTCCCGGCAGGGCGACTATGCCGATATCGAGAGGCATCCGTTTCCAGCGGTCGTTCTTCTGGATCTCAAAATGCCCCGAGTCACCGGATTCGAGGTTTTGGAGTGGAAAAGAACCCAACCTCAACTCGAAACTCTGCCAGTCGTCATCTGGTCCTCGTCCCACTTGGCCGAAGACAGGGAGCGGGCGCGCAAACTCGGAGCAACCTCATATTTCTTGAAACCGATGGAAACGGGGGGCTTCATGGAACTCCTGGCTTATTTGAAGCAGTATTGTGAGGACCATCTCGACGAATCTGAACCTTGAAACTCGTCGTACGCAATCTGATTGACGGCGCATTTTACCGCTCTCCGGAAGCATGGGTTGCGTCGGCGACAGAGGCGACGGAGGTGGGTGGCGTCCGAGAAGCTCTTGAGCTCTGCAAAGGCCAAGCCTTGGAGAATCTGGAGCTTTTGGGCGTTTCGGAAGACGGAAGCCTGTGCGGGGGACATCACTTGCTGAAGCTAGCGGAGCACCATCGAGATAACAGCTTGTGAGGTGCCTCGGTTACGCCTTGAGCGCGCGTCAAATGGGGTCCTTCGGAGGGTTGAAGCATTGATTTCCGGCGAATCGTCGCACAAAATCTTCGGCTATGCGGTTCCGGTCCTCGCCGGGATATCTATCTGCAAGAAATTGCTTCATCTGGGCTTGGATGTCTTCCATCCAAATTTGCAAGGCATGCTGCTGGTCTTGGCTAAACGCCTTCAGCACCTCGACAGCGTTGCGGCCTTTGACCCAGATTTCATTGCTGCCGGAGGGGAACCGCTCGACAATGGCAAACTCGATTCCCTTTGCTCCCTGACGATGGCAGATGCACACACTCTCATACAACTCCACGCTTTTGTGCCACAGCCAGCCCTCATCGGTTTGGATTGCTTCCCCCTGGGCCGGCCTTTGGGAAGCTGTCATCGCCGCCACGGCCAGCTTGGCGATGTCGCGCTCCAAACGCGTGACGTGATTTCGGCTGATGGGAAACTGTTTTAATTGCTCGGCGAAATGCTCCGCCGCTTCCAGATGGGCTTGGCTTTCGACTTCCGCGGTTTGCGCCCTCATTACGACCTCAATTGGATTCAGGGATTCATCGGCGGCACGAGTGGTTTGCCGCCGCACATGAATTTAACACGCTCGATTGGGACGTAAACCCCAATTTAACTAAAATGGGCCTTTCTCTTTTGCGGATGCCCAGCGCCCGAACCAGCCAACAACCGCGTGCCGTTAAGTTGCAAAACCTCCTTCAAAAAAGGAGCATCTGAAGATTGCGCTTCTGCGGAACATAGCAGGATTGGAATCAAAAAACTGATAATCAATGGATTAGCAAACAAAGTATATCACCACCTCAAGGGATGCGGATGCGAACCAGAAAAAGGTCATGCTATCAATATATAAAGGCTGGAATTGGAAACCTCATTTAACCTTTTTCGAAAACGGCGCATTATTGCCAATCGTCATATTTTCATTTGAAACAATGTTTTGTAGCTGTTCCGAAGAGGTTCCTTCCTGTATCCAGATGCATAACACTGTGCGGATACGATCTTCGACTAATCCAAAAAAATTGCGCTGACCGACCATTATACATCCGTCACCCTTGATGCATAACACAAATGCTGACCAAGAGCGCTTTTCCGAATCGCGGTTACGAAGCTTTAAAGTTACACTCTGGCGATCTATATCTCCTTTGACCTTGTATTCCATCACGCGGGGGCAGCTTTTCCCTTCAGTGGCGACCTGAGTTGCTATAGCATCTCCCATCAGCAAATCTCCACGCTGCCGCAAAGTGACATTAAGCGTCCACCGCGGTCCTAGGAATGCCTTCCCGTCTTCCATTATGTTTTCCTCCATTACTGTCCATTTACCCGCAACCGAGAGACCCCGATAAGCTAAATGGTGATAAAGTGGCAGAACATAGTGTCGAAGAAGTCCGCCCGTAATCGTCAGTGTGGTACCAACGATTAGTTCTGAAAATAGTGTGTTCACGGCGAGCCCATGCATTCGCTGGCACAAGAGCGGCAGTTTTTCGACTCCAACATAGCCGGTCCGGCAGCCGTAATTTTATGACGCAGATGAATACGAGTTCCTCGTTCTGCTCGACAAACGGCGCCACTCTCGCAAGTTGGCGATGTTGGACAATGATGGATAAAATGTCCATAACGGTCGAGACAGAATTCCTGATAGAGTCGAGTGTGTAAAATAAATTCATGCCACGCTGCATCTACATCGTGAGGTGGCACCGAAGATGTTGTGGCCGCGCGGTCTAGAAATCTCTCCAGCTTTTCAAACAAGGCATAAGCCACACTAAAGTCAAGACTCTGTTTGTGGGCGTATCTACCCACAACCTCATCGGGTATTTTAATCCTGGCTTCAACAAATTCCATAGTAAATAGAATGACAGTGGAAAAGGCCGTAGCCTAAACCTACTTTTGAGCTGTTATTACAATAAAAATGTGTTCACATTCATACAATTTGTCGCCGGGGTAAAACACTCAGAGTTGGTAAGGTATCCGCCCCAGGTCGCGTCTTCACCTTAGGAAGGCATTCGTCTGCGAATACCTTCTGGCCCATCTATTCTTCTGTTATTACAAAGATGGGCCTTTGTTATGGGACATTATTCGATCAATTTGAACTGGTTGCTCGCCACAGACATCTGGGATTGCAAGTTGAGCGGAAAGCCACGTCCTCATGAGCAGGAGGCTCTATGGCTGAACGACGGAAATTGCTCATCCATCCCCTCAAGCTTGGCGGATGGACCGCTCTTTGGCTCTTTTTGATCCCTTTTGCCTTTACCTGGCTGAAAAAAGAGGATACATCGCATCTCCAAGTTGGGCAGGGCGCAACCGTGTGCTGTGGCGCTGAGATGTATGAGCAAAACGAGAATCTTTCTTAGTTCGACTTGCTACGATTTGGCAGCGGTCCGTGAAGCGCTTCGGGATCATATCCTTCAATTGGGACATGAACCGGTCCTCAGCGAATACCCTTCTTTTCCCGTAAACCCGGAGGCAACTGCGATTGAAAACTGTAAGACGAACGTCGAAAGGAATTGCGACATATTGATTCTGATAGTTGGGGGCCGGCGCGGAGCCTTGGACCCTGAAAGCGGCCGATCAGTAACAAACGCCGAATATGATAGGGCCTGGGAGCGCGGTATTCCGTGCTTTGTCTTCGTTAATCGCTCCGTGAGCACTCTTTATCGGGTATGGGAGAAGAATCCTACCGCGGACTTCAGCCCGGACGTTGATTTCCCGGAGGTGTTCGAATTCATACGGCGGATTCAGGAAGAGAATCGCTGGACTTTTACGTTCGAGAGAACCGCAGAGATCAAAGAAGTATTGACGATTCAACTTTCAACCATGCTGCGTGAACTCATTGAGCGAAGCCGCGGGAATACGCTTGCGCCGTATTCCGATTTTGCAGGCGAATCGCGCGAGGCGCAGCGGCTGGCCCGAGAAAAACCGGACTATTGGGAATTCCTTCTGACCGCAGAACTGCTCAAATCGAGATTGGCTGAAGTACGAAAGAGATTTAAGCGCCAGCAGGACGGAAGCCTCCCTATTCCCTCATATATTATGACAGGCAGGGAGTTTCTGAAATGGGTGCCTATGAAGATGCACGATTTGAGCTCCTTAGCCCAGGCACTTGAAGGTCAGCTTCCGTCAATCCAAGAAGCTTGGGGGCCTTTAGGAAAGCCCGGCAATCCAAGCGAGATCAAGAAGAGCGTCGATCAGCTTGCTGCTTATTGCGACCAGCTGTTGCATTGGGAGCAAGACTTGTGCGCGGCCAGGCCGCCTGACGCCGCCGACGGGGTGAAAAACAGCATGAAAGGCTGGACAGAGGTTATTTTAAAAAAACTCGATCAGTTGCCTGAGGAGTTGTTGCGGCCATTTCAGGGCAATTCGAAGTCCAAAGGTGAGATTAGAATAATGCTCACCCTGACGGCACCGTCGTTCGAGAAATTTTACGAAGAGTTCGAGTTGTTAAAAACGCGGAAAACGGCTGAATGGATTGACGATTGACTGACGCATGGAGTCGAGACTTAGCCGAGCATGCTTTTGCATTGAACGTTCGGAGAGAAGTGGATATAACGGCAGTTATTCGGACGGCGCACATTTCTTCCGCGGGTATCCTCTGCCCCACCTCCTTGGCGTCGCCGCCCGAATCTACATCGCACTGCATCGCTTTATGCGATGGGTGAAGCTCGGCCGAGGGCAAGCAGCCGACGGACTTGTCGGGCGAGGAACTGAGAGCGCGTCTTACGGTCTGAAGCACAGCGGCCAATAGAGGCCGCTTTTATTTCGCTGGTGCGTTCGTGATCAGAACGGTCACCTTTTTTGATGCCACTCCCGGCTGTTTGCATTCCGCTTGAAAGGTGTAGTTCCCGCTTTCGTCCAAGTCATAATCTTTGTTGATTTCGATTTGATACCGATGCTGGGTCTGAGGAAAAAGTGAAGTTTGAGGGGGAACCGTAATTTCGAAAGGTCCTGTGCCGTTCTTCCTTTTCAAGACATTTCCATTCCTCATCGCGACAATGCCGACAGGCCGGAAATACGTTTCAGATTTTTGCGCCACATTGCGAATTAGGACAATGGCCGTTACCGGTTCCCCGGCGCTGTAATTGGTCTTTGCAAGACGAATGGACATCTGAAATCCGTTGGTCGCTTCCCCCCAATTACCCTGCGGATCTTTGATGGCGGGTCGGGACTCGGGAGATTTTTCTGCGTCTTTGATGCTTTGAACGTCCACTACCATTTCTCCGGATTTCTTAAATTTCAGCAGAAAGCCATTGTCGGTCAGAAATATGTTCGTGGGAATAGAATTGGTTACTTGGAATTTTGGCAAAAGCCAATTCGTGGTTTGTGCAAATATGTTTTGAGCCGCGACAAGAGTAACGATGATGGCGACGGCCGATATGTGAACCGGCCCGGACCTATTGATTTTATTGACACAACTTTTCAAGGAGGTTTTGGAAAACCGCCATTATCCAATAAGGAAGACTCGCGTCATCTTAATGTGCGGCCGGGACCACGAATATCGGAGTCTTAGCTGAAGCAGCGACTACATCACCCGAAGCGCTTGGAATTTTGAGCCGCGCCTGAACGGTGTAGGAACCCGGGAGGAAGTCGAATTGTCCGTCGAGGCGCTGAGGGTGCAAATTCTGGCTGTTGGGCTCCACCGTCTCCCCTTGTGAGCCAATGAGAGAGGCAAGCAGAGGGTTCTTGCAGCTTAGTGGTTTTCCGGCTTCGTCCGTGATCATGATTTCTATCGGACCATCCGAGCACGAGATCGCCTTGGCCTTGTAAGGAACAGGCTGTGTGCCAACATTTTTTACGTGAACCATCGCAATCATTTCCTGTCCCGTCTGAAAATTCGAGCGCGTCAAAGAAATCCCGAGTTGGATTCCATCCTTAATTGCTCCCCAGTGAGCATCCGGGGCTTCGGTTGCAGCCATTGTGTTGCGGGTTTGCCCCGATATCTTCCTAATGTCTATCGGTCGAGCCCACGAGGGGATGGCGAAATCATATCGTTTAGCGCGCCCCCAATCTTCTCCCTCCCGGACCCATGCATGGGTGCCCACGTTTTTCAAGTGAAGAAAGACGGCCTGCTCACCATTTGTCGTTGCGAAATGCGCGCCAATGCTGATTCCGCCGTAGTGGTCACGGTTTAGTTCTGTTGCCAAAGGCAACTGGTTCATGCGCGTTCCTGAATCGAAGGGCGCGAAATCCGAGAAGGTTGTTCCGTCAACCTTGTAGCAAAGTAACACGCCTTCCTTTGTCGGAAGCATATCGAACGCCTGAAAAGCCGGAGCATTGGAATCCTCAATTAAGGATCTCGGAAACTCTCTACTCCATATCGGATTACGGGATTGCTGGAGCTGAGTCTTTTGCGAATACAACGTGCAACGGACCATTTGCCGTCCCGCACGCGCGCCGTTCTCGGGTGCCACTGAAGCGGACTCTTCGAGCGTCACGGCGCTCCCATCGCTGAGTCGTCGCTGCAGTAGCGTCCCCGCCGATGCTTGAAAGCAATCGCTTGCACATAAAACGAAGAATACAATTTGGATTTTTCTTAATTTGCTCATAACGGCCTCCACACGGTTTCCTGAACGCCCTTCACGTCATTCGTCGGTCCCGGTAAATACCCTGAGACGGAACTGTCCTCCCACTGAAGCTGATTCGTGTATGTTTTGCCATAAGAGGGATCGTATATTGTTCCGTTCCATTGGACGACTTCATGGTTGATAAACGATGTCACGTGAGGTGTCGGCTCCCCTTGGGCCGGCAAATTAGTATAAATGCCTATTTCAGTGCAGCCCGGCGGCGGGAATATGCCCCAATTCGTCATTCCCGAGATGGCGTGCACTTTTAATGCATCGCTGAAGAGGTCGGACCACCCGCCGCAACTTCCGTCCCTATGCAGCAAGAGGCCGTAGGTGTCGCTGCCGAAATCTCCCGCATCCGGGTTATCCCAATAGGTCAGTAGATCATCGACGGTAGCGGACTTCACCGCCAATGTTTGAAACGTGCTCCAGATCGCTTCAACAATGTCGTTCGTGTTTGAGAGTCCTTTGGCGCTGTTACATGAAATATAAAGCAGTGTGTTGGCCAAAGTTTCGGCGGTTGGCTCAGTCAGGGACACGTAAACTCTATTCGTGCTATCTCCGACACGGAAAAATGATCCATTGGGCAGGGCCATGGACCAGTGAATTATTAACGGGTCGATACAGTCGACCTTATTTGAAGTTAACGGAGCGGAGGCCAAATTGGTGGTCACCAACGTTCCGCCAACGGGAACGTTCGTTCCCCAAAACACAATTCCATCGCTCGCATCACCTTTTATAACAACGCTGGAATTCGTCAACGACCCCAGGCCGGAAATCACGGTGGTTGCAATCATTTGGGAACCGGAGACGTATAAGATGGGTGCGTGATTGGTCGCAGACCACTGTGGAGTGGGATAGGGAAAGCCCGACTGGAACGAAGCGTCCAGGGTTTCAGATATCACGTCGTGGTAACCGGATGGTGCCGAAAATGTGACTGACTGCAAACTCATGGGCGTGGCGGCTATATTGGTCAACGAAGAAAGGCTTTGTCCTGAGGTCGTTATGGTCACATTTACCTGTTCCCCTGAGGCCCCTTGAGCGATCGCCATTCCTGAGACGGAACCATCTGCATTGGTCAGACCACTGCTTACCGCCTGCTGTCCATTGATCAGGATTGAGGCTGGCGGCTCCGGCACTTCGCCGCTCAGAAAGGTAAAGGCGTCGTCCACATTCGTGTAACGCATCGCGCTCGCTGAAACCAGATACGCCGCCGTTCCGCCCGGCGCTTGCTGGTCTGGCGGCACGATCATCATTTCGGTTTGCGCTTGGAAGGACTCAGGGCCATAAGCGCCCACGAGAAGATTAAAGTAGGGAGACACATTGTTAAAGGTCCCGGCCAGATATCCATTTTGCGCAATGAATCTCCCGTCTTCGAAGATCGGGATAACTCCCACGCCGCCCGGTACCGGATAGTCCCAACTGTCGTTGAAGTCATCTCCGCCCTCATTCCACAAGGCTTGACTCCCGAAATCGCTCCCGCCCGAAGCATAGGACCAGTTGAAATAGAAATTTCCATATCCGTCCCCCAGGTTCACTCCGGTGGACGTATAATTGTAGGCGCCCTCATAGGTCATCAATGCGACGGTTACCGGTTGCGGCCGAACGATTGTTTGCGAGCCGATGTTCACCGGGTCGTTTGTATAAAGCTCGACGTCGAAACTTGCCGTTCCTGTCGGACTGACCGGAACATTGTCAGCTTCCCAGTCGCCAAGATCGTCAAGGTAATAGGCGTTCGTGCCGTTGACCTGGATGCAGACGTCGCCGTTGGTGTCGCTGATGGTGCCCGTCACGCTCACGAAGGATCGATTGGCCTGGTCGCTCGAAAGCGCGTCCATCGTGATGGTGACACTGCTTTGGATTAAGATTAAGTTTGTGGTGGTTGAAAGCCCTGCCGCATTGGTGGCCGTAACCGTCAAAAAGTTTGTTCCGGCTGACATCGGCAAGTTGTTGACGAAGATTTTACCGTTGCGTTCAACCAGCCCTTGGGCCGCATTCGTATCTCCAGTGGCATCTACGATCTGGGCCGTCACTGTGGCAGTGCTGTCGTCAACCAATCCCTGGAATGTAAAACTGTTTCCACTGATTAAAGTTCCATTGTGAGGCCAAACGACACTCAGTGCAGGCGGATTGGTGACACCGGAATAATCCAGCGTGAAGCTGAAATTGGTCGTAGTTGTGTTGCCTGCCGGGTCGGTCGCCTGAAGCGTTATGGTATTCAACCCGTTCGTCACGTTGATATCGTAACACTGGAAGTAATTGCTCGTAAAAGCAAGTTGGTTGGTGTCGTAAAATTGGTCCACAACGTAACCGGTCTGATTGGAGAGGACTCCCACGGCATTGCTGACGGCGAAGGTGAGCTGGCTCAACCGTTCGTCCGCCGCGCCCCGCAATTGAATCATCGGCACGGTAACAGTGGCGTTTGCAGGGTTCGTGATCGCCAGCGTCGGAGAGTTGGTCCTGAGAGTGAGGCGAACCGGCAGCCAGGTCTGCACCGCGTCGTCGGGCAGGCCGCGCAAGCCCACTTGAACGGCGTATGTGCCGTTGCTGGAAGGGAGCGAAACGGACACGTTCGTCCCGGGGTACGGCAGCCAGACCGCGTCGGCGGTATTAGTGTCGTCGATCAGCGCGGCCTCGTAGAACGGCGTTCCGCCCGAGACAGCCAGCGAGCCGTGCGCGGTCGCCGTGTTGAAGTAGGTGTTGGTGAACTGCATTGAGAACTGTATGATATCGGGGTCAACCTCGTTTGAATAATCGGACAATAAGGTGTTGCCCACGCTGTCGAGATTCGTGTCATACAGCGACGTCGCGTGATAATATTTCCAGAACCACCAGTCCGGGATGGTGTTGCCGTTTTCCGTGACGCCGGTCCAGTCTTCGGCGAGCAGGAACAGATTGTCCGGCGGGAGCGCGGGAACGGTGAATGGCATGACGGTCGAATTCGTCGGCCACACCTCGGTCTGGACGCTCCAGGAGGACAACAGATTGGTCGTGCTCCAGATTGCGTAAACCTGATCGGTGGCGTTATACAGATTCAGATACGCGAGCGAGTCGGCGACGTTCGTGATTTGCAGCCACACGCCGTTGGTGTCGAACGTATAGGAACTGAACAGGGGCGAATAGCCGCTGGAATTGGTGTCGCCGCTGCCCGCATCGCCGGGATTCGGATCGGCGTCGTCCATCGTCATAGCCCCGCCCATTAGCCGTGCTGAGAACGAGTCTTGCGGCTCTGCCAACAGCGACAAGGCGTTTATCAAGTCATCGTCGTTCGTGAGCGATAGGTCGTCCACGATATAGCAGCCGCCGCTTAGAGAATACACGGCATCGTTGGTATCCTTCAGGAACGGGTATGGGCCTCCTAACGTGCCGTTGTTCGACAGATAGTCGGACATGAGGAAGAACGCACCGCCGACGGTCGGTATATTGGTCGGATCAACAGGCTCCAAATCAGTCTGCGCTTTGAGAACGAGTCCGATCGCGAAAAAGATCAGAAGTGTGATGGCGACCGAAGAGACGCCATGTCGAGTGGTTTTCATATGTTATGTTCCGGTTCCGAATATTTCCCGTCCCGAGGCGGATGATGTGCTCGAAATCTCTTTCACGCGCATCCGAAGGATTTTTTGCTCCTCCCGCCGCTATATGTCAACGAGGAAATCAAATTGGTCACAATATATTTTCGAAAATTCATTTGAGGTCTTTTGCGGACGAAAACGTCTCACCGCGCCGCATACAGCGGCGGGTGAGACGTGGGGCATCAGGGCATGGGCTTTGATTCGGAAACGCGCGGAGGCTCTGCGGCTGGATGGGCCTGCCGCATCTTGTCGGCCATCTTGGTTGCGAGGACTTCGGCGCTCTCGTGGACAAGCTGCTTCCGGAGATTCCAGACGGCCACCGCGGAACAGAGCGCCCAGAGGATAAGCGCGACGGGAAGGAGCACCACGGTCATGGCGAGGAAAAAGGAGAGAACGAGGAGAAGCGACGAGACGACGAAGCCCAGCCACTTCTTCTTAATGAGGAAATAGAGGGGCGGGATGAATATAGCGACGAGGTAGATCATATCTGAGTTCCTTTCTGGTCAGTTGGAAGGCGTTGATTGGGTCATGTTCCGCGTCTCGGTGCCGCCGCCGGAATACGTGAAGCTCGCGACGACGCTGTTGGTCAATACGGCGGAAAGGGATTTGTTCTTCGAGCGTGCTCCGCCCATGAAGGCTCCGGCATACGGGATGAAGCTCTCGCCCCTCACGGAGGCCTCGGCATACGTCCACGTCAGGATGAGCCCGCCGTCCGAGTTCATGGCGCGGTTCTCGGGCTCCCCGAACATCTTCAGGAGGTCTGCTTCGGTGGTATGGCCCTTCTTGATCTCCGAGATCCTGCTTTCGTCAAAGTTGTTGCCCACCGAGGCGCAGCCGGCGGCGAGCACGAGGAAAACCGCAAAAAAGTGGCGCAATGGTTTTTTCATATGTGGTCGGGTTCGGATTCAAAAGAGGAGCCAGAATTAACATCGACAGTTGTCGATGTCAATCCCCAAGTGAATCTGGTTTCTATACGATGTGACAGACCGTCAAATCCTGCTGCAGGTCGGTGAGAACGTGAAGAAAGAGCGCCTGAACGCCGATCTCACGCAAGAATGCCTGGCGGAGCTTGTCGGCATCCACTGGCAGACCATCAGCAATATCGAGCGCGGGCGATCCCCGTTTCCCGTCGCCATCTTCGCCCGCATGTGCCAGGCAATGGGAATTTCACCGGAACGGCTCGTCGCGGGACTCCCGGAACCCGACCACGAGCGAATCAAGAAGATTACAAAGGCGATGGCGCGCCAAAGGCGAAGACCTTCCAATACATAGCAAGGTGACCGGGGTTTTTTGCATCAAAGCGTTACCTCCTCTCTTTCGATCGGCATGTGAAGGCAAGCCCGACCGCGACCGCATCGAATATTCCCGTGCGGTAGTCCTCGGACATCCACGGCCTGCGCCTGGGCGGCAAGTGCCGGAGAAGTTCATCCGAGAATCTCCGTCCGATAGCTTCGGCCAAGGCGTGTTTTGTCCCGCGCCCGCTTGGAAGAAGCGATTGGAAAATGTCCTTTCGCCGCAAAAGGAGAACCGGGATGTCGCGTTGCTCACCCAATTCGACAATCTGCTCCGTCAGTCTGCGAATCCGAGCATGGCGGCGGACATCCCGATCCAAACAATCCTCGAGGACGATGACCTCCGGCTGGTGAAGCTCAATCAGGCGTTTCGCGTGCCTGATGCATATGGCATTTTTGTTTCCCTCGGCGTATTTCACTCCCCAATCGGCCAAGGTATTCACGCCTTCCATACGGGCAAAGCCCAGGCCGTATGAAGACGGGGCCAGAGACAGGATGCGCGGATATTTTGAGATGGTTTTAGGAGTCTGTCGCTTCATCGGTTTGCTAGGCTTTCCAATGTTTTGCGTCGAACAATCGAATTGGCGTCGCTGGCCCACGCCGTCTGTGCGGTGAGAGACTTTGCACGAGCTGATATTTTCCTTTCGACCTCCATATACAGGCCCGGAAACAACTCGCTCACCGGCATCTTGAAAATGGCCTCATACGCGAGCGCAGTTTCGAGATTGGGCAAGTGGGCGAGCAGCTCATATTCCGAGACCTTCCTTCCATCCTGCTTCCCCAGCAGAAAAGCCACGTCGTCTTGGAACAGCGCCAAGCGTCTTCGGGTTGCACGCAGCAAGTTGGGAAGCGGGCGTAAAGGCATGGATAAAACAAAATGGACTCCGAGGAACCGGAATCACACTATCGAAAACGCCACGGTCAGCCGAGGGGTGGAAACTCACCACAAATGGCGAGTGCGGTTTGGCGGAATTAACCAAGCTGCAGGCAGCCTGGCAGAGTTTATATCAGAGCATAATATATGGTTTATGTCAATTAATGGGCGGATGGACATTTTAACGCTCGCCATTTTGGGTGCGTCTCGACCTCTTTTACCTTCTTCCCCTATATATAAGATGCGAGTGTGATTCCAATCTCCGAATTCAGAAAACTTCTTGGTTCCGCTGGCGAAGGACTTTCGGACGCCCAGGTGGAACATATAAGAAATCTACAGGCTCGTTTGGCAGATGTGGTGTTTGAAATGTGGCTTAAGGAGCGGAGCAATCCCGATTCTAAAATCGGTTAGGTGGCAAAATAATCTGGTGTACGCTAGAGTAGCCGCGCGGGTGTTACGGCCCGGTGGTATATCCACTTTTCACTTCAAACCCCATGCCTTCAAATGGACAGAAAACTTGCATCGTATATTGCCGCGTAAGCACCGCTAAATCCGCGCAAGAGGGCGAAAGCCTTGATACCCAGGAGGGTATCTGCCGCCGATTCGTTGAAGGCAAAGGATATAAAATCCTGCCGGAGGGGCGCGTATTCCGGGAAACATTCAGCGGTCGCAAGGACGTGCGCCCTGCCTTGGAAGAGGTCTTTGAATACATACGGGCACATCCGGGCACAGTGGACTATTTCGTGTTTCGCGTCATCGACCGCTTTACCCGCGGCGGGAGCTATTCATACGAGCACATAAAAAAGGAACTGGCACGACATGGCGTGGAAATGATCGACACGTATGGAGTCATCCAGCCCATGAAGAACACGTTGGAGCATGTCGGTTTCGAGTATGACTGGAGCAGAACGTCGCCGAGCGAAGTTGCCGAGATCGTCATCGCAAACACTGCCAAAGCCGAGGTCACCAACATACTCACACGCATGATAGGGCGGGAAATTGAACTCACACAACAGGGTTTCAAACTTCGCGCAGCTGTGGACGGATTTTTGAACAAGAAGGTGCATGTCGAGGGCAAGAAACGCGTCATCCAGGTTCCCGATCCCGAGCGGGCCTCGTTTTACCGCGAGATGTTCGCGTTACGTGCCGCAGGCGCCCTCAGCGACAAGGAGATCGCCCGACGCCTGAATGCCCGGGGATTCAGAACACGGGTGCACAATCGATGGGATAAGCCACACGAGAGGATCATCGGCAGGACGGGCGGCGGGCCGCTCACGGTGAAACGGCTTCAAGGGGCCATCTCCCGGCCGATATATGGCGGTATCCTCTGTGAGAAATGGACGCACTGGAAACCGATTAAAGCCCGATACGATGGGTTGGTGAGCATCGAGACCTTCAATCAGGCGAACCGGGGCAAGGTCTTTATCGAAGAGGGCCCAGCCGGCCTTGAAATTCTTTATAATCACCACCCGGACAAAACGAATGTTCGACGCACCCGGAATAATCCCTTATTCCCATACAAGAATCTGGTATTGTGTCCCCGATGCAATAAGCCATTCAGCGCAAGTTGTCCCCGCAGCCGCAGCGGAAAGCGCCATCCGACATACCACTGTTCCCGCAGCCACAGGTATCTTGGAATTCCAAAAAAGAAATTTGACGAAGTGTTTGAGCAATTCGTGGCACGGCTCAAGTTTCGCCCGGACGCCTTCGATTCCCTCCATGCCTCGTTTTTGAATGGATATAACGAGAGGAAAAAGGAAATCCTACAGGCATCGGCGGACGCGCACCGCACCATCGTTGACCTAAGGAGCCAGCAAAAGGCGAAGTCCGAGGCGTTCGTTGCTGCCACCAGCCCGGTTCTCCGTGGCAGGCTTGAAAAGGAAATCGACGATTTGGAGGTAATGATCAAGATGGCGAGCGGTGAATCTCAGAAAATCGACATTTCATCCGACGACATCGAACGATTTAAGCGATATGGTAAATTCCTTTTGGAACACCTCTCAGAATTACTCTTAAACCCTGAAAACCTAAGGCTCCAGACGACTTTGTTCAGCTTGGTATTTGAGAAATTCCCGACCTACGAGGAAATTGCGTTTGGAACACCTAAATTGTCTTGGATTTTCGAGCTTTCTTCAGAATCCGCAACGGCGAATTCCATCTTGGTGCACTTAGGCGGTTTGAGTTGGAACCGGATTGAGGAAACGATTCGTAAATGGCGCAAGGCATTTGACGAGCTTGAGTGGTCGGGAGTGATAGAAGCTAAGCACAGGCTGGCAGCGTAATGTTTAGGGTATCGCCCAATACGCGACGCCTTGATCAGCAAATTAGCAAATGGACACGGGGCCTGGCTGCGTTTGCGTGGCACGATTCGACCGGTACACCGCTGCCGCAAAACCGCGTGGCGTCTCAGAACGCAAAACAGAACGCATTTCAGATGGGGCCAAAAGGTGCATCTTGCTCCCTTCGGTTGGCGACACAGGCTTCGGCTTTGGCACCCGAAAGCCGTTCCCGGTCCACAGGCACGTTTTCTTGGTGTAGGCGTCGCCCTGCGGCAACAGATAGCCGCCAAAATCGCAGGGATTAAAGGAATAGTCCGGTTTGCGCCAGTATGTTGAAACGGTGCTCACCGGATTCTCGATCATATAGGGTGCCCGCGTCCATTCCGCGATGCGCAGCGAGGCCTCAAACAGTTCCAATGATTCAATCAGTGCCCCAATTCCTTTGTCCTTGAACCAGCGTGCGCCGCTCACGGCAACGTGCGTGCACGGAGGAAACGCAAACAGGATTTTGACTTTGCCATAGGGCGGCAGCCGCTCCCGCACATCCGCGCCGACCCGAACGATATTTCCTTCCCGAAACTCCCCGGCTGGATGCTTCAGGTCAACGCAGTAGCAAACAAACCCTGCCGCAGCCCAAGGGGCTACCATGCTTGCGGAATAGTCGAACAGGCTTATCACGATTGGCCGAGCCATGTGACGCTCGGACTATTTAGCGCGACGGGCAATCTCGCGGGCAATGATCTCGACTGAATCTCTAACGTCCTTTACGGCGGCGAGAATTTCCAGACGTCCCCGGTCGATCTGGTCTCCCAGCGGCCCGAGCACCAACTCAACCAGGTCGTCTTTCCTTGCAGCCTCATCTTCATTCTCCTCGGACGAATCAAAATCAAACTTACGATTTATTGCACGCGTGGACATGATGTGTTTATTAAATTGATATGCCCACAGGATGCCGCCGGAATGAGTTGCGACAAAGGCCCGCAAAGTCACGGTAAATAGCGATTGCCATACAAGCTCCGTCGCACAATGTCCTTTGGAGAAGGCTACTCCAGTTTCAATGAAACCTCGGGTCAGCCGCACAACATCCTTTTTTAGAGGAGGCTATGCCAAGCGATAGGATTACGGACTAATTGTAAGTAGTTTGCAATCATTTATCTACATATAATCTCTTTTGTCTGGCCCTACCAAGTCGGGACTACTTGTTGTCGCCAGAACCCCAAATATCATTGCGATTTATACTTGACAGAATAAAATATTATCAGATGATCGCGGCAAAGTCGGGTTTATATCTAAAAGTCCATGATGCTGCTTGTAGCCATAGGTGCATTTTGTGTGTCAAAAGGCTGCCGAAAGCTTCTAAGGCAATCTGCGATAGCTAATTGGATAGTCTACTTTTGTGTAGTGGCGAAAACTTCACTCGCTCAACAATCGGAAATCTATTCAATCTTTGGTATAGCTCAGGGAGAGAGCTCTAGCGTAGTAATTATGCCAGACACACCGAGTATTCTAGATGATCATTCTCCTTTTAGAGAAGAGGATTTGGATACTGTGCTTCAGCCAGTCCTTAACCCTCTTATTCTGTCAGTTACGCCATACCGCTTTGGAGGCGATGCCCCCCTGCTAACTGACTTCTTTGCAAACTGTGTGTCAAATCTTTCCATCCTCCCGAAACCTCATGTTTCGGAGGAGGATTCAGAAGTGCAAAAAGCTTATGCACAATTATATGCTGACACAGAAAGAAAAGCGCCCACTCCGAAATATTCGACGTATTTGCGGCTTCGGCGTGCCGTTGACTCAGCCGCCGATTTACTAGCCGCCGCAAGATCGAATCATCAGTCGGACGCAGTTATAGTCGAACTCAATCAAAAAAACGTGGATGCAAATGAGCAGTTTGAATCCTTTCGATACAAATTCGATATTGAGCAAGCCCTAGATGCCGTGCATGGGCGTAATTCGACAGAGGAAGACGCGACTGATAGGAAATCAGCCATGTTGCTTTCAATTTCCAATAACTTAATTGGGCAATTTACCTCGCCGTTACATCTCAGAACCAGGACGGATCCCCGTTTGAGTCCGATAATCCAATGGGCTACTGAAGACATGCAAAATCTAAATGATATACGCGTTCTCTTGCAAGGAGCGCATCCAAACGATTCGGCAGTTGCCCTCGAAGTGGTCGCAACTGACAAAAAGACGCGTTTGACCAGCAAACTTAAGGTTCGGGGCCAGTTGATCGGGTTTTCTTTTCAATTCATTCGTTTACGAATAATTCGACCATGGCTTGATCCTATCATCGTGAGATCCGGGCTTTTAACGAATGGTCTGGCAACGGCTGGAAGCGGCTCAACTGCTGAGTCGGGCGCGCATTTACAAACAAATATCGGTGCGCCATTTGTGCCGAACGAGTTGCTTTTGGTTCGCAATCTTGAAATTCGTGGCGTCTTCGAACACGATGACCTAAAACTCCTGAGGAAAGCTGTTTTGGCCGGCAACTCGCTGGCGGTCGGCCCATTTTGCATTGGGGCTGGCGACGCTCTGGATTCGAACTCCGTCGGATTTACTCCGTCTATAAGCACAGAATCTCTCTCATTTAAACCATTACAACTCCTTGCTTGGATATGCATTCGTTCAAAATCAAATTGATCTGGAAGTCTTGTTTCCTCATAGCTCTAATGCTCGGCTCGATATCATTCGGACAACAGCCTGATAATGTTCAAATGATGTCCGGCCTGTATCAAAAGCTCTCTGATTATATAACACTTGGGCACAACTCACCGGTGGCGGGTAATACGTATTTTATGCTAGCTGCGCCTGGAATAATCCTCGATCCTTCGCGCAACCCCGTTGATAACCCTTCTGACAACTACATTGTATCGCAGCTTCTTGATTCTATTCCTACTCCGTCGTGGATAACTCAGCCGCAATCGGAAGCGGCCGCATTTAAATTTGGCACTTTCACTGTCGACAATTTACTGACCGCTGGTGCGATTTACGAACATATTGTGGATTTTAAAGAACTGCCGAAAATAAAAAGGTCAGATGCAGATGAGGCAAATCTTATTGCGATCAAGGATCAACTCTATGACTCGAACGGGGAGCCTAAGGGTAAATATGCCCTATATAACACTCTTCTCGCTGCTTATAATAAGGCGGATTTAGCTGTGACAAAAGCAGTGCAAGATAAAAGGCCTGACAGTGAAATAATCGATGCGAAGAATCTTCGGCAAGCGGCTCAGGACAGATTGGATAGTGTCAGGTCTGATGTCGAAACACTGTTGGAAAAGCAATCAATACTGGAAAACAAGTTACCTGATGCGTGGTGGCTTAGGGTTAAGCGGGAGCTGAGTGCGGCGCAAATCACAAGTGCACTAGCTAAGTTTTATCCTGTTACTCCGGACATTGCTTACCAAGTGTGGTTCCAAACTAACACAAGTTGGCACGGGATCACGATGACTTCAAGCGATATTGAAAGAACAACATACAATAGCAGTACTCATATCGGAGGCAGTGGGGGGCTAAACTTTGGATTTTGGAGTGTCGGAGCTGGAGGAACGTTTGACAGAGATACCGGGCGCCAAGACATTTCCGTCAAAAATGCCACAATTCAAATCGAGGTGATTCGCGTGCAGCTATACCGACCGTGGCTGAATGGGCTGATACTTCAATCAAGGAATTGGAGGATGGGCAGCGGTTCTCAATTTTCGGAGGATATTAGCGACGGCGGAGATCCTAGCCGTGGAGTCCCCCCGAAAGGAATTATGCCTATGATTCCAACGGAGGTGTTATTGGCTAGAAATGTTACGGTTTCCGGTGAATGGTCAAAAGATGTGTCGAGCTTTTGCAACACCCATTTCCAAGAGAATCACTCTGTAGGATGGGGGCCTTTTACCTTTGGTGGAAATTATGAAAACCGGACTTCAAGCAGTTACTATCATGGCCAAGCTGTCGGAAACAAAATTATTTCACCCGGGGTCCAAATCATTGGCTTTTATTGCAAGGTGCTTGGAAAGATGCCAAACCCTGATCCGAATCTTAACTGGGAAACACCGGCAAAATAAGGGGCGGAATGAAACTTTACAAGTGGAGAATCAACCTGGTATTGAAGCTGATTTGCATCTGTAGTGGATGGTGTTCACTTTCGAACGCAGTGACGGCGGGCGATTTGGAGTATTCAGGCCTTGCTCAAGAACTCCGGATTGCGCTGCAGGTTTCACCCAACCACGCTTTGTTGCTTGCTCCCCCTGGAACGGTGCTCAGCACACCTAGCGAACAGCGAGATTCAAGCGCCAGTCCCTTATGGGAAGCTCTTGACCAGATTCCAGATCAAGATCCAGTGTTTTTCTACGACTCTTCACTTCGCGCATCCAGCCTTTACGGTGCGGTTTTAGCCTCAGAAGCATTTTCGGATGATGGAAAGGAAATGAACGGAGGGGCTGAAATTGATCGTGCGCGTGCGCTGCTTTACGGAAATCGGACGTCAGATTTAAATTCACTGGAAATTCCAAGTGCGGCCTATGACAAGTATTTGAAATACGAAGACACCGATTTTAGACTTCAAGAAATACTATTGAGTCTTCCCCCCATTCCGGACGTCACAAAACCGCACAATGAAAAGATCTCGAATACATTAACACAACAGGAAATTGATTCTTTGCTCCGAAAAACGCTTCGAGAAATGTTAGCGGAACTTGATGTTAGAGACCTGCAAAATGAAATTCGGCACCAAATTGATTCTAATGAGCTTGAATGGGAGCTATTTGGTCGCAAGCAAAGCATTGAGGCGGCTGTGGCTACGATCTTACGCAGTGACGAGCGAGCCCGGGAGGTCTGGTGGCGCGGGCTGGAAAAGATTTTTAAAAGTTCAAAAGTCAGCAGGGCCGACGGCAGCTCAAACCCGATGACGCTTGCCGAACCTCCTCCTTCGGATTGGTATTCTGAGCAGGGGTGGGCGGAAATTCGAGTTGGACCAGCGGCCAATGGGATTAAGATGCAGGTTAAAAGGATTCGGATTATGAGGCCTTGGCTCGAAACAGCGTTATTGCAGTTTCCAAAGTGGACGGTTTATCCTACATCTATAATTGGATTTGCCTATCCCATTTCTACTGTTGGTGTCCAAAACACACGCGTTAGAATGCCGGTCGAACTTGTGTTGTTTAGGAAAGCTGAGTTTGAAAAGCCCGATCTCAAATCCAAGTTTCCTCAATTGAATACCGCTAACAACGACCTACCATCTTTGCTGGCTTGGGATTGTATCTATCTACCGGATATCGTCGTCGACTCTTCGAACAATGCAAAGTCAAAGCGATTGCGGCATTAGAAGAGTCGACGGTGTGCTGCCTAAATGCTTTTCACGTTTGAAGCATTCTGGATGGCTTGTATTTGATTGTGACTAGGACTTGCCGGATTCCATGGAGCTCCGCGCGTCTTATGAACGAGGGTGATTTAGCCAAAGGTCTCGCCGTGCTTTATAATTATCGTCTCTTTCTTGGTCGGGCGGATTTGAATTGGCCCTGTGTGTAGTCACGGAGCTTCGATTAAGGCGCGGCAATGTCAGGACCTGATGGCAGTCATACATTATTGATTATCAGTTTGATATGAAATTGATAGAAACTCGGAAAGCCACACAACATCCTTTTTTAGAGGAGGCTATGCCAGTGGACCGCTGAATCGCGTCACCAATATCCTTCACTTGTTGTTCCGAAATTAGCACGATGGCAAATTAACAAAAGTTGTCTGTGTTCAGTCAAAAGAAATGAGTTCAGATTCAGTAAAGCTTTTATTCGCCAGCCTGTGTTGAAGTAGAATCCCTGGAAGCCGGCCGAACGGATGCGACGAAAACCAAATCAGATCGTCAAGCCATGTCAGAAGTCGAAACGATCATGCCTTCATTGTCGCAGCCATTTGGACCGCAATTATTTTGATCACCTCTCCCGCTGAAAAACCCAAACAGCAGGACAAGAAATTCGGCATTGAGTGATTCGGCACAGGATGGATTCTTGCCTTTTGGCCCCGTCTGAATAATTTTGGGTATGCGCGAAGAGTAAGCTGCTACGGTGGAGCTTCACCTCTGGCGTGCTTCTGCCCATTTCATCCACTTGTCCTGCGGAATTTGCGACAAGCGCATTATCCGATTGATCTCTCTTGCGCTGTATTGGCTCGGCTTGAACTTGAATTCGAATATTACGCCGGGTTCACCGTTTGTCTCCAGCTTTACCCATGCTCCTTGGGAATTATCCGAACCTTCCATAAATTCAAAATCGTTCTCTCCCAGAAAATCGACCACATCATGATATGACCAAGAAGATATTTTATTTGTCATATCGGTCAGATTAGATCGGGCAGACGAAAAACCACAGGCCCGGAAGGTTGTCGCCAGCGTCAGGTCCGGTGGAATATCTCCAAAAAACCGAGAAGCATGTGCAACAATGAACTTCAGTGGGGAGGTTTGCTTTGCCCTGTCCCAAAGTGCCTTGTCAAAATCGTGCAAGAGGCATACAACACATCACCGTCTGAAATTAACACGGCATGTCTGAAACAAGATGAGAAAAAAGATGCCTAAAGGAAAATTCACTTCTGCCGGTAAGCGGTTGATAGCCCGTGCAATGTTTCATAAAGGAACGCAATTTGTGACGGCTTCAATATTTCTTCGACAGAACAACGGATTCCACGACATTGTGCTTCATTTGCTTGCCCAGGGCATTGAAATAATGCAAAAGGGACTTCTTTTAGCGAACAACTACGATGTTTTTCGGCCACAGCTTCGCAAAATAGGGCATGATCTCACCAAAGGCGCGGATGCTTTGCATACTGCCTACAGTCTTAAACCCCTCAAACCCGAAATGAAATCCCAGCTTGAGGAACTGAATAAATATTACGGTCAGCATTTACTCCGCTATGGAGGCGCTCACGACATTCTTAGCCCTCCCACAAAAATCAAAGTCGAACCGTTCCAAAGGATGGCGCTGGCTCTCTTGCGATTCGGGAAAAAAGCTTTGAAATAGTTCTTTTGGCAAGTGGTAATCATTTTCAAATCGCTTAGAGACGCCATACCGTGGGAATTGTATCGAGCGGGGATTGCTATCACACCAGGCTCACAGTTGTCATTTAGCTTCACCCATGTTCCTTTGGAGTCGTCAAGACCTTCCATGAAATCAAAATGATGCTGCCCTAGGAATTCTGCCACCTCGTGATATGACCATTGATATTTTTGTTCCTCATGTAGGTCAGAACAAATCCACCTGCCATGCGATTAATAGGCATCATGTTATAATCGGGGACAAAATGAAGCCGTTAATTCAAATACTCGGTTGGTGCGGATTTGCGTTGATATTGAGCGGTTACATCGCTGTCAGCGCACGTTTAGTGGACGGAAGCAGTATCGTTTACCAGCTGATCAACGCCGGCGGCGCGGCGCTCATCGCCGTGGAAGCAAAGTCAAAAAAGGATAATCAACCCTTCTGGTTGAATCTTTTTTGGTTTGCGGTAGCGGCAGTTACTCTGCTCCGACTTCTTATGCGGGGGTAAATCGTCGATTTTGGCTTTCGTGAGCATATTGACAAAAGCAAACGCAGCAGTAAAAATTCACGTTTCCGAAAATTGAATATTGCCATTAATCACCACTGCGCACCGAGAGTGCTTGAAATATGTTACACAAGGCAGTTGTCAAACTGATCGAAGAGAAAATTGCCCTCGTCAATGCTCGGCTCTTAACGATGCAGAATAGCGACGGCGGGTTTCGCGGATATCATATATATGATATTGAGAGCGGCATCTGGGCCACTGCGGAGGTTGCTCATATTTTAGCGAAAGAGGTGCCATCGGAGGAAAAGTCATTCTTGTCCCGAGCATCTGAATATCTAGCTAAGAATCAAAATTCTGATGGTGGTTGGGCCTTCCGTGCTGGTGGAAAATCGATAACTGACATAACCGCCTGGGTGTGCCTAGCTCTCAGCCACGGCGGATATGAATCCAACATTCTCAAAGGGGCGGAATTTATTCTCAAGGCTCGAACAAATGAGGTCGGCGGGATGGAGGATGGGTGGGGGCTAACGAGTTTTGAACCTGACCGCGTATACTCCACGCACATAGCCTCCTATTGCATAATGAGGCTATTAAACAAAGATGAGCTTGCTTTTTCCGATCAAATAATAGCAAAAATGCGAATTGCTTTGGACGGAGCCAAACAATGGCTTTTGACTATCCAAAACAAGGATGGCGGCTGGCCACCTACAAAAAACCAGGCAAGCACCTGCACCAGCACTGCGTTGGCTTTACTCACGCTATTCTTGCAAGGTGCAGACCCTCAGAATTTCAAAAGTGCCTTGGAATTTCTCCGGCGTAACTCTGCTTCCGGATTATGGCCAAAAGAGTGCGAAGTTGTAATTACTCGGGAAGGATACGAATTGGCCCAAGAATGGTTTACTGCCGTGTTCTGCTTACGGGCTTACGTTTTTTTCGCCGAAATGGACATGGTGAGCTTTGAAGAAATCGACGAGGTATTCCAAGCCCTGCTTTCGCTGATCGAAGATGACGGTACTGTCAGGGCGGAAAAAGGCGGTGCCCCGAATCTTATTTGGGCTATGCCATTTCTGCTCGAAGTCCTTGGTAAATACAAAAACTTAATCCTATGCCGACGAGACCAATTCAACAACTTTCTCGAACGCAAAATCCTCAAAGAAATTGAGGAAAAGAAGAATACTATCGCCGAATTACTACATAGAAGATTTCCCTACCCGATAAGCTACGCCTTTTTCCAATATGAACATGAAATGGATTTCCATCGCAAATTTCAACTCATAATTCAACTATATGAGGTCATCATTAAATATGCAGCAATCGTGTCCTTGTCCGGATACTTGTCTGAAGACGGAAAGAATCAATCGCTAAATCAATTTTTATTGTCTGACTTTTCTCGGCCATCGTTGGGTCACTGGACCCAACTCCTTGAAGGGCTTTTGAAGCTGAATGCAACCGAACGAAGTATTCTCTATCCGGTTAGAGGCGAGGAATTACACAAAAATCGGCTGAACCATATTGATTCCGAATTAGGACGATCAAATCTTAGCCAGGACTTAGCGAGGGTTACGAGCATGCGCAACGAAAACTCCGGTCATGGCGCACTACGATCATTGTTTGAATATCGGCAAATGGTGGAACGGGAGGAATTGTTGCTCTTATCTTTTATTGACCGCATGTCCTACCTCTCGAAATATAATTCATTCCTGGTTCTTGCGAGTGAATATGATGAATTTGGTGAGGGAGACAAATATAGGATCAGGAGCTTTAACGGATTGAAAATAACGGACAGTGACTTAGAGACTTCGCGGAGACTCGCTGAAGGCCAAAGGGACCAAATGATCAGATATATTTATTTTCAAAACACGGTAAACAACAGTATTGTTAATTTATATCCTTTTCTGTCGTTCACTTTTTGTAAAGACTGCAAGAAAGAACACTTTTTTATATTTAACGGTAAGAAATCTCAACAGGAGATTTCTTACCTTTCTTACGAATGTGGGCATCTTCTGGAACACGAGAATGGCAATCACTTTTCGAAACGCCTGGAAGTGTGTAACTTGAAAGTCTAACTGTGCCCACTACTTTCGCGGCTACATACATGATATGTAGCGACTAACGCCCAGCGCTTTTCTACTTTCACGCCTTAACCGCCGTACCACTAGCTCCCCCAACGTGTCGTCGGCTACCGCCCGACTTAACGCTTTTTCCTGCGGCTATCGGGATGCAGTCCCCCTAACCGGCGTCCAGCACCAAAAAGCGTTAAGTCGGCCGGTATCCGTTTTTATCAAAACGGGCCGACACGTTGGGGGGACTGGTTCCAAGATGAGGCGCTCCGCGCCGAAATACTGGTTCGCTTCCGCGACCATTCGCGCTTAGGCGCGGACGGACTACTAGCCCACTACCGATACGACCGCACGAAAAGCGACGACCGAATCGCCCAAAAGGGCGAGTCTCAGGGCCTAGTTCGGGATCGGCGGCCCGCATATTCTTTTCTCGTTCAGGTTTCAAAACCAGTCGCCATTACCTCGCCGGCGCGCCCCCACACGCATCTGCCGGCTACTTCACGGTCGATCCAGAGAACCGGGCCGATGACACGGGCCCGTTCTCTGGGAAGGAGAAGTGGCGACTGGTTTTGGAATCAGAGCCAGCGATCATCATCGGAGAGCGCGACGGCTGGGGCGATCCCCGGCGCTTTGGAGTATCCAAAGAGGACCAGCGCCAGCACATGTATATTATAGGCAAGACGGGGACCGGAAAGACGACCCTGCTCCGGAATCTCATCATCCAACACATCTCGCTTGGACATGGCGTCGGTGTTATCGACCCTCATGGAGACCTCGCCGAAGAACTGTTGCACCACATCCCTCCTAAGCGGGCCGACCACCTCACATACTTCAATCCGGGCGATCTTGAATATCCGATTGGAATGAACGTGCTCGCCAACGTCGCGCCGGATGACCGCCACCTAGTTGCTTCGGGCATTGTGAGTGCCTTCAAGGGGATTTGGCGCGACTCGTGGGGACCGCGATTGGAATATATTCTGTATAACTCCGTGGCCGCTCTTTTGGATTGCCGGAATGCCACGCTCCTTGGCGTCAATCGAATGTTGGTTGATCCTGTGTATAGGGCCAAAGTCGTACGGCAGATCAAAGATCCGTTCATCAAGGCGTTTTGGGAAGAGGAATATGAGGGATATGACGAGCGCTTCCGCCGCGAGGCCATCGCGCCCATCCAAAACAAGCTCGGGCAGTTCCTTTTGAATCCTGTCGTTAGAAACATCCTCGGCCAGGTGCGGTCGCGCGTGAGCGTCCCGTTCATCATGGACAACGAACGGTTGTTCATCGCAAATCTGTCGAAAGGAAAACTCGGTCACGAGAAAGCGAATCTGCTTGGCTCGCTGCTCACCGCCCAATTCCAACTCGCGGCAATGGCCCGAGCGGACCGTCCCGAATCCGAGCGCCGCGATTTCTATTTGTTCATAGATGAATTTCAAAATTTCTCAACCGAATTTTTCGCTTCCATCCTGGCTGAGGCGCGCAAATACCGGTCGTGCCTGATTTTGTCCCACCAATATATCGACCAGCTTTCGCTTCCGGTGCGCCAGGCAGTGTTCGGCAACGCCGGGACCTTGATTTCCTTCCGCGTCGGGTATGCGGATGCCGAGGTGATGGAAAAGGAATTCGGCCATACGATTCCGGCAAGCGCCATCGCCGATCTGAATCGGTATGAGGCAATTGTGAAGCTCCTTGATGACGGCGCGAACAAAGAGCCGTTCCGCGCCAGAACGCTGCCGCCGCTCCAAAACCGTGTGGGCAGCAAGGACAAACTCGTCGCGAGATCGCGTCAGAGGTTCGCGATGAGCCGAGCGGTCATCGAAGCGAAACTGAACCGATGGATGAGGCCGCTAAGTCCGATCCCCAACATCTAACTCA
>Ga0070731_10001235_pt1 | contig 27483 bp, 24 predicted proteins | sample Coa_R1_2_FD_66448 | JGI IMG/M metagenome (GOLD analysis project Ga0070731, IMG submission 66448) | Surface soil microbial communities from Centralia Pennsylvania, which are recovering from an underground coalmine fire - Coalmine... | ecosystem: Environmental > Terrestrial > Soil > Unclassified ... | reverse complement strand
ACGTAGTTGTAGACAAACTCGGTGGCCACCATGTTCTTCATGGCCTTGTCTTCCATGACCCCTAGCCGGGTTTCCTCGACCGCCAGGCGGGCCAGGTGCTGGGCCTGTTCGAGCCCGGCCAGCACCATGGGTTTGACGATGCGATCGACGTCCTCTTGCGAGTATTGAGTGAACACGGCGGCCGCCGTGCGGGCCTGGCCGACCAGTCCTTCCAGGTAGGCAATCCGTTCTTCACTGGGGGGCGCTATGTTCTCTGGCATGTTTTCCTCCTTGAGATCGCGGCGCGCGGTTATAAATAAAATAGGATTATAGCATCTGTAAATAACCTTTTTAATGGACCGGCTCCCCGCGCCCGCATGGTTGCCCTGCCCGGCGTGGTATCTTCGTCGTAACGCCGCGATTTTTGGGGTGGCCTATAGCGATGGAACACTTCGACGTACTGATCATGGGTGCGGGCTTGTCCGGCATCGACGCCGCCCATCACCTGCAGAAACTTTGCCCGCGCAAGAGCTACATCATCCTCGAGCAACGCGAGCGGATTGGCGGCACTTGGGACCTGTTCCGCTATCCCGGCATCCGTTCGGATTCGGACATGCTCACCATGGGCTATTCGTTCCGCCCCTGGACCAGTCCGAAGGCCATTTCCCCGGGAGACGACATCCGCGATTACATCACGGCCACCGCGCGCGACGAAGGCATCGACCGCCACATCCGCTTCCGCCACCGGATTCGGCGCGCGGCGTGGTCTTCGACGGAGGCGAAATGGACAGTCGAGGCTGAGCGCACCGCGTCCGACGGGCGCGAGGAACCGGTCACCCTCACCTGCAACTTCCTGTTTTCCTGTGCGGGCTATTACCGCTATTCCGCGGGCTACATGCCGGAGTTTCCGGATATCGGCCGTTTCCAGGGCCGTGTGGTGCATCCGCAAGCCTGGCCCGAGAACCTCGACTATGCCGGCAAGCGCGTGGTCATCATCGGCAGCGGCGCCACCGCCGTGACCCTCCTGCCGGCCATGGCCAAGACCGCCGGCCACGTCACGATGCTGCAGCGCTCGCCCACCTATATAGTTTCCATGCCCGAGCAGGATAAGATCGCTAATGCGCTGCGCCGGGTGCTGCCCGCGATGTGGGCCTACAGGCTGAGCCGATGGAAGAACGTGGCCCTCATGATCTACGTCTACCAGTTGGCGCAGCACTTCCCGAATTATGTGAAAAACGGCATCCTCAAACAGGTACAAAGCGAATTGGGTCCCGAGTACGACGTGGCCACCCACTTCAGCCCGCGCTACAATCCGTGGACGCAGCGGCTCTGCCTGGTGCCTGATTCGGATATGTTCAAGGCTATCAAGGCGGGCCGCGCCAGTGTCGTCACGGATCACATCGCTACCTTCACCGAAAAGGGCATCCGCCTGCAATCCGGCCGGGAATTGGAGGCCGACATCGTGGTAACGGCCACCGGGTTGGTGCTCGAAGCTTGCGGCGGGGCCGAACTGACTGTCGATGGGCGCAATGTGGATCTGAGCCAGACTCTGGCTTACAAGGGCGTGATGGTCTCCGGCGTGCCGAACCTGGCCTCCGTGTTCGGCTACACGAACGCCTCGTGGACGCTCAAAGCCGACTTGATCTGCGGCTATGTGTGCCGGCTGTTGAATACCATGGACCGGAAAGGCATGCGCCAGGCCACGCCCCGAAACCGCGGCGAGACCGCCGTAGCCCCGTTCGTGGAGAAGTTCACGCCGGGTTACATCGAGCGCGCGCTGGCGAGTTGGCCGAAGCAGGGCGCCAAGTCGCCGTGGCGCGTTTATCAGAACTACATTCGCGACACCATCAGCCTGAAATGGAGCCCGGTGGAGAACGACGCATTGGAGTTCTCCAAGCCGCCGGAAGTGCCGTCGCAGTCCGCGCTCCGCGAACTCATCGAAGCGAAGTAGCGCCACCGGAGCCACGCGCCTGCCGGGCGCGCGACCCGGCTAATTTATAATCAGGCGTATGGCCGCCGTTCCCGTGCCGTGCGCGAAATTCCGAACTCATCGCCCAAACCTGCCGCCGTCTTAAACTTGTCACGCCACATCTGCGCGAAGGCAGCTTCCAGATGACGCGTGCACCTGCGGCAGTCAAACAACGGCGCCGATAACCGGTTCGTTTGAAGCCTTTCTCGAATGGCCGCCAGCCGGGCGGGTTCGTGCGCCAACTGCGCCGCCAACGTCGCATAATCCGACAGGCTGTGCGTTACCAGTTCCGGCAGCCCCACCGCGTGCAAGAGGCTTCCCGCCACGCGGGACGCGAACGTCTCCCCCGCGCATGTGATCGCCGGGCAACCCGCCCAGAGCGCATCACTCGCCAGAGTGTGGGCGTTGTAAGGCAAGGTGTCCAGAAAGACATCCGCCATCCGTAGCCGGGCCAGATGTTCCGGGTTGGGCAAGGACGGCGCGAACACCAATCGCTGCGCGCCGCCGGCCAGCCGTGCCTGCGCCTCTCTTTGCAGGTTTCGCACCATTTCATCATTCGAGGCAAGGAGCCACAGCACGCTGCCGGGAACATCATCCAGCAGCCGCATCCAGATCTGAAATATGGCCGGGGTCAGCTTATAGGAGGCGTTGAAGCAGCAAAACACGAATCCGGTTTCCGGCAATCCACATTCCGCGCGGCTGCTCACGCGGTCCGCAATCCGGCGTGTGGAATCGTTCACCTGGTAGCAATCCGGCAGATATACCACCTTTTCAGAAAAGAACGGTTGCTGGTCCTCGGGAATGACAAACCGATCCGCGATGATGTAGTCCACCGCGGGGCTTCCCGTGGTTCCCGGATAGCCAAGATAGCTCGCCTGGATGGGCGCGGGCCGCAGCGCCAGGATTCCCGGCCGCGCGTTGCTCGTGTAGCCTTTCAGGTCCACCAGGATATCGACGCCATCGCCGGCGATCCGCGCGGCCGCCTCAGCGTGGGATGCCTTCTCCAGATCCACGAAATCGTCGAAACCCGCGATCAGACGCCGACGCATGGCGCTTCCGTCGTTGGCGCCATAGGAATAACCGATCACTCGAAAGCGTTTCCGGTCATGCAGCGTGAATAGCTCCGCCGTCAGATGCGCCGTGGCGTGTTCCTGGAAGTCCGCCGACAGGTACCCGAGAGTGATCTTGCCGGCCGCGTGCGGCTGATTCCGCGCCATCCCCGGCTGGGATCGCCCGGTATCCAAGTGCTCGGCGGCCCATTTTTGCGCGCACAACCACTGTTGCCGGGCGGTCGTTTCGAGCGACAGGAACACGAAGGGGTTCACGGAGACCGACTGCGACTCGACCAGATCGATCAACTGGCGAGTGAGTTCCTCGACGCGGCTCCAATCGCACAAGGATTTCATCTCCTGCACTAGCTGGGCGATAGCTTCGGCATACCGCGGGTTCAGCGAGACCGCGGTCTGAAAGCAGGTCACCGCCTCGGTGAGCCGCCCCAGATGGCGGAGGGCGCTCCCCAGGTTGCGATGCGCCACTGCGTAGCCCGGCGACAGGCCGATAGCTTTCCGGTAGGAGCACACGCTCTCCTCCAGGGAGCCGGCAATCTGCAAAGCATTGCCCAGATTGTTGTGCGCTTCCGCGAAGTCCGGCGCGATCTGAACGGCGCGGCGATACTCCGCGATGGCCTCCGGGGTGCGGCCTTCCTCCATCAGCACATTGCCCAGGTCGTTGCGGGCTGCCGCGAAATCAGGTGCGGCCTGGGCAGCTTTGCCGAACCAGCGCATAGCAGCCTCACGGTTTCCATTGCGGTAGGCGATAAGGCCGCACAAATGGAGCGCGCCCGCGTGCGCCGGTTCAGTGGATAGAATCCGCGCGCAGAGAGCGGCCGCATCGGGCAAACGGCCGCTATTGTACAAGTCACCCGCCAGTTCGAGGGCCTCGGCGATGGTGACGGCGCGGGACACGATCAAGCCGAGTATACCCGACAGACAATGCAGAGTATTTGGTAGTCCGAGCATCGCGCCGTACACTGTCCGTATGTCTGTCGTGCGAGCGCTCTGCACGGCTATGGTTCTACCTGGATTGAGGTTCCTCTCGGCGCCATAGCGCCCCACAAGCGCCCGTGGCGCCTTTGCCCCGGACTACGATCGGGTTACCGGACTGTAATTGTCAGAGGAGAGTCGGGCAGCGTGTAGACCACTTCGCCGTCGAGCAGCGTCATCAGGCATTTCAGGTCTTTGATTTGGCCGGTAGGGATGGCGTAGAGGTCGCGGTCCCAGATGGCCATGTCGCCTTTCTTGCCCACCTCGAGGGTGCCGATTTTGTCCTCCAGGAACATCTGCCGCGCGCCCCAGGCGGTGTAACTGCGAAGGGCGATGTGGATGTCCACGGCTTCCGCCATTCCGAAGGGATGTAGGCCGTAAGCGCCTTTGGCGGTTTGGCGCGCGATTGCGGCCCAGAGACCGTAGCGCGCAGCAACCGGGGTGACGTAGTAGTCCGACCCGCCGGACCAGAGGATACCTCGGGATTGCAGCGTCTTGAAAGGCTCCAGGCGCTGGCCGCGTTTGGGACCGTAGTTGCCTGCGTAGATATCTCCGATCCACCAGAGGAATTCGGGCTGCATTTCCGGGTAGCCGGCATCGTATTTCTTCTGCAGGTTGGCCATCACGTCGAGGGCGTGTGGCGTGGGCAGGTTGGCGTGGATGATGCTGTGCCGCAGGCCGGGGTGCGGCTGCTCCCGCTCGACGAGAGCGTAGGTGTCGACGACCCAGTCCATGGCGCGGTCGCCGACGGCATGCGTGCCGACGGGGATGCCGTTTTGGTGGAACAGGCGCACCATCTCTTGATATACAGAGGGATCGGTTTGCGGGTAGCCGCGATTACCTGTGCCCGCACGGGTGACGTCTGGATCTTTGGCGTTACGCAGCCAGTCGTCGTAGACCCAGCCGGTCCGGGCGCCACCGGAGCCGTCCATGAAGATCTTGGCGCCGCAGGAGAGCAGGCGGTCGCCGCCGAGACTGGTTGGCAGGCGGGGAACGGAGTTGATTTCGGCTAGCGCTTTCCGCGCCGACTCCAACGTCGAACCGGCGTGCCAAAGGACGCAGATGCGCTCCTTGAGCTGGCCCTGATCGAGGAGGGATTTGTAGGCATCCCAGTGGATCTGGTGGATATCCGGATCTTTGACGGCGGTCATGCCTTCGCTATGCAGCACCTGTTGGATGTGCAGAATGCCCTGGCGCATCTGTTCGGGGGTGGTAGGCGGAATCAGGCTGATGACCGGCGCCATGGCCGTGTCTTCTTTCAGGATGCCTGTCGGGTGGCCATGGGGGTCCCGGTCGATGGTCCCTGCTACGGGGTCGGGTGTGGCGTCCGTAATGTGTGCCAGCTTGAGAGCCAGCGAGTTGGCGACCCCGTAATGGCCGGTGGTATGTATCAGCCAGACTGGATTGGCAGGCGCGACGGCGTCGAGATCGGCCGCGGTGACGTAACGCCGTTCGGCGAGTTTGCCCTCGTCCCAGCCGGCGCCTGTGACCCAATCGCCAGGCTTGACGAGCGCGATCTTGGCTTTTACGCGGGTGACGATTTCAGATACCGAAGCGGCATCTGAGAGCTTGACGCCGAAGAGTTCCTCGACGCCTCCGTCTCCGATGTGGGCATGTGTGTCGATGAGGCCGGGAGTGGCGGTGTGACCGTGAAGGTCGATGATGCGGGCGCCGGGAGCGTTGCGTTCGAATTCCAGAACTTCGGCGTCGGTGCCGACTTTTACAATAATGCCGTGACGGATAGCGAGAGCCTGGGCTACCGAGTCCCGGGCATCCACGGTGAGGATGTGGCCGTGAAGCAGGATCAGGTCGGTGACGTTTTGCGCGGGAAGGATTTGAGCTAGTCTCAGGGCGGCGAGCAGGGCGCTGGCCGCAGCCAGTTTGCGGTGCGCAGGCATCGTGGGAGCACTATATATCCTACATCCAACGTTGCGAAGGATGTTTCTCGATACTCAAGGAGGCAGAACCTCCTGGCGGCCGCGTGGCACTTCCAAGTGCAGCGAAGGCTATCGAAAGAGAACGTTGCCCTTCGCATTTACGCCGGTTAATCTGGATGAGTATTCTCCTTGGTTAATACGAGAATTTGGTGATCGTTCCGAGCGTGGCGTCTCTAACTTCCTTGCAGCCCGCCTGGCTTAGGCCGCGCGGGCTTTTTTTTGCTCTGTCGTAGGGTAGCTATCGAGCCGGCGGGGGAAACAGAAACGGGGCGGATGCGTTCGCCGTGATACACCCTCACTGGCCGGCCTCCGGCGGAAATGGGAACCGTGATCGTACGGCCAGCACCTGATCGTGCTCCTCGCCTTGTTTCGCTCCGCTGTAGAAGCCTACGGTGGCGTTCAGCCGGATGAAATAAGCTTCGCCCTGGCTGGCCGGGTACCGGCCCTCGTTACCGTCCGCGCCGCCGCCGGCCACCATCTCACCCTTACCTCGCAGCACGTAATAAACTTCCTCTTCCATCTCATGGTGATGCGGAATATTCGTTCCTCCCGGTGCGAAATCCATAAGGAACAGACTCACCATCTGGCTGGCGGCCGCGAGTTTGTCCCGGCGGCTCGCGGTGGTTCCCATCAGCAGTTTAAACCGGCAATCCGGCCCATGCCCTGACAGTGTTTGCAGGTCCACGTCGTCCGCATTCGCCAGCATCAGGCGCGGTGTTGGCGCAACGGTCACTCCCCGTGGAATGCGGAAACCCATCACTAACACGCGCAGCGGATCGCCGGATGAATTAGTAATGCCGTGTTTGACGCCCGGCGGAAGATAGGCGAAGTCGTTCCGGCGAATGGCCGCCTGCTGGCTGCCGTAGACCAAAGCTCCCTGGCCCGCCAGCACGAAATAGATCTGCTCCTCGGCCGCATAACTGACGATCGCGCTCGATCCTCCGTGGACGGCCGTGAACAGGCCGTAGCGGGCAATGCTTTTCAACTGACTCCCCTGAGCGTCGCCCGCGCCAAATAGCGGCTGGTAGGAGACGCCCGCCGCGCGGGCCGTGAGATCGTCCGGTTGTGGTGCAGTGCCTGCAAGCGACCGCCGCAGGAACGTCGGGTCGGCGCCCGGCAGGCTGCCCGCGGCCAGCACCAGGAATGTCATCAGACGGAGCGGCGGTCTGGTGATTGGTGACATAGTACGGCCTTGCCGTTCTCATCATAGTGCAGCTGCGGGCTTCCCGGCGATCGGTGTGCGGCTGACCCATTTGGCCGCCGATTTGGCGCCATTTAATCCGATATAGGAGTCTTTAGGTCTGATAGCCTTTATTCATCCGGGAGATACATGTACTATGAGAGGCACAGCCATGGGCATAAACATCGGTCTGGATATCGGCGCCATCAGCCTGAAACTGGCCGCCATCGGCCAGCCGGCAGACCGCGCCATTTTAGATCCGCTCTGTGCCTCCGGCCGGCCCTTCCGCATGGCCGCCGGGTCAATGCCCCTGCTGCTGTCGGAGTACCGCCGTATCTCCGGCAGTCCCATCCAGTCCGCTTACGATCTGCTGCACGAGTTTTACGATGTGGTGCCCGAACATCGCGTGGAGGGTATTCGCGTAACGGGCTCGGGCAGCCGCGCCATCGCCAAGATCCTGGGCCTCTACTTCGAGAACGAATTCAAAGCCATCGCGCGTATGATTGCGCAATATCATCCCGAGGCGCATACCATTTTCGAAATCGGCGGTGAAAGCTCCAGGTACATACGCCTGGAAAAACAGACGATCCTCGATTACGACCGCAGCGGCGAGTGCGCGGCGGGCACCGGATCGTTTCTGGACCAGCAGGCGCTGCGCATGCGGCACAGGGTGGAAGAGGTCGGCGAGCTGGTGGCGCATGCGGGTTGCGCGGCCCGCGTCGCGGGGCGCTGCTCGGTATTCGCCAAAAGCGACATGATTCACGCGCAACAAAAAGGCTATGCGCCCGCCGAGATCCTGCGCGGGCTATGTGATGCTGTGGCGCGTAACTTCAAGTGCAGCGTGGTGAAAGGCCGGCCGGTGGAAGCGCCGGTGGCGCTGCTGGGCGCCGTATCCCAAAACGCCGGCGTCACGGCCGCCCTGCGGGAAGCCTTCGCGCTCGACCACAGCCAGTTGTTCGTGCCCGAATACTACGCCTGGTGCGGCGCCATCGGCGCGGCCCTGCTGGAAGCCGAGGAGCCGCGTAAGCGCTCCATGCGCGATATCCATAGGCTCAATCAACACGAAGGCGAGGAGCGCCTCGACGACACCACGCCCCTATCCATGGCCAACGTGGTGCTGTTGCGCCACCACGTGGGAACCTACCTGGCGCCGCCGAACGGCGAAGCCATCCCCGCATACCTGGGCATCGACGTGGGCTCCGTCTCCACCAACCTAGTGGCGATCGACGATACCGGAGCGGTGGTCCACGATATCTACCTGCGCACCGCGGGCCGTCCGATCGAAGCCGTGCAGCAGGGATTGAACGAGCTGGAAAGCTTGTGGGGCAAGCGCCTCGATATCCGCGGCGTGGGCACTACGGGATCGGGCCGCGAACTGATCGCCGAGTTCGCGGGCGCCGATGTGGTAAACGACGAAATCACCGCGCACAAAACCGGCGCAAACCATGTCAGCCATACGATGGGCGGCCAGCCGGTGGATACCATCTTCGAGATTGGGGGCCAGGATTCCAAGTTCATCTCTATCGAGAACGGCATCGTCGTGGACTTCGCCATGAACGAAGCATGCGCCGCCGGGACCGGATCGTTCCTGGAAGAACAGGCCGATAAACTGGGCATCGGCATCAAGGGCGAGTTCGCCCGTCTGGCCCTATCCGCGCCATCGCCTACGCGTCTGGGCGAGCGTTGCACCGTCTTCATGGAGCGCGATGTTACCGGTTGGCTGCACAGAGGCGAAGCCCTGCCCAACATCGTAGCCGGCCTGGCATATTCGATCGCGTTGAATTATCTGAACCGGGTCGTGCGCGGGCGGCACATCGGCGACGTCATTTACTTTCAGGGCGGCACGGCTTACAACGACGCCGTAGCCGCGGCCTTCTCCGGGCTGCTCGGTAAGCGCATCACGGTGCCGCCCTATAACGGTGTGATGGGCGCCATCGGCATGGCGCTCATCGCCCGGCAGTGGCACGCGGCCACTGGTGCGCACAGTCGTTTCCGCGGCTATCATCTCGACCGCCTGCATTTGTCCTCCCGCGATTTCATCTGCCGCGCCTGCTCCAATCTGTGCGACATCAAGGAATTCACCATCGAAGGGCAGAAGAGTTATTGGGGCGATAAGTGTTCCGACAAATTCCGCAAGCCCTCCACAACGGGCCGCCAGCCGGTGATCGAAAATCTGCTGGCCTGCCGCGAGAAGATCATCGAAGATCTATCCGTGCCCGCGCCATCCGGCCGATTGCGGGTGGGCATCCCGCGCGCCATGTCGACGTTAGACCGCTATCCTTTCTGGCAACGCTATTTCGCGGAATTGGGGATGGCCACGGTGCTATCGCCCGCCACCGATCCGCGGATCGCGGCCGCCGGCGTGGAAATGGCAGTCGCGCAGCCCTGTTACCCGGTGCAGGTGGCCCATGGCCACGTGCACGCCCTGGCCGGCATGGGAGTCGATTACATCCTGGTTCCCAATATCGCCGATTCGGAGGCCGATACCAGCGATTGCCCCGCGCATTACTGCCCCTGGAACCAGACGCTGCCGTACGTTCTGCGCGTGGCGCCCGGGCTGGCGGACTGCGCCGTAAAATTCCTGATTCCTACCCTGCATTTTCAATTGGGGCCGGCGCAGATCAAGCGCGCGCTGGCCGAATGCATGCAGCCGCTGGGGGTGGCCCGCCGCGCCAGCGATCGCGCCGTGGACGCCGCTTATGGCGCGCAGAACCAGTTCCAGGATCGCTTGCTGGAGTTGGGCCGGCGTGCCCTTCGCATACTGGAAGAGACCGGCGAGCCGGGTTTGGTGCTGGCGGGGCGCGGCTACAACATCTATGACCGCGGCATCAACTGCGACATACCCCACAAACTCCGCCACCGCTACGGCGCCAATGTGATTCCGCTGGATTTCCTGGTTACCGGCCGGGAACCCATGGCCGGCCTGCATGAAAATATGTACTGGGCTTCGGGACGCAAGATTCTGCAAGCCGCCCATGTGGCTGCATCGCGCGCCAATTTGCACATGATTTACCTGACGAACTTCAAGTGCGGCCCGGATTCGTACATCAAGCACTTCGCCCGGGAGGCCGCCGGAGCGCCTCTCCTGGTGCTGCAATTTGACGGGCACGGCAACGATGCCGGATACATGACGCGCTGCGAAGCGTATCTCGATAGCAAGGGGATTCTGCGATGCTACAAACCTGCGCCGGCCCAGTCCAAAGAACTGACGGCCACGGTTCACTAACGCTGGCCGGCAAAAGAATCTACATCCCGCCCATGGCTTACGGCAGCGCACAAGCTTTCGCCGCCGCTTTCCGCGCGGTGGGTCTGGATGCCGGGCCGACGCCGCCTTCCGACCATCGCACGTGCGAACTGGGGGCGCGTTACACGTCCGGCGACGAATGCTATCCGGCCAAGGTAACGGTCGGCGATTTCATGAAGGTGCTGGAAGCGCCCGGGGCTGATCCGCGGCGCACGGTGTTCTTCATGCCCACCGCGCAGGGCCCTTGCCGCTTCGGACAGTATTCGCCGTACCTGCGGCACGTCCTGGATATCCACGGCTATGGCGATACGCAGGTGCTATCGCCCTCCAGCAATAACGCCTACAGCGGCTTGGGAGAAGCCGCGGCCCCCTTCATGCGCACCGGATGGCGTGCGCTGCTGGCGGCCGATATCCTGCAAAAGTTGCTGTTCCAGTATCGCCCCCACGAATTGGAAACCGGCCGGACCGAACAGGTCTACCAGATTTCCCTCGACGATGTTTGTAAAACGATTGAATCCACGCCGGTGAAGCCCGCCGTGCAACTCGCGGCGCTGCACGACGCCCTGATGCGGGCGCGCGAACGGTTCCGCGGCATCCCCGGACGGCGGGACCGCGCCACGCCATTGATCGGCATCGTGGGCGAAATCTTCTGCCGGTTGAATACCTTCTCCAACGAGAACCTGGTGCGCCGGTTGGAAGAATATCGCGCGGAAGCCTGGCTCTCCGACATTGTGGAATGGATCTGGTACACCGATTCCGAACACTTCCGTAAACTCAAGCTCACTGGCCGTCTGTGGACTCGCGAAGCGTTGGACGCCTGGCTGCGCCACCATGTGCAGAAGCGCGATGAGCACGCCCTGTTGGAGCTCTTCCGCCAGGATTTCGCCGGCTACGAAGAGCCGGATATCTACGAGATCCTGGAATGCGCGCGGCCGTATCTGCCAGGGGAAGGTGCCTTCGGCGAGATGGTGCTGAACGTCGGCAAAATCGTCTACCTGGCGGGCAAGGGCGCCGACGGCATCATCGACATCAGTCCATTCACCTGCATGAACGGCATCGTGTGCGAGGCCATTTATCCGCGCCTCAGCCGCGATCTGGGCGGCATCCCCATCCGCAACTTCTATTTCGACGGCACCCAAACGGATCTGGACCGGGACTTAGGCGTTTACATGGAACTGGCGCGCGGGTACCAAAAGCGGAAGCCGTGGACGCGAAGTTGGCCGAAGTGGCCTGCAGAGTAAGCTTCTTACCGATTTTGTCCGTCGGGCGGCGGCAAATGCTTTTAGAGATAATAGAGCTTAAGGCCCTATTATCTTGCCACAACGACTCGCCCAAAAACTGGTCCTCTCGCTGACCCTCATTGTCGTCGTGATCAGCGCCATCTCCGGGCTGGTCACGGTGAAAACCGAGCAGCGGCACTTGTTGAACGCCATGATTACGGGTGCGGACCAGCTTTCTAAAAGCATCACCAGCGCTACCTGGCATGCCATGCTGGACGACCATCGCGGCGCGGCCTACGAAGTAATGCAGACCATCGCTAGCAAGCAGGGCATCGACCGCATCCGCATGTTCAACCGCACCGGCCGTCTGATGTTCTCGACGGTCCCGCGCGAGGAGGGCGGCGCCGATCCTCGCGCGGAAGCCTGCGCGGGCTGCCACGACACATTGCCGCCGCGCGATAAGATGAGCGTCTCCAGCCGCATCCGCATCTCCAGCGGGCCCGATGGCCGGCGGAACCTGGCCATGGTCACTCCGATCTCCAACGAACCGGCTTGCAGCCAGGCGGCCTGTCATGCCCACCCGGCGGCCGTGCGGGTCCTGGGGGTGCTCGATTTACAGCTCAATCTGGATTCGGCGGACCGCCAGATCACCCAAGTCAAGCTGGGGGTATTCGCCGTGACGGGAATTGAGATTCTGCTGATCGGCATCTTCATTTTCTTTTTCACCCGGCGCTTCGTGGGCGTACCCATCCAGAAACTGATCGCAGGCACCAAAGCGGTCAGCGCCATGGAACTGGATAAACCTATCGATATCGTCCATACCAGCGAGGAACTGGACCATCTGGCACGATCGTTCAATACCATGCGCGACCGGTTGCGGCAGGCGATGGACGAGATCAACCAGTTCACCGCCAAATTGGAAACCAAGGTGGCCGAGCGCACGGCCGAGCTGGGCGCCGCGCACCAGAAATTGCGGCAGACCGACCGCCTGGCTTCGCTGGGCCAACTGGCGGCCAGCGTGGCGCACGAAATCAACAATCCTGTTTCCGGGGTATTGAATCTCTCGATGTTGATGCAGCGGATCTTGACAGAAGATGGCATCCCGCGGGAGAGAGTACCGGAATTCCGGAAATATCTCGCGCAGGTAGTGCAGGAGACCTCGCGGGTGGGCCGGATCGTCTCGGACCTGTTGGCATTCTCGAGACGGTCGAAGCCGCAGCGGGCCGAGGCGGATCTGAATCGCATCGTGAAGACCACTCTGTCGCTCACTGCGCACAAGCTGAAGCTGATGAACGTGGCGGTGGATACGGAATTGGCCGACAATCTTCCCGCGGTACGGTGCGATAGTTCTCAGATCCAGCAGGTGTTCCTGAATCTGGTGTTGAATGGGGCGGAAGCCACCCGGCCGCGCGACGAGCGCCGGCTGGCGGTGCGCACCCGTCGGGTCCAGGACGGCGCCGCCGTGACGCTCACGGTACAGGACAACGGCGAAGGCGTGCGGCCGGAGAATCTGAGCCGGATCTTCGATCCATTCTTCACCACCAAGCCGGAAGGCAAGGGAGTGGGGCTGGGACTGGCCGTTTCCTATGGGATCGTGGAAGCGCACGGCGGCGATATCGCGGTGGACAGCCAGCCGGGCGAAGGGGCCACCTTTACCGTCACCCTGCCGGTCACGGGACACTCGCAGGAGTCGGCGCTTACGTCGGCAGGAGCGGAATGGACATGAAGACGCGATGGGAAATCCTGACGGTGGATGATGACGAGGTGATGTGCGAATCGCTGGCCGCCTGGTTACGCGAGGACGGCTACGCGGTGGATACGGCGTCATCCGGCAGGGAGGCTATCGAAAAGGCCGCCGTCAAGGACTACGCGATATTCTTCATTGACCTGAAGATGCCCGGAGGCATGGATGGCATTGAGACCATGATGGAGATCCGGCGCATGCATGCGGAGGCCTCCATCATCATCATTACGGCGTACGCCACGGTGGACACCGCCATCACCGCGATGAAGGAGGGCGCGCAGGAGTATATCGTCAAACCGTGCAATCCGGAGGAAATCTCCTTGCTGGTGGGCCGCATCATCAAGGTCAAGAATCTGCAGCGCGAGAACACCATCCTGCGCAAGAAGCTCAGCCGCCAGTACCGCTACGGCGACATTATCAGCAAGAACGCCCGCATGCGCGAGATTTTGGACCTGGCGCGGGAGATCGCCAGCCTCCGCAGCACGGTGCTGATCCGCGGGGAGAGCGGCACAGGCAAGGAACTTATTGCGCGGGCCATACACAATTCAGGCGGCCGCGCGGCCAAACCCTTCGTAGCCGTTTCCTGCGCGGCGCTGGCGGAGACGCTGCTCGAAAGCGAGCTGTTCGGTCATGAGAAGGGATCGTTCACGGGCGCGGTGTCGCAGAAGAAAGGCAAGTTCGAGTTGGCGGATGGCGGCACCATCTTCCTGGACGAAATCGGCGACATCTCGCCGAAGCTGCAAGCCGATTTGTTGCGCGTCCTGCAGGAGCGCTGTTTTTATCGCGTGGGCGGTTCGGAGGAAGTGCGCGTGGACGTGCGGGTGATCGCGGCCACCAATCGCGATTTGCAGCAGGCCGTGGAGGACCGCGAGTTCCGCGACGATCTATATTACCGGCTGAACGTGATCGAGATCCGGCTGCCGCCGCTGCGCGAGCGGCGCGACGATATCCCGCTGCTGGCCGCCGATTTTGTGGAGCGCCTGTCGCACGAACTGGGCAAGGACGTGGCCGAGATTTCCGCTGACGCGATGAAACTGCTCATGGACTGCGACTGGTCGGGCAACGTGCGGGAGCTGGAGAACGCCGTGGAGCGGGCCATCGTGACGGCCAAAACGCGGGTGTTGACGGCGGACGATTTCGGATTTCTGACGCGCAAAATGGAAGCCAACGGCAACGGACGTGTTCCAGCAAATGTGACGCTGCAGGAATTGGAGCGCCTGGCTATCGCGGCGGCGATCCAGCGGACCAACGGGAACATCAAGGAAGCCGCGGCGGCGCTCGGAATTGACCGATCGACGCTGTACGAAAAGATCAAAAAGTACGAGATCCCTCGCGTGTGGCGGAACTAACTGCGTCCGTTTTTTACGGCTGCAGGAACATTTCCGAGCAGACCGCGTCCCAGTCGGCTTCGGGGTGGCCCGTGGCGAGATCGTCCATAAGGACGCCGCCATCGGCCATCGTGAGTGCCTGGCTGGTGGGGTCCAGTGCTGATTGCAGACGCTCCGTCTCGCGCGCGATCCAGGGGCGGATCTCCGCGCCGCGCAGGAGATGGCGCGCATCGAACCGGCCGCCATCGGGCTGCACTTTCAGGTACCAGCCGTGCTGTGAGCCACCTGTGGCGACGACTTCGCCATCGAGTGGCGATAGGACCCGCACATCCGCGCCGCGCTTACGCACGTGCCAGGCAGCTCCGTTGGTTTGAATGTGCGCGCCGACGGCAGGCAGTTCGGTAGCCTCCGGATCGGCCACCAGGCGTGCGCCTAGCGCATCGAGCCCCACCGTCACAGTGCCATCCGGCTCGGGATGCGCCCAGGCGTGGCCGCGATGGTAGAAGCGGTCGAGGGGGAAGTTGAGGCCGAAGATGTCAGGCTCACCCGGTCCGGGTGGATGCCTGGCGGCCAGAGCGGCGTGCGTCTGGCACTCGCGGCAGTCGAAAGCCTTATCGCAGGTACGATGCCGGAACTCGCCGGTGAGCTCATGACGGCAGACGCGCCCGCGCGCGGGCAGATCCGGGAAGGTGGCCTGCCAGCAGATAGCTTCCGTGCGGCGGGCCCGGAAATCCTGTACGGCGCGGAAAAGGGACAATCCGACGGTGGCGGAGACTACCGCCAGCACTGAGTAGAAAAGGCCTAGAAAAACGATGTGGCTTAACATGACAGATCCTTTTCCTGGGGAAAGAGCGTCAAATAGCGGAATGACAGGGAATACACAAGAACTCCGTAGGCCGCCACAGCCAGGAAAGTGGCGGTCTCCTGCCAGCTTGGCAGGTAGGTGAGGAAGCGATCGAAAGGCAGCGTGGGCAGCGCCAGCGTTTGAATGGTAAGCACGAAGCGGTTCGTGGCGATTCCCAGGCAGACCAGACCGGCCGCGGAGACCAGCCAGGGTGTACTTTGGCGCAGACGGCGGCGCAGCAGGATCAACGCCGGCAGCAATCCGAAAGCTACGATCTCCACGAAAAGTATCCAGGCGCCAAACGGTTTCCAGGCGTAGAACTGGTGCGCCGCGAAACCTCTCGCCGGCGAAGTGCTGTTGATCCACACCAGCGTGTCGATGGCCTTCAGCAGGATGTAGGCCAGCAGCAGAATTCCTGAAATGCGGCCCAGGAGTGGCAGTACCTCGGGCCGGACCAAAGGCTTGCGGGAGATCTTCGAGACCAGCCATGTGGTGAGCAGAATGAAAGCCGGACCGGCAGCCGCCGCCGAGAGGATGAACAGAAAGAACGTGGACGGCCAGATCGCGAAGCCCTCCCGAAAGGCGAAGGGCCGGGCGCGCAGAACGCCATACAACCCGCCCAGCGATCCCTGGTGGAAGAACGAAAGGAACGTGCCCACTCCAGCCAGCACGGGCATCAACTTGTGCAACTCGAACTCGAAGACCAGGAACGAGGGGACTTGGCGCATTTTGCGGTTCTTCAGAAGAATCGGTATGTATTCGATGAATAACACCGTGAGATAACAACTGATGCAGAAAGTCACTTCGGTGAGCATGGAATGCACGTTGGGATGCCAGAACGTGAACCAGAAGCGCAGTGGCTGCCCTACGTCCACCAGGAGCGCTGCCACGGCACCGCTGTAACAGATGAAGCCGATCACTACGGCGCTGTTGATGACCGCCTTCAGCTCGTTCTTCTTGAAAATGTAAAGCAGAAAGCCGGTGAAGAACGCGCCGGCGCCCAGCGCAATCACCGTGAGATCCAGGAAGATCCAGAGGCCGAAGGCGAAGCGGTTATCCATGTTGGTCTGGTTGAGTCCCTTCACCAGGCAGAGGCCGGCGCCATACAGGCCGAAGGCCAGCAGCGCGCACCAGGGCAGAATCCAAAGCAGGAACTGTCGCGGACTGGACCGGCGGACGCCGCGCGGCATGCGTTGGGTATCCACGTCAGGCATTGGCGGTCTCCTTTCGTTGCTGTGTGGCAGCCTGCCGGACCCACGGCCGCGCGGTGCGGTAGTAGATCTTGGGCTCGGTGCCCAACCGCTCCAGGATGCGGAAAGAATGCCCGTCGCGCGCCAGGCGGGCCACCTCGCTCGCGGCGTCGTCGAGATCGCCGAACACCATGGCGCCGGCCGGGCAGGCTTCCACGCAGGCCGGCACATATTCGCCGGGAAGCAGTTCGCGGCGGCCTGCGGCGGCTGCCCGGTCGCGGGCGGCGTGCAGACGGCCGTGGCAGAAGTTGCACTTCTCGACCACCCCGCGCATACGCGGCGCCACATCTGGATTGAGAGTCTTTTCCATGCCTGGCGGCCACCGCGGATCCCACCAGTTGAAGTAGCGGGCGTGATACGGGCAAGCCGTCATGCAATAGCGGCAACCCAGGCAGCGCTGCGGCATTTGATCCACGATGCCGGTGGCAGGATCCACCTCCACGGCCTCCTGCGGGCAGACCGCGGCGCAAGGCGTGTCCTTTCCGCACTGTTGGCAAAGGATGGGGACGAATGCGGCGCGGCTGTCGGGAAAAGGCGCGCCGTTGGAGATTTGATACACACGCATCCAGGTGATTCCGGTGCGCGGGGTGGCATCCGGGCCTGCCGGTGCGACGTTGTTCTCGACCGCGCAGGCAATCATGCAAGCGCCGCATCCCGTGCAGCGGTCCAGATCGACCGCCATACCGTAGCGCGCCGGTTTGGTCCCTGGTCTGGATGAAGTCGTGTTCATGGTCATGCCCTCCTGATGCTGGCGGGCGAACTCGCGCGCCCTGCCGACTGAATCACGCCGGGCATCACCGCCGCATCGAAAATCACCTGCGCCGTAAATGAATCGCCGGGGATCTTTACGATGGCGCGGCCGCCGTCCGCCAGGCCATGGGCGCGGCCGGTCTCGGGATGCACGGCGGCCGCGATCGCGGAGCGCCGCAAACCGGATTCCCGGTAGAGCTTGCTCATCAGCGGCGAACCGTGCGGCGGTGGACTATCGGCGGAGATGAGGACCAAGGGATATTCGGGAGAAGGGACCGCCGGTGGGTTGGACCAACCGGCCCGCGGCAGGCTCTCCGTCCTGCTGGACCTGATGGGATCATCGAACCAGGCAGCGCCCCCCAGCATCGCTTTCCAGAGATCGTCGGCGGAAGCGAAATCGGCAACGCGCGTCGATTTTGCGTCGGCATAAGTGAAGATGGTTCCACGAGCTTCTTTCTTGATGGCCGCCACGCGCTGCTTCAGGATCTCGGAATATGCCGACGGGTCATGCGCCAGCCGAAGAATGAATTCGGCGGGAGCCATGAGCTTGGGTGGTGTCGGGAGCAGTGCGGGTGACAGGCTGAAGCCCGCCACCGTGCAGCCCTCGGGCGTGGGCGCCTCATCGAGCGACTCCAGGTAGACGGGCGCCGGGATCACGTAGTCGGCATGCTGCGCGCAACCATCCAGCCAGGGCGTGAGCGCCACCACCATGGGGTTTTGCGCCAGCTTTCGGGCGACGACATCCCAAGGGAGACTATCGTTCGCCGCAGGTTCTTCGATCAGCAGGACGCGGATCGAATGATCCGGCAGCGCGGCGATATTGGTAGCCGGCATGAAGTCGCGGCGGGGAAGAAAGCCGCCAGGCCGTCCGACGCTGCCGAGGATCTGGTTGATCCGGGCTGCCGCCGCACCACCTCCAATCGCGATGGCCGGCTGGTTGTGGAGCAATATGCGGGCCACGTGGGCGGCCTGGGCGTCGGCATCATCGCCCTGCAGGGCGCGGGCCACGGCAGCGGCGAAGGTCTCTTCGCCACCGGGCGGCAACGGCACCCATACGTCGGCGAGCGATGCCGTGCGCGAGTAAGCCGCCTCGGCCTGAATCAGTTGGAAGCAGCTGCGATTCGCGAGCACCCGGCCGGGGCTCAGCCAGCCATCCAAAACGCGCGCGCCGAAGCTAAGGATGGCGCGCGTATTCTCGAGATCGATGCCGAAGCCGCCGTAAGGCTGTGCGTCCGGAGGCGCGCAGTGAACTGCTTTAGGCAGCCCGGCCAGAAAGCGGCGATAGACCAGCGAGGCCGCCCGGCCGGGCCGGGCATCCAGAATAGCCACGGATTCGCCTGACCCGCATTCGGCGATGGCCGCGGAGACGGACGCCAGTGCATGGTCGATCCCGACAGGTTTGCCCTTCGCCAGCGGCTCGGTTGCCCGGCCGCGGCAGAATGTCAGATGATGTCCCGCCAATCCGGCCGGGCATAACGCGCCGCGGCTGCCTGGATGTCCCGCCACGCCCGCGAGACTCACCGGTTGACCTTCGACGCACCTGGCCCGCACGCCGCATCCCGCCGCGCAGAGCGTGCAGGTGGTGTAGCGAGTGGCGATTTCGCCGTGCCGCGGCCGGGGAACTCCCGGCCAGTTTTCCGTTAGGACGGCGGTATCGTGCAGCAGGGTCCAGGGCACCGGCGTCAAGAGCAGCCCGGCAGCCGACCCGCCCGAGAATCTTAAAAGATCGCGTCGCGTGAATCCCATAAATTCCTCACTTGTGGCAAGCCAGGCAGCTGTTTGCCGCGCCGCGTTGGCGGTGACAGTTCTCGCAGGCATCCATATTCTGAAACTGGGGCGAACCACTGTACGCGCTGATGCGATTGACGCGGGCCGGCCCAAGTGCATCGCTCTGGCCCTGCCTGCCATGGCATTGACGGCAATCCAGGTGTGCCAGCTTGATGTGGAAGACGTGCGAAAAATACACGTTCTCGGGCTGTCGCGTATAAACCTGCCAGGGGATCTCGCGGTTGCGCGTCACATAGCGGTCCATGAAGCGCTTCTCTTCCGCGGTTGTGCCCATAGGCTGTGCGTGGCAGCCGGAACATTTGTCCAATGTCGGGATACCCGTAAAGGTGCCGTCCGCGCGCAGGAAGTGGCAATCATCGCATTTGGCGCCGGCTTTTTCGGCATGGATCTTGTGGCTGAAGGCCACCGGCTGCGGCTCGCGCTGAAACAGCACTGCCGGAAATCCGCCCCAGCCGGCTACCAGGGCTGCCAGCGCTCCCCCCAGAAACAGAATTTGTCCGCGATGTTCTTGAAACATAGTCACCCCGTTAAGCCCCAAAAGAATTCGTGGAACAGGCGCAGCGTTTCTTCGCGGGTGAGTTGCTGGAGCAGGTCCGGGCTGAATACCCCGCCATCATTCATCGCCCTTGCGGCATGACGGGAAAACCGGCAGTCAGCCAGAAAAGCCGACATGCGGTCGATTTCCCGCTCCATCCACGGCAGAATGGCGTCGCCGCAAACCAGGCCGGCGGTTACGGACGGCTGACCTGGCAATTGCGCGCCTTGGAAAAGCCAGCCCATGCCGTAAGGGTCCGCCGTGAGCTTGGCCGGTTTCGCGCGCAGATAAAGATTGGATGCCGTAAGCAGGATCGGGTTGGGAAACACAAGTTCCAGATCCACTCCACGCACCGTGAGCACCGCACTAGGCCGGTGGACACTGGTCTGTGCCAGGAAAGTGATGCTCTCCACGGCGCCAAAGACGCGGGCCAGAAAGGCGTCCAGGCCCAGGTGATAGGAACCACCCTTGGCGGCATCCAGCCACATGTGGTTGGCGGAATACTGCAACCACAGGGGAACCCGGATGCCGCCCACCAAACCGGTGGCCGGCTCTGCGGGCGGATTGGCTGCACCCAGGTAGACGTCGCAGTAGCGGTAAGAGTCGGTGCCGCACCGGCTCAACAGCGGCTCGTGGTACGGAATCAGTCGCGAGACGGCCGATGCGCGGCAGGACTGCGCCAGCGATTCGTGCAGGTACGGACATTGCCGTTTCTGGGAATCTTCAGCATCGCGCTGGTATATGGCGCACTCCCCATAGCGCGGCGAAGAGCAGGTTTCCTGCGCGACATTCCCGGCCATAGGAATCATTCTCCGGACCGCGGATTTCTCGCAGTACTTGACGCGCGTTTCCTGGAAAAAAGGGCAATTCATGGTTTGCGTTTCTCGCCGCCATCCGCCATGGTGATGCCCAGGTTCGTGGAATCGAACGCGTGATCGTCGTTGAGCAGGCGCATGTCGCGGTCGAGCTCCGCGTCGATCGCGCGGCGTCTCCGCACGCGCGATAGGAACTCGTGCGCAATGCCGGCCAGCATTAGGACCACACAGAGCGCCACCACCACACCGAGGACGATATTGGTGATGTTGAGCCAGCTACTGTCCGGATCGCTCCAATTCATAAGGGACACGATTTACCTCCGCGAAGAGAAGTGCACGTGGGGGGCCTGGGTGTATGCCGATGAAAACACGGGAGCGCGGGTAGCGCAGTAGATGTAGCGTGCCGGATTTTCAGACTCGAAGGTCTTGATATCCGACAGGCTGGTAGTCCGCGCAGCGCAGCTTCCACCGTGCGCCTGTCTTGGACGGCACGCTTGAATTTGACCCGATCCGAGGATTCTCGACCTACGGCCGATTCCGTCCGCACTTGTCGAGGGCGCCACATTTAGGCGCCCTTTATCCCACAAAGAAACGCGCCGTTCCCGGCGCTTGCGAAACTTCGCGGAAACAACCTCTGCCTTCAATATCCTCGAAACGGTACGAATTGAGACGCTACATCTGGTTTGGCACAAACCAATCCTCGAATGTGACGACAAATTGTGGGAGCTGGCGGCGCTATAGAGGGTGCGCCCTCGCCCGAAGAGCCGGATTTGTGGCGCTCATCTTGCTCCAGTACACGCAGGAGGTTCACCCATGTCGCAAGAGATGAAAAAATGTGCCCACCCGGCTTGCAATTGTTCCGCCGGAGCAGACAGCAAATATTGCAGTCAATACTGCGAGGATGCCGGCGACACGACGGAAATTTCCTGCAACTGCGGGCATGATGGCTGTGAACTGGCGGAGAGCCAGCCGGCTGCGTAGCCTACTGCCCGTTCGCGTAATAGTGCCGCAGGTGCTCGGCCATTTCACGCCGGCTTTGCTTTCGGCTGGCGAGCAGCCACCACGGTGTGAACGGAATCAACCGCAGGATCCGGAAAATCCGGCGCACGCAAACAGTGTGCTCCCGTGCGAATTTCGCGTCAAATCCATGATTGCCCCGGATGGGCCTCCAAAGTGCGCGGTCGTACCGGGCAGGAGAGGCGCTCCGCGAACCTTTGAATCAGGCGTATGCCAACGTACATGAATTCTGTGCACGAGGCTACCGAAAATTCTTCCGGCCGGATGGTTCCTACGGGTTTGGCCCTCGACAGGCAACGTTCCAGGTGTGGGCGGGTTATTACGATCCGGTTTCGAATGGTTTGGGGAACTCGGCTTGTTCTGTGCGCGTCTCGCCAAAGCCGCAGTGACTCCGCCATATGAGTGGCGGGAGTTTGTTCGGCAATGTGATGCGATTGGCGCGATGTCGCTGCCCTTGGTAGCCTTGGCCGGCGCAGCCACCGGCGTGGTGCTCTCGTTGGAGACGCGTGACGGCATGGTCCGCTTTGGAGCCAAATCGCTTCTGCCGGCCATTATCGTGTTCTCAATCATAAAAGAGAGCGGGCCGGTGATCACCGGCCTGGTGGTGAGCGGACGCGCCGGCGCAGGCATCGGGGCGGAACTGGGATCTATGAAGGTGACGGAGCAGATTGATGCCATGGAAGCGTCCGCCGTGGATCCCTATCGATACCTGGCCGTTACACGAGTGCTGGCATGCACGTTGATGCTTCCGTTGCTCACCGTCGCAGCCAATTTCTGCGGTATTTTCATGGGCTGGGTCGCCAACACTCTGTGGGATCCGATTTCATTGCGCCTCTTCCTGGACAGTGGTTTTAAAGAGGTCGCATTCAGTGACTATATCCCGCCCATCCTGAAGACAGCGGTCTTCGGGCTGATCATCGGTGTGGTGGCATGTTTTCAAGGTATGCGCACGAAGGGCGGGACAGAAGGGGTCGGGAGGACCGCCACCAGCTCCGTGGTACTGGCTTCGCTGTTTGTGATTCTCGCGGATGTGGTGCTCGTGCGCTTGATTCTGTTTATCTGGCCATTGTCGTGATAATGAGTATGGAAACTGGCGATCAACAACCTCCGATCGAAGTGCGGGACCTTCACAAATCGTTCGGCGCCCAAACCGTATTGGACGGCATCGGCCTGGAGGTCCGCAGAGGGGAAACCCTCGCCGTGTTGGGGCGCAGCGGAACCGGAAAGAGCGTGCTGCTGAAACTGCTGATCGGACTCCAGGCTCCCGATCGGGGCACTATTGCGATTGAAGGACACGATATCACCGCAAGCAGTCTCGAGGAGCTCAATGAAGTCCGCAAGAAGATCGGGTTCTTGTTTCAGCAGGCAGCCCTGTACGATTCGCTGAACGTCGAAGAAAACGTGGTCTTCCCCATGGGCCGGCACAGCAGCATGCCGGTGGAAAAGCAGAGACTCCGCGCCCGCCAACTGCTGGCCAGCGTCGGTATGCGCCAGGACCTCAACAAGCTGCCGTCGGAGATTTCCGGCGGTATGCAGAAGCGGGTAGGGTTGGCGCGAGCCCTGGCGCTCGATCCCGAAATCCTGCTGTTCGACGAGCCGACCGCCGGCCTCGACCCGATCACCGCCGCGGAGATTGCCGATCTCATCGTGGGCCTGAAAAAGCAACACCGCCTGACGGCCATCGTCGTCACGCACGACATTCGCGGAGCGCGTACATTCGCGGATCGCATCGTGCTGCTGAACCTGGGCAAAATTGTCGCTGAAGGAAGCTTTGCGGAGCTACGGAAAAGTAAAGACAAATTCGTGAGCCAGTTTCTCCGGGAGGGGTCTTGAGGTGCGGATTATGTCAAAGGAGTTACGGTTAGGCGCTTTCATTGTCGGAACGCTGTTTATTTTCGGCGCCGGTATCTTTTGGATCGGGAGCCGTGATTTCCGGTTTACCTCAACTTATCGGCTTTACGCGGATTTTAAAAATGTAGCCGGGCTGGGAGAAGGCGCGGCGGTGCGGGTCGGAGGAATTCACCAGGGCGCCGTCCACCGCATCTGGCTGCCGAAAACACCGGACCAGAAGGTCCGTGTCGAAATGGACCTGCGAGAAGCCACACGCAACGTAATCAGAAAAGACTCTACGGCTGTTATCCGGACCGAGGGGCTGGTCGGAGACCAGTACGTCGAGGTGGGTTTCGGATCGCCGGAAGCGCCGCGTGTCAATAACGGAGACACCATCAACGCGGAGCCGCCGCTGCAGTTAGCGGACATGCTCAAGAAGACGGATGCCATTCTAGACTCCGCGCAGGGTGCTATGCGGAATATCGACCAGACGGCTGGCAATCTGGAAACGGTCAGTTCCGAGCTCAAGAACGGGAAGGGGACCATGGGGGCGCTGGTCAACGATCGATCGGTTTACGAACATGTGCGTCAGGCCACCGCCAATCTTCAGGAGGATACTGAGGCTCTCAAGCATAACTTTCTATTGCGCGGATATTTCAAGAAACGCGGCTATGAGGATATTACCGGGCTGACTAAGGACGCCATTCCAGAGTTGCCGGCGGCGGCGCCGGAAAAGCGTCTGACCTATCCTGGCGCCAAGCTGTTCGAGAAGCCCGATACCGCCAAGATCAAGAACGCCAAGATCCTGGATGAGACTGGCCGATATCTTGAGCAGAACTCCTATGGCCTTGCCGTGGTGGCCTGTTACGCCGGCCAGAAAGGTGATTCCGAAAAGCAGGCGGAACTGACCCTGGCTCGCTCGGCGGTTGTACGTGACTACCTGGCGCAGCATTTCAAACTGGATGATAAGCGAATCAAGACGTTCGCCGGAGGAAAGTCTCCGGATGCACCGGACGGCGGCGAAGTGCAGGTCGTGATTTATAAGGCGGGAACCGGATCGGGAGCAGCCAAGGGCCCTCAGTGACAAACGTCATTACGAGCACGACGAATAGTGTTCGGCCCCAAAACTGCATTGTTCGCGGGGCAGAAGGAGCTTGTATGCAAGAAAACAAAATAACGAAGACCGATCCTAATAAGAAGTACCGTCGGATATTATCCGCCAGCACGCTGAAGGGAGACAAAGTACGAAACACGGCGGGCGAAAGCCTGGGCAAGGTCGATGAGATCATGATCGACATTCCTTCGGGCCGGGTCGCATATGCCGTGCTCTCTTTCGGCGGCGTCCTGGGCATGGGCAACAAGCTGTTCGCAGTGCCGTGGAGCGCGATGCGCGTGGACGAAGATGAACACAACTTCGTTCTGAATGTCGACAAGCGTACACTGGAGGCCGCCCCCGGTTTCGACAAGGACAATTGGCCGGACATGGCCGACACTACCTGGGCATCCCAGATATACAGTTACTACGGTGCCAGCCCATACTGGGAGGAAGAGAAAACCTTTCGCGGAGGTGGCGGAGTCTAGCTATGCCTTCGAAGGACGCTTCGTCGCGGTCGCGAAGAGCGGTATCGCCCTCCACCAAGGCTGGCGAGTATGTACGCGAAGAAATCGAACATATTCGGCAGGGCAAACATGGCGCGCGGTCCGCGAAGCAGGCCATCGCGATCGGACTGTCGAAGGCCCGCAGGGCCGGGGTGAAACTCAAACCCCGGCCCGGCGTAAAGGAGCCCACCGCCAGCCGTCGCAAGCCGGATCCGAAACGGTCGCGCGCCGCTCATCGCGCGCTGGAAGGCGAGGGTTCCGCCGCGGCGTCCCGCCAGGCCCTCTCGCGCCAGGGGCATCGGAGCGCGCGCCGGCGCGGCGCCGCGAGTCTGCGGCACGCCGCGCAAAAAGCCGTGCGGACCAAAGGCGCCGTGGGCCGCCGTAAAGCCGCTGCCAAAGCCGCTCGCACACGCGCGCGGAACCGCGCCTGACGCCGGCGGATCGTCCCCTCAGCCCGCATGCTTGAAATACTGTACAGCGCGCTCGTGTTTCTCGGCCGCTGCGCGCGTGCTGAACGTGCCGAGGTTCTTGCGCTTGCCGGTCTTGGCATCCGCTTTCCTGGAATACAGCCGGTACTCGCCGGTTTTCAGTTTTCGAATCATACTCAAGACTACATGCAACTCAGAGGCCGAGGCAGTGACTGCACGCTATCAGCTGAGTAAGTGCTCATCTGTACCATAGCCCGCATGGCCCTCCACGTGCTCCTCTGAAGCACGGAGGAAGAATATGTTACTGCTCTTGATCCTTTTGGTAGTGCTCGTATTCGCGGCGGCGCCGGCTTGGCCCTACAGCCGCGGGTGGGGGTATTATCCCAGTGGCGGCCTTGGAACTATTCTGGTGATCGTCCTGATCCTCATGTTACTGGGCGTTATCCACCTATAGGTTCCAACACTGGCAGCCGATCTGCTGTTTCTAACGTCGGGAGGTAACACAAAATGCTTTACTATGCTCTGGTCTTTCTGCTCATCGCCATCGTGGCGGCCGCGCTCGGCTTCGGCGGCGTGGCGTTGGCTTTCGCGGGAATCGCCAAGATCGTTTTTGTTCTGTTCCTGATCCTGTTCCTCGTCAGCTTGGTGATGCATGTCGGTAGAAGAGTCTGACGGGCGCGCGCGCTCGCGTCCGCATGAAAGCCGCACTTAGCCCCAGGCGAGGCCCCGGTGGGCTGCGAGGATTTCTCTCGAAGCTGGGACCGGGGCTCGTCACGGGCGCGGCCGACGATGATCCGTCCGGCATTGGCACTTACTCCGTTGCCGGCGCGCAATTGGGCTTCGCTTGTCTGTGGACCGCGTGGTTTTCATTCCTGTTGATGGCAGCCACCCAGCTCCTTTGCGCGCGGCTGGGCATGATCACAGGACGCGGCTTGGCGGGCCTGTTGCGGGAATTTTATGGCCCACGCACCCTTTGGGCGGCCTGCATTCTGCTGGCCGTCGCCAATGTCGTCAATATAGGCGCGGACCTCGGGGCTATGGCCGCCTCCAGCAGCATGATCATCGGCATCCCGGCTTACTATCTCGCTCCGGTATACGCCGCATTGATGATCTGGTTGATGGCTGGGCAGGCCTATCGGCGGATCGCCACTGTCCTCAAATGGATGACGTTGGTCCTGTTCGCTTATGTGGTCACGGCGTTTTTGGCTCACCCGGATTGGAGTAGCGTGCTGCGAGCTACTTTCGTCCCCCATGTGGAATGGTCCGGCGCCTATTTGGCCACACTCGTGGCTATCCTGGGCACTACCATCTCTCCGTATCTCTTCTTCTGGCAGGCGAGTCAAGAGGTGGAAGAGGATCGCGACCATGGCAAGACCACCCTGGCACAACGCCAGGGCGCTACCGAGCAGGAGAAACGCGATTCTCGCAGTGACGTGATCACGGGCATGCTGCTGTCGAACGTCGTCATGTATTTCATCATCCTCACCACCAGCACCACGCTCCACGCTCACGGCCACACACAAATCGCGACGCCGCAAGAGGCTGCCGAGGCGCTGCGCCCGCTGGCCGGCAAGGCGGCATATCTTCTTTTCACGCTGGGTATCGTCGGCACTGGTATGCTGAGCGTGCCTGTGTTGGCTGGTTCTACCGCCTACGCGGTGGCGGAGGGCGCCCGCTGGCGCAATTCGCTGAAATACCCGCCGGGCCGCGCCCGCCCATTCTACGCCGTCCTTATTGTGGGTCTGCTCCTGGGCTTGGCGCTCGATTACGTCGGCTTCGGCGTCATCGCCATGTTATTCTGGTCGGCCGTGATCAACGGCGTGCTGGCGCCGCCTCTCATCGTGTTAATTGTGCTGCTGTCATCCGACCCCGCGGTGATGGGAGCCCACGTCTGCTCGCCGCTCCTGCGCGGCCTCGGGTGGCTCACCGCCGCCGTGATGACTTTCGCGGCGATAGCCATGTTCGCCACGCTCCGCACCTGAAC
>Ga0070731_10001234_pt1 | contig 27487 bp, 28 predicted proteins | sample Coa_R1_2_FD_66448 | JGI IMG/M metagenome (GOLD analysis project Ga0070731, IMG submission 66448) | Surface soil microbial communities from Centralia Pennsylvania, which are recovering from an underground coalmine fire - Coalmine... | ecosystem: Environmental > Terrestrial > Soil > Unclassified ... | reverse complement strand
GTCGTCCGGGCTCTGGCTCCAGAGGCTCGAGCCGCACGAGCTGCAGAACACCTTCGGCCAGCCATCGTCGGGCTCGTACGCGCGCAGCAACTCTTCGCCCTGGAGAATCTTGAGCGATCCGGGCACGATCCGCGCCTGCACCGAAGCAGCCGTCCCCGTCCGCCGCCGGCAACGCGTGCAATGGCAGTACGACGCCGACACGGGCAGCTCGTCGAGCTCGAAGCGGACACCGCCGCACAGGCAGCCGCCGCTGAGCGGAAGCTCGGTCACGCCGCGAGTCTATGCAGACCGCGCGACGAGCACGTCCTCGTAGTACTCGCCCGCCCGGCGCCCGGTGCGCCGGTTGACGTGACGGCGGTAGCGTTGATCGAGGTATAGGCCGGCGCGCTCGAGGATCTCCGGGTAGAGCTCGCGCCGGTCGTTGACGACGATCACGGTCGGCCCACCGGGTCTGAGCGCCGCAGCGGAGCGCTCGAGCACGCACGCGACGCCGTCGACGTACGCCGCGAGTGCATGTCGGCTGGTGCCGCGCGTGCCGGCCCCGAGCTCTCGCTCCCGCAAGTCGTCGAGCCCCAGCAACTCGTAGGCGTAGCGATGCTGCTCGTGGTAGTCGATCAAGCCCGGATAGGGCGGCGAGGTGACCACGGCGTCGAAGCGACCGTCGTACTCGACCTCGCGTGCATCTCCGTGCACGACCACGACCTTTCGCGGACGGCGCAATCGCGCAAAGGCTTTCAGCCGCTCGAGCGTGTCGAGCGTGTAGCGGCGGAGGAAGTGATCGGCGCGCTCGATCGGCCGGCACTCGCGCCGGTGCTTGTGACACCAGTACGGCTCTCGTTGCGGTACACGCGGAAAGTCGAGGTCGAAGTGCGTCGTCAGCCGCGCCGATCGCGCCGCACGCGCGAGGATGATGCGCAACACGTCGGCGTGCTCGAACTCGTCGACGAGCGACCGAAAAGCGAGTAGCTGTGCCGCGGCGCGCGGGGCAAACCATGCGCGCACGAACGGGCTCGGACTGTCGCCGTCGGCGTCCTCGGATCGACGAAGCGCCTCACGCAGCTCGTGTTCGAGGCTGAAGAGGTTGTATCGACCGGTCTTGACGCGCATCAGCAAGCAGTTGAATGCGGCGATGTCGACGCCGGCGGAATCGAACCCACCTTCGAGCGCTTGGACGAGAGTCGTGCCGCTGCCGGCGAACGGATCGAGAACTCGCCCGCTCGCGGGGACGTACCTGCGAAAGAGCTCCTCGACGAGCTGCGGGATGAACTTGCCGAGGTACGGGTGCAGCCGATGGACATGCTTCGTTCGCTCGCGCTCCGGCAGTTCGCGTTCGGACCACGACAGATCGAGATCGAGTTCTGCGTAGAGAGCGTCCTGAGTCGCCGCCACGGAGCCTCGTTCGGGGGCGGCGCGGCCGTTCCTACGCTTCGAAGCCGCGAGCGTCCGTATCCGTCGGCTCTTCAGGCAGCTCGAGCATGACCGAGCCGGACCCGCGTGGACGCAGCGGCCGGCGCGAAACGAGCGCAGCCTCGTCGTCAGGCGGAGCGGCACCGCGAAACGGCGGCGGTGCGCGGCGTAGCAAGCGTCTGATCAGTCGGCGGACGCGTCCCATTGGGGCCGAAGCTTAGAACGCGTTGCGCACGCAGCCAAGCCGGCTACCGCGCTCAACGATCACGTCGAAGCGAACGGTGAGCGCATCGCACGCGGGACGTGCCGCGAGCCACGCCTCGGCTGCGCGGCGGACGCGGCGGACCTTCTCCTCGCTCACCATCTCGAGCGGATCGCCGAACGCGTCGCCGCTCTTCGCCTTCACCTCGCAGAAGACGAGCACGTCGCCGCGACGCGCCACGATGTCGAGCTCGTTGCCCGCTACCCAGGCGTTCCTGTCCAGGATCCGGTACCCGCGCACGCGGTACCAACGCGCGGCGCGGCGCTCGGCGTCGTTCCTAGGCTGCGGTCTCGTCTTGATAACAGAGCGCCTGGAACGAGCGGCGATGGATCTCTGACGGTCCGACACGGCGGACGACCGCACTGTGCCGAGGCGTGATGTACCCGACGTGCGAGGAGAACCCGTACGCCGGGTAGACGGCATCGGCTGCGTGCATGTAGCGGTCGCGCGTCACCTTCGCGACGATCGACGCGGCCGCGATCACCGCGCTCTTCTCGTCACCGTCGACGACAGCCCGGTGCGGCGGCGCGGCCGGCCCGAGCCGGAAGCCGTCGACGAGGTTGACGTCCGCGGGCTGGCACGCTGCAAGCGCGGCTCGCAGGCCGCGGAGGTTCGTCCGGTGGAGGCCGTCGCGGTCGATGACCGAGGGTGGGAAGACGTGGACGGAAACCCGCTGCGCGCAGCTCAGTACCGCGACGTAGAGCTCCTCGCGCGCGACGCGGTCGAGCTGCTTCGAGTCGTTGAGGAATGCGAGTGGCCGTGCGCGGTGCTCGCGGATCGCGTCGAGGTCGAGGAGCACGCCGGCGACGACGAGCGGCCCCGCGAGCGGGCCGCGCCCGGCCTCGTCCGCGCCGGCGACGAAGCGACACCCGAGCCGCCTGTCGAACGTGAGCAGCTTCCGGCCGGTCCGCTTCGCCATCGCAACGAGGATAACCCCGGCCACGGGCGTCGAGGGACGAATGTTCCGCTCTTTCGACGAAGCTCTTACGTTTGCCGCAGCTCGCGGATGCGGGCCTTGCGCCCGACCTTGCCGCGGAGGTAGTAGAGCTTCGCGCGGTTGACGTCGCCGATCGCCGCCACCTCGATCTTGTCGATCTTGGGCGAATGGAGCGGGAACGTCCGCTCGACCCCGACGCCGAATGAGTTCTTGCGGACGGTGAACGTCTCGCGCACGCCGGCGCCCTGGCGGCGAAGGACGACGCCCTCGAAAACCTGAATGCGCCGACGGTTGCCCTCGATCACGCGAAAGTGGACGCGAACCGTGTCCCCGGCCTTGAACGGGGGCGTTTCGCGCAGCTGACGGCGCTCGAGTTCCTGGATCGTGGTGCTCATGGGCGAAGGGCCGGGCGGCGCGCTGCATGGTAGCCGAAGCTTCACCGCGCCCGGCTCCCCGCATCGCGATCGCGAAATCCTCGACCCCCGTTCGAGTGAATCGGCGCCCCGAGTCACCCAGCAGGGGGATGCCTACGTTCGCATTCGCTGCCAGAACGCTTGGCATGACACCACTGCGGCGTGTCGGCGGCTCGCTTCGCCATGCAGTTCTCGCGGCTCTGCTGGCCGTCGCGCTGGCGTCGATCGCCGCCCCGGCCGGCGCGAACGGCTTCGGAGGGAAGGTCGACCCGGCGCTCGCCGCGGTCGCGGCCGGCGCGTCGTCGTCGACACCGCTGCACGCGATCGTCTATGGCTCCAACCTCGCTGCGGCGAACACGGCGCTCGGACCCGGCATGACCGTGCGCCAGCCGCTCGGCGAGATCGGCGGCGAGTCGGTGACGATCCCGGCCGGCAACCTCTCTCAGCTGACCGCGCAGGCTGGCGTCGACTACGTCGCACTCGACCGGGACATTGCGCTCACCGGGAACGTGACGCGGCCGTCGCTCGACGGCAAGAGCCTCCTCACGCAGTATCCGGTCGCGGACGGTGCAGTCTCGGTCTGGAAGCAGGGCTACACCGGACAGAACGTCGGCGTGGCGGTGATCGACAGCGGGGTAACGTCCACCTCCGACTTCACGAACCCGAACCGCGTCGAGCAAGACAAGCTCCAGGGCCAGCAGGACGGATCGCTGAACGATCCGTACGGGCACGGCACCTTCGTCGCCGGCGTCGTCGGCGGCTACGGACTCGACGGCCACTTCATCGGCATCGCACCGCAGGCGAAGATCAACGCGATCAACATCTCGCGCCCGGACGGAGTACGGACGAGCGACGTGATCGCGGCTTTGCTCTGGGTTCTTCAGAACTACCAAGGCAAGCACATCGGCGTCGTCAACCTCTCGCTGACCGAAACGACGCCGAGCTCGTACCTCTCGAGCCCACTCGACGCGGTCGTCGAGCGGCTCTGGCGCGCCGGCGTCGTCGTCGTCGTCTCGGCCGGGAACAAGGGCCCCGGGACGACCTCGTACGCGCCTGCGAACGACCCGTTCGTGATCTCGGTCGGCGCAACCGACACGAACGGCACCGTCGACCCGGCAGACGACACGGTCGCCTCGTTCTCCTCGAGCGGCGTGACGCAGGACGGCATCTACAAGCCCGACCTACTCGCGCCCGGCCGGCGGATCGGCTCAGTGCTGCCCGCCGGGACCGTGCTCGACGGCGAGGCGCCGTCCTCGGCACGCCTGCAGGCGGGCTACGTGCAGATGAGCGGCACCTCGTTCTCTGCTCCTCAGGTCTCGGGCGCGGTTGCTCTGCTCCTCCAGGCGCGGCCGAACCTGACGCCTGACCAGATCAAGCTCCTGCTGACTGAAACGGCGACGCCCGTGACGGGAAGCCGGGTCGGCGAGCTCAACATCGCCGCAGCTCTCGCGGCTCCTGCGCCGTCCGCTGCGGCCGCGGCCCAGTCGTTCACGCAGGCCCGGTGGGGCTCGACCCCTCCGCCCGTCTCGTTCGCGCCTCTGCCTCCGCCGACGACGCCCGCCCCGCCGCTCGTCACGGTGCCGCAGCCGAAGCCGCCGGTCCCGAACGGTGGGCCACAGCCCTCGGCCGCGAACCCGACTGCAACGACATGTAACCCCTGCGTTCAGGCGGTCGCCGCGGAGACGGCTGCGTCGGCTCTCTCTGCCACGACCCAGCCCAACAACCTCGCGCAGGCCTGGGAGAAGGCGGCGCAGGCATGGGAGAACGTGCCTTCGTGGCAGCGGGCGGCCGCCGACTGGCTGAAGGCGACGCGGATCTACGAGAGCGCGAGCACATACGACAAGGCCTCGAACGACGCGGCGAAGAGCGCAGTCGACTACGAGAAGTCGGCGGCTTGGGACAAGACCGCGGCCTGGGACGGCGGCGCAGGCGCGTGGGAGGCGGCGGCGGCCGACTACCAGAAGACCGCGGCGTGGGACAAGGCGGCTGCGGCCTGGGACAGCGCGGAGGACGACTGGGCCGGCGTCAACGGCGCGACGGCGATCGCGACCGACGCGGCAAGCGGCGCGACCGACTGGCAGAAGTTCGCCGCCGCACAGGAAGCGCAGATCAAGGCGCAGCAACAACTGGGTCAGCATCCGAACGGCGACGCGTACGACAAGGCGGGCCAGGCATGGAATGCCTCGGCGACGGACGACTCGCTCGCCGGGCAGGGCCAGCTCGCCTCGGCCGCGTGGGACGGCGCCGCCGTCGACTGGGACACGGCCGCGCAGCTCTACCGGAGCCAGCAGAACACGAACAAGGCGCTCGCCGAGCAAAGCCTCGCCGCCCTCGACTACGACGCGGCCGCGTCAGCGTGGGACGCCGCGGGCGCCCCGAGCAGCGCCACGACGGCCTGGGCCGGCGCCGCGGCCGACTGGCAGCAGGTCGCGAACGCGGCCGACCAGACGGCCAACAGCTCCCAGGGGCACGCGGGGCAGTCGCACAACGCGAACGACTACGCGAAGGCGGCGCAGGCCTTCGACGCGGCGCAGGCCGATTGGCAGAACCAGGCCGCCGCAGGCGAGCTCGCCGCGACCGACTACGACAAGACCGCGGCCTGGGACAAGGGCGGCGCGGCATTCGACCAGGTCGCCGGCCAGTGGAACTCCTACGGGAACGACGCGCAGCAGGGCGCGCAGGACTGGACGAGCGCCGGGAACGCGACTGCGGCCGCAACGGACGCCGCCGCCGTGACCGTGGCCGGTGTCAGCCGGGCCGCCGACGAGCAGCGGAGCGGCGACGCGTGGTCGAGCTTCGGCAACCTCCAGAACGCGGCCAACGAGTACCAGAGGGCAGGCGACGACTACGCGAAGACCGCCGCCTGGGACGGCGCCGCCAAGGCATATGAGCTGAGCGCCGCGGCGTGGGACAAGACCGCGGCGTGGGATCACGGCGCGGCCGAGTGGGAGAAGGCGGCGGCCGCCTGGGACACGGACGGCACCTGGGACTCGGCGGGCGCCGACTGGGACAACGCGGCCAACGACTGGTCGAACCAGCTCCAGCTCGGGAACGCCTCGAACGACCTGAACAACGCCGGCGACGAATGGGCTCGTGCGGGCGAGTGGGACAAGGCCTCGTTCGACTGGACTCTGGCCGCGACCGAGAACCCGACCGTCGCGTGGGCCACGCCGGACGTCGCCTCGAACGCCTGGCAAGGCGCGGCGGGCGCATGGTTCGACTCGTACGCGTGGAACTGATCGCACCAGCGTGAGCGACGAGCGGCAGCAGAGCGGCAGCCTCGGCGTCTTCATCACCGCGGTCGCCTGCTCCGCAAGCGTTGTCTTCTATGCAACCGCGCCGGGGCTCTGGCACGCGCTTTCGGCGCGCCCGTCAGAGCTCGTCGGACTGCTGCTTCTCACGCTCTTCTTGCAGGGGGTCTCGGTCGACGTCTACCGCCGCGGGTCGATCAGCGTCGCAGGGATCGGCTTGCTCGCGATCGGCCTCGCCTGCGGCGTTGCGGCGGCAATGGCGGCTGCGATCCTGAGCGCGGCCGTCCACGCGGCTCGCCGGCGCCCGAGGCCGTACAAGGTGGTCTTCAACGCGGCCACATTCGCGCTCGCCGCGGCTGCGGGAACGGGCGTGTTCGAGCTCGGCACCGACGGCTCCGGCTCGGACCTCCGGCGGGTCGGCGTGTCCATCGCGACAGGGGTCGCATTCACCGCGCTGAACCTCGGCCTGCTGACGGTGGCGATGGCGCTGGCGGAGCGGCAGGACCCGGTGCGCGTCTGGCGGGAGCGCTTCCACTGGCTGACGATCCACTACGTCGCTTTCGGACCGCTCGCGCTCGGCGCTGTCACCGCCTACGAAAAGCTGGGCCTTGCCGGGCTCGCAGCGTTCGCGCTGCCTCCTGCGCTGATGACCTTCTCCGTGCACCAATACGCGAACCGGACGCGGAGGTCGGTCGACGAGGTGCGCGAGGCGAATGGCCAGCTGCAGGCGGCGAACGCGGACCTCGCGGCGCGGAACGCCGACCTGGCCGAGCTGCTCGAGTTTGCCGGTTCGCTGGCGGCGCACACCCACGACCGAGAGGCGCTCGCCCGCAGCTCCGAGCGCGCCCTCGCAGAGCTCTTCGGCGGTCCGGTACGCGTCGACCTCTCGGTCGACGGCGCCGGTTTCCCGCTCGTCGCAGGCGGGAGCCGCATCGGCTCGATCGAGATCTCGGAAGGCCGGGGCTTCGACAGTGAGCGCTGGGAGCGGCTGAGCGCGATCCTGCTTCCCCACGTGGCGGCGGCGCTCGAGAGCGCCGGCCTCGTCGTCGAGGTGCGGCGCCGTCACCTCGCAACAATCGCGGCGCTCTCGCGCAGCATGGAGGCGAAGGACAGCTACACGGGTGGCCACGTCGAGCGGGTGTCGCAGTTCGCCGTCGCGCTCGCACGCCGGCTCGGTTACGAGGGCGACGAGCTGGATGCGATCGAGGTCGGCGCGCTCCTGCACGACATCGGCAAGATCGGGATCCCCGAGCGGATCATCCAGAAGCCCGGTCCGCTCGACGAAGACGAGTGGGCGATGATGAAGCAGCACCCGCTCATCTCCGAGCACATCCTCGCGGGCTGCGACCTCTCGCCGATCGTGCTCCAGATCGCGCGCTCGAGCCACGAGCGGATCGACGGCGCCGGCTACCCGGACGGGCTTGCCGGCGAGGAGATCCCGCTCCCGGCCCGGATCGTCCTCGTCGCCGACGGTCTCGACGCGATTACGAGTGACCGGCCCTACCGGCGCGGTCGCAGCCTCGAGGCGGCGTTGGCGGAGGTTCGCGTGCATGGCGGGACGCAGTTCTGTCCCCAGGTCGTCGCCGCGCTCGAGGCGATCTACCGCGACGAGCCGGAGTTGCTCACGGGCCCCGGCTTGTCTTCGGTCGCCGAGGCCGCATTCGCCGCCTAACGGGTCGAGCGCTACAGCCGGCCGAAGATCGACACGACCGAGATCCGCGACGGCGGCCAGTACGTCGCGATCACCTTGCCGATCAAGTTGCCTCGCGGCACGGCGCCCCACTTGCGCGAGTCGCACGATTCGCCGCGGTTGTCGCCCATGAAGAAGTAGTGACCCTTCGGCACCGACCACTTGTGGTCGCGGTAGTCCGGGTTGTCCTGGATGTCTTGTAACCGCCGGTCGGCATGGATGTACGGCTCGTTCAGTTTCTTGCCGTTGATCCAGATGAACCCATGGCTGTCCTCGAAGACCGTGTCGCCTGGCAGTCCGATCAGCCGCTTCACGAACGTCCCGCCCGCGCCACACGCCAACGCGGCGGCAGGCGGCGTCTTGAACACGATGATGTCGCCGCGCTTCGGACTCCAGAGGTCGTAGCAGAAGCGGCAGGCGAGAACACGGTCGGAGAACGAGGCCTCGCAGCCGAGTCCGGGCCGGGCGCAGTGGAGCGTCGGCTCCATCGAGCTCGACGGAATCCGGTACGGGTTGATGACCCACTGCTTGATCGCGAGCACGATGAGGATCGCGCCGACGATCGTCACCAGCCAGTCGATCGTCGTGCGCCACGGCTTCGGCAGGCCCTCGGTGAGCCGGTCGATCGGGTTCCGAGGCCACCTCATCGAACGTGCTCTCGTCGCCATGCCTCCACCTTGCCGTGATCGCCTGACAGCAGGACGTCGGGAACCCGCCAGCCGCGAAACTCGGCCGGACGAGTGTAGTGCGGGTGCTCGAGCGCACCGCCGAGCTCCTCGGAGAAGGACTCGAGCTCGCCCGACCCCTCGGCGAGCGCTCCGGGCAACCGACGGGCGATCGCGTCCACGACGACCATTGCCGGCAGATCGCCGTTCGAGAGGACGTACGAGCCGATCGAGATCGAATCGGTACAGAGGTGCTCGACGATTCGCTCGTCGAATCCTTCGAAACGCGCCGTCAGCAACGTGATCTGCTGCTCAGCCGCCAACTTCTCGACGACCTCCTGTGTGAGCTGCCGTCCCTGTGGCGTCAGCGCGACGACCCGGTGCGAAGGCGCATCGCGATACACCGCGTCGAGCGCCCCGGCGACGACGTCGACGCGCAGAACCATTCCCGCTCCACCGCCGTACGGCTCGTCGTCGACCTGGCCCGCACGAAGCGGGGTGTAGTCGCGGTACGAGTAGAGCCGCAAGTCGAGCTCGGAGCCGAGGACGGTCGCTACCGGCCGCTGCTCGGTGAGCCAGGCATAGGCATGGGGAACGAGGGTGAAGACGTCGAGCTGCAAAGGCTAGGCGGTGTCCGAGAAGCCGCGAGCAACAAGGATACGCCCCGCCTCGAGGTCGATGTCGCGGACGCAGTCACCGACGAGCGGCAAGAGAAGTCCACCATCGAGGGCGAGCGCATCGTTCGCGACACCTGGCTCCACTCGGGCAACGCGGCCGAGCACACCGCCGCCCTCCTCGACCACCTGAAGCCCGACGAGCTGGAACGTGTAGTACTCGTCCTCGCCGGTCGGCGGCAGCGCTTCGCGCGCGACCTCGAGCGCCGTTCCCCGTGTGACCGCCATGTCGAGCTTTACGACCCGCCTCCCGCCAGCGCCCCGACGTGCTCCGATCACCTCGACCTCACGGTCCCCGGCGAGGAGGCGCGCACCTACCGTGAACCAGCGCTCGTCGTCGCTTGCATCCTCGACGAAGAACGAACCGTCGAGCCCGTGCGGCCGCCCGACCCGCCCCACGAGCACGCGGTCCACGCTACTCGGCGATCTCGACCAGGACGCGCCTGCCCTCACGAACAGCGGTCGCGCGCATGATCGTGCGCAGCGCGCGGACGATCCGGCCGCCGCGCCCGATCACCTTGCCGACATCCTCGGACGCGACGTGCAGACGCAGAACGAGGGCCCCCTCACGCTCCTCTGAATCGACGCGCACGGCCTCCGGGTCGTCCACGAGCTCGCGCGCGAGGAACGCGAGCAGCTCGGCCACTACGAGAGGCCCTTGGCCTTGAGCAAGCGGGCGACCGCCTCCGTCGGGAGAGCGCCTTTGCCCAGCCAGTCTTTCACCTTCGTCTCGTCGAGCTCGATCGTCGACGGCTCGGTCTGCGGGTTGTAGCGTCCAACGATCTCCAGGAACTTGCCGTCGCGAGGCGAGCGGCTGTCGGCGGCCACCACACGGTAGATCGGGTTCTTCTTCGAGCCGACTCGCGTCAGCCTGAGCTTGACTGCCATCCCCACAGGTTAGCGGCGCCCGGCCTTGCGCTTGCTCTTCTTCTTCTTGGTTGCGCTGCGCGTCGGCGTGGGCGCCCCGGGAAGACTCGGGAGCTTTCCCTTGCCGAGGCCCTTCAGCATCCGCTCCATCTGCTTGCGCCCCTCGAGGAGCTGGTTCACCTGTTCGACCGTCGTGCCGGAGCCGCGCGCGATCCGCTGGCGGCGCCGGCCGTCGATCAGGTGCGGCACGGCGCGCTCGGCCGGCGTCATCGAGTAGACGATCGCCTCGACGCGCTTCAGCCGACTCTCGTCGAAGTCGAGACCGTCGAGCTGCTGACCGAGACCCGGGATCATCTTCAGCACGCCCTGCAGCGGGCCCATCCGGCGCAGCATCGCGAACGAACGGAGGAAGTCGTCGAACGTGAACTGCCCCTTCCGAAGCCGGGCTTCCATCTCGGCCTGCTCGTCTTCGGAGGCGGCATGCTCAGCGCGCTCGATCAGCGTGAGGACGTCGCCCATGCCGAGGATCCGCGACGCCATCCGGTCGGGATGGAATTGCTCGAGGTCGCCGAGCTTCTCGCCCGTCGAGACGAACATGATCGGTTTTCCGGTGACGGCACGAACCGAGAGCGCCGCGCCGCCGCGCGCGTCGCCGTCCAGCTTCGTGAGGACGACCCCGTCGAACGCCACGCGCTCCTCGAACGCCTGCGCGACGTTGACCGCCTCCTGTCCGGTCATCGAATCGAGGACGAGGAGGACGTTCATCGGCCGAACCGCGTCGCGGACACGAACGAGCTCGTCCATCAGCTCTTCGTCGACCTGGTGACGGCCGGCGGTGTCGACGATCACCGTGTCGAGCCCGGCCTCACGCGCGCGGGCAAGCCCGGCCGTTGCAGCCTCGACCGGATCGCTCGTGTCCGTTCGGTAAACCGGTACGTCGATCTGGCGACCCAGCTGCTCGAGCTGGTCGATCGCCGCCGGGCGCTGGAGGTCCGCGGCAACGAGGCCCGGCTTCCGGCCCTGCTTGCGGAGCTGGAGCGCGAGCTTGGCGGCGGTGGTCGTCTTGCCGGAGCCCTGGAGCCCTGCGAGGAGAACGACGGTGAACTTGCCGAGCGCGATCCCGGCCGACGCGTTCCCCATCAGGTCGGTCAGCTCGTCGTGCACGACCTTCACGACTTGCTGGCCCGGCGTGAGGCTCTTCAGCACCTCCTCGCCGTCGGCGCGCTCGCGGACTCGCGCGACGAAGTCGCGAACGACGTCGAGATTGACGTCGGCCTCGAGCAGCGCGAGGCGAATCTCGCGCATGGCACGCGAGATCGCTTCCTCGTCGAGCCTGCCCTTCTTGCGCAGGTCGCCGAGAGCGCTACCAAGCCTGTCGGAGAGAGCCTCGAACACCGGGCGGGACAGTGTACTGAGGCCCTCCTCGCCTCCCGCAGAAATACGCCGTTCGGTGAATGTTCCCGCTTTCCAGGCCGGGTTAGCGTCGTCTCATGCAGGCACTCAGAGACGCGTCGGCGATCACCGACCGCCAGCGCAAGGTGATCGAGCTGATTGCCCAGGGTCTGTCGAACGAGGAGTTGAGCGCGGAGCTCGGGATCTCACCCCGAACGGCGAAGGCGCACTGCGACATCCTGCGGCAGAAGCTCGGCGTGCCGCGGCGCCGCCAGATCCCACTGGCCTACCGGTTGCTCACGGGCGAGGACCCGCTGGCGAGAAGCCTCGAGTTGGCGAAAGCCGACAACGGGGGCTGACGGCAATCGCGCCCGCGGCAGGTCGCCGCGGGCGCGATCAGCTCTTCCCTTAGGGCGCTCAACCAATTAGCGTGGTCTCCCGAGACGGAACCCGGCGTGCCGGAGCCGTCTCGAGGAGGGGCAGTGAGGCAGGCACAGGAACCAAGGCAGGCACCACCGGAACGGCGGATCATCGAGCGACCCCGGCTGCTCAATCAGCTGGAGGAAACCGACGCGCGGATAATCCTGCTGGTCGCCCCAGCCGGGTACGGAAAGACGACCCTGGCTCGGCAGTGGGCCCGAGGCAAAAGATGCGCTTGGCTGAGCGGCGCGGTCAACGGAGGCGATTTCGCCACAGTCGCTCGAGACCTGGCCAAAGGCCTCGCCGGGATTGGATCGTTCGAACCCCGACTCGTTGAGGAAGCGCTGCTAGCGACGGGATCGCCCGTGAGGCAGGCCCAGACCATTGCTCGCGTGGTTCTCGAAGAGTTCTCCGGAATGCCCGGATCTTGGCTGTTCATCGACGACTATCACTTGCTTGACGCCGTTGCTGGGGTCGAAGAGCTTCTAGCACCGCTTGAGGCAAACGGCCGCTTCAGGCTACTCGTCAGCTCTCGAAACCGGCCTGCTTGGGCTTCAAGTCGCCGATTCGTGTACGGCGAGATCACCGAGGTCGGCCGAGATGATCTTGCCCTCAACACCGCCGAAGCCTCTGAGGTTTTGGGCAGATCCGTCAGTGCTTTCCCGCTCGCTGAGGAAGCTCGCGGTTGGCCGGCTGCGGTTGGTCTTCTCGCCATCGCCCCAGCTAGGGACTCGAGAGCAACATCCGCGCTCCCTGAACAGTTGTACGACTTCATCGCAGAAGAGATATACGCCAACGCCTCAAGCGCTGCCCAAGGTGCTCTTCTCAGGCTCGCCCTCCTGCCGCCACTCGACAACTCAGCGAGCCAGCGTATTTTGGGGATTCCAGCTCTTCGGGCTGCAGAGTCTACGGGCTTGGTGCAAGCCTCCCCTAGCATTGAGATACACCCGCTTGCGCGTGAGTTTCTATTCGCCAAGCTCCGTGAGCGACGGGACTTCTTAGAGCTTGTTGACGACGCCATTTCCTTTTCCCTCGCGAACCGCAGTTGGGATCACGCCTTTGTACTTATCACGCACTTCGCACAACTCGAGCAACTTGATGACTTGATCACATCGTCATATTCCGAACTCATCGCTCAGGGTCGAGTTCAGACGCTTGAACGATTCGCCGACCACGCGGCCCGGTTCGGCGGCACTCGTCAACCGGTGCTCGACCTCATTGAGGCAGAGGTCGCATTTCGAAATGGTCTTTTGGATCGCGCCCAATCTCTCGGGGAGCTGGCGGCGTCAAACCTCGGACCGGACCACGCCCTCCTCGCCCGTAGCTTCGTCTTGTCCGGTTCGGCAGCTCACCTCAACTGGAAGCTCGAAGAGGCTTACGGTCTCTTCGGAGAAGCACTACTCGTTGCCACCCAGCGACGGGATGTCAACGCAGCTGCTTGGGGACGATGTCTAGCTGCGTTGTACCTCGAGGATGATCGATTGCGAGTCGCCGTTGAGGAGTTCGGTCGACTCGCCGACATTCGTGCAGAGGATCGACTTCGGCTGCTGTTAGCTCGACAACATTTAGCGCGCTTGACAGGGGGCTCTACGACATGCGCCCAGACGGTGCAGTCGCGGCCACGCTTCTGCCAGATATACATGATCCGATAGTCCGCACCGGATGGGGAAACACTTTCGGCTACACGCTGATGCTTCAGGGGAGGTACGAAGAGGCCCGAAACGCGATAGTTCCTGCATTGGAGGATGTGGACAGGTTCGAGCTCGAGTTCGCCCGCCCGCATCTCCTTTGGACTCTGGCCGCCGTGTACCTCGGTCTTCGAAAATTCGCGCTAACCGACCAGACACTCCACCGGGTCGAGCGAGCCGCGGATGAGGCCTCGAATTTCCATCTTCATCTTCAGCTCAACGTTAGAGCGCTGCGGGCGCGACTTTTGCTCGCACAACAACGACCCTTGGAAGCGGTCGGAGTTGTGTCGGAGGAGTTTTCCAGCATTTCGACGCGGGCGATGTATGGCGAATACTTGGCGACTCGGGCGCTAGCTCTAGCAGTGTCGGGTGACGTCGAGAATGCAACTCGAGTTCTTCAACAGGCATCAGCGAAGACGCACGCCGTCGAAACACAGGTCTTAGTTGCGGCAGTTGAAACACTGCAATTCCTGGGCACCCCGGCAGCCAGTGCCCGGGTTCAGGCACTTTTAGAGATGGCCTCAAGCCTTCAGTGCTGGGATGGCATTGTGTGCGCGTTCCGGGCCTCGCGCCCGCTCCTTGAGGAGGCGACTCGCCTCCCTGATCGAGCACGCCTGGCGGAGGTGCTCAAGCGATCAAACGACAGAAGCCTCTTGAACGCGCTTCGAATCACTCTCCCCATAGGGCGTCGCGGTCACGAGTTGCTCTCACGTCGTGAATCAGAAGTGCTTGACCTTCTTACGCAGGGAATGACGAATCGGGCCATCGCAAAGGCCTTGTTCATCTCCGACTCAACCGTCAAGGTTCATGTACGCCATATCTTCGGCAAGCTCGGCGCTCGAACCCGGGCCGAGGCAGTAGCGCGTGCTTTAGGTCAGGGCCATGATCGCATCGGGTGACGCCCAGCTAAGAAGGCATGACGGCGATAGGCCTCAGCGCCAACTCAAACTCTGGGACGCGAGACTCGGCTTCCTGAACAGTGAAAGCGAAGTCAGTGGCCATCGCACGTCGATATTCCTCGTTCGCCGAAGCCAGAACCTGCTCAAATGCGGCGACTACGTCTGGATCGAACTGAGAGTCGCTAGCTTGCGCGAGGCGCAGGCGCGCAGTGTGGCTTGCCATCGCGTCTCGATAGGGCCGATCGGAAGTCATGGCATTGTAGGCATCCGCAACTGCGATGATTCGTGAAAGCATCGGAATCGCTTCGCCCGAGAGCCCGTCGGGATAGCCGTCCCCATCGAGACGCTCATGATGGTGACGGACGATTGCTGCGATCTCAGAATAGCTTTCGACCTTGGACAAGATCCGCTCACCGATTTCCGAGTGACGCTGCATCTCGCGCCGCTCGTCAGGAGTGAGAGCACCCGGCTTCTCGAGCAGGCCGGCCGGGAGACCAATCTTGCCGATGTCGTGGACAAGACCGCAGACGTGTGCTCGCCGTTGATCTACTTCTGAGAGCCCCATGCGTTCGGCAATGTCACGAGCGTAAATCGCCACTGCGGCCGAGTGGCCCGCGGTATAGCGATCTCGTGCGTCGAGCGTCGCGACGAGCGCGGAAGCGAATGACAGGTTCGCACGCTCAAGATCCTCATTCACATCAACCAGTTCTTCCGCGAGCCTACGCTGCTCCTGATACAAGGCGAACAACCGTTGGGCAGCGAGTGAAGGCAGGAAGAAGAGGGCAAGCGTCCACGGAGAGACTTGCGAGTAGGCCACTGCAAGCATCGCCACAATCGGTGTGTAAAGAGAGACCGCGGCCACAAGGATCGGCGCGAACATCTTTAGGAAGTTAAGGGCGTCGCCGCCTCGGAGAAGGAGCGTCAACGCCGCGAAAGCCACGTCTAGCGTCTCCGCAACCAATGCTGCCACAGCAGTGGCCACCACAAGGTGAGCAGCAGAGCTGTGAACGAGATGACCACTCGAGACCGCAGCGAAGCCCGCCGCAGCGGCATAGATCGTGCGGATGCAGCTGTAAATCCCCCACTTCAAGTAGGGAGCCCCCCGCGCAAACGCAGACGCGCGGTCGGCAGTAGGTACCAATAGAGGGAAATCCCCGATCAGGGAGAAGAACGCGACGATCATCGCTGCGAAAGGCCCAAAAACGGCCGCAGCGAACACGGTCGGTAAGAGCGAGATTGAGACCTCCGTAGCACTCCCGAGGCGTATACGACCCCTCTCGGCGATGACTGCTACGGCGGCGAGACCGGCGACGGCATACGCGTTCCCTAATCCATGGTTCCAGGCAAGCGCTGCCAACAAGACGCTCGAGGTAAGCAAAACCGCCTGGTAAATCCGCATCTTTTTCAATTTCGTCTCGAATCCGCTGTAGAGGGCTTAAAAGAGGAGTAGATCTTGCATATCCCCCAAAAGGGTTATAGGATCGTCCGTGCCGTCAGTCCCAACCGAGGAGTCGAGGAATGCGCAAACTCGTGCTTCGTTTCGCGTCCCGCGCAGCAGTGGCGGGTGGCGTGATCAACTGGTAACCGCCGGCGTAGCTAAGCCTTTCCTTACAAAAGTGGCATCCCCCGTTCGGGGAGTTGTCCACAACAAGGAAAGGGCTGCTAAGCCCCCGAAAATCCCCCGTAGAGAGCAGCTCTAGTCGATGAGTCCACGCCGGAAGCCGACAGCGACGGCGTGGGCTCTCGACCGGGCTTGAAGCTTGGCGAGGATGTGGCGGACGTGGCTCTTCACCGTCTCCTCCGACAGGAACAGGCGGTCGCCGATCTCGCGGTTCACGAGCCCGTCGCAGATCAGCTGTAGGACTTCGATCTCACGCGGGGTCGGTTCCTGCTCGACGACGAAGCGCTGCGGCAGCGTGATGACTTCGGCGACCGGGGTCCGGCGCGCGGCCACCCGCTCGAAGCGGCGTTGATGTGCTTCGTAGCGCGTCAGGATCTCGTTGCGCTCGGCAGCGTCCACGCTCCGACTATCGGCGTGCCGGACGTACGGCTTAAGTCCCCCGTTAGAGGCGGATCAGAGCCCTGCGGCGGGCTCCTAGGTCCGGCGGCTCCGGCTCCTCGACCACCCCGGGCCCGGCCCGGGAATGCAGGATACGCCCCTCGCCGAGCCAAAACGCGACGTGGTCGGGTCGCCCGCGGCCGTAGATCACCAGGTCCCCGGGTCTGAGTTCGCCTGGATCGACCGGCGCCCCTGCCGCCTCTTGCTGCCACGCGTCCCGGGGAACCATTCCCCCGGCGAGCCGGTAGGCCAGATGGACGAGGCCCGAGCAGTCGATTCCCGCGGCGCTCAGGCCACCCCACTCGTACGGTGCGCCGAGGAACCCTAACGCGAGCGAGAGCGGGTCGCCAGCGCAGAGTGCCTCCTCTCGGACCCAGCCCGGGTAGTCGTAGGAAGTCCGGATGCGCGCCCAGCCGTCTTGCCGCTCCTCGACCGAGAGCGGCTCGCCGCGAAGCGCCTGCGTCACCTGCTCGGCGTCGTCTCGCGGCTCCGCCCGCACTGCCGCGACCTCCACCATGCATCTCACTCGAGGGCGTCGAGCCGCTGCCGTAGACGTTGCTTGACCTCGGGCCAGTCGTCCTCGGTGATCGCGTACCACGCCGAGTCGCGGGGGCCGCTCGGCAGCAGCATGTGCTTGCGGAAGACGCCCTCGAACTGGGCGCCGAGCGCGAGCAGCGACCCGCGCGTGCGCAGGTTGCGGGCGTCGGTCTTGAACTCCACCCGCTGCAACCCGCACTCGTCGAATGCCCGGCACAGGAGCAGGAACTTCGTCTCGACGTTCGCGCCCGTCCCCCACGCCGAGCGGCGGAGCCACGTCCACCCGATCTCGACGCGACGATGCTCGGGCGCGTAGTTGAGATAGCGAGTCGAGCCGACTTCGGCACCTTCGACCACAACCGTGAACGGCACCTCGTCCGTCTCCAGTGCCTCATCGAACCAGCGCTCGAACCCCGTGAACCCGAGCCCTGTAAAGCGGAAGATCTCCGGATTTGCGCCGGCGGCGGCCCGCAGACCCTCGCGGTGCCGCTCGGCCAGCGGCTCGACGCGCACGATCCGGCCGACCAGCGGCCCGTCCGGCCCCAGCCGACTCGTGGCACGCTCCTCTGCGGCTATGCCGCGAGCCCGGCGAGCTCGCGCAGCGCGGCGAGCCTCGAGAGCGCCTGACCCTCGAGCTGCCGGACACGCTCGCGCGTCAAGTCGAGCTCGTGGCCGATCGCTTCGAGCGTCCACGGCTCGCCCTCGAAGCCGAAGCGGAGCTCGAGGATCCGCCGCTCGCGCTCCGGCAGCGCATCGAGCGCCTTGCGGATGTTCTGCCGGCGGAGCGACTCCTCGGCCTCGTCAAAGGGGTCGGCCGCCTCGCGATCGGCGAAGAGGTCTCCGAGCTCGCCTTCGTCGTCCGCGCCGACCGTCTGATTCAAGGACACCGACGCCGACGCAGCCGAGAGCGCCTCGTCGACGTGCTGGATCGGCAGACCAGTCGCCTCGGCGAGCTCGTCCTTCGTCGGCTCGCGGCCCAGCTCGACCTCGAGCCGCCGCGCCGCGCGCGAGAGCTTCTGCTGGCGCTCAACGACGTGCACCGGCACGCGAATCGTGCGGGCGTGGTTCGCCACCGCGCGTTGCACCGACTGGCGGATCCACCAGGTCGCGTAGGTCGAGAACTTGTAGCCGCGGCGCCAGTCGAACTTCTCGACCGCACGGTTCAAGCCGAGCGTTCCTTCCTGGATCAGATCCAGGAATGGTACGCCGAGACCGCGGTAGCCCTTCGCGATCGAGACGACGAGACGCAGGTTCGACTCGATCATGTGCCGCTTCGCCGAGTTGTCGCCGCGCTCGATCCGCTTTGCGAGGATGACCTCCTGCGCCGCGGTGAGCAGCTTGTGGCGGCCGACGTCGGCGAGGAAGAGCTGCAGCGAGTCGCCGGCGCCGGACGGCTGATCGGCCTCGTAGACGACCTCTTCCGCCTTGGCCGTGACCTTCTCCTCCGGGGCGCCTTCCCGCACCTCGAGGCCGATCCGCTCGAGCTCGCGCTGGAGCTCTTCGACGTCCAGGTCGGCGAGCTCGTGCTCGAGGGCGAACGCCTCGAGCTCGGCCGGCTCGATCCAGCCGCGCTCCTCGCCGGCCTCGATCAGAGTCCGGGCGCCTTCGGTCTCGAGCAGCTCAGTCAGTTGGTTCTGCGTCAACGGCCTTTCCACACCCTTTCGTCGCTTCGAATTCGTCCCAAACTCGAGCTGTAGCACGCTACGGCATTTGTCTTCCGCTTTCCAGGCCGAAGCGTTGTGTTAACGAGGTTTTTACTGTTTCTATTCCGCCGCCGCTGCCTCCGCCTCTTGCTCCTCGGCCTGCGCCGAATCGCCGTCCCTGGAGGGCCGAGCGGGGAAGTCGAACTCGACCTTCCCTTCCGGTGTAAGGACGAGTCTTGCACGAAACGGCTTCCCGGCGCGCGACCTAAAGCCTGAAAGCACCTCGCGGGTGCGGCCTTCCTCGAGCAGCTGGCGGGCGATCTCGGGGGTGAGCGTGCGACCGGCCACCTTCTTCCAGATCACGAAGCCGCAGCCCGTCTCCTCCCTGCTCTTCCAGCTCGTGCAGCCGTACGCCTTCGAGTTCTCCCTGATGATCTCGCCTGTCTCGGCGCCGCACCGCGGACAGGGGCCGAGCTCGACCCGGATCGGCCGCAGCTTCTCCTTGTCGAGCGCCGCGATCTGCTGGACGATCTCGTCGGTGAAACCGGCGATGTCGTCGATGAACGCCTTGCGGTCGCCGCGGCCGTGCTCGATGTCGGAAAGCCGGTGCTCCCAGTCGCCGGTGAGCTCGGGCGAGGTGATCTTGTGCTCCTCGAGCATCGTGATCACCTGCAGGCCCTTCGGGGTCGGCTGGAGGTCGCGGCCGACGCGCTCGATGTACTCGCGGCGGATCAGCGTCTCGATCGTCTCGGCGCGCGTCGCGGGGGTGCCGAGGCCCGACTCCTTCATCGCCTCGCGCAGCTCCTCGTCGTCGATCAGCTTGCCGGCGGTCTCCATCGCGGAGAGAAGCGTCGCCTCGGTGTAGCGAGGCGGCGGCTTCGTCTCCTTCGCCTCGACCTCGGCCTCGACGCAGCGGACGCGCTGTCCCTGCTCGAGCTGCGGCAGCTCGGCGGTCGGGTCCTCGCTCTCCTCCTCCTGCCGCGCGATCTTCTCTTCCTCGGACTCGAGGCCGTAGACGGCACGCCAGCCTGCCTCGAGGGTGATCTTGCCGCGCGTCCGGAAGCGCTCCTCCTCGACGATGGTGATCACGGTTGTCCGCTGGTAGCGCGCGGGCGGATGGAAGACGGCGAGGAAACGCTTGGCAACGAGGTCGAAGATGCGGCGCTCGTCGGGACTGAAGTCGGCCAGGGTGTGCTCGACGTCGGTCGGGATGATCGCGTGGTGGTCGCTCACCTTGGCATCGTTGACGACGCGTGCAAGCGGCAGTTCCGAGAGGCCGAGCACGTACTGCGCGCCTTGCGCGTAGTCTGGGATCGGGAGCAGCGTCTCGGCGGTCGGCTTGAGCTGCGGGACGAGGTCGCCAGAGATGTAGCGCGAGCTCGTCCTCGGGTAGGTAATCGCCTTCTTGTCCTCGTAGAGGCTCTGCGCTGCCTGCAACGTGCGGCGCGCGCTGAAGCCGAAGCGGCGGTTCGCGTCTCGCTGCAGCGACGTCAGGTCGTAGAGGAGCGGCGCGATCTCCTTCTGCTCCTTGCGCTCGACCGACTCGACGACGCCGTCCTTGTCCGCGACCTTGGCGGCGATCGCAGGCGCACGCTCCGGGTCGCCGAAGATGCGGGTCTCCTCGCCCTCGAACCACAGGCCGGCGTAGCGCGGGTCGAAGGTCGCGTGGACGAGCCAGTAGGGCTCGGAGACAAACGCCTGGATCTCGCGTTCGCGCCTCACGATCATCGCCAGCGTCGGCGTCTGCACCCGGCCCAGCGAGACGACGCCGCCGACCCAGGCGCGGCCGCGCAGCGTCGCCGCGCGGGTCGCGTTCATGCCAACCAACCAGTCGGCTTCGCTGCGGGAGCGGGCCGCAGCCTCGAGCTTGTCCATCTCGCTCCCGGGGCGCAGCTTCTCGAATCCGTCGCGGATCGCGGCCTTCGTCATCGAGCTGATCCAGAGGCGGTCGACCGGCTTGTCGATGCCGGCGAGCTCGTAGATGTAGGAAAAGATGAGCTCGCCCTCGCGCCCCGCGTCGCAGGCATTGACGATCCGGTCGATGTCCTCGCGCTGCATCAGCTTGTGGATCAGCGTCAGCTGCTTCTTCGACTTGGCGTCGCGCGGCTCGAGCTCGAACTTATCGGGCACGATCGGCAGGTCGTCCATGCGCCAGCGCTTGAACTTCTCGTCGTATGCCTCCGGGTCTTTGAGCTGGACGAGGTGCCCGACGGCGAACGTGACGACGTAGTCGTCGGATTCCATGTACCCCTCTTTCGGGGTCTGGAAGGGGCCCGGAAGGGCATTGGCGATGTCGCGGGCGACCGAGGGCTTCTCGGCCACGATCAGTGTCTTGGCCACGTATTCCAAGATAGCGGGCGCCCCGAGGGGTGGATACTGGCGCCAATGGACGGGCGTCTGCTCCTCGCCGTGGACGGGGATTCGCTCGCCCACCGGGCCTATCACGCCCTGCCGAAGTCGATCGCCAACAACGCCGTTCTCGGCTTCTCGAACTTCCTCGTCCGGCTCTGGGACGCCGAGCAGCCGGCGGCGGTGCTCGTCGCGTGGGACTCGCTCGACGAGCCGACCTACCGCCACGAGGCGCTGCCGGCCTATCAATCGGGGCGCGAATTCGAGGACTCGATCGTCGCCCAGCTCGATCTGCTGCCGGACTTCGTGTCGAGCTTCGGCTTCGCCTGCGCGAAGGCTCCGGGCTACGAGGCCGACGACTTCCTCGCGGCGGCGGCGCGCCGCTGGAAGGGGCCGGTCGCGGTCGCGACGTCGGACCGCGACGCCTTCCAGCTCGCGAGCGAGCGCGTGACGATCCTGCAACCGGTGAAGGGCGTGAGCGAGCTCGCGCGCGTCGGGCCGGCCCAGGTCCGCGAGCGCTACGGCGTCGAGCCGGAGCAGGTACCGGACTTCATCGCGCTGCGCGGCGACTCGTCCGACCGCATCCCGGGTGCACCCGGGGTGGGCCCGAAGACCGCGGCGGCGGTCCTGAAGCAGTACGGGTCGCTCGAGGCGGCGCTCGCTGCCGGCCGCTTCGCCGCGGTCGCCGACGATCTGCGCCTCTACCGGCAGATCGCGCGGATGGACCCGAACGCGCCGCTGCCGCGGCTCGCGGCGCAAAAGCCCAAGTGGGCGGCCGGCGCGGAGCGAGCCCGCGAGCTCGGGCTCAATGCGCTCGCCAAGCGGCTGACGGATCGCGCCTGAGCCTGTCTACTCTGTCGTCGATGCAGCTCGTGGCCAGGCTTTCCACACTCTCCGCCGGCCTTGCGCTCGTGGCGTTGCCGGCCGCTGCGGCGGCCACGTCCAAGCCGGTCATCCTGGGATTGACGCCGACGACGGGTAAGCCCGGCGCGTCCGTGGCGATCAGTGGTCGGAACCTTCGCGGCGCGAACGCGGTCAGATTCGGCAGGGTCGGCGCGCGCTTCACGGTCGTCACCCCGACGCTGATCGTGGCGAAGGTGCCGCGAGGCGCGCAGACCGGGAAGGTCAGCGTGACCACGAAGCGCGGTACCGGGACGAGCAAGGCCACCTTCAAGGTCTGACGCGCAGGGTTGCGCTGGCGTTGCGTTCTCAATGAACGCGTCGCTAAGGCGATGTTGTGCTCCCGTTCGGGCCGGCGTCGAAGGGCTCGCGCGGATCTACGGTGTCCTCGTCGATTCGGTTCGCAGGCGACCGTTTGTCCAGCAAGGAGGTCGCAAGTGACGAAGCAAGTCAAGGCCGGACTCGGCGTTCTGGCGCTCATGGCAGCGCTGCTAGTCGCTTCGCTCGCGCTCGCCGCGACGTCGAAGCCGGCAATCACCGGCTTCACGCCGTCGACGGCGAAATCGGGAGCGACCGTGACCATCACCGGAAAGAACCTCAGTGGAGCGACGGCCGTCACGATCGGCGGTCTGAAGGCGTCCAGCTTCAAGGTGGTGTCGGCCACGAAGATCACCGTGAAGCTGCCTTCGAACGCGAAGGCCGGCAAGATCGTCGTGAAGACGAAGGGCGGCACCGCAACGAGCTCGTCCAGCCTGAAGATCTGACGCTGACGCGCGCGGCGCGGCTGCCCGACGGGCTCGCCGCGCCGCCGCGTTCTCCGGGCAGCCGGCGTGCACGCGCCAGGATGATCCCGATGTGGAGGTCGTCAGCCATCCAGCGTTCCCACGCTTACATCCGACCGGCGGACACCCCGAGTCGCAGGCGCGGCTCGCGGTGTTGGAGGAGCGCTTCTCGTTCCTCGAGTGCGCGGCAGCGTCCGAGTCCGATGCGCTGCGCGTGCACGAGCCCGCGTTGCTCGAGCGCATCCGGAGGACGCGCGGGTGGCTGGACGAGGACACGATCTGTACGGCGACGAGCTTCGAGGCGTCGCTCCTTGCGTGCGGCGCCGCAATCGACGCGGTGCGGCGCGAGGGCTTCGCGCTCGCGCGCCCGCCCGGCCACCACTCCGGACCGGCGCGCGCGATGGGATTCTGCATCTTCAATCCGGTCGCGGTTGCGGCGCGCTGGGCGCAGGCGGAGCTCGGGCTCGGTCGCGTCGCGATCCTCGACTGGGACGTCCACCACGGGAACGGCACGCAGGACGTCTTCGTGGACGACGCGTCCGTGCTCTACGTCTCCCTGCACCAGTGGCCGTTCTATCCAGGCACGGGCGGTCCGGACGAGCAGGGCGAGACGCTCGTCAACATCCCGCTCGCTGCCGGGACGGGCGACGACGCGTATCTCGACGCGTTCGCCCGTGCGGAGGATGCGGTGCGACGCTTCGAGCCCGAGCTGCTCCTAGTCTCGGCCGGCTTCGACGCACACGCCGACGACCCGCTCGCGCAGCTCGAGCTCTCGACGGAGGTGTTCGGCGAGCTCGCGCGGCGTGCGCGCACGTGTGCGCCGCACGTCGCGGCCGTGCTCGAAGGCGGCTACAACCTCGAGACGCTGCCTGACCTCGTCGGCGCCGCTCTCGCCGGCTTCGGTTAGGTAGACGCCGGCGCGTAACCCGTCGCGGTCACCGCGATCGGAGTGTGCGGTGCGAGTGACGCGAACGTCGCCCGGCCCGCTGCGTCGGTCTTCACCGTGACGCCGTCGCCGCGAACGCTCGCCCCGGCGACCGGGAAGCCGTCGTCGAGCACGCTGACCACCGGACCGGAGACCTGCACCGTCAAGCCGGGGAGCAACGTCTGCGTCTTCAGCGCCGAGCCGTCGTTCACGACCGCCTGCACAGAGCCGCTCGACTGGGCGGCCGCCTCCAGGGCGTAGGACGAGCCGGGCAGCGGGACGTGCACGGCGGCGCCGAAGTGGGCGCCGTGACTGCGCGAACGTGCCGCCCAGACCGAGCCGCCCTGCGTCCACACCGCCCAGAGCCGGCCGCTGCGGTCTACGGCGAGAGCCATCGACGGCTGGTTACCCGTGAACGACCCCTTCGCGAGCGTCACCGAATGCGTGGTTGCGCCGCCCCGCAGCGTGTCGACGATGAACGCGGTCGGCGTCGGGTAACCGTTCGCAAAGGCAACGAACGTGTTCCCGCTCCGGTCGGTGACGAGAGGCACGCGCAAGTCGTTCTCGGCCGTCGCTCCCGTCGAGAGCGTGCGAAGCCCGCCGGCCAGGGCTCCGCTCGCGTCGAGCTTTCCGAACAGGTAGCCGGACTTGCCGCTCGCGTTCGACCAAAACGCGATCTGCGCAAGTCCGTGCGAGTCGACCGCGAGCGACTCGGCGTAGCCGCAGCAGCTCGGAAACACGTTATGCATCGCCCCGCCGGCGGCGCCCTGGAAAACGTTGAGAAACCCGGTCCCGTCCTGGCTGAAGAGCGGGGAGCTATCGGGGCGCGCGCTCGCGCCCTGCACGTCGCCGGTGTCGGTCGACGCGGTCTTGGTCGCGGCGCTCCAGCTCCGGCCGCCGTTCGACGACGAGTAGGCGACGACGCCGTCCTGGTCGGCTGAAAGGAGGAGCAGCGAGCCGTTCGCCAGCTGCACGAGCGCCGGGTCGCCGACGCTCGCGAGGCCGCTTGCCACGGTCTTCGGCCGCCCGTCGATTGCCACGACGAGCGCGCGCGGCTTGGGCTCACGATAGGCGACGACCGTCGTCCCGTCGGCCAGCACGACGGTGGCGGGATCGACCGTGTTGTCGAGACCGCCGCTGCCAAGCCTCGTCCAGGCTCCTGCACTCGGTGCGACAGCAAGGAGGACGGCGAGTCCTGCGAGGGCTCCCCCCAACCTCAGCACGAGCGCGAGCCTAGCGGTCACCCCGCGTCCGCCTACGAGCCGCGCGCGGCGCTGAGCTTCTCGAGCGCCTCGCGGCGGGACGACACACCGAGCTTGGACAGCAGGTTCTTGACATGCGAGCGGACCGTGTGCTCCGAGATGATGAGGCGCTGCGCGATCTCCTCGGTGCTCAGGTGCTGGTCGAGCAGCAGTAGCACCTCGAGCTCGCGTGCGGAGAGCGCGGCGGCGATCGACTCCGGCACGGCTTCGGCCGGGTGGCCGCCTTCGCGCACCTGCTCGAGCAGGCGGCGCGCGACCGTGCCCGACAACGCGACGTCCCCGTTGGAGACACCGTGCAGGAAGTCGACGATGCGCTCGGGCGGCTCGCTCTTCAGCAGGTACCCCGCCGCGCCGCCGCGGATCGCACCCATCAGGTTCGCGTCGTCTTCGGACGCCGTCAGGACGACGATCTCCGCGCTCGGAGCGGCATCGCGCAGGAGCGGTAGGGCCTCGAGGCCGCTCATGTCCGGCATCGTCAGGTCGAGCACGACGAGCCCGGGCAGAAGCTCGGTTGCGAGCTCGACCGCCTCGGCGCCACCGGCCGCCTGGCCGACGACCTCGAAGTCGTTGGCCGCGAGCAAGGTGGCCAGCGCTTCGCGCGTCAACGGGTGGTCGTCCACGATCAGCACGCGCGCCTTCATGACCGCGCGGATTGTGCCGATACCATCGGCGATGCGCCAAGAAAAGGACGAATTCGAGGGCTTTCTCAGAGACGAGATCGTCCTGATCCTGCTGCTCGGCGCCGGCCTCGCGCTGTTCTTGACGAAGCCCGGGCTGCGCGGCACCTACGACCTGCCGCAGCTGCGACTGATGCTGATCACGCTCTACGCGGTCGGCGGCGGGTTGGTGGCGCTGCTCTCGGCCAGCCGCTTCAACGCGGAAGGCCGCCGCTTCGACCTGCTGCTCTACGCGGGCTTCCTGATGACGTCGCTCTCCTGGGTCGTCTTCTCGATCGCGCCGCAGGTGGCGGGCTTCGAGGAGGACCGGGCCGAGATCTGGACGGAGCTGACGGGCGTGCTGGCCGGCTGGGCGGTCATCGCCCTGGCGCCGTACGTGCGCGGGCGGATCGAGGCGCGCCGGCGCGCGCTGATCGAGGTACCCGGCGGCGTCGTGCTCACGCTCGCACTCCTCTGGGCGATCGCGGGCGCCGCGCGCGGCGCTCTGCCTGAGGTTCACATTCGCCACGGCCAGGAGCCGCCGCTCCTGACGGCGACGCTGGCGCTCCTCGCGCTCGTCGACCTGGCAGCTGTGATCGGGTTCAGCAACCGCTTCCGGACACGCAACGAGGACCTCGACCGCTGGCTCGCGCTCGGCGCGACGCTGATGCTCTTCGCCGCGATCCACTTCGTGTTCACGCCGCCGGCGGCGACGACGTTCGTGTCGCAGGGGGACTTCCTGCGCCTCCTCGCCTACGTCGTCCTGGTCGTCGGCGTCTGGCGCGCCATCCGCTCGTCAGATCTTCGCCGCGCCGTCGCCGAGGAGCGTGCGCGCGTCGCGCGCGAGATCCACGACGGTCTCGCCCAGTACCTGTTCGCGGTCACGACGCACGTGTCGATGCTCGAAAACGGGAGCGACCGCGAGGAGACTCTGCCGCGCTTGAAGGAAGCTGCTCTCTCGGCTCAGCAGGAGGCGCGCTTCGCCGTGCTCGCACTCTCGTCGGCGGCAGGCAGCGCTCCCTTCGACGCGGCGTTGCGACGCTACGTCGACTTCCTCACGACCGACGGGGAGCTCGACGTCGAGCTCGAGATCGACAGCTCGATGACGCTCGCGCCGGACGAGCAGATCGAGATCTTCCGGATCGTGCAAGAGAGCCTCGCGAACGCGCGCAAGCATGCCGGCGCTCGGAGCGCGCGCGTGACGATCGCGCAGCGCGGAACAGAACGCGTCGTCAGCATCCGCGACGACGGCACCGGCTTCGACCTCCGCAGGAACGGGAACGGCGCGGGCCAGGGGCTGAAGAACATGCGGGCGCGCGCGACAACGATCGGCGGCGCGTTCTCACTCGCTTCGGCGCCCGGACATGGGACAGCGCTCGAGGTCGTGTTGCGAGCCTAGGAAGAGAGAACAGGCGTCAGGACGAGCAGCGCCCCACCCGGCTGGAGCTGCGTCAGCAGCGAGGTGTACAGGTGCGGGTACGTGAGCGCCGTGATCACGTTTGCCTCGAGCGCGTCCGGGTTGTCCGATCGCGGCGGTGCCGCGAGCGGCAGCGTCTTGCGGAGGGGGCGCGAGAGCGGCCCCACGAGGTCCGTCTTCTCGTAGTAGAGAACCGTTGTCGCCGTCGCGCCCGGCGCCGGCGGCATGAAGACGAGGACGGACGTGATCGAGTGGACGTACTTGAACGTGTAGAGCGCCGCCTCGAGACCTTCGCGGTGAACCAGCTGGCCACGGGCGAGGCTGGGCTTGCCGGTTGCGATCGAGCAGTGAACACCGAGCCCGCAGAGCGTGTACATCGCGGTCGTCGCCGC
>Ga0070731_10001233_pt1 | contig 27506 bp, 17 predicted proteins | sample Coa_R1_2_FD_66448 | JGI IMG/M metagenome (GOLD analysis project Ga0070731, IMG submission 66448) | Surface soil microbial communities from Centralia Pennsylvania, which are recovering from an underground coalmine fire - Coalmine... | ecosystem: Environmental > Terrestrial > Soil > Unclassified ... | reverse complement strand
TCGCCCGAAAGCGTGATGCCCATGGTGGAGTTGAGGGTTTGCAGCTGGGCGTCCGCGGCGGCCTGAACCTGCACGCTTTCCGTCACGGCGCCGATTTCGAGCGAGAAGTCGAGCGTGAGCGATTGGGCCGCCAGAACTTTCTGCTTCTCCACCACCGACTTCCGGAAACCGGCCCGGCTGGCGGCGATGTTATACATGCCAGGCTTCACGCTCTCGAAGACATACAGGCCGGATGAATTGGTTGCGGTGGTGATGGAAGCGTTGGTATTGGTATCGGTCAGAGTAATTCGGGCGTGCATTACGATGGCGCCCGTGGCATCGGTCACACGTCCGGCTATGGTGCCGGAACCCGTGACGTTATTCTGACCCAGGAGGAGGGCAGGAACCAGCAGCAACGGACCAAACCAAACGGCTGGATTCAAGTGATGTGTTCCAGTTGCAGGAGGACCGGGAAATCCGCGTCCGCATACGCCAAGATCCGACGCAATTGGTCCTCAATCTGGCGTGCATCCGCGACCCGCCCGCTCCGACGATAGAGCCGCGCCAGGTGCGCCTCGATCCGAAACCAGAAAACGCCAGCGGGAGACTCCCAAGCGAGCACCAGAGACCGGGCCGGCGAAGCCTGCTCCAGCACCCGCACAGCCTCGAGTGGTTCGCCGCGCCGCTCCAGCGCCATGGCGAGACCGTCCGAGCTGATCAGAAACTCCTGATTGCCCCCCTGGCGGAAGTCTTCGGTAGCCTGCCGCAGGAGCCGCACAGCGTCGTCGAGGTGTCCTTGCGAGAGGGCCAGTTCTCCTTGCATGTGAATAACGAAGATATTCTCGACGTGCTTCCGGTAATGCTCAATCAGTCCTTGGGGGTCTTGGATCAGCCCTACGCGCGCCAAGGTCACTCCCGATGAGTATCCCGTTCGCTGGGCGCTCTCCGGGCGCAGGAAGAACTTCGCGGCGTGCTCGCGGCACATGGTCTCGTTGCCGCCGGCATAAGCCGCCAGCGCCAACAAATCGTGGGACACGGACTCATCCTCTATTCTTCTAAACCATTCCTCGGCGGCTTTCACCTGCCCAAAGCGGAGGTAGCCCAACCCCAGGTTCGTTGCCAGCAGTTCGCGCTGAATCGGCCCGGTTGCGGCGCTGTGTCCCAGACGGGCCAGCTCGTCGAGTCCCGACCGTGGGTCGTCTTTCAGCCAAGCCCGATACACCCGGAATAGTTTGAACTCAACTACTTCACCGGGGAACATGCCGGCTGTTTCCGGTGTAATCAGGCTATTAGCCCTATTCCAATAGTATTGTGCGACTGAGAAGTCTCCCGCAAGCGCGGAGAGCGCGGCATCCGCATTCGATCGGAAATCGTTTGGCCGCAAGTCGGCGTATGTTCTCATGAGGGCGGGAAGCTCCTCCGGTGAACTGACATAGATCAGATTGCGCCGACACCAGAAGTCGTCCGGATAGATTCGGGCCAGCGCGGTATAGGCTTCCACAGCCTCCTTGTTCCGGTAAGCGAACTGGTGAGAGCTGGCGATAATGAAGAGACGCTCGCGCTCGGTGGCCTTAGGCGAGAACTGCAGGGCCTTAGCTACCAAAGGTTGGAATTCCGCGAGCTCTTTACCCTGATAATGCAGGCACCAGGCCAGCCAGATCCAGCCCGAAGCGAACTCCGGGTCCACTTCGAGCGCCTGCCCGACCAACTGCTCGGCGGCGCCCCACTGGTTGACGTAGCCGGCAGCCTTGCTCTGTGTGTAAAGCTGCACGGCCCTGAGGGAGGGCGTAGTCACTTTTTGAAGCTGCTGGTTGCCGTGCTGGATATTGGCGAGCTGTTCACCCAGCGTGAGCCGCAGCCAGGTGGAAAGCTTCCGGACGGCCAGCCAGACTTGTTCTTTTCCAGCAGCCTGTTCCTCGTCCGCCGCCAGAATCCCTCCGTTACCCGGTTCCACCACCTGCGCGCTGAATACGTAGCTGGTCCCGAATTTCTCGGCCCGTCCGGCGACTATTGCTTTTATGCCGCCGTCCCGCAGACAAATCTCCCTGGCGGTGGGAACGTCGATGTTGAAGCCCGGCGTCCTTCCCATCAATCGCAGGGCGTCATTGGCCCGCTCCCGCGGCGCGACGTTGACAAAGCGCGAGATGCTCAGCTCGCGTTCCAAGGCGGATTGCAGCGTGTCGTCAAACAGACGCTCGCCCGTGTGGTTCTCAAAGCCAGCCAAAAGGACCCAGTCCCGGGGCTGAAATCCAAGCCGGCCGCCCGCAGTCAGGCTTCTCAGCCAGATAAAACTGCCGATAATGATCAGGGCGGCCGCCATCCCGGCAACCAGTAAAACCTTCCGGCTCAGATGCCAGCGACTTGCGGCCGGTTTAGGCTCCTCTGCCGGCGAGAGGTCCGGAGTTCCCTCTTTCGAAACGGGGCGCCGGCGGGCAAGCCAGGCATTCAATTCATCCGGGTAGGCGTAAACGGTGACCTGGGAATCGTGCTGGTGGCGGTGGACCGGGAGACCTTCGCGCTCCTCCCACCGCTGCACGGTGCGGACGTCCCGTCCGAAGTATGCGGCTATCTCCTTCCAGGAATCCAGCCGGCGGCCGGACGCACCGACATCTAACGACATCGTGGCGCTCCCCTCTCAGTCAGCTCCTTTTATAACCTGTTTGGGGGTTGCCGGGCAACCCAACCCCGCGGCAACCTCCCGAAAAATGACGGCAGGACACGAATGTCGTCGTTTGCCGCTTGCCGCCGCGCCCCTGTACCGCGTACATTCTCAAACTGCGGCTCCGCAGCGGGCCATAAAGGAGCGAAGAAAACATGCGACTGAATACCGCGAGCGTGCTGATGGTGGTCTCAATAGCGTTCGCCAAACAATCTTCGGACATCCCCGTCACCAGTAATCTGTCCGATTACGACGCCAATAACACAGCGTACTACCTTCAGAGCGACGCCTTGGGCGCTTATCAGAATGGCACCGCGGCGAATTCGATTCTGGTGGCCAACGGCTACAACGGCATCACCTGGGGCGATTGGCGGCTGGACTTATCCAACTCCACGACGCGCTCCATCCGGGTGACGTTCGCCCAGGCGAATGCGGTCCAACCCGGAGATCCGGGCTACACGGCGCCCGCCAATCCGCCGTACTGGGGAACCAAGTTTGAGGCGGTGCGCATGGAAAACAAGTGCTCGCTCGATCACCACGACATGTTGACCATGAACGCCGGCGACAAGTTCAACTGCGATTTGTCGATCCGCTTTCCGCCCGCGACTAGTTCCACGTACTACCGGCTGGACATGGATCCGACGCTGGTGAACGCGCCGGAGGCGCAGCAGGTGCAGGTCTCCTGCAACGCCGCTAATTCCGGCGGCTGCAGCGATTGGTTTCTCGATCCCATACCGGTCGTGAACCCGGACGGCACCACCAGTCCCGGCCAGACGCGCGGACGCCTCAACCTGGTGAACACCCACGGCGCCGGCAGTACGACCGATGAGGGCGATTTCTACATGACGTTCCACTTCCATGTCACCCGGCCGTAAACAAACGACAAGCTTTACTTCACGAGGATACATGCGGGCAACCGGCAGTTTACCGATTCCGGCGGTGATGAACACGATGTTTGCGGCGGTCATGGCCGGCGGAGCGCTAGTGTCTTCCGCGCCGGCCCAGCCCACCGTTACGCAGGTGTCCAACGCGGCCAGCCAAAGCCTAGTCCCTTTGCCGAACTCAGCAATCGCGGCAGGTTCGCTATTTTCGATCTACGGAACCGGTTTCGGACTGCCAGCATCCACGTGCGTCACAAACTACTACGGATGCTATTGGAAGCCTTACCCACTGCCAACATCGATCCAGGGAACGTCAGTCAGCGTGACCGTCGGCGGGACAACCCTGCCAGCCTATATAGAGTATGCGGCCACGGGCGGTATCCAGTCGCAGATCAATGCCGTGCTGCCTTCCAATACTCCGGCCGGCGCGGGCACGCTGACGATCACATCCAACGGAGCCACGAGCGCAGCGTTTCCCATCACGGTGACGGCCCACTCCTTCGGAATATTCACCTGGAACAGCGCTGGTACCGGTCCGGGAATCATGACCAACGCGGTCACAAACCAGCTGTTCCTGCCTTTTCCATCAGGCGAGGCTGGCCCGTCGAAGCCGGGCGATTATGTGACGATTTGGGGTACGGGGCTTGGTCCCGTGGATGCCGGCGGTGAGGCCAGCGGGGCGCCCGCGCAGATAAACTTGTGCGCCTCGGCGTCCTCTTGTCCGGTTACGGTGTGGATAGCGGGCCAGCAAGCCACCGTGGTTTATGCCGGCCGGTCGGGTTTCACGGCGGTCGACCAGATCGATATCATCCTGCCGGCGAGTGCCGGGGGCTGCTATGTGCAGGTGGCCGTTCAATATGGCCCGGCAATCTCGAACTTCGCCAGTATCCCAGCGGATGGCGAGGGCGCGTCCTGCCACGATGCCGATGGCACCAATTTCAACGATATTGTGCCCGCGCTCGGCCTTGGATCGGCAAACGTCGCCGTGGTCGGCCTGCTGAGCAACCTTGTGACTTTGGACATTCCAGGTCAAGGCCCGATAGCGTGGGACTACGACACGGTGGTCGGGCAAGTTGGCGTTTTCTCGCCCTTGGCGGTCGAGAGTTTCCAGGGCTTCGTGCCAGCTCCTTCGGTTGGCAATTGCAGAGTGTCCCCGTTCTTGAAATCTCCGCCCCCTGTAGATCCCGTTCTGAGCTCGGTGCAAGAGTTGCACGCGGGTTCGATGAGCGTCACAGGACCGAACGGAACACTGGGGGTATCGCAAAATAACGGATACTTCCAACTGGTGGGCGGCGAAGACATCACTGACGTGAAAACAGGGTGCCCGTCCTCGTCCGGGAACGCCTGCGCCCCGTTTTTCCTCGACACGAACGGGTGGAACACGCCCGCATGGGTCTATTCCATCCTGCCCGGCGTTTATGGGGTTTCCTTCGGAGGCGGTTTGGACGTCTACCATTTCTCGATGGGGATCGAAGTGGTGGCCGCCGCGGCGTCCTTCAAGTGGACGAACCAGGACAGCATTGGTACCTCGATATCCCGCGGCTCACCGCTCACGATCCAATGGACCGGGGGAGATCCGAACGGCTTTGTGGATATCACAATGATTTCCTCCACGCTCGCCTCGGGCGCCCCGCAGGATAATACGCCCGGCATTCTTGCGGAATGCGTGGCGGCAGCCGGTCCCGGTACGTTCACGGTTCCAGCTTACGTGCTGCAGTCGCTACCATCAACGGCCGGCAGCCAGGCAGATGTTCCGCCAGGTGAATTGCTGGTGGGTCCGGTCAGTGCTCCGATAGCCGCCGCGGTGCTTCCGCAGCCTCCGAGGGGTCTGGATGCGGCCTACACATTTTATCGCTTTCTCTCCGGCACCAGTGTGACCTGGCAGTAGGTGGGGCTGTATGCCGGCGATCCGCGCGCCGCGCTGTCACCCAGCACTATCGAGCTGAGGGGAAGGCGCGCTGGTATTGTTTGGGGATATCGGCGGGCGCGCCGAGCTCGCGGGCGGCATGGAGGGGCCAATAGGGGTTGCGCAGGAACTCGCGCGCCAGCAGCACGAGGTCGGCACGGCCCTGGCGGATGATGCCGTCGGCCTGGTGGGGATCGGTGATCATGCCTACCGCGCCGGTCAGGATGCCGGCTTCGCGGCGGACGCGCTCGGCGAAGGGGGTCTGGTAGGCGGGACCGATCTGGACCTTGGCGTAGGGGACGGCGCCGGCGGAAGAGCAGTCGATCAGGTCCACGCCGAGAGGTTGGAGACGGCGGGCCAACTCGACAGAGTCGTCGACCTGCCAGCCATCATCCACCCAGTCGGTGGCGGAGATGCGCATGAACAGGGGCAGAGCCGCGGGCCACGCCTGGCGGACAGCGGCGGCGACTTCCATAGCAAAACGGATGCGGCCGTCGAAGGCGCCGCCGTATTCGTCCGTGCGGTGATTAGACAGCGGCGATAGAAATTCACCGATTAAATAACCGTGGGCGCCATGGATCTCGACCACCTGGAAGCCGGCGGCAGCAGCCCGCCGCGTGGCGTTCGCAAAGGCCTCCACGATGGCGGCGATCTCCGATTTGTTGAGCCCGGCGGGCGGCGGATCATCAGGCCGGAAGGGGATGGGACTGGGCGCAACGGTAAGCCATCCGCCGGCGGATTCCGGGATCACCGCGCCGCCTTCCCAGGGGACGCGCGTGCTGCCTTTGCGCCCGGCGTGGGCGAGCTGGATGCCGGCGACGGCGCCCTGCTCACGGATGAAGCGGGCGATGCGCGCCAGCATTTCAATGTGCGCGTCCTGCCACACGCCGAGATCGGCAGGGGAGATGCGGCCGCGGGGCTCAATGGCGGCAGCTTCGGTCATCACGAGTCCGGCGCCGCCGACGGCGCGGCTGCCGAGGTGCACCAGATGCCAGTCACTGGCGAATCCGTCGCCGCTCGAATATTCGCACATGGGCGAAACGGCGATGCGGTTGCGGAAAGTAACGCCGCGCACGGTGAGAGGAGCGAAGAGATGGGGCATTGTTCAAATGATAGCGAGGTGCGGGAATATGTAGGGTATGAATTATCGCCAGTTGGGAAAGAGTGGAGTGCGGGTGTCGGAGTTGTGCCTGGGCACCATGACATTTGGTTCGGGCTTTTTCAATATCGCGGTGGTGGACCAGGCGGGGGCCAACCAGATGGTGGGCCGGTCACTGCAGGCGGGCATCAACTTCTTCGACACGGCGGATGTGTATTCGTCGGGCGAATCGGAGACGATTCTGGGTCGCGCGCTGAAGGAGTGCGGGGCCGCGCGCGAATCGGTGGTGGTGGCGACCAAAGTGTTCGCGCCGATGAGCCGGGCGGCGGCGCAGCGGGAGGGCGATGCGAACAATTACGGCCTGTCGCGGCTGCACATCATGGCCGGGTGCGAAGCGAGCTTGCGGCGGCTGGGAACGGATTATATCGACCTATACCAGGTGCACGGGTTCGACATGGCGACGCCGGTGGAGGAGACGCTGCGAGCGCTGGACGACCTGGTGCGTCAGGGAAAGGTACGCTACGCGGGCTGCTCGAACTGGCCGGCGCGGCACTTGATGAAAGCGCTGTGCCTGGCGGATGCGCGCTGGTGGGAGCGCTTCGTCTCATTGCAGGCGTACTACTCGCTGGCAGCCAGGGACCTGGAACACGAACTACTGCCGCTGTGCCGCGAGGAAGGGCTGGGGGTGCTGCCGTGGTCGCCGCTTTCGGGCGGATTTCTGTCGGGCAAATACAGGCGCGGGCAAGAGCCGCCGGAAGGCGCGCGACGGAGCGCTTTTTCTTTTCCGCCGATCGACGAAGCGCGCGGGTTCGACGCGGTGGAGGCGCTGGACGCCATCGCCAAGGAGAAAGGCGCGAGCATTCCGCAGGTAGCGCTGGCGTGGCTGCTGGCGCAGACGGGGGTGACGTCGGTGATTATCGGGGCGAACCGGATGGGGCAACTGGAGGACAATCTGAAGGCGGTGGAAGTGCGGCTTGCGGCGGGGGAAGTGGAGCGGCTGTCGGCGACCACGCAGCCGGCCATGCTGTATCCGCAGTGGATGGTGGAGCGGCAGAACAGCCGGTGGCGGTAGGTCAATGCTCCGGGGCGGGTTCCACAATCGACAAATACCGGTCGACCGGCAGGCCTTGGAGAACCTGTCTGGCGCCGGACGGCCAATCCACTTCCAGGCGGTCGATGCGTTGGGCGGCGCCCAGACCGAAATGCACGGTGCGTTCGCTGGACGACGCATAGCCTACCGCGGTGGTCACGCGATTCCATTGCTCGCCTTGCGCGGTGACGATGTGCACGCGCGCTCCGATGGCGTCGCGATTGCTTCGCGTGCCTTTTAGATCTAGGGCAATCCAATGTCCGGCGCCCTCCGAGATGTTGCGCAGCACCAGCGGGGTGTCGTTGAGGCGTGTGACCACCACGTCCAGCCGGCCGTCGCGGTCCAGATCGCCGAACGCGGCGCCCCGGTGCAAAGCCTGGGTGCCCAGGACCGCCAGGTCGAATGTGCCGTCGCCCCTGTTCAGAAAAATGCTGTTGGGCTGGCGGGAATGGCGGCTGGTGGTCAGCTCGATATTATCCATCACGTGGCTGTTGGCCGTGAAGATATCTTTGAATCCGTCGTTGTTGAAGTCAAACATGCCCGCGCCCCAGCCGGCCCACGGCAAGCTCAGGGCGCCTATGCGGCTGGAGTATGTCATATCGGTGAAGCGCAGAAGATCCAGGTTGCGATAAAGCGCATAGCGCTCGTTGGATAGCGCAGTGACGAAAAGGTCCTCGCGGCCGTCGTTGTCATAGTCGCGGAAGTCCACACCCATCGACGACACCGCCTTTCCATCGTCGTTGTAGGCCACGCCGGCACGCAGTCCGCGCTCGTCGAAGGTGCCGTCCCCATTGTTGTGAAACAGAAAGTTGGGGACGCTGTCGTTGGAGACGAACACATCCGGAAGCCCGTCTCCGTCGTAATCTCCGAAAGCCAGGCCGAGCCCCTTGCCCGGGTGGGCCGCGATTCCCGATTCGCGCGAGACGTCCCGGAATGTGCCATCGCCCTGATTGTGATACAGCAGGTTCGGCAAGGGCTGATAGTATTTGGGATGGCAGTAGCTGCGATATCCGGGTTGGCGCTCTCCGCAATAGATTTCCGTGGACGGGTCCCACACCACGTAGCGCACTACAAACAGGTCCAGCCGCCCGTCGCGATCGTAGTCGAACCAACCCGCGGACACCGACCAGCCGTGATCTCCGCCCAGCCCCGCGCGATCTGTCACATCCTCAAAGGAACCGTCGCCCTTGTTCCGGAAGAGGGTGTTGGATCCCACCCCGGCCACGAACAGATCGACAAACCCGTCGTTGTCGAAATCGCCGGCTGCCACCCCCATCGCATAGCCATGGCCCGCGACGCCCGCCGCTTCCGTGACATCGGTAAACGTGCCGTCCCCGTTGTTGCGGAACAGCCGGTTCCAGAATGACGGATCGGTTTTTTTCCCGGAGGGCAAGGCAGCTCCGTTCACCACGTAGATATCGGGCCAACCGTCGTTGTTGTAGTCGAAGATGGCTACGCCGCCGGTCATGGTTTCAGGCAGATATTTCGAGCCGGTGGCGCCATTCTTCAAAACCATGGGCAGGGTGCTTTGCCGGAAGTTTACGGGCGAAGGCTGGCCGGCGCCGGCATGCAGGGCAGGCTGATGGGCCATGGCGTCCATCACGCGCGCCAGCTCGGGTTCCGCGTGAGCCTTACGGAGCACCGCCACGCTCTCCGAGGCACGGCCCAATTTGTAAAGGAACATACCGTAATCCACTTGGGCGCGCGTTTCTCCCTGCCGGACGGCCTCCAGGTAGCAGCGTTCCGCGTCGGCAACCCGGCCCAAGGCTTCCCACGCCAGGGCCATGCCGTTCCAGGTTCGCCCAGGCCGGCCGGCGCGCCGCAGGGCGGTTTCGAACGCGTCCAAGGCTTCTTCGAAACGGCTCAGATTGTACAAGGTCCGGCCCAGAAAGTAGCAGGCATTGTCCTCGGCCGGGTTGAGCGCGCAGGCCCGCCGCAGCGGTTCTTCGGCTGACTTGTAGTCGCTCTGGGCGGCGTACGCCATGCCAAGATATGTTTGGACCCGCGGGTCGGAAGGGCGTTGCCGCGCGGCCCGGCCGAGCGCCTGCGCGGCTCCGGCGAAATCTCCGCGCTGAAACTTTGCCACACCGTCCTCCAGCGCGGTGTTATCGGGCGCGGCGGCCAGCGTCAAAGCGATGTACAGGATTCCGGCTGTCGAACGCATCCAGATCATTCTAAACCGGGACAGGAGAACGGGGCCTTGACATCGGTATTGTGCTCATATATAAAGGGCGTCAGGTCTTGTTGGGGTCTTGGAACATCGCCCACACCAGTGTTTCGAAAGGACGAAAGGTATGAACAAGGCGTTATTTCGCGTTGCCGGTCTCCCGGTAGGTCTGCTGTGCCTGGCCGCATCGCTCTTTGCTCAAGGCGAACGCGGGGCGATCACAGGTCTGGTGACGGACGCCAGCGGGGCGGCCGTTCCGCATGTGGACATTACCGTCACGGAAAAGCAAACCGGAGTCGAATCCAAAGCCGTGACGAACGACCAGGGCCTGTATCGCATTCCGTACCTGCCGCCAGGCACCTATCGAGTGTCGGCAACGGCATCGGGTTTCAAAACGGAGGTGATGGAATCCGTGGAAGTGCCGGTGGCTACAGTGGTGACCGCAAACCTCAAACTGGAGGTGGGCGCGGTTACGCAGAGCCTGGAGGTCAGCGCGGAAGCCACGCACCTGGAAACGTCGAGTTCCGAACTGGGGTACGCGGTTACGGCCGACGATTACCACGCCTGGCCCATCGACAGCAATGACGACGGGCAGCGGCAAATCCAGAGCTTCATCTTCAATAGCCTGCCCGGCACCGTTGGAGACTCCTTCCAGGGAAGCATCAACGGGGGGCCGCAGTTCTCGCACGAGGTCCTGATCGAGGGCATGTCCATTGGGCGCGCCGATCTCGCCGGCGACACGGCGGAGTTTACGCCCAGCGTGGATGCCATCAGCGAATTCACGCTGCAAACGGGTGCGCTCAGCTCCCAGTACGGCGGTGGTTTGACGGCGGTAGCGAACTTCAATATCAAGTCCGGCACCAACCAATTCCACGGCACCGCGTACGATTACCTGGTGAACAAGGCCCTCAACGCAAATTCCTTCGACAATAATGCTTTTGGCGTCCCTAAGTCACCCTTCAATCAGAATAGTTTCGGGGCCAACATCGGAGGCCCGCTATTGGTGCCAAAGATATACAACGGCAAGAACAAGACGTTCTTCTTTTTCAGCTATGAGGGTGATCGAAAGCGCAATTATAGCCCCACGTCGCTGCGCACGCTGCCCACCACGGCTTTTAAGAACGGCGATTTCTCCGCTTTGCTGAATCCCGCATTTACGGGCAATCCCCAATCGGGAACGGCCATAACCGACGGGGACGGCAACCCCGCCGTTTTTGGCGCCATTTACGACCCGCACAGCACCACCCAGTTGCCGGATGGCAGCTATTCGCGGACTCCGTTTCCAAATAACGTCATTCCAACGACCGACATCAGCAAGGTTTCGGCCAATATTTTGAAGCTCGCGCCAATCCCCGACCCGCAACTGGCGACCATGCTGCGCAATTATCCCGGCGTTGCCAATCAGCCGATATTCGACTTGAACACTTACAGCGGAAAGCTCGATCACGTAATCAACGGGAAAAACCGCCTGGCTGTTTTTGTAAACTCCAACGAGCGCTTCAGGTATAACGGAGCGGGCCACGGTTATGAGCCGGTTCCCGGAAGCGCCACCGGATACTTCGCGATACAAGATATTCTGGGAACCATGGTCCGGGTGACGGAAGACTGGACTATCGGTCCAACATTCTTGAATCACGTTGGTTTCGGGTATAACCGTTTCAAGAACGGGAACAGCTCGATTACCCTGGATCAGAACTGGCCAGAGAAGATCGGCCTGCAAGGCGTGCAAGAAACCACCTTCCCGCTGATTAACTTTACCGGCACCAGTTATCAAGGCGGCACCCTGAATCCCCTTGGCCGCAACAACGCGGGCGTCGAACCAAATGGCAGCTACATCGCGCAGAACGACACTACCTGGATCCACGGGAAGCACAATGTCAGGTTTGGAGTGGAGGTCCGCAAGTATTATTACGATCAAGACTATCGCAGCGGCACATCGGGCAGATTTACATTCAGTCCGGATCAGACGGCGGACCCCTCGGCACTGGCCTCCACCGGCAACGCCTTCGCCAGCTTCCTTTTAGGGGCGCCCCAAAGTACAGGACTGAACATATCTCCGGTAAGCCCCAGCTCCCACGTCTGGAATCCCGCTTTTTATGTGGCTGACGATTGGAAAGTGAGCCGCCGGCTGACTGTGAACATCGGATTCCGGTGGGATATCGTGGGGGCCATCACGGAAAACCAGGGCCTCACCTCGGGCCTGGGCCCGAACACACCCAACCCTGGAGCGGACGGCTATCCCGGCGCCCTGCTTTTCACCAGCACTCTACACCGGAGTTCCTTCCAGAACACCTATTGGAAGGAGTTTGGTCCGCGCTTCGGCTTTGCCTATCAGATCAACTCGCGGATGGTGATGCGCGGCGGTTATGGAATCATGTACTCGCCGCCTATCGCCAATCAATTCGGATACGCGAACATCGACGGGTACGACGGCAGCCACAACTATTCAGCCAGTACGCGCGATCCGCGAATGTACTGGGATAATGGATATCCCCCGTACACTTTCACTCTGCCCGACTTAGACCCCACGCTCGACAATGGCCAGGGCATTGCCTATATCCCAGGCAATTCAAACCGGCAGCCGTATTCTCAGAATTACACGCTAGGGTTCCAATTCTTACTGCCAAAGAGTACGACTCTAATGATGTCGTATGTTGGGAACAAGGGAACCCGGCTGGGCGCATCCGGTTTGAATAACCTGAATCAACTCAACCCGAAATATCTCTCGCTTGGCGACGAGCTTCTGGACGACGTGAGCCTGCATCCGGATATTCCATTGCCCTATCCGAGCTTTACCGGATCGGTGGCCCAGGCGTTGCTTCCGTATCCCCAATACGCGCCCGGCGGCGTGTATTACTTCTATCCCTACTTTGGAACGTCCCACTACAACGCCGCTCAAGTGGTCGTGAATCACCGGACCGGCAAGGGACTGAGCTTCCTTGTAAGCTATGCCTTTCAGAAGACCATCAGCCTGACCGACAGCAACCTGTACGGCTACACTAACGGATCGCAGGACGTTTACAACCGTAAGCTGGAACGGTCCGTGACCGGCTTCGACCATCCGCAGCAGCTCAAGGTGACCTGGATCTATGAGCTGCCGTTCGGGCGAGGCAGGCCGTTCCTGAACCGGGGCGGTGTGGTGAACCAGATTCTGGGCGGCTGGACCGCGACGGGAATCCAGACCTACCAGTCGGGCGATCCGCTTTCCATCACTTCCGGTATCGATACCAGCGGCTTCCTATTCAATGTTCTCGGAGACGTTCGCGGCAATGTGATATCCGGCGTGCCGCTGAAGGTAGGATCGGGAGGGCCGTTCGATTTTGCGGGAGGCACCGGCCAGGGGTATTTGAACCCCGCGGCCTTCGCTCCGCCACCCACCACACCCAACGGCGTGGTGCTGTCGCTGGGCAATTCCCCGCGATATTTCGGCAACCTGCGCGGCCCCTGGCAGCCTATGGAGAATTTCGGTTTCTTCAAACGATTCCCCTTCCGCGAGGGCATGTTCCTGGAGGCGCGTTGCGATCTGATCAACGCCTTTAACCGGGCGGGGCGCGCCGATCCCGATACAAATCTCAGCGACTCGACCTTCGGCCGGATTCTGGATGTTGCCGACGGTCCGCGGGAAATTCAGGTAGCATTGCGCTTCACATTCTGATGTCAGGCAGGCTCCCAGCCCGGGACGGCCTGGCAGGCCGCCCCGAGTGGCTGGTACGCTAGTGTTTGCATGAGAGCCTGCAGACCCGTTCTCTGTTGTGTGTGCGTGTCGGCAGCCGTGCTCCTGGCATCCTGCAAACGATCTGAGAACAACAACAGCGCCGGCTCCAGGCCCGCGATGCGTCCGCTGAACCTGGTAGTGGTGACCATCGACACGCTGCGCCCCGATCACCTGCATTGCTACGGATATTCGAGAATCGAAACGCCGAACCTGGACGGCATAGCGCGCGACGGAGTCTTGTTCGAAAACGCCGTCACCCAAACGCCGTTGACGCCTCCCTCGCATGCCAGCATTTTCACCGGGCTGAATCCTCCCGCCCATCACGTCCGGGACACCGGCGGATTCGTGTTGCAACCTTCCACGACCACCCTGGCGACCATTCTGCAGCGGCAGGGCTGGGATACCGCGGCGTTCATCAGTTCCGCGGTTTTGAAGAAGCTTTTCGGGTTCAACCAGGGCTTCGCGGTCTACGACGACCAGATGCCCAAGCCCGGCAAAGGACACCAATTCGACGAAGACGCGGAACGCCGCGCGGGCGAGACGGTAGACCATGCGGTGCGCTGGCTCGGGACGCAATCCGGCAAGCCTTATTTCCTGTGGGTACATGTCTATGATCCGCACGCTCCGTATCAGCCTCCCGCGCCGTTCCGGGATCAGTACAGAGATCGCCTCTACGATGGCGAGATTGCGTATGCCGACCATGAGCTCGGGCGTTTGTTCGACGCGGTCCGTAAGAAATCGCCGGGCAACACACTGATCGCGGTGCTTTCGGATCACGGGGAGAGCCTGGGCGAGCATGGCGAATATACGCACGGAGTTTTTCTCTACGATGCGACGCTGCGGATCGTGTTCCTGCTGTCGGGCCCGGGCGTGCCAGCCGGCGCACGCATCCGGCCGCAGGCACGCGCGATCGATTTTCTGCCGACAATCCTGGCTTTGATGGGAAGCCAGCCACCCACCGCCGTGCAAGGCGCGAGCCTGACACCGGGCTTCGCCGGAAAAGATTCGGCCACGCTCTCTTATGCCGAGACGCTTTATCCCAAGATCAACATGGGCTGGGCGGAACTGCGCGCCCTCCGCACCGCCCAATGGAAGTATATCCGCGCGCCGAAGGCGGAGCTCTACGATCTTTCCCAGGACCCGGGCGAAACGCACAACGTGATCCAGGGCCACGAGCCGGAGGTTCGCAGATTCGAAGCCAGGCTGAATTCGGTGATCGGGACCGGCGGCGTCGAGAAAGTCACGACCAGCGTGGTGGACGAGCGCACTCTCAGCCAGTTGAAGTCGCTCGGTTACGTCTCCGGGTTCGTGTCGCGCTCTTACGATCTGAAGGGGGAGGGGATCGATCCCAAGGATCGCACGGACGTCTTGAAGCTGCTCGAAACGGTGGAGGGCGGCGGCCTTCCCCTGCCGCGGCGCATCGAGATGTTGCGCAAAGCGCTAGCCGAAGATGCCGCCGATCCGCATATCTACTATGAACTGGGCGCTGCCTACGAGAGGGCCGGGCGCTCGGCGGACGCCATGAAACTGTACCGCAGCGCGATAGCCAACGGGATACAGAGCGGACGGCTGCACTCCCGCCTGGCGGACCTGCTGGTGCGCGCCGGCCAGAAGGACGAGGCCATTCCCGAGTATGAGAAGGCCGCTCAGTTCAACCCCGCCGACCTGCAAAGCCAGGCTAACCTGGCCACCGCGTACATGGAGAAAGGGCGCCTGGGGGATGCCGAGCGCGTCTACAAATGGACGCTCTCCATCGACCCGGGATACGGCACGGCCTATAACGGCCTGGGCGTGATTGCGATCCAGCGGCAGGATACGGCGGCTGCGCGCGGATATTTCGAAAAGGCGGTGCAGCTGGATCCGGAACTGGCCGACGCGGACCTCAATCTGGGACTTATCTATAAGATGGCCGGCGATCGCACGCGGGCGCGGGAGTGCTTCCAGGCATTCCTGGCGAAAGCCTCGCCCGAGCAATACGGCCAGGTGATCCCACAGGTGCGTCAAGAGCTGACGGACATGCAATAGTGGGAAATGATACCCTTGTCAGGAGTGACATTGGAGGAACACGATGAGACGATTTGCAGCCGTGGCGGCTATCCTGATTCCAGTAGCGCTGTACGCGCAAGACACCGGTTACGTGAAAGCCCGTGGCACGCCGGGCAGCGCAGCGGTATTCATCAACGGCAAGTATATAGGACCGGCCGAACGGTTCACTGTGCCGGAGAAATACATCGCGCCGACCGGCGAAGTTGAAGTGACTTTGCGCGAGCCGCGCTATGAAGAATACACCACGAAGGTGACGGTCACGGCGCGCAAATCCAGCACGGTCCACTACAAGTTGAAGAAATTGCCGGTCCCGCAACCGCCTTTTGGGAGATTCCGGCTGGGCGGCGGCGAGACGGAGTCGTTTCTGTCGGTGATAGGAGATACAGGAGTGGTGTACATCAACGACAAGTATTACGGCTATGTGGACGAGCTGAACAATGCCGGCGGCGGGCTGTTGCTGAAGCCCGGTAAATACGAGTTGCACGTGGTCTCGCCGAATTTCGGGGACTTCAAGAAGGAAATCGCGATCGAGGCGAACAAGGTGACCATCGTGCCGCTGCCCGATAAGGTCAAGGAGTAAGACCGGCCGCCGCGAACGCGCTTTCAACCCGCCAGCGGACGTCCCCGAGGTAACCGCGCGCGCCACGAGGGAAATGCCCGGATCTCTCCGCCGATCTCTAGCGCGGCCGGCCGATAGAAGTTTCCTCGCGAATAATTCCGGACATCGCGGCCAGCCGCGCCGGCTGAGGGATACCGGCCGTGCTGAGCGAAGCATAAAGCGTCAGGGCCTGTTCGCGTTGGCCTTCGGCCAGCAAACGCTCCGCGCACACGAGGCCGGCTCCGGCAACCGCCATTTTGGTCATCCCCCCGGTTTTCGAAAGGGCAATTTGTATCTCCTTCATGGAAGACAAGCCGCCGATGCTGCCCAAGGCCGCGGCCGCCGCGCGCGCCACATCGGGGTCGGCACCGTAAATCAGCCTGGCTAGCGCAGGACCAGCCATGGCATCCCTGCGCTTCCCGATGGAGTTGATCACGCCAACCAGTAAATTGCCTTTGAGCCGCGACATCCCGGAACGGAGCGCCTCATCGGCGGATGGATCGGCGATCGGCTCCAGCCCGTAGCGTGCGTACGAGCTGAGACGTTCGTGGGGCAGCAGAGCCGCCAGCGCGGGCACTGCCTCTTTGGCTCCCAGCTCGCCAATCCGCTGGCAAGCCTTGGCTTTCTGGAATTCCCGGGCGCCGGCATCCGTAAGGATGCGGATGAGAGCGGCCGCATCCATAGTTGCGATGCCGCCCTCCTGAAACCCGGCCGGGGGCAACGGCGGCTTGGGCTTTTCCGCCTGTATGGCGGGCCGAGGCTGCGTGGTTTGTTGCATGGTGGTCTCCTTGTCTCAGACTCGCCACGGCTCGCGCAAGGCGCGCGACCGCATCCGGTTCGCGATATCGTCGTTGGTGAATTCCCGCTTTGCGGGATCCCAGGTCAATTTCCTGCCGCGCTGGAAGGCGATGAACGCGGCGTGGCAGACGATGTGAGAGTTGGCCGCGGCGGCCGCGCTGGCCCGCGGCAACTGGCGTGTTTTGATGGAGCGAAGCAGTTCCCCAATATGGTTTACCAGGGCGAGACCCGCCGACTCGGTGGGCCGGAGCAGCGGCTTGATGTTCGGGGAGCTGGCGATGACCGTGTTGTCGCCGGTCTCCACCCAGCCAAGGTCGCCTTCTATGCGGAAGCTGCAGGAGCCGGTGTTCAGGCTGCCATCCCAGCCATCGTCGCGCATCACGAGGTTGACTCCATTCGCATATTTGGCCAGCACCTGGTAAGGGCCGGTATTGGCGCCGACGGGTTCATACTCGACCGGTTGCGTGTCGTCGAGTTCCGCCGCCCATTGGCACAGGTCCACGGTGTGCGAGCCCCATTCGAGAATGCCGCCTCCGTGAAAATCGTAGAAATTGCGCCAGCCGCCGCGCACATATTCGGGGTGGTAGGGACGCCAGGGCGCGGGTCCCAGCCAGCGATCCCAATCGAGGATCTGGCGCGCGGGCAATTGTTCGGCAGCCAGCCAGTCGCGGCTGGGTACCGGCGGCCAGTTGACCGAGGGGCCGACGTTGGCGTAGAGCGTCTGCAACCTGCCCAGCGCGCCGGACTTGAGCAGTTCCTTGCAGAGCTCGAAGTTGGCGCCATTGCGGCGCTGGCAGCCGGCCTGGTAGATGCGGTTGTAACGGCGGAAGGCATCCGCCAGCGCCCAACTCTCCTCCATGGACATGGAGCAGGGCTTCTCGCAATAAACATCCTTACCGTGCTGCGCGGCGAGGATGGCCAGAGGAGTATGCCACCGGTCGCCGGTTGCAATCAGCACGGCATCGATGTCCTTGCGCGCCAGCAGGGCGTACTGATCGTCGTACATCCGGCAGTCGTGGTTACCATACTTCCGGTCAACCATCGACTTAACTGCTTCGCGCCGTTCGTTGCGGACGTCGCAGACCGCGACGAATCTCGCCTGGCGCATGTCGAGCAGTTTGCCGAGGTCGTGGGCGCCGCGCGCGCCGATGCCCAGGCCGCCGAAAACAATCTGGTCGCTGGGCGCAACGGCGCCGGCGCGCTGGCCAAGCACCGCGCTCCGCACGATCATCGGGGCGAGGGCGCTTTTGAGAATTTGGCGACGTGTGGTCATAGAAGTATCAACAAGGATTCTATATCCAATCGCACACCCGGTCATCACGTCACCGCAGGAAAACGGGGAACCGAGATCAGAAGCCTGGATGGCCGCCGGCAACTGGCGGCATGGCAATCCACCCGCTGCGCAGCGGAAACGTAAGGATCACCTTCCGGGACGAGCGTCGGCGGTGACATACGGAACACCCGCATCCGCCATCATCTTGTTCAGCCGGGGCAGATCCTCATCTTCGAGCTTCTTGACCGTAGCCAGGGCGGGTTCCAACTGTGCGGACGCCTGGTTGATGTCCTCCAATTGACGCGCGGTGGGCGGGCCCGAATAATTGTCGATGGACCCCATCAGGCGGCCGATCTTCTGGTTGACCGCCGGCGGGGTGTACTTGAGGGGAGGACCCGATGAGATCCCGCGCTCGGTTTCAAACGTGCCGGCCACGTCCTTCACCTTGGCTAACAGATCGTCCGCCGCCTTCTTGACATCATCGGGCACCTTCGAGGCGGCGGGCCGCTTCCATCCATCCGTCAAGGTGGTGAGGGAAGCGCGGATCGCGATAATTTTCCGGCGGCCTTCGTCCGCCTGGCGCGCCATGGCGTACAGTCTGGCGATGGCTTGCCGGCGCTGCGCACGATCCGCGTCGGACATGCTGACCCGCGGGTCTTCTTCCACGGCTACCGTTTTGGATTCGTTCCTGCCGGCCGCGGCCACCGTGACGGTGTAATCGCCCGGATCGACGAGGGGACCGCGTCCACCGCCAAATCCGAACCCTCCTCCGCCACCGCCGCCACCGCCAGCGCCCGGGCCCGCGGCACCACCAGGACCGCCCGGCGCACCGGGAGCACCCGGACCACCCGCGCCGCGAGCACCGCCCGCCGCCCCGGCTTCGCCGGGGACTTCGGCCGGAGCTTCGGCCTCACTTTCACCCGCTCCACCGCGGCCGCCGGGCCCACCCTGCCGATCGGGCCGCACCGGCGCGTCATAACGCAGATCCCACGCCACCCTGTTAATGCCGGTCTCGGCGGCGCCGTTGATCTCGCGAATCTTGTTGCCGGCCTTGTCCGCCACGGTGATCTTGACGGCATTGCGGCCTTCCGGCCTGGTCTTCAAAAAGTAATCGACGATCACGCCGTAGGGCGGATTCGGCGCGATGAACTCGCGCGCGCCGGTGTTGCCCTTGTTGTTCGACAGATGCCACGAAATTCCGGATCGCATGTTGAACAAGTACAGATCGGATGCCAGAACGTTGTCGCTCATCTCTTCGAGCGGCGTGATGTCGTCCATGACCCACAACGAGCGGCCGTGCGTGGCGAGAATCAAATCGTGATCGCGCGGGTGGATCTGGATATCGTCCACCGGGACAGTGGGCAGCCCGTTCTTCATGCGCTGCCAACTCGATCCGCGGTCAAAAGAAAGAAAAAGACCGAATTCGGTCCCGGCGAACAGAAGATTCCGGTTCTTGGGATCCTCGCGGATCACGTGGACCGGACCGGCTTCCTCCGGGATGCCGTTAGTGATGCGCGTCCAGGCGTCCCCATAGTTGGTAGTCATGTAAAGGTACACCGAATAATCGTCGCTGCGATGGTTGTCGAAAGCCACATACGCGATGCCCTCATCCAGCGGCGAGGCTACCACCCGGCTCACGTACGCGCCCTTGCGCACACCCGGGATTTTGCCCACGACGTTGTTCCAGGTTTTACCGCCATCGCGCGTCACCTGCACGTTGCCGTCGTCGGTGCCGACCCAGATGAGACCGGCGCGCAACGGCGATTCGCTCAACGTGGTGATGCATGGGAATTGCTGCACACCATCGTGACGGGACAGCATGTCCTTATCCGGAACTTTTCCGAGGATAGGCTGCTTGTCGCGGTCGACGCCGGTGGTAAGGTCCGGGCCGAGCCGCTCCCAGGAATCGCCGCGGTCGGTGGTCTTGAACAGGTGGTTGCCGCCGTAGTAAAGCGTCTTCGGATCGTGGGCGGAAATGAGCACGGGCGAATTCCACTGGAACCGGTAGCGCGGCGCCTGGTCGTTTTCTTCAAGCGGCCGGATGGAGCGCGATTCGCCGGTGCGAAGGTCGCGGCGCAGCAGGTTGCCATCCTGCGACTCGGCATAGACGATGTTCGCGTCGGTGGGATCCACCTGGGAGTAAAAGCCGTCGCCGCCGCCCACGGTGATCCATTCGTCGTTGCTGATGCCGCGCGGCGTAGGGGTGGCGCTGGGACCGCACCACGAGTTATTGTCCTGCAGGCCGCCGCACAGGTGGTATGGCTTCTGCATGTCATAAGCGATCTCGTAGTATTGGCCGATGGGCACGTTGTTGACGTAATCCCAGGAGCGCCCGCTGTCGTTCGTCATGGTGATGCCGCCGTCTCCACCCAGGATCATGTGATCGGAATTTGCGGGATCGATCCACAGCGCGTGAAAGTCGCTGTGAATTTTCTGCCAGCGGTCCTGGCGGAAGGTGCGGCCTCCGTCTTCCGTGTAATAAAGCGGCGCGCCCAGCACCCAGACCTTCTGATCGTTGGTGGGATCAATGCGAAGCTGGCTGTAATAAGACGGGCGGGGGTTGGTGTCGCTCATGCGGGTCCAGGTGAAGCCCTTGTCTTCGGAGCGGTAGATGCCGCCATCCTTTATATGCTCCACCAGCGCGTAAACCACGTTGGGATTCTTGCGGGAGACATCCACCGCGCAGCGGCCGATATCGCCGGCCGGCAGGCCCTTGGTGAGCCTGGTCCAGTGCGCGCCGCCGTCGACGGTCTTGTAAATCCCGCCGCCCGGCCCGCCGCCATTGAAGCCGAAGACGGTGCGCCGGCGTTCATAGGCCGCGGCGTAGAGCGTGTTGGGGCTTTGCGGATCCATGGCGATATCCGAGACCCCGGTGTCTTCGTTGATGAAGAGCGAATGCGTCCAGGTGGCGCCGCCGTCGGTGGTTTTGAACACGCCGCGTTCCTTGTTGGGTCCCCAGAGATGGCCGAGCGCCGCCACGTAGACGATATTCGTATCGGAAGGATGAATCACGACGCGGCCGATGTGGCGGGTTTCCTGGAGGCCCAGATGCGTCCAGGTGCGGCCGGCGTCCATGGATTTGTAAACCCCGTTGCCCCACGACGAGCTCTGGCGATTGTTGGGCTCCCCGGTGCCGACCCACAGGATGGAGGGGTCCGAGGGCGCCAGCGCGATGTCTCCGATGCTGGAGTTGGATTGATCGTCGAAGATGGGCGCCCAGGTCACGCCGCCGTTGGATGTTTTGAAGATTCCGCCGGCCGCCGATGCCACGTAGATGATGCGCGGGTCAGACTCCACCACCGCGAAATCGTCGACACGTCCGCCCATAATTGCCGGACCGATCTCGCGGAATTTCAGATTCTTCAACGCGGCGTCGTGCGCGGATTCCGCGAACACGCCGATGGAAAGGAGCAGCGCAAGAGCGCACAGTTTCACCGAGTTCATGAGGTCCCCCCAATGGACACACAGGTGGTAATCATCAGGCAAAGGCGTCGGAAGGGGCGCTGTGGTTACGTCTTTTCCGCACTTCACGGCGCATTTGCCGAGCCATTAGCTGCCAGGGCAGATCCATCCAATAGAGTCCATTGCCGCGTACGGATGTTGAATATGCGGATCCGCCGTCCGTCGGTGGGTGCGATCAGGCCAGCATCCGGAGACCAGCCTCCCCAGAAGAGATCCCGTGAACCGGGCAGAATGCTCGTTCTTCGCGGCAGCGCGCCGGCACGCTCGAAAAGCCGCTCGACTTCGGCCCACCGTTCCGGATCGAGCCGGGACATGCTTGGGCGGTGAGGTTGCCTCACTGGAGATGCCAGGTCATTTCCACGCGTATGGGAATTTCGTTCCTGATAGGCACCGTGAGGAGGGATGGCGGATCGATCTTGAAATCCGTGAGGGTGGCCGGGATTGTGCCCGTGATCCGGGCTTGCTTGCCGTCCGCCGTCTGCTGAAATGCGATTTGTCTGAACTGCGCGGTCTGACCGGCGAACTGGACTTCGAGGTCCACGTGGATGTTCCCGGTGACAGGCGCACTCTCGGAGAATCGTGAACGCACCACCACCATGGGGTTCTGCGCGCCGCGCACCGCCTGAATCATGTGCAGGTCGCGGTTGCTGTCCCCGGAGTCGAACGATTTGACGGGCACGCCAATTAAAAACTCGCACTGCCCTTCGTGACAGACGCCTTTGCCGCGGGCCGCGTGGCTGACGCCGTCGAATTGGTGAAGAGGATGGGAAACGTGATACGTCAGCGTGGATTTCTCAAGCACCCATTGCGTGTCGGCCTGGCCAAAACCCAGCGGCGCAAACAGCAGAAAGGCGGCGAGTGCTTTCGCTTCCATAGGACCGGTCACAACCTGACGGATACGGACAAAATGGCCAGCCCGTACGCGGCGGCCGTCACCACGCCGACGGCTCCGTGCGCGCTGGCGATTCCGTGCACCTTTTCCCCCTGGCTCTTCTGCTGGAAAGCCATGGCTCCCAGGACCGGCGTCAGAATCATACCAGGACCGTGGATCAAGGCTAGCGCCTTATGCAGGCGGATGGAACCGCGGGTCGGGGTTCCCGGCACTTTGGGCGCAAAAATGGAAAAGTAGGCCGTGGTGAAATAGAGGATGGCGGTGGACGACCCCAAAGCGGCGTGCAGGTCGCGCGTGGTCGAACTGGTGGATTTGCCGCCGGCGAAACTGCCGCTCAGGACCGTGGCGATCAAAGGCGCGGTTGTGATCAAACCCAGCCGCTGATGGACCTTGAGCATGTGCGAGCGCTTGTCAAGGCGGGCCTGTTCCTGCGGATTGGGCTGGGTTTGTTCGGGAGGGAAGCCCAGGTCCGGCAGCGACGGCGGCTTGGCGGCGGGCGGCTTGGCCTGCTCCGGGGAGTTCTGCGGCGCCTGATCATCGGGCGCGTCAAACACCACGGGCGAGAGGGCCGCCAGTATCGCGCGGGCGGTGGCCTGTTGCAGCGAAGCCTCCACGGCGTTGCCGGCGCCGGCGGTGCCCGCGAAGGAAGAAAATGGAGCCGCCAGCAAGTATGCGCATGCCAGCGCGATGGGCGCTTGGATTGTTCGCATGGGAGTGCCTAGAGATTCCCCATGTACATCATATACGCGATCCGGCCGCCTCTGGTTGCGGGCCTTTCGATGGCATGATGGATAAATGGATCGCGCGGTTCGACAAGTCTTAGCCCTGGCCGTCGCAATGGGTGTGCGCCTCCCCGCTCCGGCGCAAAACTACTCTACCTGGAGCGATTATGGCGGCACCGCCGACTCCGCCCAGTATTCCGCGCTCTCGAAAATCAATCGATCGAATGTCCACACGCTGAGAGTGGCCTGGAGCTATCCGACCGCCGACGACAATCATTATTTCTTCAATCCGATGGTGGTGGGCGATCGTGTGTTCGTGCTGGCCAAGAATCGCTCGATTGTATGTCTGGATGCGACCACCGGCCTGGAGATCTGGACGCATCCCGCGGAACCCGGGACCACCATTATCACCGACCGGGGAATCAATTACTGGGAAAGCGCGGATCGATCCGACCGGCGGCTCCTGTTTGCCAGCAATCATTTCCTGCGCGCCATCGACGCGCGCACGGGCCGCCCGATTCCGCAGTTTGGCCAGGGTGGAGCGGTGGATCTGAAACAAGGACTGGATCGCGATCCTGCCACCATCAAGCTGGTTCAATCCACCACCCCGGGACGGGTCTTTGAGAATCTGCTGATTCTGGGGTCGGCCACCAATCAGGGCTATGGGTCCGCTCCGGGCGATATCCGGGCCTACGACGTGAGAACCGGGGAGCTCGTGTGGACTTTTCACACGATCCCTCGCCCGGGCGAGTTCGGCTATGATACCTGGCCGAAAGACGCCTGGAAACGGGTGGGCGGCGCGAACGTCTGGGGCGAACTCTCGCTCGACCAAAAACGCGGCATCGTCTACGCGCCGACGGCCAGCGCGAAATACAACTTCTACGGCGGCGACCGCCGCGGGGCGGATCTTTTTGCCGACTGCCTGGTGGCGCTGGATGCGCGCACCGGCAAGCGCCTGTGGCATTTCCAAATGGTGCACCACGACATCTGGGACTACGACGATGCCACCGCGCCGAAACTGCTGACGGTGCGGCACAACGGCAAGCCGGTGGATGTGGTGGCCCAGGTTACCAAGCAAGGTTTTGTGTGGGTCTTCGATCGTGCCAGCGGCGAATTGCTGTGGCCGGCTGAAGAGCGGGCGGTACCCCATTCCGATGTGCCGAATGAAGAGACGTGGGCGACACAGCCCTTTCCATCGAATCCGCCGCCGTTCGCGCGGCAAAGGTTCACCGTCGACGATCTGAGCCCGTATCTTTCCGCGGAGGACCGGGCGCGCTTCCGGGACGAGATTCTGAGCGCGCGCAACGAGGGGTTGTACACGCCGCCGAGCAAGCGCGGCACGATTCAGATGCCCGGAAACAACGGCGGGGCCAATTGGGGAGGGGCGGCGGTGGATCCGGCCAATGGGGCCTTGTTCGTCGTCTCAAAGGACCTCCCGGCGCTGCTGCGGCTCTCGACGGAAGGGCCTTCCGACAATGCCGGGGCGGCAGCGGAGGGCGAACGCTATTACAGCGGCTTCGGATTCATGATCTCGAGCGAAGGCATTTCACCCATCGCCCCGCCGTGGTCGTCGTTGACCGCCTATGATCTCAACACGGGCACTATCAAGTGGAAGATTCCGCTCGGCGATGTTCCGGAACTGGCCGCCCGGGGGCATCCAAACACGGGCTCCCACTATCCCAAGGCCGGTCCGGTGGTTACCGCGGGCGGGCTGATCTTCACCGGCACACGCGACGGCAAGGTGCGCGCCGTGGACGTCACCGACGGCCGGCTGCTTTGGGAACACCAGTTGGATGCGGCGCTCGAAGGCATCCCGGCGGTCTATCAGGTGGCCGGCAGAGAATACGTGGTCTTCTGCGCCTCCGCGCAGAAGGGTCTCACCCCCGGTACGCAGGTCAAGATCCGGGGGGCCTACGTGGCCTTCGCTCTGCCCAATCCTTAGGCATATCCCGCACGCCAGGGAATAAAGTCGCGCGCTCGGGCCTTATGCCAACATAGGAGTATTGTTTTCGAAACCACCGCGGACCGATGAATTCGAGAGAGCTGCCCTGCCGCACCTGAACGATCTGTACCGCACGGCGGCCAGACTGCTCGGTGACAGCGCGCGAGCCGAGGATGCGGTGCAGGAGACCTATCTGCAGGCGTGGAAGTCATTCGACCGGTTCGAGGCCGGCACCAATTGCCGGGCCTGGCTGTTTAAAATCCTGGTCCATACGGTCTTTCATCAGCGGCGAAAGTGGTTCCACTGGCGCGCGGTGAAAGAGAGCGAAGAAATCCTGGAGCAAACGGCGGCCGAGCCGGCGCCCGTTCCGGAGCGGATGGCGGCGGAAGAAATTCTGCGCGCGCTGGACGGCTTGCCGGCGGATTATCGCGCGGCGGTGGTGCTGGCGGACGTCGAGGAATTCTCGTACAAGGAAATCGCCGGTATCTTGCATGTGCCCATCGGGACGGTCATGAGCCGGCTGAGCCGCGGCCGGAAGCTGTTGCGCGAACGGTTGAGCGGGCTGGCGCGGTCCTATGGAATCGGCCGCGCGGGCGAGGAGGGCAGCGCATGAGCGGCGCCCCTCCGAATCACGGGTGCGAAGACGCAGTGCGGCGCCTGGATGCCTATCTCGCGAACCAACTGGAAACGGCGGACCGCCGGGAAGTCTCGCGGCACCTGGAGACCTGCGCGCTATGCACGGCCGAACTGTCAGCGCGCCGGCGCGTGCGGGAACAATTGCAGTCCGCGGTGCGGGCCACCCAGGCGCCACCAGGGCTGGAGGCCAAAGTTCGGAGCGTAGTGCGCAGCCGGGCAGCGAGTCCGCGCACGGGACTGTGGGCGGTCGCGGCGGCGGCCGCGGTGATCGTTTGTATCGGATTGGCCGGCTTATGGCGCGCCAGGAGCGATCCCGAAGAAACGATCCTGCGCAAGGCCTCCGGACGGCTGGCCGCGGTGCTGAGCGTGGGCCTGCGAGACCATTTGCAATGCGCGGTCTTTCGCAAGTATTCGAAGGAGCCCGTGCCTGACAGCCAGATGGCCGCGGAACTCGGCCCGCGGTTTGCGGGTCTGGCGCCATTGATCCAGGCGAAACTGCCGGCCGGCTTCCGCATCATCCAGGGTCATCAATGCAGCGCCGGCGGGCGATCGTATACCCACCTCATCGTGTCGGGCGGCGGCAAGCTGGTTTCGGTGATCCTGACGCGCAGACTACCCGGGGAGGCGTTCGGCGGCGGGATCCACCAGGCGGGCGTGGATCGCTTCCAGGTGGTGGGATTCGATGCGCAAGGCTACCTCGCTTATGTGGTCTCGGATGTGGATCCGGGGGAGAGTCTGCAATGGGCGGCCAACCTGGCGCCCACGCTGCGCGAATATCTGGATGCGCACGCAGGCTGATGGGTCCCGAGCCAATCGGTCGCGAGCCGCTTGACAGGCTTGCTGTCCGGGTGCATATTGAAGGTGGTGCGAGGAGTTGATGCTCCTCAATCCGAAGGACCCTTTAGTACATGGGGAGTAATGCGATGCCCCACGTGGGGGCAGCCGGCTTGAAAAAGGAGGTTCCATAGAACCTATCCACAAGAAGGGCGGCTACTGGCTTCCTCGGCTGGCCGCCGGTGAGCGCTGACGCGTCAGACGCAATCCACGGATTGCAACAGGCGCCGCGGTAATTGCACCGCAGTCAAACAGGCTTCACCGTCGGGATAGTGTTTGCAGCAGGGACCAGCGGCCGCCCATTTTATTTTGTAACCTTACCCAGTTCGATCCCCCACAAAAAGATAATCAGGCCTGAAAGTTCTCCAGATTGACCGATAAGTTCCCTGGAGGACGAATTTCTCAATGGAATGCCTGCTGCGATTGTTTTCCGGGCGGAGGTGTGCTTCCGCTCTGGTGGCTGTGTCGGCCGTTTTGGCGCTGTTTCCGTCCGGCATGCGTGCCCAGGCTCCACCGGTTCCGGTGGACTTTCAGGATCTTTACACGCAACTGAATACATATCTGGTTAATTTCAACGCGACGCTGAATGTGGACAGCGGGTCCCGATATGCGGGCTTGCCAGCCGTGGACCTCAAAGCCGCCAACGCCAATGCGGGTCCCCAACTGATTAATACCGCGGGTTACGGGGCAGTGAAGCTTCAGGTACAGGCAATCAAAGCCATGGGCGCCAAGGCAGTGGTGCTGGAGCTAGGCTTCCCCATGCTTTACGAACCGTTCCTGACCAGCCAGGGACAATCTTATGCGCAG
>Ga0070731_10001232_pt1 | contig 27532 bp, 28 predicted proteins | sample Coa_R1_2_FD_66448 | JGI IMG/M metagenome (GOLD analysis project Ga0070731, IMG submission 66448) | Surface soil microbial communities from Centralia Pennsylvania, which are recovering from an underground coalmine fire - Coalmine... | ecosystem: Environmental > Terrestrial > Soil > Unclassified ... | reverse complement strand
CACCACATGCGCACCGAGCAGCAGATGATCCGCGACTGGGCCGACGAACAATCAAAGCTCAACCGTGACCTTCGGCGGTTCATGGAACTTCTGGCGCGCGAGAACGCGAACAGATAGGCAATCGCTTACCCGCAAGAGCGGTCGGCGGTTTTCTCGGAAAAGACTATGTGCAGTTCCATTTGTAGACGAATGCCCTGATGGCGCTCTCCCGCACGCGCCGCGACGGCGGCATGAATTATTGGCCGGGTTTCGTCGACGCCCTGTCGACGTTGGTGCTTTGCGTGATCTTTCTGCTCACGGTCTTCATGGTCGCGGAGTTTTTCCTTTCGCAGGAGGTCGAGGGCAAAGACACCGCGCTCGGTCGCCTGAATGCCCAGATTGCCCGCCTGAGCCAGCTGCTATCCCTGGAGCAGACGGGCAAAGCCAGCCTCGAGGACGAAGTCGCCAAGCTGCGCGCGTCGCTGTCCGCGGCGGAAGGTGAACGCGACCGGCTGCGCAGTGCCGCCGCTGCGGGCGCAAACTCAGCTTCCGACCAAGGGTCGCAACTCAACCTGCAGAAAGAGGCGACCGCGCGCGCCGTTGCGCAGATCGCCAACCTCAACGAGCAGATCGGCGCGCTACGCCGCCAAATCGCCGCGCTTGAGGAAGCGCTCAACGCGTCGGAGAAAAAGGAGACCGACGCTCAACTTCACATTGCCGATCTTGGGCAACGTCTCAACATCGCGCTGGCGCAACGCGTGCAGGAGTTGTCGCGTTATCAATCGGATTTTTTCGGTAAGCTGCGTGACATCCTCGGAAATCGTCCCGACATTCGGGTGGTCGGCGACCGCTTCGTATTCCAGTCCGAGGTTTTTTTCGACACCGGTTCTGCCGTCCTGCGACCGGAGGGTCGAGATGAACTCGATAAGCTGGCCACCGCAGTCATCGATCTCGAGAAGAAAATTCCTCCTGGGATCAATTGGGTGTTGCGCGTGGACGGTCACACCGACATCAAACCGGTCAACCCAACGTCGCAAATCAAATCGAACTGGGACCTGTCTACTGCCCGCGCCATTTCGGTCGTGCAATACCTCATCAGCAAGGGTGTGCCGCCGAATCGGCTCGCGGCCGCAGGCTTCGGTGAGTTTCAGCCGATCGATCCCGGCACCAGCGACGAAGCGCTGGCGCACAATCGGCGTATCGAGCTGAAGTTGACCGAGCGGTGATATCATCGCCCGGCAAAAGACCCAGCTCGCAGTCTCCTACCGTCCTTACGAATCGCGCGACGAAGACGCCGCCATAGCGCTTTGGCTGCGGACGTGGCAGGCCGCCTACCCGCAGATCGACTTTGCCAAGCGGCTTGAATGGTGGCGCGAGCGTTGGCGCAAGGAACTGGTGCCGAGCGCACAGATCGTGGTCGCCGACGGCGAAAACGGAATCGTCGGATTCGTCACGGTCGATCCGCGCACGCTCTATCTCGATCAGATTGTGGTGGCGCCGGAGCACTGGGGATCGGATGCCGGCGCCCGTCTCGTGGCGGAAGCCAAGCGGCTTTCACCGGCCGGTCTCGATCTCGATGTCAACACCGATAACGCTCGCGCCATCCGCTTCTACGAAAAACAGGGTTTCTCGATCAGCGGCCCCGGCGTCAATCCAATCTCCGGCAAGCCGGTCCATCGCATGAGCTGGCGGCCCTGAGCCAACTCGATCAGACACCCTCGCTCATCTCTGCGACCGCGGCTGACGTGCGTGCAAGTACTTACGCAATTGGCCGCTATAAACCTTCCGGCTAGTGAAATCATTTGGTGCCAATTCAGGGATACAGGCTAGGACGGGGCCAAATAGAAAGAACGCTACATGATGACCCCGCGTCTGCGTCTTTGGGGAAAAAAAACTCCATGCGCCGACCGCAAGCTCCCCGCCGAGTTCCCAGATACAGCTGCCATTCAACTTGCCGCCATGCGCGCCATCGTCGACGACTTGAATTACGGCATCGTCGTACTTGATCGGGAACGACGTGTGGAGTTCATGAACCAAGCATTCCGCCGTTTTTGGCGCGTGCCGGACCGGCCACCAGATGGCGACCGGACATTTCTCAAGCTCATGTATCACGGTCGCGGCATGACGGCCTATGCCGTATCGCCAGGCAGGCTGGGCGATTATGTCGCAAAGCAACTCGACCTGATCAGGACTGGCGAGGAACGCCCGCTCACGATCCGCCTCAGCAGTGGAGAAGCCATCCAATTCAGATGCAAGGCGCTCCCCAACGACGGGAGGCTTCTGACCTACGGGAACGTCAGCGAACTCGCCGAGGAGGCCGAGGCCCTCGAGCGGCTCGCCTGCTCAGACGGATTAACGGGGCTGAACAATCGCCGCCATTTTCTTGTGCTTGCCGACAACGAATGGGCGCGTTTTCAACGCTACAAGCGCCCATTAGCGCTTTTGATGACCGACATCGACAAGTTCAAATCAGTGAATGACACCTACGGCCATGATGTCGGCGACGAAGTCATCAAGGCAGTTGCCAGCGTCCTGCAAGCCAGCAAACGCACCACCGATATTGTTGGACGTTTGGGCGGTGAGGAATTCGCCATGGTTTTGCCCGAGGCGACCCTCGACAGCGCCGTGCAAGCGGCCGAACGGTTCCGGCAACTGGTCGCGAGTCGCCTGATATCGGCGGGAGACCAGCGCGTCCCAATCACCATCAGCCTCGGCGTCGCCAGCGCCGATGAACAAACGACCGGCATCGAGGAGATGCTGAAACAGTCCGATCTGGCTCTCTACGAGGCCAAACACACCGGCCGCAACCGCGTCTGCCGGTTCAGCCGCGACGCCCAGAATCAAGCCGCGCACAACTGAGCGTTTACGCTCCCTGAAACTGGAGTTTGGCAAGCCGCGAATAAAGTCCACCGCCTGCGGCAAGGGCCTGATGCGTTCCCTCTTCGACGATACGACCTCCCTCAAGGACCATGATGCGGTCGCACGACAGCACTGTCGCCAACCGATGGGCGATGACGATGGTGGTGCGACCCTGCATCAGATCAGCGAGAGCCGCGGCGACCTGCGTTTCGCTTTCGGCATCCAACGACGAGGTCGCCTCATCCAGCAGAAGCAACGGAGCATCGCGCAGAATAGCGCGCGCAATGGCGATGCGCTGGCGTTGCCCGCCTGAGAGCGTGACGCCGCGCTCGCCGACCGGCGTGTCAAATCCTTGCGGCATCGCAGCGATGAAGCCAGCGGCATAAGCATGCTCGGCGGCGCGTATGACGTCCGTATCGGTCGCTTCGGGGCGGCCGAAGCGGATATTCTCACGCACCGACGTGGCGAACATGACACTGTCCTGAGGTACGAGCGCAGTGCGGGCGCGCAATTCCGCCGGATCAAGATCGGCAAGGCGCACACCGTCATACGTGATGGACCCGGCAGATGGATCGTAAAAGCGCAACAGCAAATGAAAGATTGTGCTTTTGCCGGCGCCGGAAGGCCCAACGATGGCGACTTTCTCGCCCTTAAGCACGCGAAACGAGACCGAGTTGAGCGCCGGTGCATTGACGCGAGTGGGATAGGAGAAACGGACATCAGCGAAGGCGACCTCGCCGCATGGCGGCGTGGGCAGCGAGAGCGGATGCGCGGGGCGCACGATCACCGGCTTGATGGCGAGGATCTCGAACAGCCTCTCCGCCGCGCCTGAGGCTTGCGCGACCTCGCCGCCGATTTCCGAAAGCGAGCCGAGCGCACTGGAGCCAAGCACGGCATATAGAATGAATTGGCCGAGCCGGCCGGTGGTCATCTGCGCAGCGATCACTTGCTGCGCTCCAATCCACAGAACGATCACCACGCTTGAGGAAACGAGAAAGATGGCGATTGCTGTCAGTAAAGCGCGCGCCCGGATCGACTCGCGCGCCGCCATAAAGGCGCGCTCGACCGCACCACGAAAGCGAGCAATGCCGAGCGGCTCGTTTGTGAAAGCTTGCAGGACGCGCACCGCCCCAATCAGCTCAGCCGCATAGGCCGACGCATCCGCGAGCGTGTCTTGCGCAAAACGCGAGCGGCGGCGTACCGCCCGACCGAAGGCATAAAGCGGCAGCACGATGAGCGGAATTGCCGCAAGCACGAACGCCGACAGGTACGGGCTCGTCACCACCATCATGGCACTCGCGCCGAGAAACAGCACAAGGTTACGGAGCGCGACCGAAACTGAGCTGCCGACGGCCGCCTTAATCTGCGTGGTATCGGCCGTGAGCCGGGAGATGACTTCGCCGGTGCGCGCCTCATCGAAGAAGGCAGCCGACAGCCCCGTCACATGCGCGAACACGTCACCGCGCAAATCTGCGACGATGCGCTCGCCCAGCGTAGTGACGAGGTAATAGCGGAGCGAACTCGACAGCGCGAGGACGGCTGCGACGCCGATCATGACCAGGAAGTAGCTGTTGATGAGATGAATGCCGCGGGCCGAGAAGCCGAAATCGATCATGCGCCGCACGGCGACCGGCACGATGAGCGTCGTCACCGCGGCCAAGATTAGAGCGCCGAGCGCCGCCAGCGCCCGTCCCCGGTAACGTCCGACGTAGGGAAGAAGCGAAGCGAGCGGACGCAGATTGGGCCTGCGCTTTTCGGGCTCGCTCGGTTTGGGCGCAGCCAGTGTCACCGCTGCAGAGAGCGGATCAGCAACCGGGACCGGTTTCGCATCCGGCGTGGCGCTGTTCTGACCGACGCGGAGATTCATGCGCAGCAACACCTTTGAACATCGGCCGCAAGCGGCGGCCGGACAATGCCCCCGCAGTGGCCGGCTCGCAACGTCTCTAGCGGAACCCCGCGGTCCCTCACGCTTGTACCGCCCCTTGCGCCGCGCTATAGAGCCGCCACTTTGCGTGCACAAACGCGCGTCGAATGGGCGCACACCAAGGCAGTTAACAGGCCATGAAACCCGATACTCATCCCGACTACCACGCCGTCAAGGTGGTCATGACCGACGGCACGGAGTTCACGACCCGCACGACCTGGGGTAAGCCCGGCGATACGCTGCATCTCGACATCGACCCGAAGTCGCATCCCGCCTGGACCGGCGGCCAGCAGCATCTCGTCGACCGCGGCGGCCGTCTGTCGCGTTTCCAGAAAAAGTTCGAAGGTTTCTTGAAGAAATAGCCCGTTGAGGCTGCAATTCTAGCAGCGGTCGGACTCGAACGCGGCCTTCAGCAGCCCCCATTGCCGTTCGACTGGATTGCCTACCGCGACTTTTACGGCCGGCGCGGCATGCATTGTGGCATCGAGCCGGCGCACTTCACCTTGCAGGCGGACCGAGCGCCCAATTAATTCCTGCAGTTTCTCCGGCAGGAGCGCGATGGACTTCGCGTCGCCGGGCTCACAGGCTGCTAGTCTGACTTTTGCCTTTTCCTTGCTGGCCTGGGCGAGGGTCATTTCACCCTCTTTGACGGCCCGGTGCAGGAGAAGCCACGAAGCGAGCTGCATCAGCCGCGTCGTCAGCCGCATGCTTTCGGTGGCGTAAACAAGCGCGGCGCTGCGGTCGAGTTTTTTCGACTCCAGCCGGCCCGCTCCATCGAGATAGGTCGCGGTCTCCTCGACCAGCGCCATTCCGTCACGGAAAAGGGTGGAGAAGAACGAAGAATTCGCTAGCCGCTCGCTGAAGGAGACTGCGCCAGCGTCCATGGAACGCTTATCGGACATTTTTTACGCCTCACCACCTCGTAGCATCGCGCGGCTCGAGCTTTAAGTCCAGCGTTTAGGCGGCGAAGCTGCCGACATAGTTGCCGACGGTCGGCTAAAACAATTTCCCCATTGGCGCGAAGAGTACAAAACGAGAAAAAAGAGCCGCCGTTGCCGGCGGCTCAAGGTGATAACAGGGAGGCGTCAAACAGAGTGGACAGGAGCCACTCGATGTCCAGATGATGGACGTTACCTAAATGAACGCGAAAGCCTAATAAAAAGTTAATCAAATACAAAAAGTTGCCAAACTTCGCTGCATTGAGAATTCAGCAGCACACTGCCTGAGCAATGACGGTGAGACATGTCTCGAAACGAGACATGCGCCGATTCATTTTTTAAAAAATGTATCGGCTGCCGATTTTGAAGCGCGCTTTCTGGCCATCTCGGCCTCAAGCCGTCCGATCTCATCCTTCAGCAATCCGATCCGTTCGGAAAGCTCGCTCGCCGACAACAGCGATAAGTCCTGCCCCATCTCGTGGGTGATCTTTTTTTTCGGCAAGTCGTCAGGGTCAATCGCGGGCATACGGCACTCTGGACCGGACCAAACCTTAACGCCGGACGAGACCCTTGTCAGCACAGCAGCATCGTCATCTGACCCCTTGAAAGTTAACGGGAAAATCCTTGCCTTGTGGCGGCGAAAGAGGTTACGCAGGCAACGCTTCGCCTGATTTCAGGTGTAGCGTCTTGAAGCTTGGCGAAACCTAGCCGCGAATTCGGCGCAAAGGCGGTTCGATATCTTCGGGTAGAGGGTGTTCGTCGGGGCGACCATCAGCACCGATGGCTGAGTTCGGAGGGCATTGATTGGCATTCTCCCGTGCCGCCGCGAAGCTGGGCGCGCTGGCACTCGTGCTGGCCGCCGCGGTGTGCACACCGGCCCCTGCAGCTGTGGAGGCGGTCAACGTCCCCACCGAGGGCCCGCCTATAGACCTGACTGGCGCCATCGAGTTTCAGCACTCCGATAATGATCGGGTTCAGGTGTCGACCGCGCCTGGTCCTGACGGCATCGTGCGCCGAATAGAGGTGCGGGCGCGCGAAGCGGACAGCAACTGGGCCGTCTTTTCGCTTGCCAACAACGGCGACCAGCAACTCGATCGGCTTATCGTGGCGCCCCACTACCGAATGGTGGGTTCCGGCCTGCTTTGGCCTGACCTTGGGGAATCGCGCATTGTTTACATCACGCCGTCGACCGGCGACCCGCCCGAACTGCAGCCGAACCCCAGCGCCGACGTTTACCGCATCACACTCGACCCCGGCACGGTCATCACCTTCGTCGCCGAACTGAGAACGCCCAACCTGCCGCAGCTTTATCTGTGGGAGCCCGACGCCTTTAAGGACAAGGTCAACTCGCTCACGCTCTACCAGGGCATTGTGATCGGCATTGCCGGTCTGCTCGCGCTGTTTCTGACCATCCTATTTGTCGTCAAAGGCAGTGTCATGTTCCCGGCCGCTGCGGCTTTGGGCTGGGCGGTCCTCATCTATATCGGCATCGATTTTGGATTCTGGGCCAAGGTGTTCGAGGTGTCCACGAGCGCCGAGCGTGTTTGGCGCGCGTCGGGCGAGGCTATCCTGGCGGCCACCCTGCTGGTGTTCCTGTTCGCCTATCTGAACCTCAATCGCTGGCATGTGCGCTACGCCCATATCACGGCGGGCTGGCTGGCCTTCCTTGGCGCGCTGGTCGCAGTTGCCTTGTTCTCGCCCGAAGTCGCCTCGGGCATCGCCCGCATATCGCTGTTCCTCATCGCCGTGCTCGGCTTTGCGCTGGTTGTCTATCTCTCCACCCACAATTTCGACCGTGCCGTAATGCTGATCCCGACGTGGCTGCTGCTTGTCATTTGGGTGATCAGCGCGGCGCTGACCGTACTCGGCTTTCTTACCAACGACATTGTCGGCCCGGCTCTGTTGGGTGGACTAGTCCTCATCGTCATGCTGATCGGCTTCACAGTGATGCAGCACGCCTTTGCGGGCGGCGGCATTGCGCATGGAATCGTGTCCGACGTCGAACGGCGGGCGCTGGCGCTCACTGGTGCTGGGGACATGATCTGGGACTGGGACGTCTCGTCTGACCACGTCTTCGCCAGCGCCGAGACCGAAGCCATGCTCGGATTAAAGAGCGGCACGCTCCAGGGTCCCGCCGCCAAGTGGCTGGAAGTCCTCCATCCACTCGACCGCGACCGCTTTCGTGCCACCCTCGATGGCGTGCTCGAACAGCGGCGCGGGCGCGTGTCCCAGGACTTTCGCGTGCGCACGGCCGATGGGCATTATCTGTGGTTCGCCTTACGCGCCAGGCCGGTAGTGGGCTCCGATGGTGAAGTGGTGCGCCTCGTCGGCACCCTGAACGACGTAACTGGGTTCAAGACTGCCGAGGAACGGCTTCTGCACGACGCCGTCCACGACAATCTTACCGGGTTGCCCAACCGCGAATTGTTCCTTGATCGGCTCGATGCGGTGCTCGGCATCGCCAAGGTGGCACAGGCCAACTCCGATGCGGCGCTACGTCCGACCGTGATGGTGATTGACCTCGACCGCTTCAAGCAAGTCAATGATTCCATCGGAATGGCGGTCGGCGATTCGATCCTGTTGACACTGGCGCGGAGAGTTGCCCGGCTGATCAAGCCACAGGACACGCTGGCGCGGCTTGCAGGCGACCAGTTCGGGCTCGTTCTTTTGTCGGAGCGCGACCCCGGACGCGTCGCCGGCTTCGCCGAGACCATCCGCCGCACATTGCGCGCGCCAATCGCATTCAAAGATCGCGAAATCTTTCTCACCGCCTCGATCGGTTTGACTCTCGGCGAGGGCGATGCCCAGCGCGGCGAAGAGATGCTCAAGGACGCCGAGCTTGCGATGTATCACGCCAAGCGCACGGGCGGCGACCGCATCGAAGTATTCAAGCCCGACATGCGCGCGCGCAAGACCGATCGCCTATCGATTGAATCCAACCTGCGGCGCGCGCTCGAGCGCGACGAGATTGCCATATTCTATCAGCCCATCATCCGCCTCGAAGATCGTTCCGTGGCCGGATTTGAGGCCTTGGCACGCTGGAACCATCCGAAGCTGGGGCGGCTGTCGCCGACCGAGTTCATCACCGTTGCCGAAGAAACGGGGCTTATCGTCGAGCTGGGTTTGTTCGTGCTGGACCGCGCGGCACGCCAGCTCAGCGCCTGGCAGCGCACGGTGCGCCACCGCGAATCTCTGTTCGTCAGTGTCAACGTCTCCTCACGTCAACTTTTGCGACACGATCTCATTCAAGATCTGCGCGCCGTGCTGGCGCGCGTGCCGCTGACACGGGGTACACTCAAGCTCGAACTCACCGAATCCGTGGTGATGGAGAACCCGGAACACGCCGCACAAATGCTGGAACGCATCCACGAACTTGGCGCGGGGCTCTCGCTGGACGACTTCGGCACTGGCTACTCGTCGCTCGCGTATCTGCAGCGTTTTCCGTTCGACACCATCAAGATCGACAAGGCCTTCGTGCGCACCACGGCTAAGGGGACGCGTCCGGTGATCCTGCGTTCCATCATCGCCTTGGCGCACGATCTGGGCATGGATGTTGTGGCGGAGGGCGTCGAAACGGATTCCGATGCTGTCGAGCTTTCTCAGCTCGGCTGCGAATACGCGCAAGGTTTCGTGTTTGGGGAACCGATGAGCGCCGATCGGGCACGAGCGATGCTGCAGCCGGCGCCTGCCCAACGAACGGCTGCCGAGTAGCGGGTATCAGGAAACAGGCATCGGGGATCGGGAAGAGCAGCTCGCTTACCCTCTATTCCCGGTTGCCGCTAAGCGTGTCCCGCTTCGTTCGACAGCATGCCGGGATCGATGCCGATCTTCTTAAGCGCCAAATCGTATTTGCTGCCGATATCGGAACCGAAAATCAGCTCGGAGTCAGCCGCACAGTGCAGCCAGCCGTTGCTTTGAATCTCATTTTCCAATTGGCCCGGCGCCCAGCCGGCATAGCCCAGCGCCAAGATCGCACTCGCCGGGCCGTCGCCACGCGCGATCGCCTTTAGTATGTCGATAGTGGCAGTGAGACAGACGCCTTCGTTGATTGGCAGCGTTGAGTTCTGAATAAAATAATCGCCACTATGCAATACAAATCCGCGTTCGCTCTCCACCGGCCCGCCGCGCATCACCTTCACTACGCCGGCTCGACTAGGCAACTGGATCACGTCGGCAGCCGGTATCACGTCGAGCTTTACCAACAAATCCGCAAATTTGATGTTAGGCGCCGGATGATTGACGACGATGCCCATGGCGCCCTCGGACGAATGCGCGCACACATAGATGACCGAACGGGAAAAACGGTCGTCCATCATCGTCGGCATGGCGATCAGCATCTGGCCGTCGAGAAAGCCTCGGCCCTTACTCCGTCCCGATGTACCACGTGGCATTTTCATAGTTTGAAGGTAGCCCATCAATCCGTATTTGCAAGACGAACGGGACGGCCAAAAGTTCAGCATATGTCCCTTGAAGACGGAAACATTTCAGCCGCGGCAGATGAAAATACCCCCATTTTTGCGGCACATTTTGCCGGCCTGTTCGTGACCGAACTCACGATGATGTCAGTGGCGCATGAGTGAGCCTAGCCGTATTGAACGGAGATGCTTGCGGTGTCGCCTCGACCCTTAACGATTGTGGCCTTGGCCCTTGTCTGCTTGCCCGGCGTAGGCGCGCGGGCGCAGGACGCTACCGCATGGCAGAGAGACGCTCACGCTGAGGCTCGACTTATCGCCGGCACTCTAGTCAAAACGCCCAATACATCGTTTGCGCGCGCCGGCATTGAGCTCCGGCTCGATCCCGGATGGAAGACCTATTGGCGCTATCCCGGCGACACCGGCATGCCACCAACTTTTGACTTTGCCGGTTCTGAAAACGTCAAGTCGGCGACAGTGCTGTGGCCAGCGCCGGAGCGGTTCTCCGATGGGGCGGGCGGATACTCGATCGGCTATTTGGGCAAGCTCATTCTGCCGCTGCGCGTCGTGCCGGTCACCGCCGCGCGAGTCTCTGCGTTGAGTGTCAAGTTCAAATACGCGATCTGCGGAACCCTATGCGTGCCGGCCTCAGCCAAACTCAATCTGGCGCTCAGCGGCAAGGGCAGCGATGAAGGAGTATTGGAAAAAGCGGAGCAACGCGTTCCCAAACGCGTCGCACTTGGTGCGAACGGCGGTGCTCTTGCGATACTCTCCGTGCGTCGCGAGCCGGGCGGCGCGCATGATCGCATTGTCGTCGATGTTGCCGCGCCTGCTGGCGCGCCGGTGGATCTTTTTGCCGAAGGACCGACCCCCGATTGGGCGCTGCCCCTCCCGGAGCCAGTCGATCAAGGAACCGGAACTAAGCGCCGCTTCACATTCGACCTTGACGGCCTACCTGAGGGCGCGCAAGCCAAGGGCTCAATCCTCACGCTGACCGCCGTTTCGAGCGACGACGCCATAGAGGTTCCCGTCCATCTCGACTAATTTGTCAGGCGCGTTAGTTTAGGGCTCCGCCCGCCCGGGCGGACGAGTTTCCCATTGATGAATGCGAGAGGACACGACAATGGCCATCAAGGTTGGCGACCGCGTTCCCAACGGCACTTTCATGGTGATGACAGCCGATGGACCGAAGCCAAAGACGACCGACGAATTGTTCAAAGGCAAGAAGGTGGTGCTGTTCGCGGTGCCGGGGGCCTTCACGCCCACTTGTCACAAGAACCATCTGCCGGGCTTCGTCAAAAACGCGTCTGCGATTAAAGGCAAGGGAATAGACACCATCGCGGTCACAGGCGTGAACGACGTATTCGTGATGGATGCCTGGAAAAAAGCTTCGGGTGGCGACTCGATCGAGTTTTTAGCTGACGGCAGCGGCAACTGGGCCAAGGCACTAGGGCTGACCGCTGACCTGACCGAACGCGGCCTCGGCGTGCGCTCGCAACGTTACGCGATGGTCGTGCAAGACGGCGTGGTGAAGACGCTCAACATTGAAGATGCGCCCGGCAAGGCCGACATTTCCGGTGCCGATAATCTGATAAAGTCCTTGTGAACGTTCATCCTCCCCGTACCGCGGGGAAGATGACCTCACACGTGCGGGGGCGCCTTCGGCCAGAAGCGCCGATGCACCGCAAGACCTTCTTTTTCGAGCAATGGCCCCGTGACCGCGATGCGGCGGTCACAACGAGCAAAGACTTCTTCACAGCGCATCACAATTCCAGCGGCGCGCTCGTACGGCGCACGTAGTGCGCGCATGGCCGGCTCGCTGACGCTATAAACAACGCGCCGGATATTGCACCAATACGTCGCCGCGGCGCACATGGGGCACGGTTCACCGCTCGCGTAGAGCGTCGCGCGCGATAACTCCTCCCAAGTCATCACCGCGGACGCCGCGCGCAAGGCCTGCATTTCCGAATGAGCGGTCCAGTCGCGCGGCTCGCTGCCGGGCAGGCCCTTCGCCTCGGCGATAACTCGTCCCGCACCGTCGGCAACCACCGCGCCGAACGGGCGCCCTCCCAACTCGACCGCAGCCTCAGACAATGAGATGGCGCGTCGCAGCAACGCTTCGTCTTCAACGCCGTGAGGCGGCGGGTCGCTGGGCTCTGGCGATTTTACCTCGGTGCTAAACGCCTCCCCGCTTCCACGGACTTCAGCGATTGCTTGGCGCGCGAGTTCGTCGGCGCGCTCGTTCATGTCGTGTCCAGCGTGTCCCTTGACCCAATGCCAACGGACCTCGTGGCGCGCCACGGCTGCGTCGAGCCGTTGCCAAAGATCGTCGTTCTTCACCGGCTTTTTATCGGCAGTCCTCCAGCCATTGCGTTTCCAGCCGTGAATCCATTTCGAAATGCCGTTCTGGACGTATTGGCTGTCAGTGTGCAGGTCGACGCGAGATGGCCCCTTCAATGCGTCTAGCGCGGAAATCGCCGCCATCAACTCCATGCGATTGTTGGTCGTGTTCGGCTCGCCGCCGTAGAGTTCCTTTTCGCGATTTCCTGATGTCAAAATTGCGGCCCAGCCGCCTGGGCCAGGATTGCCCGAACAGGCACCGTCGGTATGGATTGTTACGTGCGGCAACCGATCATTCACGGCTCGGCCAATCCATAGTCGCGCGCGCTCTTGACCGTCTGATGGAAACGAAGCTTGCGGGCGTATTCCCGCGGGTCCTTCGGCCGCACCAACGCGCCGGGCGGAACATCGAGCCAGTCGACCAGCCGCGTGAGCAGGAAACGCAACGCGGCACCGCGTGCGAGCAATGGCAGCTTTCCCCATTCCTCCTGGGAGAGCGGACGCGCCTTCGCATAGTTGGCCAGAAGCGCGCGGCCCTTGGTGACGTTGTAAGAATTATCCGGCTCGAAGCACCATGCGTTGAGGCATATGGCGACATCGTAGACCAGCGTGTCGGTGCAGGCGAAATAGAAATCGATCAGCCCGGAAAGCCGATCACCGAGGAAAAAAACATTATCGGGGAAAAGATCGGCGTGGATGACTCCCTGGGGCAAGTCTTGCGGCCAATCACGCTCCAACAATTCAAGCTCCGGCACCACAACCTTTTCCAGGTTGCCTTCGACCTTGTGGGCCCGTTCGCGGCATGCTTCGTAAAGCTGCCGCCACCCGGCAACCGAGAGCGCATTCGCACGTCGCATTGAAAAATCGGCGCCCGCCAAATGGAAATGCGCCAATGCCTCCCCTAAGGCCGCACAATGACTGGCCGTGGGCCGGCGAATCCACATGCCGTCGAGGAAGGTCACGACCGCCGCCGGCCGTCCCGCCAATTTGCCGAGCACTTTCCCCTGTCGGTTTTTCACCGGCTGCGGGCAAGTGATGCCGCGGCTCGCCAAATGCTCCATCAGCGCCAGGAAGAACGGCAGATCGCGCTCAGCGACCCTGCGCTCATAGAGCGTCAGGATGAAATAGCCGCGGCTGGTATGGACGAGAAAATTCGAATTCTCGACGCCTTCGGCGATACCCTTGTAGGCCAACAGCTCGCCGATGCCATAGCCGGCGAGGAAGCGGGCAAGGTCTTCCGCCGCGACATCGGTGTAAACCGCCATGAAAATCTCCAGCGCGGTGCCGCGCTAGCCTGCGCCGAATGCCATCGTCAAGATGGCTTCCCCGCAAGCCAATCGGAAAAACGCGCGTAAAGGTCCGCCGTCTCCGTCCCCCCATCGCGATAGATCACCGGCGCCAGCGAGCGGCCTTCGGCGTGTGCGAGACGAAACGCCATATAACGATACTGTTCGGGATATTGCGCGGTATTCGCGGTCTTGAACAACTCGTCGAAGGCGGCTGACGGCTCGACCGGATCGAGGCGATCGCGCTCATAGATGGCCGCACGCTCGGCGATCAGCCAGCCGTCGGCGTGGCGCTCGATGCGGTCGAGAAAGCGCGAGCATGAGGTGAGATCAACCGCGATACCGTTAAACGGCTGCCGCACGCGGATAATCACGCTTGTTTCGGCGACGGCGCGATCGCCGGCGAGCTTGATGACCGGCGCGAACAGATGATGGCGCGACCAGCTATGGCCGGCGCCGAAGCTTGCCCGGCATCGCTCGACGAATTGCTCAAAAGGCCCGCGAAACCAGGAGATCGAAATATGGCCATCCGGCGTGAACGTGCCGCGCAACTCCTTCCACTTGCCCTGGTCGCGAAACACGCCCCAATTCCAGATGAGCTCCGCGCAGGCGGCCTTGTCGATGATGCTCGTTGTGCTGTCGGCCAATTCCATTCCCCTACCCTCGGCCACGACGATAGGACGATCCGCATTGCTGTGCCAGATCGCACCAGCTACGAAGGCGCGGCAATGAAGGCGCGAGAATGAAAGCGATTGTGATTCACGAATACGGGCCGCCCGAGGTGCTGCGCTACGAGGACGTAGCGGACCCGATCCCGCGCACCGGGGAAATCCGTATCAAGGTGCACGCGGCGACTGTCAATCGCGTCCTCGATGTGAGTCTGCGCGCCGGCAAGGAACAATATCGTGGAGCCGTCTTGCCACTCATTCCAGGCGTCGATTGCGCGGGCATCGTCGATGCGATCGGACCGGAGGTCAGCCGCTGGCGCGTCGGTGACCACGTTTCCGCTGCCGGTATCATGCCGCTCGGAGTTTGCCGGGAAGACGGCCACGGCTATGACGGGCCGCGCGGCATGATGGGCATCAAGCGGCCCGGCGGCTTCGCCGAACTGGTTGCGGTGCCGGCCTGTGCGGGCGTCGCCATACCGCGAAGTCTCGACTTCCACCGCGCCGCTGTCGTGCTGCGCCATGTGCCGACGGCCTGGAACCTGCTCATGAATGTGGCCGAACTGAAATACGGCGAGACGGTTCTGGTGATGGGGGCCGGCGGCAATCTGGGCACCGTCGGGATTCAGATCGCGAAGAACGTGGTCGGCGCCCACGTGATTGCGGCGGCCGGCTCTGACGAACGCGTCAAGCTTGGGCTGAAGCTCGGCGCCGACCACGGGATCAATTACACGACGCACAACATTTTCGACGAGGTGATAAGAATCACCGGCGGCAAAGGCGTTGATGTCCTCTACGACAACATCGCCAACCCAAAAGTGCTGCCGCTCGCGTTCCGCGCCATTAGCATGGATGGCCGCCTGGTTACGGCCGGGGCCCATGCGGGGCCTAACGTCTCGATCGATTTCTCTCACCTCTACCACAAGCGCATCACCATCAAGGGACGGCCCGGCTACACGCCTTCCGATCTGCCACATTGCCTCGAAGCCGCGGCGGAAGGGAAAGTCGTCCCACAGATCGAACGTGTGCTGCCACTGTCGCGCGCCGTCGAAGCCCATCGCATGGTCGAGGCGCATGAGGGCCAGGGCAAGATCGTGCTCGATCCGACGTTGGGTTGACGTTGCCTACGAATCGTCAACCGGCTCGGTCGCTTTCACCGACGGGCGCGCGGCGAATGTCGCGTGCCAGCTTGAGAGGCGCGGATGGTCCTTGCGCCAATCCTCGTCGGCATAACGAAAATCCAGATAAGACAGCGCGCAACCAATGGCTATGTGGCCGATGCCAAACGGCGCGGACACCATCGCGGGCGCATCGGCTTCCAAATTTTTCAGGATCTCAGCCTTGCGCACCGCCGCGCTGGCTTTATGCGCCTCGGACGGGTGCGCACGCATGCGCTCGTCGCGCAGCAGCACCAGCAAATCTAAGAAGCCGTCGCCAAGCGCCTGGCGGCGCAGGGCCTCGAGCCGCGCTTTCGGCTCGCGCGGAAAGAGCTTTGGCGTTCCGTCCAATGCGTCGAGGTATTCGCAGATGACCGGCGAATCGTAGATCACCGTCCCGTCGTCGAGCACCAGCGTCGGTATCTTTGACAGCGGATTGTCCTTCATCAGCTCAGCGTGCGGCTTGCTCGTGGCTGCGACGGTGCGCAGGCAGGAGATGCGATCCACGAGGCCGCGTTCGTAGGCCACGATCATGACCTTGCGCACGAACGGCGAGCGCGGCGACCAATGCAATTTCATCGGGAAACCTCCGGCGGGCGGCAAACGCCCCTGTGTCCTCTTGGCGCATTTGCCATCGAGGCGCTAACATTCGCTTCTCTGCAGGCGCGACCGCATGCTCGCGCACCCACCACGATAACATTTCAACGGAAGCCTGACATGGATTACGACCCGCGCAGCGAGCCGCATAACCTGGCGCACGATCCCACCACGTCGCTCGTGGTGCCGAGGCCGATTGGCTGGATCACGACCATCAGCCCCGCTGGTGTGGTGAACCTCGCGCCCTACAGCTACTTCAACCTCATCGCCAGCCAGCCGCCCTTCGTCATGTTCTCCTCGAATGCGCGCAAGCATACACAGAACCACGCCCAGTCGAGCGGAGAGTTCGTCTTCAATCTCGCGACCTACGACCTGCGCGTCGAAATGAACCTTACGAGCGGCGACTACCCTGAGAGCGTGAGCGAGCCCGAACTGGCGAAGCTTGCCATGGCGCCGTCGCGCTTCGTCAAACCCCCGCGCGTTGCCAAGTCGCCGATAGCGCTCGAATGCGTCTATTCGCAGACTATTTCGCTCACGAGCCAAAGCGGCAGAGCGCATAAATACGAAGTTGTTATCGGCGAAGTGGTCAACGTGGCGCTGCTGTCCGAATTCGGCACCTAGCTGGGCCGCTTCCCCTTCGCGGGCGCTGCCGATCAATGCGCCGGCGTGACCCATTTGCTTCTGCTCGGGCGCGTGGCGGCCGGCCACCATGGCGACGATGGGCTTGGCAAAACCGCGAGCAGTCTCGGCGAAGGCGTATTCCTTGTCACCGCCGATTTCGCCGCAGAACAACACCGCGGCGGTTTGCTCGTCGTCGGCCAGTGCTTGAAGATATTCGTGAGGGTTGCGGCCAATGACGCTGTCGCCGCCCACGTGGACGACGATGCGCTGCCCGATGCCGGCCAGCGTCAATTGCCGTGCCAAGGCCAGTGCTACGGTGCCGCTACGCACGATCACCGCCACGCGGCCCGGCTTGCAAAAACTCGGCGCAATGGAGCCAAGGAGCCCGCGTCCGGGCACGTAAAGGCCGAGCGTATTCGGACCGATGAACCACGATCCGGCAGCCCGCGCCTGCGCGGCCGCAGCGAGCGCGTCGTGAACCGGCACGTATTCGGCCGCCGCCATGATGGTGGGAATGCCCGCCCGCGCGCACGCCGCGGCGGCATCGCGGACACCCTCAGCCGGTGTGTAGATCAGCGCAATGTTCGGCTTCTCGGGCACGTCGGCGATGCGATCGTAGAGCGGCAGGCCGTCTATGGCCGTCCCGCCGCGCCCGAGCGCCACTCCGGCAACGAGCGGCGTACCAGCTTCGATCATCCCCGCAACTTGGTTGCGTGCATAGCGACCAGTGGGCGCGATCACTGCTGCTCTCCACGGCTCGGGATCGAGGAACGGCAGCCGCAAGAGGCCGGACATGCGCTAAGCTCCGAAGGGAAATGCGCCCGATAGGGCAAGGAAGCGGTCCTATTATGCGTCTTGCCGAATACGACGGGAAAGCCTTATTGCGCCGCCATGGCCTGCCCGCGCCACGCGGCGTGCTCCTTCACTCCGGCGAACAGCCACCGGAAGAAGCTGGGGCGTGGCCGTGCTCTTTTCTGAAAGCTCAAGTGCTCGAAGGCGGCCGCGGCAAAAGCGGGCTGGTGCGGCGCTTACAGAACTTAGGCGAATTCCGCGAAGCGCGGCGGCTCATTCTCGCAACGCTCGACCAGGCCGACACGCCGATCCTGCTCGAGGAGGCGGTGCCGATTGCGCAGGAGATTTTTATCGCGGTCCGCGTTGACGGGACGCGGCAGCGGCTTGAACTTTTGCTGGCGCCGGAGGGCGGCGAGAATGTCGAGCAGTCGGCAAAGAAGCTGGCGCGCGTACCAATCGAGCCGACCGCGGCCGTAACGCCCGACGACATCTTCCCCGCTATTTCGGAAATTTTTCCGCACGACCTTGCTGCTCGTCTTGCCCGCTACGCGGCGCGGTTACCAGAAATTGCTCGCAAGGAAGACTTGCACCTGCTCGAAATCAATCCATTGGCCTTGACCAAGGATGGCAGCCTGATCGCCTGTGACGCTAAGATCATCCGCGACGAGGCCGCCGACTTTCGCCACGATGTGGCAGAGTTTTCCTTGAGCCGCACACTCGCAGAGCGCGCCATGACAGGCCTCGAGCGCACCGCCCGCGATCTGGGTTTCCAACTGGTCGAGACTAAGGGCGATGTCGTGCTCGTCACCTCAGGCGCCGGTCTGGCCATGATGATGATGGACTTGCTAGCCGACCACGGACTTCGCGCCGCAAGCTTCATGGACAACCTGCGCGGCGCGCCGGATGAAACCATGAACGAGCGGTTGAAGATCGCGCGCCGGCTAGCCGCTCGGCCCAACATCAAAGCCATCGTTTTTCAGACGGTGATCGCTTCACGCTCGCTCGCCGAGCGGATCGACGCGCTGGTATCTTGGATTACCGCCGAGCCGTTGCCGAAGCCGCTGTTCGTGGGCCTCGCCGCCGGTCACGCCGCCACCCGCAAGATGAGTACCGAGCAGGCGATCGAAACGCTGCGCACACTGGGAGTCGCCGCCTTTACCGATCCGGTTGCGTTGGTGCGCGCGGCGGCGGACGCCGTGCGCCGGCCCTAAAGCTCGCCCTTGGCGAACAGCGCGACCTCTTCGATTGGCTTGCCCGAACGGTCGGAGATCATCCGTATGAAATTGCGCTTGGTCTCTGGATCCGGATCGGAGGGGATGAACATCGTCGACCAGCGCCGCCCGTCGCTGAAGATCACCACATATTCCCGACGCGATACCAGTACTCCATTTGGAGCGACAAATTGGTCCGACGTTTCGATGCTTTGGATGTCGGCAAGCTGATAGTGGATTTCTCTGGTGGAGAAAATGCTGTTGACGACCAGCGCGTCGTCGACAAGTTGGACGTGAGCGCGCAAACCGAGCGAAATCAAGCCGACGCATAACGCTGCGCAGACCTGAAATACAAAGACGTTGGCCCTGACCGAGTTCATTCCGCTCGACTGGCACCAATAGTCGAGGAACTCGCCGTAGCGGGCGCCAAGGAGCCAGCGCACGATCCACATCGCGGCCATTCCTCCGCAAACTAGCCCGAGGAGGAGGGCCGGCACGGCCCAATAGCGCGGTGCGATCGGAGCGAATGTGACCACTGCAAACGGCAGCTGCTGCGCCGACCACTTCGCCAGTGCCCTCATGGCAAACCACAAGCCAATCGAAAACAGCACGCCCGTGAGGAACATCAGAACGCCAAGCGTACTCACCCATCTGCTGTACTTGGCCTTGAGTTCCTCCGGCGGCAGCCCCGATGGCGGCGCCGCTTGAGCTGGGAAAAGCTTGCGCAGCAGGGAATACATGATGGGCAGCCAAATCAGGGTGACGGCGGCGCCCGCGCAAACAACTGGAAAGTTCATCCGCAACTCCGGGCAGAATCGACGGCAATAGCCCGCGATCCTCACCGGTATTGATTAAAAATGCGGCCTCACATTCTATAAAGACATCGGTAACTAGGGGGTAGGCGTCCGACAAGGACCCGTCCGCGAAAGCAAAAGCTTGGACCTTGTCGGAGCTTGTCCAGAATCGAAGAGCGCGGCAATATTGCCCTTACAAGACCCCCGCCAAAGGGGCCCGGTCCGGAGGAAGTTCTGCGAATAGTCGTCGCTCGGCTTGGCCGGGGACGTGTGGGGCGTGCGCATGAAGACCATCTTGGTTCCCACTGAACATCACTTCTCGATGCAATCTGCGTTGGATACGGCGCTGTTGCTTGCGCAAAAATTTGGCGCCTGCATCGAGGGCTTCGCCTTGCGTCCGGGGGTAGCCGATCTGGTGGCCATGGACCCCGACAGCGGGCTGACCATGGTGGCGGTGAAGGAGAACGACGCTGAATTGATCAAACACGCCGAGGAGGTATTCCGCTCGTTCATGCAGCAGCACCAAGTGCCGCAGCGGTCGGGCGGCGGGGAAGCCTCGCTGTCCTGGTTATGGAATAAGGACGCTCCCAGCGGGCATGATTTCGTCGGCAGCTATGGGCGAGTCTTCGACATGATCGTCTTGGCGCGGCCTGGGCCCGAATGGCAGAGCCCGGCCATGATCACGCTGGAATCTGCGTTGTTTGAAAGCGGCCGCCCGGTACTCATCGCGCCACCCTCGGCGCCGCGGTCGCTCGCTACCAATGTACTGATCGCGTGGAATTGCAGCACCGAACAGGCGCGGACCACGGCCGACGCCATGCCTCTCCTGCGCCTGGCGCAACGCATCACCCTGGTCACCGTCGAGGGCGCCACGGTCGCAGGTCCAAGCGGCGAGCAAATGGCGCGCTCGCTAAACGCAAACGGCATCAACGCTGAGACAATCACGCTCAAGGCGCGCAAAGGCGGCGCTGGTGAAGTGCTCCTCAGCAAGGCGGACGAACTCGGGTGCGATCTTATCATCAAGGGCGCCTACACGCAGAGCCGCCTGCGGCAGATGATCTTCGGCGGCACTACCCGGCACATTCTTGCCAACGCCAAGCTGCCGGTGCTGATGGCGCACTGAAGTCCGCAATTGACCGAGTTCTTGCAAACGCTTTCACCCTTGGCGTACGCGCTGCTTCGCGTCGCGGTCGGACTCGCGCTGGTGCCACATGGCCTGCGCAATACGTTCGGCTTCTTTCCCAATACGGGCGTGCGCGCGCTCAATCTCAAGGATCTCGCCGCACAACTCGATCAAAGCGGTTACCGGCCGGGACAATTTTGGGCTCCGGCAATCTCAATCACGCAGCTTGTCGGCGGCCCCTTGCTCGCCCTCGGGCTCCTTACACGCCCCGTAGCCGCCGTCGTATTGGCCTTTCTGCTCGTCGCCAATCTGGAGCGTTGGCGTGTCGGCAAATATTTTTGGAATCAGCTCGGTCTCGAATATACGCTCATGTGGACTATTGCCACGTTCTACATCCTCGTCCACGGTGGCGGACTCTACTCGCTCGATCATTTCATTGGCCGAGACTAACAGGGGACGCGCGTGCCGTTTACGGACGCCAACGGCGTGAGCATTCACTACGACCTGGCCGGCGCGCGCGGGCCGTCGGTCGTTCTCATGCATGAGCTTGGCGGTACGCTCAATTCCTGGGACTCGGTTGCGCCACGTCTAGCCACACGATGTCGCGTCCTGCGCTACGATCAGCGCGGCTCCGGCCTTTCGGAAAAGGTTCGGCAGGATTTCACCAATGACATACTGGTGGCCGATTTCGAGGCACTCGCCATACAAGTGGGCCTCGCCCCGCCCTATCATTTTGTCACCGTAGCCGCTGCCGCGACGCAGGCGCTGCGTTTTCTGGAAAAGTATCCCGACCGGGCAGGGTCGCTGACCCTGTGCAATCCGGCCCCGGGAGTCGATCCCAGCCGCGCCGCAGTGCTCGACGAGCGAGCCGCCTTTGCGGCGCGCGAGGGCATGCGCGCCTCGCTGCCAACGACACTTGCAATCTCCTATCCGCCGTCCCTCGGCGAGCGCTCCGCTTACGAAGCTTACCTGGGCCGCTATTTGGCCAACGACCCTGTGTGCTTCGGGTTCGGATTTCGCTGCCTCGCGCGCACAAACATGCTGCACGTGCTGCCGCAAATCCGCTGCCCGACCATGGTGGTGGCGGGCAGGCACGATACCGTTCGCCCCCACGCCGGCACCGCCGATGTAGCGAAAAAAATTCCCAACGCTCGCTTCGAGCTGATCGAGGCCGGCCACTTCATGCCCTCGCAAGGTCCCGAACCACTGCTGGCGCTGCTGGAAGACTTTCTGCCGAAATGAACTGACGCAACTGAAGGCATCGTCCATGAAGGTCAAAGCCAACGGCATTAACATCAATTATCAGATCGACGGACCGGACGACGCACCGTGGATCGTTTTTTCCAATTCGCTCGCCACCACGACCGCCATGTGGGACGAGCAGGCGGCGGCGCTGAGGAATTCGTACCGCGTGTTGCGCTACGATCAGCGCGGCCACGGCAGTACCGACGCGCCGGCCGGCCGCTACGCGTTCGACACGCTGCTTGCCGATGCGGTCGCGCTGCTTGATGCTCTCAGCATCAAGAAAGCACACTTCGCTGGCCTCTCCATGGGCGGCGCCACCGCGCTCGGTCTTGCCGAACGCCATCCGGACCGTTTCGAAAGCATCATCGTGTGCGACTCGCCGTGCCAATCGACACCGCAGAGCAGCCAGCAATGGGAAGAGCGAATCGCGATCGCGCAAAAGCAGGGCATCGCCGCGCTGGTTGAGCCGACGGTGTCGCGCTGGTTTCCTCCGGAAATCTTCGCCAAGAACCCTCCGCACATCGACAAAGTGCGCGCCATGATCCGCGCCACGCCCGTCAACGGCTTCATCGGCTGCGCCGCGGCGCTGGCCGATCACAATTACACAACCGCGATCGCGGCCGTGAAATGTCCGGTCCTGTTTCTCGTGGGCGAAAAGGACGCTCCCGCGCCGGCGATGCGCAAGCTGCATGAAAACCTTCCCGGTTCTCGCTACGTTGAGCTGCCCGGCGCTGGTCATATTTCCAACATGGACCGGCCGGCTGAATTCAACCGCGCCGTCGCCAATTTCCTTGGCGCTGGCTAGGATCGAGCTGCCGCGTCATTGATCCCGATCAATCCGCAATCGCTTTGGCTATGAGTTTCCAACGGGGCACGCATCGCTAGTCGCCGCACGCATAGCTTTGCAAACAAGCGGCCAAGTCACTATCCTCACTGCAAAGGTTCGGAACAGGCTTTGCCCGCGTTCAACCCGAGCCGAACAGGACAAGAGGGGACGACTCGCCCCGCTTTAGAGGAGAAATCATCATGGCCACGGTGACAATGAAGGCCCCTGCCCCGGCCGGGCTTTCCAACAAAGCGCGCGAGCTGATGGAGGCCATCAACACCGACGCCGGCAAGCACAACGTTTGGGTCCGCACGCAGGCCAACGCGCCGGCGCAGCGGCCGTGGTTCAGCGAGACCAGCGGCGAAGGCTCCGGCCAGCTCGCCAGTGGCCGCGTGGCCGTCAACCAAATGAAAACCACGCCCTATATGTGGAAGTGGAACGAATATAGCGGCTACCTCAAACAGATTTCCGAGATCGCGCAGAAGGCTGACATCTCCCCGATCGAATTTGCCGATCGGCAGAGCATTCTGTTGCTCAATCCCGGATTGAACGGGCGTCTGCAAGTCACCAACACGATCCGGTGCGCCATTTCGATCTACAACCCCGGCGACGTAGCACCGGTGCATCTGCATTCGCCGAATGCGAGCCGCACGATCCTGTCCAACAAGGGCGGCTATACGGTCGTCGAGGGCGAACGCGTCGACGCAAACCGCGGCGACCTGATCCTCACTCCGAACGGCACCTGGCACGATCACGGCAATGACTCCGATGAGCCGGTCATCTGGATCGACACCCTCGACTGGCCGCTGATGGAATTCCTCGATGCCGCCTGGGTCGACCACAACATGCCCGGGGCGCAGGGCAATACCAACGTGCAGGCGGTCACCGCACCGCCCGGCTACTCACGCCACCTCTACGGCCACGGCGGGCTCAAGCCGACTTTCGTCGATCATCAGCGCGGCGTGGGCCGCGATCCCGCCCCGCTCTTCCACTTCCGCGGTGAAGACGTGAAGGAAATGCTGCACAGTCTGCGGAAGGAAAAGGGCGATCCGCGCGAAGGTATCAAGCTCGAATTCGTCAACCCGGTGACCGGGGAGCCAGTGTTCAAGACGCTGGATTATTCGGCGCAACTGCTGCGGCCTGGCGAAGAGACCGAATGGAAGCGCGAAACCGCCGGAACCTATTATGTTTGCATCGAAGGCACTGGTGCGACCGAAGTCGGCGGCAAACGTTTTGAATGGGGCCACAACGATCTGTTCGTCGTTCCCAACTTCCTGTGGCGCCGCCACATCAACACCGGCAAGAATGACGCTGTGATCTATTCGGTGTCCGACGCCGCTCTGATGCGCAACATCGGCCAATACTACGCGCAGGGGCGTGACAGTAAGGGCAAAGTGACCGAACTGGTGCTACAGTAGCCTTCAGAGGCGGCGCAGAAAAAAATTCATCGGAGCGCGGGTCTCCGCGCTCCGATTTTTTTGTCCGGCCTCTCGCAAAGCTGCCTTACGGCGCCTTGCCTCCGTTCTTCTTGCACTCCGATCGGAATTTCTTGCGCTCTTTTCCGTGCAGGCCCTTGGCGTTGGCCTGATCCGAACAGGCCTTGGAAATCGCGCTTTTATCCGTGCCGCTTTTGGCCGGAGTCGCTGGCGCTTGCGCGAAAGCGCTTCCCAGGCCAAGGCTGAATGCCAAGAGTGCCGTGCAGATAACAGTCTTCATCGTCTCCTCCTTGTTGAACTGATTGCCTAGTGTTCCGGCGGCTCGCCGATCTTATCGCCGCAGCCGGCGCGGGTCGCCCAGTATTCCCAGGCTCGCCAAGTCTCCGGCGCGCCGGGCTTGTAGCCTTTCCCGCGCGCAGCGATTTCGCCCTTGGACAACGGCTTCGGTTTGCCGCCCATGCGCATGGCGTTCATCTGCACGCGCGCGTTGCGGGGCAGATAGACGGACAGCCGGACTACCTCGATGATGGAGCGCGCCGCCGAAGCAAATCCGTGACCCCGCATCAGAGCGACGTTCCCCTTGCCGAGGCTTTTGGCGAGATCGCGGCCCTGCGCCATGTTTCTCACGAGTAAATCGGTATCGCCAAACTTCTTGCGGATGTCCCACACCGGCACCTTTCCGCCGATGAAGCTGCCGGAGTGGATCACCGGCTCAAGCGGCTTACTAATGAGGCCGAACGGCAGGGTGTCCTCGGCATGAGCATGTACGACGGCGATCACGTCCGGCCGCGCTTCGAAGATTCCGGCATGGATGAAGCGCTCCAGGTACGGCTGGCGCTTGTCTTTGACCGGTTCCCCCTCCTGATCGAACTCGATGAGGTCGTGCCGCTCGACCAACTCCGGCGCGCGCGAGCGCGACATAAAGAAGCGCTTCGGATTGTCGGGATGGCGCACGCTGATATGGCCGTAGGCGTCAACCACGTCTTCATTGGATAGAATGCGATTGGCGATGACGAGATCGCGCAGAAGATCTTCGAGCTGGCTCATGGTGTTTCTTTCCGCTGCGACGTGAACAATGGCATGCGCGCAGGCGCATCAGCCGAAGGTTGGCACAAAGAGATCATCGGCCTTCACCGCCCGATCGGTAAGGCCCAGCGTCTGCTGGTAAGTGATAAGCGCCTCGATAGTGCGGCGGAGCGGCTCGACGCCATAGGGCCACGGATCGCCGTCGAACACCTCCCAGATGTCGTCGATTTCCCGCATCAGAAACGGCGTCATGTAGCGCACGGCGCGCAAATTGAACAGCTTCTGCAAAGCGTTTTTCTTCGATTTCACGAAAGCATCGTAGAGGCTCGTCGCCACGAACGGATACCGCTCGTAGACACTTTTCTTGATGGCGACGGTATGCATGATCGGATAGATGCCCTTGCGCTTCCAGAGATCCTTGTCGACGTCCACGTAATTCGGAAACAACCTCACGATATCCGGGTTGGTGCGAATTTCTTCCGGCAAGCTGGTGCCGAGAGTGGCATCGAGCTCACCCGCGGCGAGCAATTGTCCAAGTGTCTTGCCGGATTGGTTGTTCTCGATCGACATTTTCTTCAGGAGCGGCAACACCGTGGGGTGGCCGTGCGAGCCGGATTCGTTCATCGCGCTCTGTACCCAGCAAACCTTGGTCAGGTCGACGCCAAATTCGTGGTGCAGGATGCCGTTGATGAAGATCGCAGCGGTCATCGTGTAGAGCGGCACCCCGATACGCTTGCCCTCGAGGTCCTTCGGCGTCTTGATGCCGGACTTTTTGTTGATGGCGATAAAACCCATGCGGAAGGCGATGGACGGGAACACCGGAATCGCGACGAACGGGCACTCATTGCGGGTGAAGCGTTGCGTGAACTCGGAAAGTGAATATTCGGCGACATCGAATTCCTGGCCGCCGGACATGCGGTCGAAGATCGGACGCGGCTGATCGATGGCAATGAAATTGAGGTCGATCCCGTCAGGCTGCACCTCGCCGGTATAAAGGGGCAGCATCCGGTCATAGAGGCCGCATGCGAACGAAAGCTGCAGCTTGGGCATTACCGACCGTCCTCCCGAGTGATTGGCGGTCACGGTTAGCACGCAGCCGGCTGGCCAGGAAGGCCGGCCCCAGACCATTCGCGCATGCCCTTAATGCAATTCCTTGCGTAGAATCTTGCCGATATTGCTTTTCGGCAAGCTGTCGCGGAATTCGATGATGTGCGGCCGCTTGTAGTTCACCAGCCGAGCGCGAAGAAAATCGTCCAGATCGTGTTCGGTGAGCATCGGATCGCGCTTTACCACAAAAAGCTTGACCGCCTCGCCCGTGACCGCATCCGGCACCCCGATCACCGCTGCCTCGAGCACGCCAGGATGCTTGGTGACGACATCTTCCACTTCGTTGGGAAAGACCTTGAAGCCGGAGATGTTGATCATGTCCTTCTTCCGGTCGAGCAGCTTCAGGAAGCCCTGCGCGTCGAATGCGCCAATATCGCCGGTGCGCAACCAGCCGTCCGCGGTGAGCACGTTCCTGGTCTCTTCAGGCCGCTGCCAATAGCCCTGCATAACCTGCGGGCCGCGTACCCACACTTCGCCATGCTCGCCGGTCTTAAGAATTTCATCATTATCGCCGCGGATGGTGACCTCGGTCGAGGGGATCGGCAGGCCCACCGTGCCGATCTTCGGAGCAAAGAACGGATTGATGCACACAACCGGCGAGGCCTCGGTCAGGCCGTAGCCTTCAGCCAGGTTGCCGCCGGTGATTTCGTGCCAGCGCCGCGCCACTTCGCTTTGCACCGCGGCCCCGCCACCAACAGCAATGCGCAAGGAGTGGAAATCGAGCTTGGCGAACTCCGGATTGTTGACGAGTGCATTGTAGAGTGTGTTCACGCCTGACATCCAGGTGATGCCGGCGCGCCGCATCACGGCGATCAGCCGCCGCAGGTCACGCGGATCGGTGATGAGGTAGTTCAGTCCGCCGAGCCGCGCGAACACCAAGAGGTTCGTCAGCAGCGAGAAGATGTGATAGAGCGGCAGCGGCGTGAGCACCCGCTCCTCGGTGCCCATTTCGCCGGGACCGCGCCAAGCGATGCATTGCAGACAATTGGCGACGAGGTTGCGATGCGTCAACATCGCGCCTTTGGGCACGCCGGTCGTTCCTCCCGTGTATTGCAGCAGCGCCACACTTGTCGCCGGCGGCGCGGCGTCCGCGTAACCGTCACTCGGTTTGCGATTGCAGACATCCTGAAGCATCGTGAACTTTTCGAAACGCCACGCCGGAACGGCGTGCTTGATATGGACGTTGGCGAAATT
>Ga0070731_10001231_pt1 | contig 27570 bp, 18 predicted proteins | sample Coa_R1_2_FD_66448 | JGI IMG/M metagenome (GOLD analysis project Ga0070731, IMG submission 66448) | Surface soil microbial communities from Centralia Pennsylvania, which are recovering from an underground coalmine fire - Coalmine... | ecosystem: Environmental > Terrestrial > Soil > Unclassified ... | reverse complement strand
TCCTGGAACGCAAGACGCGCCGGCACCGCCAGTTCGATCTCCGTGCCGGCGGCTGAGCTGCTCAGCACGTGAAGCTGCGCGCCAATCCGGTCGGCCCGTTCGCGCATGCCCGAGAGTCCCCAATGCCCGGCCCGCCCTGCCGTAAGGATGTTCGGATCGATTCCCGAGCCATTGTCCCGAACGAAGACGCGCAACTGTTTTTCGGAGTATTTCAACTCGATCTCGATTTGACTCGCCCGCGAATGCCGGAACGCGTTGATTAGCGCCTCCCGGCCGATTCGATACACTTCGTCGCGCAGCGACGGACGAAGAGGACGTTGATCCCCTTCGACGATCACGCGAAACTCGACGTCTTCCTGACCCAGCGGACCAAGTTCCTGCCGCACCTGGGAGAACGCGTGCTCCAGATCCGGCGACGCGCTCTTCGACGTGCGCAATCCACGAAGCGCATTCCTGCCTTCGTCGATCACCTGCCGCATTTGTTCCAAAGCTTTGACAAGGATCGGCTTTACCGGCGACTCCTCGGGCAAACGGTCGGTTGCCACGTGGACGTGCATGGACACGCTGAGAAATCCCTGCAGCAGGCTGTCGTGGAGTTCCTGCGCGATGCGCGTACGTTCCCCGACACGCTCTTCCAGGCGAATGTTATATTGCTGCGTCACGTGTCGCAAGCGTAGTGCGTAGAGCCCGGCCAGCAAAGCCAGAAAAGCCGCCACGCAGGCCAAACGAAACCAGATCGTCTGGTAATACGCTGGTGCGACGGAAAAATCCAGGAACGTTCCTGCCTCGTTCCACACTCCACTGCTATTACACGCGTTCACGCGGAACCGGTAGCTGCCCGGCGAAAGATTGTTGTAGAACGCCTGCCGCCGATTGCCGGCCTCCTGCCAGTCGCGATCCCAGCCCTCCAGCTTGTAGCGAAACTGGACCTTTTCGGGCGCGGCCAGGCTCAGCGCTGTATAGTCGATCTCCAGATCCTGTATCAGCGAAGGAAGGCGCAGGTCTCCCTTGCCACCCGGAATTGCGTCATAGGTCTTGCGGTCGGCCGTGATGGTCTCGATATGCACCGGAGCCGGAAGCCGGTTGAAGGGAAGATGGCGCGGATCGATGACGCTGACGCCGTCCCACGGCAGGAACCATAGTCTTCCATCCGTCGACTTCGCGACGCTTGGGCTATAGCCGGTGGTCGTCGAGTGGCTCCTGACCCCGTCGGAGCTGTCGAAAACCGTGGCTTCGAGCCGCCGCGCCGGATCTTTACTTGCCGCCACCATCCATGCCTCCAGATCGGACCCGGCGATGCGAACCAGACCACAGGCCATGTACAGCCAGAACGAATGATCATCATCTTCGATCACCCAGTGAACCGAATCGCAGGGCAATCCGTTTTTGCCGTTGAGCGTCACGAAACGATCGTCTTTCAGCCGGCTTAAACCGCCTTCCGTCGACGCCCAAACACGCCCCTTCTGGTCGAGTTGAATATCCCGGACATGCGCCTCGCCCAGACCGTCGGCGGGCGTGTACGACCTGCGCACCTGATGGTCTTTGAAATACGCGACGCCACCATCGCGCCATGCGATCCATAAGCCGTCGCCGGTTGCATCGGCCGCCAGCGCACGGGCCCCGTCGGGACGCCCCAGCTTGCTCCAAGGAATCTCTTCGATCACCTTGGTGTCGCGCAAATGATAGAGACTCTCACTGTGGCTAACCCAGACGTTCCCGGCGCGGTCCCCGGCGATCGAATGTACCTCGCCGGGGGCTGTAATGATGGGAGTGAATCGGCCATTTTCCAGGACCGCGACGCCGCGGCGGGTGCTCACCCAAATCCGATCGCGAAAATCCTGAAAAATCGACTGGATCGCATCATCCGGCAGCCCGCTCCCGCTTATCTCCCGCACGTCTGCGCGACGGCTGGTTGTTCCTTTGGCGCTTCTGGCCCGGTATATCGTCACCTGGCCCTGATTCCATTGGTTCAGGCCATCTCCCGTGCCCAGCCACACGCTGCCGTCCCGGCCCGCAACCACTGACTTGACGGCGGCGTTCGAAAGACCCTGCGCATTGGAAATTGTCGGGACCGTAAACTCGCGAAACCGGTCCAGGCCATCCAGCGTCGCCACCCAGATGTTGCCCTCCCGATCTTCAAACATCATTTCGACGAAATCGCTCGACAGATCGTCCGAGCGTGCAAACACGTCCGCTCGTTCCTGATGCAAATGCACCAGGCCCCGGTCCGCCGTGCCGATCCACAATCCACCGTCGCGATCCCGGAGCATCTGGCGGGCAGTGAATCGACTTCCGGTAGCCGGTAGCGGATACCCTCCGAGTTGCCCGCTCGCGAATTGCCTGACTCCTGAGGCCATGACGATGACAAGCGCACCGTTGTCGCCGTCCATCAACGCCAGCACCCTGTCCGGAAGCGGATAAAGCTTCGGGGCCCCGGGCTTCCATCGCCACAGGCCCGTCAGACCGGCTACCCACAGATTTCCGGCTTTATCCTCAAACAAAGCGTCGACATATTGTCCGAAACTGCCGTCCATTCCGAAGCACTGGACTCTATCTCCGGACATTGCGCACAGCTTCCCGGCCGGCGCTGCGTGCCCGCCAGCCCATACAGTTCCTTCACGATCCTCAATCATCGCGGCAATACTCTGTCCGGCGAGCTCCGCGTAGCGGGTCAGCTTGCCATCCTTCCAACTGGCGAGCCCTTCCGCGGTGCCGATCCACAACCGCCCATCGCGCGCGGCAAGCAGGCTATGAATATACGTGCTGGGCAGATTCTGATTCGCGGGCGGCTGCCAGGGAACGAACTTGGCTCCGTCGAAACGAAGCAGCCCGAACTCCGTTCCCAGCCAGAGATAACCGTCCTGCGTTTGGGTAATGGCGACGATCGTCCCTTTGGACAACCCTCCGCGGACGGTCCACGCTGTGTGCGCGTACTGGCTGACGTCCAGAGCGGGATTCAGCGCGAAAGCACACGTTCCGCATAGGAACAATGAGCCGGCCAGCATCCCTCCGAAAGATCTACGCAGCATGCCCCACGTCTTTGATTTTAGTCGCCGCGCCCCGATATATCTTCTGCAAAATGCGGCCCAAGCGAGTCACTGGTTAGGATACAGCAAGCCAAACGGCGGCACGCAGTCATCCACACAGCTATCGATGTTAGGCTGTGGCGTATGGTCCTCTTACTCGCCGCCACGCTTCTGGCGGCCGATTTCGGAAAGCCGGAAACCGTCGCGCAGCTCGCCAGGACCGCAAATTCCGCAGCGGGCAGGGTCGGAGCGGCCGCCACGGTATTAGAAGGCGGAAAAATCTTCGAATTTCATGCCACCGAACACTTCCCGATGCAAAGCGTCTACAAGCTTCCAATCGGCATGGCCGTCCTGTCGGAAGTGGATCGCGGCCGTCTGAAGCTCGATAGCAAGATCCATGTAGATCCCAAGGAATACATCTCGAGCGGCCAACACAGTCCGCTTCGCGACGCCAATCCCCAAGGCGCCGATGTCACGGTCGCCGAATTGTTGCGCCTGGCGGTTTCTGAAAGCGACGGCACCGCTTCGGACGTTTTGCTGCGCATAGTCGGCGGCGCGCCCGTAATGATGAATTATCTGAAGGGCTTGGGCGTGACCGAAATGATCGTCCGGGACACGGAGATGAAGCTCGGCCGAGACTCCGCTCTGCAATACGAAAATTGGGCGACTCCGAGAGGCGCGATCGATCTTCTCCGGGCCGTCCAGGAATCGCGGACTCTCTCTGTGGTAAGCCGGCGGTTTCTGATCGAACAAATGACGGGAACAGCCACGTTCCCGGGCCGATTGAAGGGATTGCTCCCGCCAGGAACGCCAGTGGCGCACAAGACCGGCTCATCCGGAACGCAAAACGGCGTGTCCGCGGCGACCAACGATATTGGAATCATCACCCTGCCGGACCAGCGTCATCTGGCGATAGCGGTATTCGTTTCGGATGCCAAAGCCGGCGATGCTGCCCGAGACCGAGTGATCGCGGCGATTGCCCGGCTGGCCTGGGATCTCGCTGTGCAGCCTAAACCCTGACGGTCTTAGGTGCTCGCGCCCGCTGCGGGGGCATGTTCCCGTGCCGCGCGCTCCGGACGATCCTTCTCGTGGACCGTGTGGGTGCGCTCGTCGAAGCGTCCGAAGATCATCTTTCCGGCGGTGGTCTGGAGCACGCTGGTCACGGCGATGTCGATCGTCTTTGAAATCATCTTCCGCGCGTTGTCCACCACGACCATGGTGCCGTCATCGAGGTAGGCGACGCCCTGGTTGTACTCCTTGCCTTCCTTCAAAATGAAGACGCGCATCGTCTCTCCCGGTAAAACCACCGGTTTCAGCGCATTGGCCAGTTCGTTGATGTTCAGAACCTCGACGCCGTGGAGCTGGGCCACCTTGTTGAGATTGAAGTCGTTCGTGACGATCTTACAAACGTATACTTTCGCGAGTTCGATCAGCTTCATGTCCACTTCGCGAACATTGGGAAAATCGTCTTCGAGGATCTGAATATCAAGCTGGGGCATTTTCTGGATGCGCTGCAGGATGTCCAGCCCGCGCCGGCCCCGGTTGCGCTTCATGGAATCGGAGGAGTCCGCCACCAGTTGCAGTTCCCGCAGAACGAATTGCGGGATGACCAGGGTCCCGTCCACGAATCCCGTTTCAACAATATCCGCAATACGTCCGTCGATAATGACGCTCGTATCCAGAATTTTAAAGGTGTTTTTCGAGACCTTTTCCCCGCCGAACAGCCCGCCGAGGGCGGCTAGATTGAGGATCTCACCCTTGGCGGCGCCCACCACCAGCCCGCAATAGGTCATCAGCGCAAGAACGGTGATCTCCAGAAAGCGAATTATCCGGAAATCCGACAGCGCTTGGGTCAATACCAGTGAAATGAGGTATGCGCCGAGGATTCCGAGGACGCTTCCCACGGCCGCTCCGATCAGACGCTTTAGACTGACCTGCTTGATCCGAACCTCAAAAATCACGATCGCGGCGCCGATCGCGGCCCCAAAAAGCGCGTTGAGACGCGCATCCATGTCAAAGGGTTTGAGGAAGAAGGCGGCGCCGCCGAGAGCGGCTATGAATAGAATGCGTATGATAAGAAGATCGTTCATACGGGACTCTCCCCCGGAAGCACATCGACCCGTCTGACATGCTCCATCCCCCCGGCATATTACTTAGCAAATTCTTAGCGGTTTAGTATAACACCATTTGTCAAGCGGATAGCTCGCAGGACAAAATCACGTGACGATGAAATAGGGAGCGCGAACGGAATAGCGGATTGCCGGGTCAAACGACCCTGCGGGACAAGAAGAGAGGATGAAAGCGGGCGACTTACAGAGCTTTGGCGAGTTCTTCGGCGAAGGCGCTGTTCGAGCCGCCACCGTTCGCGGGCTTCTTTCCGCCGCTTCGCTTGCCGCGGCGCGGTGGCCGCTGATCGATATTTGCAGGAGCGTTTCCGTGCGAACTGGCAGGCGGCGCGGACTGGGAAGCGGTCGGCGGACTGGATTGCGGACCGGAACTTCCGCCACTATGGCCCCCGGTGTTTCCAGGGCCGCCGGGTGGCCGCGTCTGGCTCTTCGGCCTCGGCGGTTGGGCGGGATTCGCGCGTAGTAGGCGCTCTTCAAGGGGAGCGCGGTCAAAGCGCCGGATGATCGCGTTCATCTCATCGGTGTTTGGCGCTTCAATAAACGCGAAGCCCTTGGACTCCTGCGTTTCCGGGTTGCGAATCACTTTAATCGCGTCCGCGACCAGGTTTTCGGCTGCCAGCCAGCCCCTGATGTCGTCCGCAGTCACCCAAGCGGGCAGATTGCCCAGAAAGACCGTGAAACTCATTCAGCGATTATCTTCAACTCCAAGTGTGGGGGATTGCTTTCAGGAGGTCATCCATTAAAGCAATCCCATGCTACCACAGAGCGCAAGAGGGGTAAACAGCAAACGTTACTTTCCCTCTGCGTCGGTGTGCGATAATCGCCGACCCTAGCATCTCGGAATGAAGAAGATAAGCCGAATGGGCTACATCATCTACTTCGTCACAGCTACGGATACTTGCGGACTGTTCTCCCCGTTTATCTGAATCGTCATCGGATACGTTCCCAGCCCGAGGCTCGCAGGCACCATAATATTCATCTGTACGAGTCCAACCGCACCCGGTACCAGCCCTGCGAAGGTAATGGGCGCAGGCGTAGTCCCGAGCACGGCGCTGTACTGCGAAGTTAATACCGCAATTGGATTCGATGGAGAGGCAACACCATCCCCCACAAATGGACTCACCGGGCCGGAACCGGTCAGATAGACGATAATCGTGCTCCCGACATGAGCAGGATTGCTCGCGTTGTTGAGCGTATAGTCCGAGTTCTGCACCGCGGGCACGCCCCCGGTCAGGATAAACACACCGGGCCCGGCGGTAAGAACCGGGACCGAAATCGAATTGCTCGAAACGCCATTGACATTGATCGTGACAGTCGCGGGACCAGGGCTGATCTCCCACGGCACCTGGAAATTGACCAGGTTCGGCTGAACGTGCAGGATAGGAGCCAATTGCCCGTTAATACTTACCGTTAGACCTCCCAGGCTTAACGGCAAAGGAGGTTGCGCCGTCGCGCTCGCTCCGATGAAATTCGTCCCCAGGATGGTGCCAAGGGCGCCCGGCGAGATCTCCGCCGCAAAGCTCGCCGAGTTGAAGACTCCAGAAGTGCTGATCGCCGGCGTCTGCAATTGCAGCAACCGGATCGCGTGGTTCACCGTGTCGGCGATATATACGTTACCGCTGGCATCGACTGCGACCCCGTGCGGGAAATAAATCGTCGCGCTGGTCGCCTGCCCGCCGTCGCCAAAATAGCTCGGGTACCCGGTTCCGGCGATAGTACTGACATTCCCATCCAGACCCACCTTGCGAATCCGGCTGTTAAACGTGTCTGCAATGTAAACCCGTCCCGCGCTATCCACGGCCACGCCAAAAGGATCGTTAAACTTCGCATTTACGGCGGGTCCGTTGTCTCCCGCATATCCGACGCTTTCATTGCCCGCGACGACGGAAAAGACGCCATTGGACACTTCGATCACACGCCGGTCAACCGTGTCGGCGACATAGAGGTTACCCGCACTATCCACCGCCAGCCCGTCCGGGTGATTCACGGTTCCGCTGGTGGCCGAGACGGTATTTATGGTGCCCGAATTCACGACACGAACTACGTTGTTGTTGGAATCGGCGATATAGAGGTTTCCCGCCGAGTCGATGGCCACCGCGGTCGGGGCGTTCAATTGGGCGTTTGGCGCCGTGCCCGTGTCTCCTGAGTATCCCGCGCCAGCCCCGTTATCGCCGACGAACGTCGTGATTGTTCCCGACGTGTTCACCTGCCGGATCACGTTGTTATTCGTATCGGCGATGTACAGGTTACCGGAAGAGTCGATCGCGATCCCAGTGGGATTATTCAGTTCCGCGGCGGTAGCGGCGGCCTTGTCCCCGGTATAACCCGCCGTGCCGTTCCCGGCGACCGTGGTGATGGTCCCATTGGAGATTTTGCGAATCCGGTTATTTCCGGAGTCCGCTATATAGATGTTCCCGGACGAATCGACCGCGACGCCCCCGGGAAAGCTCAATTGGGCGCTGGTCGCCGCTCCGCCGTCCCCCGCGAAGCCGGTGGTTCCGTTGCCCGCGATGGTCGAAATCGTATAGGCCTGGCCCCAGGCGCCGGCGGCGCACAGAATCCCGATCGTGAAACTTCGAATCCTCATAGCCTCCCACCGCCCGCAGGCGGCACACATCCTTCTAGCATGTCACAGGACGCCTAGCATGTCACAGGATGCCTCAGTTGTGGCCGATCGAGATCTGCGGAATCGGATTGGCGGCGGCATTTCCCAGGAAAATATGGGTCACGCCCGTGCTGGTATCGAATGTCTCCAGGGAAAACACCAGAGAACAGGGTGCTTTCTGCGGGAACGTAATCGTCGATTGAATAGAACCAACGATTTCCACGCGGCCAGTCGCGCCGGCGGAGCTAAAGGGAAGTTTGGCGGAGGCCACCTGCCCGCTTCCGACGGTAAACGGCGTCGCAGTCCCGATTACGCTACCCGTCGACCCAGAAAAAGTGATGGTCCCCGTGCAAGACGCGGCCGTCCCGCCGGTCGCCGCCGTTGCAGTGTTCAACACGTTGATTTGAAGCGTCTCCGTAGGCGCCAGACCGACCGGCGGGAACGAAGAATCCCGGTTAATGGTCGCACTGAGACCAACCCCTTGAGCCGCCAGCACACCGGCGCTGGAAATCACGATAGCTGCCGCAATGAAATTTGAAAAAGACATAGTACCCCTCATGTTTCTACTCGCCTTTAGTCAGACGGCCCACCCAATGAGGGGGGTTACACTTTTGTTGACCGGTTCACTTGCTGGGTCCGATATCAAACCCCGACACAGAGCCGCGCGCGCCAGCGAGCGGGTTCTGAAGTGTCATCAGTCCCGCGGACACGGTCGAAGCGATACTGAAGAACTAGAGGTATTTGCAAGGTGTTCTGACCGGCTCACCGGTGTTCGCGTCCCGGTGCCGGATTCAGCGCGATACCGGTTCCCACACAGACTCGCCAGCGAGCGTGCCTCAGAACATTTTCGCGGCAGCGGTACGCGTGCGGGTCATCGCCTGATTCAACAATTCGAGCACCGGAAGCAGAGCCTTGAATCGCTTGACCAACTCGCCCTGTAGCTTCGGCGATGTCGCCAACTCCGGAGGCAGCGTTTTATAAAACAGCCAACGCTTCATCTTGATCAGCTCGGCCGCCGGATGATCCGCCGCGAAGCCCTTGGGCACTCGCTGAAGAGATTCGCCGTGGAGCTTTCCCATCAATTTTTCGGGCCCGCGCGCCGCCTTCAGGAAGGCGACATGATTGTCCGCCAGCCAGGTTCTCAGCGCGAGCAGATGTTCCGGCGACGGTTCGTAAACGCCGCCCGCAATGCCGATTTCTTTCGCGGAAACCGCGAAGTAAAACCCGGGGGCGGACCCGCGATCGCCCCCACGGCGGGGGAACACAGCGGCCAGATGCGTCTTGTACGGCGATTTGTCCGGGCTGAACCGCGTGTCGCGATAAATGCGATAGACCGCGCGTTTGGGACCGGCGATATAGTCCGGCGCGAACTTGCCGAACTCGGCATTGATCGCCTCGACCAGCGCGATCATCGGAGCCTTCACCTTGCTCTCGAACACCTCTTTCCGGGGTAGGAACCAATCGCGGTTGTTATTGCGTGCGAGACCTCGGAAGAACGTCAATGCTTCCGGCGGAAATCCGGGGAACATGCGGGTGGCTCCTTTATAATCGCTACAGATGCTCTTTCGCCTTCTGGCGATTCCCAATTTACACGTCTTCGTGAACGCTTCGCTGGCGGGTTACACCCGGTTCGAAATCGGTGGCCCGGCGCGAGCTTTACTCGACGTGGACGATGAGACGGCATTGATCGAAGCGTGGCGTGCCGTCAAGGAGACCGGCTGGCAACGGACCGTGATCGGAGGCGGCACGAATCTGGTGGTCGCCGACGACGGATTCCCTGGCGCTGTAATTCGCTACACGGCGAGGAACATCGAATTCGAGGATTGCCGCGTGCGCGTTGACGCCGGCGCGATGCTCCAGCATCTGGTCGACGCCACGATTGCCCAAGGGCTGCGGGGCCTCGAAACCATGACCGGAATTCCGGGCTGGCTGGGCGGCGCAGTCTATGGAAACGCCGGCGCCTACGGACGTTCGATCAACGAAGCCGTCGAGAGTGTGCGATTTTTCGACGGCGCGGAAATCCGCGAGATCGACAACACCGGTTGTGATTTTCACTATCGCGAAAGCGTCTTCAAGCGGCGCAAGGATTGGATCATCCTCTCGGCGACTTTGCGCCTCGAACGTGGCCACGCGGACGATTTGCGTGCCGCGGCCGCCAGCATTCTGAAAATCCGCAATGCGAAATATCCCCCCACCATGCGCTGCGCTGGAAGCATCTTCAAAAATTTATTGCTCGCGGATCTGAATGAATCGGTGAAGGCCCGCGTCCCGGAAGGCGTGATCCGTGAAGGCAAGGTCCCCTCGGCGTTTTTTCTCGAACAGGTGGGAGCCAAGGGAATGACCAATGGCCCGATCCAGGTGGCCGATTATCACGCCAATCTCATCTACAATACCGGCGGAGGAACGGCACATCAGGTCCGCGCGATCATCAACGAACTTAAAGCTCGCGTTCGCGTGCAATTCGGTATCGATATCCAGGAGGAAGTACAATTCGTCGGCGATTCTGATGTTCAGTTGACCGCAACTGTGACTCCCGTCTGACTCGAAGCTTGTCCGATCGTGACGACCACGCTGAGATTTCCTGGAGGAACATAGCCCGCTGGGACTCGTGCATTGATCTGCAACAGCCCCGGATACCCTGCCACCTCTCCCTGATAGAGGACCTCCGCCGCATACCCTCCGATCGAGACGATAGCCGGGAGTCCTGAAACCCCTTCGCCCGTCCCATACAAGGCAATCACCGAACCTCGCGGCGCTGGATTCGTTGGCGAGTTTACGGAACCATCCGCATTATTCGCCGCCGCCTGTCCGGCGGCAGTTGTGAAGATTCCCGGAGCCGTCGCTGCAATCCCGACCGGAATCTGCGCCAGCAGTTTCCCTTGGTTGACGATCTGGATATTCGCACTTTGCTGCCCTGCAACCTGAGGCGGGACCTGCACCACCAGCCGCGAAGTATCGAGAGTCAGGACCGGAGCCGCGATCGTATCGAACATCACCTGGACATTTGGCGCATCCGAAGCGGCCAGGCCGGTTCCCAGCAGGTCGAGCAGCATTCCGGGTGCAAGCGGCCCTGGCTGAAGCGTCGCCGCATTAACAGCGGAGACCAGCGCCAGCGGCGCCGATAGCGAGGTAGTTTGCGGAGTAAGTTGGCGTATTCGATTGTTCCCAGAATCGGCAATGTATAGCGTTCCGCCCGGGCCAGTGCAGACACCCGATGGGTAGCCCAATTGGGCCGATAACGCGTCGCCTCCATCTCCACTCAACCCGGCGGTGCCGGTCCCGGCAATCGCGAAGATCTGCCCGGACGAGCTTATCTCGAGTATTTGCTGCAGCCCCGAATCCGCCACAAACAGATTGCCGGAGCTATCCAGAGATATTCCTTGGGGCGCGCGCCAGATCCCCTCTCCGAGCGACGTGAGGGAACCATCGCGACCCAGCCGCCGGACATGCGGCCCGCTCGTCTCGGTAAAGTACAAGTTTCCGTTCCCATCGAGCGCAAGTCCGTACGGCGATTGAAGATTGGTAAGCACGGCCGACGAAACGCCGGAGGAGTTCATCATCACGATCGTTCCGGCGCCCGTATCGGTGATATAGAAATTGCCTTGCCTATCCGAAACCGTGTATCCCGGCGAGGAAAGTCCGGCAATCATCGCCCAGATGATGCCGTTCCGTCCGACCACCCGCACGCGATGGTTTCCAGTCTCGGCAATGTAGAGATTCCCCTATGAGTCAACCGTCACCGATTCGGGAGCGTTCAACTGCGCCTGCAAGGCCGGGCCGCCGTCGCCGGAATAGCCGGGAGAACCCGTGCCCGCGACAGTAGCGACGTTACCATGCGGCGTCACTCGTCGAACTCGGTGATTATCGCGGTCCGCGATATACAAATTCCCCTGCGCATCGACAGCCACTCCGGCTGGGTGATTCAGGCGGGCAAACTGCGCAGGCCCACCATCCCCAGACGCCGCACTGCCTCCTCCGGCCACGACGACATTGGCCCCAAAGAACGCCACGCGCAGGATTTCCGTGCCGTTCGCGGCGTACACGTAACCGTCGGGTCCGACGGTCAGATCGTGTGCCAGGATCTGGAAAACGGCGGGCGTGCCGGTAACTGGAATGGTCAGGATTTGCCCCGCACCGGGATCCGCCACGTACAGCGTGCCGAAGCTGTCGAACGTCAGACCGGTGGGAGTTGCGGCCCGGGCGACCGAAGAGATCATCCCGTTCGAAACTTTGCGGATCAGGTGGTTCTGACTGTCGGCGATAAAAAGCGAGCCTTGACGGTCCACGGCCACCGCAGTTGGATAAGCCAGTTGCGCACTCCCGGCCGGGCCGCTATCGCCAGAAAACCCGGGCGAGCCAGTACCCGCGGTCGTCGTTAGAGATCCATTCGGCGCGAATTGATAAACACGGTGGGCCGTAAAATCGGAAATGTACAACGATCCGTGACCGTCCCATGCGAGATTTCGCGGGGCCGACAGAGCGACCTCGTTTGCCTGGATCCCATCATTCACTCCACCGGCCGGAAGCGATCCCCCGCCAGCGACCGTTGTAATCGTCCCATCCGGCGAAATCCGGCGGATGCGCGCGTTGCCCAAATCGGCAATGTACAGATTGCCGATTCCGTCAAACGCCAGACCATACGGAGAATTCAACTGGGCCGTCACAGCTTTGCCTCCGTCGCCGCCGAAGCCCGGATATCCCGTGCCGGCGACGATGGAGATGATCCCCGCGCGAGACACCTTATAGACCCGATGGCTCGCCGCATCCGAGACGTAAAGATTCCCGCTCGTATCCTCGGCGATGCCTTCCGTCTGAACAAGAATGGCCGCGATGGCGGGACTATTGTCAGGCGCCCAATCGCTGCCCGCGGCCGTTCCAATCTTGTACGCAAGGTTGGAGTCCGCCGCTGAAACCATTAAGAAAACGCCGAGAAGCAGTGACATGGGGTTAAACGGTAAACCTCACCATCACTCAGTGCTATTTCCGTCTTAAAAATCTCAAGCTCGGGCGATGAGCAAAGTGTGAGTACTCTATTCGCACGCCGATTTTTCGCCGTCATCCTCGCGGGGTTTGCGGCCTCCAGTTTGGGACTTGCCCAGCCTCCGCTCCGATTCAAGACCCGTCAGATCGATACCCGTCAGAACGACAACTCGGCCGCCGCGCCGGTGCGCGAGATCCACAGCGCCAATGTCCTGGGACGCCAGCATCTGGTCTTGCAGTTTGAAACTCAGCCGACCCCGGCAACCGTCGCGGACCTGACCAGCCGCGGCGTGAACGTGCTTCAGGATGTGCCCGAGCGCGGGTTGCTGGTCTCGGTCGAAGGCAGAATCCTCGTCCGCGACCTCGGGATCCGCTACGCCGCGCCGATCGAACCGCTCGACAAGATCAGCCCGATCGCGACGTCGTCCGCCAACGGATTCGTCCTGGTCGAGTTTCATCCCGACATCGATTCCAACGTCGCCCGAGGGCTCATGTTGAAGCTCGGGCTCGAAGTGCGTGACAACCCCGACCTGAATCCCCATCACGTGATGATTCATTCGACCGATGCCTCGGTTCTTGGGCAAATTGCCAGCCTCGACGACGTCGCTTACATTTTTCCGGCATCCGATGCCTTGGCGCAGGGGGTTCCGACGAAGGCCTGCGCGGGAGCCCTTACCGCCAACGGATCGACTGCTCAGTCAATTCCTACTTATGGCGATGGATGGGACGGAGCCGGCCTAAGCTCAGCCACAGTCTCTTACGTGTTCAGCCAAATGACGGCGCAACTGGCACCCGCCTCGGCGGAGGCCGAAATCATACGAGCCATGGGCCAATGGTCGAACGCTGTGCAGGTAAGATGGGCGCCCGGGACCAGTCCCACGGCCGCGCAGACGGTCAATATTCTCTTCGCGAGTGGGGCGCATGGCGATGGCTATCCTTTCGATGGGCCGGGCGGCGTTTTAGCCCATACGTTCTTTCCCGCTCCTCCGAATCCTGAACCGATCGCCGGCGACATGCATTTTGACGACTCGGAAAGCTGGCACATCGGCTCAAACACGGACCTGTTCAGCGTCGCGCTGCACGAACTCGGGCATTCTCTCGGACTCGGCCATGCCGATGATCCGACGGCGGTGATGTATCCCTACTATCAGATGGTTACTGCTCTTTCACCGCTCGACGTCGCGACAGTGCAGACCATGTATGCCACAGCGACGACTACGCCGAATCCTGCCCCTACGCCGTCTCCCACTCCGGTTCCATCCGGCCCGCTGGCCCTGAATCTGAACATTCCCCCGGCGACGACGACGGCGGCGACCGTCAATCTATCAGGAACAACCTCCGGCGGATCGGGCGGAGCCGTCGTGACGTGGTCCAGTGCCGGCGTTTCAGGAACGGCCCAGGGATCGTCGTCGTGGACTATTTCCGGTGTGCCGCTGGTCGTCGGATCGAATACGATCACCGTGACCGCAACCCAAGGCGCGACGTCGATCTCGCGTTCGATCTCAGTGATTCGGCAGACCGCCCCAGCGACACCCGACACGACCGCGCCGAGTCTCACGATCATCTCACCCGCGTCGACCTCTATCTCGACATCCGCCTCTTCCATAACCCTGAGCGGGACAGCCACCGACAATGTGGGAGTCGCGGGCGTCACGTGGTCGACGAACCTGGGTCAATCCGGAGTAGCTTCGGGAACCACGCAGTGGAGCGCGATTGTGCCACTCCTGGTCGGCTCGAACAACATCATGGTCAAGGCTAGCGATGCAGCCGGCAATATCGGCTGGAGAACAGTTGTCGTCGCGCGCCACTGACGCACCGCTTCGCGATGACTTACGGGAGTCCTGGAAAGTACTAGCACCGCAAGGGATTCAAGGACGTTACAATGCCGTGATACCCTTTATTTCGTGGTCCCGGCAATGCAGTCCAGTCTGAGCGAGCTCGTCATCAGGAACATCGATGGCAAGACCATCACCGTTCCCCTCGATCGGGACCGGATCACCCTCGGGCGCTCCAGCGCGAACGAGCTGTGCTATCCCGACGACGCCGGCCTTTCCCGCCAGCATCTGGCGCTCACTCGCGCGAACGGCCAGTGGTTTGTTGAAGATCTGGGCAGTAAGAACGGTACGGTCGTAAACGGAAAACGGATCGAAAAGCGGATTCCGTTTGTAAATGGCGATCGCATTTCGGCCGGCCATCTCACGCTGGAATTTGCCGATCTCGCCGCGGTCACCGCGAATACCGTGGTGTTCGTCGACCAAGGCGAAGGATTCTCCAATTCCTCGACCACGGTAGTCGCCAGCCTCGACGCAGTTCTCGGTCCGCAACCGGACGACCTCAACAAGACCTACGTCATGCAGGGCAGCCCGCAAATGCGCGCCCTGATTCGCGCGGGCCGCGAACTGGCAGGCCATCGTCCGCTGGATGAGTTGTTTCAGGTCATCATGGATCTTTCCGTGGAAGCGGTTTGCGCGGGCCGCGGCGTCCTGATGACGCTCGAGGGCGAAGAGCTGCAAGTGCGGGCGCATCGCGGCGATGGATTCAAGATTTCGAACACCGTCCGCGATCGCGTGTTAAACGAAAAATCGTCGCTGCTGGTCCGCGACGCCCAGCTCGATCAGGCTCTGCGCGAGCACATGAGCATCGTGCAGCAGAAGGTGCGCAGCATGATTGCCGTTCCGCTGCAAACCAACGATCGCGTGATCGGCCTGATCTACGTGGACTCGCCGCATCTGATCCGCGAGTTTTCGCGCGAGGATCTGAATCTCTTGACCGTGATGGCGAACGTCGCGGCGATCAGAATCGAGCACGCGCGGCTCAGCGAGATCGAGGAAGCCGAGCGCGCCATGGCGAAGGAGATGCAACAGGCGGCGCTGATTCAAAAAGCGCTGTTGCCCTCGCAATCGCCCGTCGTGAAAGGGATGGACATCGCCGGCAAGACCACAGCATGCCACACCGTCGGCGGCGATTACTACGATTTCCTCGAGTTCCCCGACGGCCGCGTCGGGATGCTCGTCGGCGACGTCGCCGGCAAGGGAATGCCCGCGTCTCTGCTGATGTCGAGCCTTCAGGCGCGAGTTCAGGTGCTGTTTGAGGAAGCCGACGATCTGGCGCGCAAAATTGGACGCCTGAACAAAGCTATTTGCACGAACTGTCCCGATAATCGCTTCATCACATTTTTCATGACCATCGCCGATCCGGCCACCGGTGAGCTGGTCTACACCAACGCCGGCCACAACCCGCCGCTATTGATTCGTAAGGAAGGCGGGTTCGACAAACTCGCCGGTGGCGGAGTGATTCTCGGGATTCTGCCCATGGCCGGCTACCAGGAAAACCGCGCCCAAATGCACCCAGGCGATGTCCTGGTGCTGTTCAGCGACGGCGTGACCGAAGCCGCGAATCCGCAGGATGAAGACTTCGGCGAGGAGCGGCTGGCAAAGCTGGTCGCCTCCATGCTCGACCGTCCCGCAGCGGAGATCGTGGAAGCGATCGACACAGCGGTAAGCGAATTCACCCAAGGCGCCCCAGCGGCGGACGACATTACGGTTGTCGTCGCGCGGCGTACCTAGCGCAGCCGATTCGTTTAGCGGTCAAGACCCGCTTACTGGCGTGCGCGGCTCGGTGCCGGGCCCTTGATTTCACCGGCCAGACGCCGAGCCGCGAACGCCAGTGAGCGGGTGGTTGGCACCAGTCCCGGCACCGAACCGCGCACGAGAGTAAGCGGGCTCCGCCGTCCAGCCGTCTACGGATTCACCGTCGTCCAGATTAACCCGACCGTCAACAGAATCATGATCACCGCCGTCGACCAGGCGATCACATTTTGCCAGAGTTTATTCGTATATTCCTGCATGATGCTGCGCCGGTTGATCAGCGTCAGCATGTAGAACAGGACGAACGGCAACAGGACGCCGTTGGCAACCTGCGAGAACAACAGTACCTTCAGCAAAGGCAGCCCGGGAATCAGGACGAACCCGGCTCCGCAGGCGATCAGCAGAGTGTAGAGCCAATAGAAAATCGGCGCCTCGGAGAATTTCTTTTCGATCCCCGATTCGAACCCCAGGCCTTCGCAAACGTTATACGCCGTCGCCAGCGGAAGGATCGCAGCCGAGAGCAGAGATGCGTTAATCAGCCCGACAGCGAACAGAAGCGTCGCAAATTGGCCCGCAAACGGCCGCAGGGCAAGAGCGGCTTCGCCGACATCCTTGATCTCGCCATGCCCGGTCTTGTAAATCGTGGCCGCACAGGCGACCACAATAAAGAACGCGATCACATCGGTGACGATGCAGCCCAGGATCACATCCAATCGGCTGAGAGAATAGTGCCGCGCATCCACGCCCTTCTCTACAATGGACGCCTGCAAGTAAAACTGCATCCACGGAGTAATGGTGGTGCCGATCAACCCGACGATCATGATCAGGTATTGAGGATCGCCGCTCAGCTTGGGCACGAACGTGTCGTGCAGCGCGAGCTTCCAATCCGGTTTGGCCAAGAAGGCCGAAATCGGATATGTGAAGTAAATCAGCGAAAACAGAATGAGCAATCGTTCCACCGACTTGTAGCGCCCGCGCACGATCACGATCCAAACCAGAAAGGCGCCGACCGGCACGGCTATGTATTTGCTGACGCCAAATACACTGGCGCCCGAGGCGAGCCCGGCAAACTCGGCGGCAATGTTTCCAAAGTCGGCGATGCTGAGAATTGCCATCGTGATAAACGTCGCGCGCAGCCCGAACTCCTCGCGGATCAGGTCCGAAAGGCCCTTGCCAGTGACTGCGCCCATGCGCGCGGCCATCTCCTGAACCACGATCAGCGCGATCGTGGTCGGGATCAATGTCCACAGCAGCGCATACCCGAATTTCGCGCCGGCCTGGGAATACGTGAGGATCCCGCCCGGGTCGTTATCGACGTTGGCGGTAATGAATCCCGGTCCCAGAACCGCGAAGAACGCCAGCGCGCGGTACTTGAGAACCGAAAGATTTGCCGGGCGTCGTAAGAGCGGCCTCGGCAGTGAATGTTCGCCTCGCAAAGGGTTTCGGGTTCTCCTATTCGAGGCTAACCCAAACTAGAGCCGTATCCACCGCTGTGCCTTCATTTCAAAACGCGGCAAGGTTCCGCGGGGCACCGTTGAGACCGGAACACGCAGCGACGTTGCGTTTCGCAGCGCCGATTCCAGGCGATGAATCAAGCTCGCATCGTTATCGTCCGCTGGTTCCACCTGAATGGTCAGTTCGCTGAGCGCCCGATTGGTTCGGATCTCCACTCGATACTCAGACACACCGTCGCAGCCGCGCAGGATATCTTCAATCGCGCTGGGATACAAATTCACGCCCCGCACCACGACCATGTCGTCGGTGCGCGCGAGGATGCCTCCTTCGAGCGCGAGATCCCAGCTCCCGCACTCGCACTGCCCCGGCCCGGAACGCTGGACAATATCGCCAGTTCGATAGCGAAGCAGGGGGGAGCCGGTGCGTCCCAGGTTCGTCAGAACCAGTTCCCCATGATCGGCCGCCTGTCCGTTGACCGGATCGATGACTTCCGCGATGTAGGAAGACTCGATGATATGTAATACGCGTTCACGCTTCGGACATCCATAGCTGACCGGACCCACCTCAGTCATGCCGTGATGATCCACCACATGAGCTCCGCGCCACAGCTCTTCGATGCGTGCCTGGGTCGACCGGACACTCCCACCCGGTTCGCCCGCAACAATGATCTTCCGGACCTTGGCCGGCGAGAGATCGATGTGTTCCTCGATAGCCGTTTCCCCGAGCCGGATCGCGTACGTAGGCGTGCAACACACGACCGTGGCCTGGTTGTCGAGGATCGCGTGCAGGCGGGCCTCGCTGCGCATGCCCCCACCAGGAATGCACATAGCGCCCATCCTGGACGCTGCATCGAACGCAACCCAGAACCCGAGAAACGGACCGAACGAAAATGCGAAGAAAATCCGGTCTCCCGCCGTGACGCCGGCAGCTTGGAACACGCGGGTCCAGTTGCCCACCATCCAGTCCCAGCTATCCGGAGTGTCCACCCAGCGGAGCGGCGTACCCGTGGTTCCGTTCGTCTGGCTAAACCGCGTGTAGCGCTCGAGCGGATAGGTTAAATTGGACCCGAAAGGCGCATGCGCGCGCTGGTCGTCCACCAATTCGCGTTTTAGCGTGAATGGAACGCGCTGGAAATACCAATCCAAACTCGGCACGTTCGGATCGATTCCGCGTAGTTTTCCGGAGTAAAACGGATTTGCGCCGGAGAGAGCCGCCAACAGCCTCCGAAGCTTCGTTAGTTGATCTGCTTCGATCCCGGCAGTCATCCTTAGCAGCTCAGGCCTCGCAGGTCATGCACGCGACAGAGACTGCGCGATCAGAGGCTTGCCATGCGGCAGCGGCTGCGGAATGTTATCGGCGAACTCGTGCATGGCCGCGTACATCGGGTCGAAATCCTTGAGCCAGTTTCCGATCAGGCAATCCGTAACGTCGCCCTTGAGGTGCGGATACTTTTTCAGGAACTCGCGGAAGCTGAACGCGTGGTCGTAGAACGCGTAGACCAGCCGCCGCATCGATTCGATGCGCTTGCAGAACTCGGCCCCGTATTCGGTAAAGCGAGCTGCTGAGAAATCGCGATCGGTGAGAGCCGCGTGAGCGGCGTCCGCGGCCAGCTCGCCGCTTCTCAGCGCCAGCATCACACCTGACGAGAACACCGGATCGAGAAACGCGAACGCATCGCCCGCCAGAATCAGGCCGTCGGTCGCGCAGTATTGGGATCGATAGGAGTATTCGCCCGTGATGCGGTAGGGCCCGAACTGTTCTCCCACGGCAAGATGCTGTTGGACCCAAACGTTATTGCCGACCTCACGATCGAAGATTTCCTTAAGGTCCTTGGTCCCCTTCATCAGGTAATCTTTTTCGGCGACGATGCCGACGCTGACAATGTCGCCCGCCAGCGGGATGTACCAGAACCAGCCCTTCTCGGGAACATAAGCAACCGTCGTCGCGCCTTCATCGACGCCCGGGTCGCGCATCGCGCCTTTGTAATAGGTCCAGATGGCGATCTTGTTCAAGAAGGCGTCACGAATCTTCCAGCCATTGCGTGTGACAAAAAAAGCGTCGCGTCCGCTGGCGTCGATGGTGATCGGCGCGTGAAATTCTCTGGTCTCGCCGCCGCTGGCGACCGCTTTGACGCCCTTCACGAATCCGTCTTCTCGAATGACTTCACGCGCGGTGATTTCTTCAATGACCTCGACACCATTCTCGCGAGAGTTGTCGAGCAGCATCTGATCCAGTTCGCTGCGCAGCACCTGCCACGTCTGCGCGGCTTCGTGCTCCAGGTGGGTGTGAAAGTAGAACGGCTGCGACGACCGTCCATCCGGGCTGACAAACTGGACGCTGTACTTCTTCACGAAGTGCGACCCCTTCATCTTCTCGAGCACACCCAGCCGCTCCAGCGTGAAAAAGCCGAAAGGAAGCAGGGATTCGCCGATGTGATACCTCGGAAATTTCTCTTTTTCGAGCAGCACCACGCGCCGGCCGTGCTTTGCGAGCAGCGTGGCCGCCGTGGAACCGGCGGGTCCGCCGCCAATGACAATCGCATCGTAATGACTATTTCCGTTGGTCATCGTTGGATCATGCATGGGCAATCTATGCGTACCGCGCCGAGCGGTGCTGCGGCAAGAAAAATTCAGGCAGCAGTTTGTCGACTTGCAGCAGCCCGTCCCGGCTCAATCGCAAGCTGTCATGATCGATTGCGATCAAGCCGTGTTCGCGCAGTTTGGTTAGGGGATCCGCGAACCGCTGCTCCACGTCGACCCCGAACTTGGATTGGAAATACGCGCGGTGAACCCGGCCGAGTTTCATCTGAAGAATCAATTCCCGGATCATCCGTTCGTCCTGAGTCGGCGTCAAGGCGCGAAAAATCGGCAGCTCGCCTCTTTGGATAGACGCGACATACGGGTCAAAGTCATGCCGGTTCTGAAAATGCGTCCCGCCGACATGCGAGAAGGATGAAACACCCAGCCCGATCATGTCCGCCCCGGTCCATAGAAGGTCGCGATAGAGAAATTTGCTCCGCGCCGGGTCCTTGACTGCCGCATAGGCGCTGGCCACGCTGAATCCGGCCTTTTCCAGTTCCGCGAACGCATAGCTGACCCAGTCCCGTTTGGTCTGCCAGTCAGCGACGGGAGCCACGTTTTGTCCATGGATCCGCATCTCTTTCACCAGCGTTGTATTATACGGAACTTCCATTTGATAAATCGTGACACTATCCGGCGAAAGATCGATGGTTTTCCGGACGCATTCCTTCCAGTTGTCGGGATTTTCCCCGACCATCCCCGCGATCAGATCGATGTTGATTTGAGGAAATCCGATGGAGCGGGCGAACTCATACGACCGCGCCACTTCCTTGGAACGATGCGCGCGTCCGTTGACTTCCAGAATATGATCGTCGAAATTCTCGATTCCCAGACTCAGGCGCGTAACACCTAAATCCTTTATCACCTGTAGCTTGCCTTCGGTAAGCGTCCCCGGTTCGCACTCGAACGTAATTTCCTCGGCCTGATCCCACGGCAGCAGTCGCTTCATTTCATCCACCAGCCGCGTGAGCTGTTTCGAGGAGATGTACGACGGTGTGCCGCCACCAAAATAAATGAACTTGGGCCGTCTTCCGGAGATAAACGGTTTCTTTGAATAAAGCTCTAATTCTTGAATTGCCGCAGTCAGATAATATTCGATTTCTTCGGCTTTTTTATCGGTATAGACCTTGAAGTAACAGAAGTGGCAACGCTTGCGGCAAAAAGGAATGTGGACGTAAATTCCCAGCGGAGTGTCCGGACGCTCTGATCGTTCCAGAGCGTTGTAAGCATCCCGGACGCTGTCGGGCGTCCAGAACGAATACGGCGGATAGTTGGAGATGAAGTAGTTCCCAGCCGTGGTCTGTTCAGCCGGCGCGGCGCTTCGCGGGTCGAGGGTGTTCGACGCTTCGAGAATATTGGGCGGTTCGGAAGCCATTCTTGTATCGGTCAACTTTCAATCCGGGTGTCCGCCAGCTCACGAAGCTTTTGGGATCGCCCCTAATTATACAACGCCCGCCGTTTGGAACTTATGACGGGAGCTCATGACGCGGAACTTATGACGCGGAATTTATGACACGGGATGCTTGACGCCGGAAGCCAATCGCACTAAGCTGTTTTTCGGTCGTGCTTGTCAGGCCGTAAGTTTTCGGGTGACAAGTGATGTAACGTTGCTCTTTTCCGGCGACGCAGGAAATACTCTTGCGAAGGGATATGCTTCCCGCCGAGACCGGATATAAGCTGGCTTTCTAACCTCCGCCGGATTATTGGCGGCCAAGAAAGTGGAGGGATTTGCGGCGTGGCGCAGATCTTTCACCGCAGCTCGAATAGCCTGGCGAAGGTCAGCATCGTCGGTGCCCTGCTGATCGTTGGGGGCATTGTCTGGGCCGCATACCGGCTGAATGCCGGCTCGTTTACAACAGGCGTCGAAGTAGCCCGCGATCAAACGGTTCCCTTCAGTCATAAGCATCATGTCGGCGACGACGGCATTGACTGCCGCTATTGCCACACGTCGGTGGAAACCTCGAACTTCGCCGGCTTGCCCCCAACCGAGATCTGCATGAGCTGCCACTCGCAGATCTGGACCAATGCCGAAATGCTGGAACCCGTTCGCTCGAGTTATCGCACCGGCAAATCTCTCGAATGGGTACGGGTCCACGACCTGCCCGACTTCGTTTACTTCAACCACAGCATTCACGTGAACAAAGGCATCGGATGCTCTACGTGTCACGGGCGCGTCGACACGATGCCGCTGATGTGGAAGGTCAACACGCTGTACATGCAGTGGTGCGTCGAATGTCACCGTGACCCGGCGAAACATGTGAGACCGAAATCCGAGGTGTTCAATCCAACCTACGAAACTCCGGCGCCGAACCAGGATGAGATTGGACCGAAACTGGTCGCAGAATACAAGATTCAAAGCTTGACGGATTGTGTAACGTGTCATCGGTAAAATATTGGCGGAGTCTCGACGAGTTGGCGCAGACCGACGAATTCCGCGCCTTCGTCGAAGACGAGTTTCCCAATCGCACACCTGACTGGAACGATCCAGCGTCGCGCCGCCGTTTTCTTACTCTGATGGGGGCGTCCGTCGCCCTCGCGGGCGCGTCTGCGTGCACGGTGCAGCCAAAGGAGATGATCGTCCCCTACGTTCGACAGCCCGAGGAGTTCGTTCCCGGCAAACCGCTGTTCTACGCGACCGCCATGAGCGTTCGCGGCGTCGCGACAGGCCTGCTGGTCGAGAGCCATCTGGGTCGTCCGACGAAAGTGGAAGGCAATCCCGATCATTCGGCGAGCCTGGGGGCGACCGACACGTTCATGCAGGCGAGCGTTCTCACGCTGTACGATCCCGATCGTTCGCAAACCGTTCTACATAACGGCAGCATCAGCACCTGGGGGAATTTCATCACTGCCGTGACCGGCGCGCGCGACGTCGCCAGCCTGAAACAAGGCGGCGGCCTCCGCATCCTGACGGGAACGGTTACATCCCCGACCTTGGCCGATCAAATCCAGAAATTCCTGGCTGCGTATCCCGAGGCCAAATGGCACCAGTACGAAGCGTGCGGCCGCCATGCCGCACGCGCCGGAGCCTTGGCAGCGTTCGGCAAGCCGTTCAACACGATCTATCGTTTCGATCGCGCAAACGTGATCGTTTCGCTGGACGCGGATTTCCTGTGCTCGGGAATGCCGGGAGGCTTGCGCTACGCGCGCGATTACGCGGCCCGGCGCCGCGCGGCAGCGGAGAATCCCGACACGAAACCGCCCCGGCTGTATGTGGCGGAAGGCACGCCGTCCATCACCGGCGGCATGGCGGACCATCGATTCCGCATGCGCACGTCGGAGGTGGAAGCGTTCGCCGCCGCGCTGCAGGCCGGAAATGGCGACGCGAAGATTGCTGCGGTCCTGAAGGACCTTCAGGTCGAGCGCGGGACCAGCATTGTGATCGCAGGCGAGCATCAGCCGCCTCGCGTGCACGCGATCGCGCACGCGCTCAACCAATCGCTGGGCAACGCCGGCAAAACGGTGATCTACACGGATCCTGTGGAAGCTTCTCCGGCGGATGAAATCGCGTCGCTTACCGGGTTGATTAGGGACATCAACAGCAGCTCCGTTGATGCACTCTTGATCCTGGGAGGAAACCCGGTCTACAACGCGCCCGCCGATCTGCGCTTCCTCGATGCGTTGAAGAAGGTGAGATTCCGCGCGCATCTGGGCCTCTACGTCGACGAAACCGCCGAGTGGTGCCACTGGCACATTCCCGAAGCGCACTTCCTCGAAGCCTGGAGCGACGCCAGGGCATACGACGGAACCGCGTCGATCGTGCAGCCGCTGATCGCCCCGATTTATGGCGGCAAAACGCCGCACGAGGTTCTCAATGTGCTGGCGAACCAGGGCGATCTCAGCGCGCACGATACGGTCCGCGACTATTGGAAGGGACAGCATAAAGCCCCCGACTTCGACGATTTCTGGCGGCTTTCGCTGCACAACGGCGTTATTCAAGGGACCACCCTCCCGGAACGCACGCCGCCGCCAGCCAGGGTTCCCGATGCGGCGGCAGCGAACTCCGGCCTCGAAGTTGTCTTCCGTCCCGATCCCGCGATTGGGGATGGATCGATGTCGAACAATGCCTGGCTCCAGGAAATGCCCAAGCCGCAAAACAAAATGACTTGGGATAACGCCGTGTGGCTCTCACCAAAGACGGGCGGACGCCTCGGCATGGAAACCGGCGACGTGGTCGAAATCTCAGTGGGCGGGCGAAAGGTCGAAGGTCCGGTATGGATTCTGCCTGGCCACGCAGACGAATCGATGACCGTGCATTTCGGCTATGGCCGCACCCGCGCGGGTCGGATTGCAAATCGTATCGGCTTCAACGCCTACGCGCTGCGGGCAAGTGACGCCCTGGGGCACGCCGGCGGCGCGCAGATCGAACGCAAGTCACGTGGCTACAAGTTCGCGAATACCCAGCACACGCAGACGATGGAAGAGCGCGATCCGTTCCGCGTGGCGACGCTGGCCGAGTATCACCGCAATCCTGAGTTTGCCCATCCCGAAGAAAAACGCGTGCCGGACGATCACACCATGTTTCCGCTCTGGAAATACGACCAGCACAAGTGGGGCATGTCGATCGATCTGACAGCCTGCGTCGGCTGCCAGGCGTGTATGGTCGCGTGCCAGGCCGAAAATAACATTGCGATCGTCGGCAAGGAGGAAGTCGCCAAGGGCCGTCACATGAACTGGATTCGCGTGGATCGCTACTACAGCGGCCCGCTCGACGAACCGGAAATGTACTTCCAGCCCGTGCCTTGCATGCACTGCGAAAACGCGCTCTGCGAGCTGGTCTGCCCCGTCGCCGCCACCGTCCACAGCGCGGAGGGCTTGAATGAGATGGTCTACAACCGCTGCGTCGGCACCCGTTATTGCTCGAACAACTGCCCCTACAAAGTTCGCCGCTTCAATTTCTTCCTGTACGCCGACTGGGATACCGAAAGCCTTTTTGGCGTCCGCAATCCGGACGTCACCGTGCGCAGCCGGGGAGTCATGGAGAAGTGCAGTTACTGCGTGCAGCGGATCAATCGCGTGAAGATTGACGCCGATAAAGCGGACCGCAGGATCAATGACGGTGAAATCGTCACGGCATGCCAGCAGGCGTGCCCCGCCGAAGCGATCGTGTTCGGCGATTTGAACGATCCCAACAGCCGGCTTTCGAAGCTGAAACGGCAGCGGCGGGATTATAGCCTGCTCGAGGAACTAAACACACGGCCGCGGACCACTTATTTGGCGCGATTGCGAAATCCGAATCCGGACCTGGAGAAGGGATAAAGCGTGGACCAGGAAAACGGAACCATCGTTACCATCGATCCGGGCCCTGAAAAGGTCCTGGGCCGTGGCCACGATTTCGGGACCGTCACCGACAAGATCGGCGGCGTCGTCTACCGCTCCTTCCTCGATACGCCACGGCAACTCTACATCGGATTTGCGTGCGCGTTCCTGCTGGTTAATGTGTTGCTGGTCGCCGTAACCTGGCTGTTTTTCCGCGGCGTCGGTATTTGGGGCATCGTGATTCCCATCGCCTGGGGATTCGCGATCGTCAACTTTGTCTGGTGGATCGGTATCGGCCACGCAGGCACGCTGATCTCGGCGATTCTGCTCCTGTTAAAACAGGACTGGCGCACATCGATCAACCGGTTTTCAGAAGCGATGACGTTGTTTGCCGTCGCCTGCGCCGGTATGTTCCCGATCCTCCACCTCGGGCGCCCGTGGCTCGCATACTGGCTGATCCCTTATCCGAACACGATGTGGCTATGGCCGCAGCCTCGATCGCCGCTGATCTGGGACGTGTTTGCCGTATCGACCTACGCCACGGTTTCGTTCCTGTTCTGGTTCACCGGTCTGATTCCGGATTTCGCCACCATGCGCGACAAGCAACCGGCGAGCATCCCCGGCAAGATCTTCGGCATGCTTGCGATGGGCTGGCGAGGCTCCGCGCGTCATTGGGCGCGATATCAGAAGGCATATTTACTGCTCGCCGGACTCTCGACGCCTCTCGTGGTCTCCGTCCATTCTGTCGTCAGCTTCGATTTCTCGGTGGCCATCATCCCCGGCTGGCACACGACGATTTTCCCACCCTACTTCGTCGCGGGTGCGATCTATTCCGGGTTCGCGATGGTGCTGACGCTCGCGATTCCCGTGCGCCGCTGGTATCACCTCGAAGATATGATCACCATGCGTCACATCGAGTGCATGGCGAAGGTGATGCTCGGCACGGGGCTGATTGTCGCTTACGGATACGCGATGGAAGCGTTCATGGCGTGGTACAGCGGCGAACAGTACGAACGCTATGCCTTTCTGAATCGGATGTGGGTAGGCGGCTATTGGTGGACGTACTGGCTGCTGATCCTCTGCAACATCGCCATCCCACAGCTTCTCTGGTCGCGCCGCATCCGTTTAAACGTCTGGAGCGTATTCGTGATTTCGCTGGTGGTCAACGTGGGCATGTGGCTGGAGCGGTTCGTCATCGTGGTCACCAGCTTGACCCGGGATTTCGTCCCGTCGTCCTGGGGTATGTACTATCCGACCGTTTGGGACTGGGCCACCTACGCCGGGACCATCGGCGTGTTCCTGAGCCTGATGTTCTTGTTCATTCGCGGCCTTCCCGCGATCTCGATTTTCGAGATGCGCGAAGTAGTCCATCATGTCGTTCACCCAGGGGACCCTGAACATGCACACGGAGACTAAAGTCGCCGGACAACTCGAACGGCTCCACGGCCTGATGGCTGAGTTCGATGCCCCGGAGCCTTTGCTTGACGCCGCGCACCGGGCCCGCGAGGCCGGGTATCGGCACATGGATGCGTATTCGCCGATGCCCGTCGAGGGGTTGGCCGAATCCATCGGTTTCCGCCGCACGCTGGTAGAAAAACTCGTGTTCGTCGCGGGACTTCTGGGAGCAACCGGCGGGTTTTCGCTGTGCTGGTGGATGACCGTCATCGCGTACCCGCACATCGTCGCGGGCCGTCCGCTGAACAGTTGGCCGGCGTACGTGGCCATCACCTTCGAATGCATGGTGCTGCTCTCGTGCATTACGGCAGTTGTCAGCATGCTCGCCTTGAACGGCCTGCCGCAGCCGTATCATCCCGTGTTCAACGTGAAGGAGTTCGAGCGGGCGTCGCGCGACAAATTCTTTCTGTGCATCGAATCAACCGACCCAAAGTTCGACGCCGATGCTACACGAGAGTTCCTGGAGAGTCTCGATCCCGAAGAAGTGATGGAAGTTGAGCC
>Ga0070731_10001230_pt1 | contig 27578 bp, 24 predicted proteins | sample Coa_R1_2_FD_66448 | JGI IMG/M metagenome (GOLD analysis project Ga0070731, IMG submission 66448) | Surface soil microbial communities from Centralia Pennsylvania, which are recovering from an underground coalmine fire - Coalmine... | ecosystem: Environmental > Terrestrial > Soil > Unclassified ... | reverse complement strand
CGTATGTGCTGGAAGTCTCATCGCCCGGGCTGGATCGTAAATTGACCGGCCCGGCTGATTTTCAGAGATTCATGGGAAGCCGGGTGAAGCTGACGACGCGCAATCCGGTGGAGGGCAATCAGCATTTTGTAGGCCGCCTTGCAAGTCTTCAAGATGGCCGCTTAACGCTGCAACTTGGCGATGATCGAAAGAGATCCCGTGGTGCCGGGAGCACATCGCACAACGTGGAAATTGAACTCGACAATGTCGAGAAGGCGAATTTAGTACCAGAGGTTTAGTAGCAAGTAGTTAGGAGCTAGGACCTAGGACTAGCTCCTAGCCCGTAGCTACTAGGTACTTTGAATTCTTATGGCAAGTGAGCTTTACAACACAATCGATGCGCTTAGCCGCGAAAAGGGGATCGACCCGCAGATTGTGGTAAGTGCGGTGGAAGATGCCATTGTTGTCGCCACCCGCAAATACTATAAGACGCAGGAAAATCTTCGTGCGGAACTGGACAAGGATACCGGCAAGATTCGCGCCTTCGCGGTGAAAACCGTGGTCGAAAATCCGGAGCAAGTAGAAGATCCGACTCTGCAGGTCACGCTGGACGAAGCTCGCAAGGTCGACCCCAACGTAGCCATAGGCGGCGAACTGCAGATTCCCAAGCCGACCGAGGGAATCCTGGGACGCATCGCGGCCCAACTTGCGAAGCAAGTCATTTTCCAGAAGGTTCGCGAGGCCGAACGAGATACCGTTTACAACGAGTATATCGGGCGCGTTGGCGAAATAGTGAACGCCACGTTGAAGCGGATCGAGGGTCCCGACCTCATTTGGGATATCGGCAAGGCGGAGGCGCGGATGCCCCGCAAGGAGCAATCGCGACTGGAGTCATTCGCCATGGGTGAGCGGGCCCGGGTGGTCATCGCCAGAGTTGAGAAGGCTTCCAAAGGCCCCGCTGTCGTGGTCTCGAGAGCTGCTCCAGAATTGGTGCAGCACCTGTTCCAGACGGAAGTGCCAGAAATATACGACGGCACGGTCGTAATCCGCGCCATCGCACGCGAAGCCGGCGAGCGCACCAAGATTGCCGTAATGTCGAAAGACAAAGACGTGGACGCAGTTGGCGCTTGCGTCGGCATGAAAGGTATGCGGGTGCAGTCGATCATCCGCGAACTGCGCGGTGAAAAAATTGACATCATCGAATACCACGAAGATGCCGTCACCTTTGCAGAGAAGGCGCTGCAGCCGGCAAAGGTGAGTCGCGTCACGGTGCTTGAATCAACCGACAAGCATCTTGAAGTGGTTGTGGATGACAGTCAGCTTTCTCTTGCGATCGGCAAAAAAGGCCAGAATGTTCGCCTTGCGGCGAAGCTGCTGGGCTGGAAAATCGACATCAAGAGCGAAGAAGAAAAACGTCAGGAAGTCGAGCAGCAGATGTCCCAGCTCGTTCCGGCGGCCGCGACCCCGCTGGAAAATGTGCCGGGTCTGGGCGAAGGCTTGATTGAAAAGCTGACTGGTGCTGGTGTCACCACGGTTGAAGCGCTGGCTGATATGACCCCTGAGCAACTAGAGGCGATCGAAGGCATCGGGCCGAAAACCATCGAGAAGATTAGCCAAGCCGTCAGTGATTATTTCGGCAGCCTCGAGGGCGGTCCTGCTGCCGAACTAGAGCCGGGGCAGGAAGCCGCTGAAGGTCAGGAACCCGCGGCGCAAGTGATTGAAGAGGGCGCAGGAGAATCCCCTGCGCAGGAGCTCTCCGACGCTCCTGGAGCAGATTCGGCGACTGGCTCGGAACGTTCGGAGGAAGAAGCTCCAGCGGAGACACAGGAGTCACAAGAAGAGCCTGCATCTTCCGAAACAAAAGAATAAACTTTCTCAAAGCGAAAGAAATAGTAGCCGTGAGGTTGATATGAAGACTTAACGGATATTTGCGGAGGAATAAAAGGGCGGATGAGTAAGATTCGAATCAACGATCTGGCAAGAGAGTTGGAGGTCAAGAGTAAAGCTATTCTCGATGTACTCCCAGAAGTTGGAGTGACCGAGAAGAAGACGCACTCCAGTTCTCTGGAAGAACATGAAGCAGAGAAAGTGCGAGCACGCTTGCGAGGTTCGGCGACCGAGCCGCATGCTGCCGCGAAGACTGCTCGTTCGCCCCGTTCCGCTGCCGACGAGATAAAGACCAAGATAGACCTGTCCCACATTTCACGGCCGGGCGATGTTCTTTCCGCTATCCGCAAACAGCAGGCGCCTGCGGCTGCTCCTCCAGCGCCCGCGCCACCCGTTCCGCGTCCGCCCGCGGCTCCTCCTGCCGAAGTAAAGAAGCCGGCAGCAACTCCGCCGGTGACAACGTCACCTGCGCCAAAGCCCGCTGCTCCGCCAGCGCCTCCCGCACCACCGGCGCCGCGGATAGTAGTGCCGACGCCAACGGTGCGACCGACGTTCACCGCACCGCCGGCCGCTCCACCACAGCCGCCTGCTGTGTCCGCACCTCCGCCGACACCACCGCGCCCGCCCGTACAACCCACGACTCAAGCGGCGCCTCCAGTGCCAGCAGCGCAAACGCCATCTACGCAAGCACCATCTGCTCCCGCGCAACAGGCACAACGGCCGCCGACTTCGGCACCTCCTCCACGAATGATCGTTCCGCAGACAGGGCCGCGACCGGTTTACAAGGCCCCGGTGCGACCGGCAGCCTCGGGAACCGGAGCGCCGGGAGGAAGTGGGCGTGTCCCAGCTCGTCCCGTGCCCGGGCAGCCAATCTTTCAGCGTCCTCGTCCCGCAACAACTCCGGCTTCGGGGCGCCCACCGTTTCGACCAGGCGAGCGGCGGCCAATGCATCCAACACGGCAGTCACCAACCGGCTCGCGTCCTTTGGGAGTTGGTCCGGGTCTACCTCCTCCCGGGCCTACACGGCCGGGAGCGCGCCCGGGTGCGCCCGCTCGACGTCCCGGTCAGCGCTATGTTCCCCGAGGTGTAAAAGAAGGCCCGATGAAGGGCTTCGTTCCGCCACCACGGCTGACTCTCTCCAATGAGCCACAACCGATCACCCGCAGTATCACGATCACGGAAGGAATTAGCGTCAAGGATCTAGCGGAAAAGCTCGGAATACGCGCGAAAGATTTGATTGCCAGGCTACTGGCCCGCGGCGTCTTCGCCACGATTAATCAAACGCTCGACGCGGAGTTGGCCAGTGAAATGGCTCGCTTCTTCGGCGCAGACACCAACGTGATCAGCTTCGAAGAGCAGGCCGCGAAAGATGTGGCAGAAACCGGGGTCGGCGAAGAAGGCGCCGCAACCGAGGCCGAGCCGCGCCCACCGGTTGTTACGATTATGGGCCATGTTGACCACGGCAAAACAACTCTGTTGGATTCGATTCGCTCGACCGACGTAGCGGGAGGTGAGGCTGGAGGTATTACTCAGCATATCGGCGCATACAAAGTCACGATTCAAGACACGCAGTCCCCAGCTTACGGTCGCCAGATCGTGTTCCTGGATACACCGGGCCACGAAGCTTTCACCCGCATGCGATCCCGGGGCGCCAAGGCAACCGACATCGTGGTTCTGGTGGTCGCCGCAGACGACGGCGTGATGCCGCAGACCCTGGAAGCCATCGATCACGCCCACGCCGCGGAAGTGCCGATCATCGTTGCTGTCAATAAAATTGACAAACCCGACGCGCTGCCCGATAGAGTCAAGAAACAGTTGGCCGATCGCGGCTTGCTGCCGGAAGAATGGGGCGGGACCACGGTTTTTGTCGACGTCTCGGCAAAACAGAAAACAAATCTGAACTTGCTGATGGAAATGATTTGCCTCGTGGCCGACCTCCAGGAATTGAAAGCCACGTCCGATCGCCCGGCTACCGGAGTAGTTTTAGAGGCGAAGCTGGATCGTGGCCGCGGCCCGGTCGCTACGGTGCTCGTGCAGAACGGAACGCTGCGAACCAGCGACAATTTCGTGGTTGGCAACGTCTACGGCAAGGTGCGCGCCATGCTCGACGATCGCGGCAATCAGCTCCAAGAAGCGCCGCCGTCCACCCCGGTTGAGATTCTGGGCATGGAAGGATTACCTCAGGCAGGCGATCAGTTTATGGTCGTAGCTGATCGCGATAAAGCCCGGGGCATCTCGGATTATCGCGAGCAGAAGGCTCGCGAGGCAGCACTTGCAAAGAGTTCGCGTGTCTCGCTCGAAGGCCTTGCGGAACAGATGAAGTCGTCCGGAACAAAAGAGCTCAACATCATTTTGAAAGGAGATGTGCAGGGCTCGGTCGAGGTGCTCAGCGACTTGCTCGGCAAACTCTCGACGGAAAAGGTGCGGCTCAAGGTTCTGAGAACCGGGGTCGGCGCGATCACCGAAAGTGATGTTCTGCTTGCGTCCGCATCCAATGCGATCATCATTGGGTTCAATGTGCGGCCAGAGCGCAAAGCGCAAGAATTAGCGGAACAGGAAAAGGTCGATATCCGTCTGCACTCGATCATTTACGAACTGCAAGACGAAATTAAGCGAGCGATGAGCGGCCTGCTCGAACCCACGATCAAGGAAACTTACCAGGGTCGCGCGGAAGTGCTGGAAACGTTCCGCATCCCGAAAGTTGGAACGGTCGCTGGCTGCCGGGTCAGCGATGGAATCATCAAGCGCGACTCCGAAGTCCGCTTGCTGCGAGATAATGTCGTGATCTTCAAAGGCAAGGTCGGATCGCTGCGCCGATTCAAAGATGATGCCAGCGAGGTCCGCAATGGCATGGAATGCGGCATCTCGATCGCGAACTACGGCGACGTGAAAGTCGGTGATGTGATCGAAGCGTTCGTGACCGAGCGGATCGCGGCAGAAGTGATCGCGTAGAGGCACAGTCCAACCTGAGCCTGATCGCGGCGAATAACCTACACCGATCCTCCTTCGGGCTAGACACGCACACGGATTCTGGGGGTGCGATAGAATTCTGGCTGTCGTTTCGGAGGGATCGTGACTTCACGAAGGTTACTGCTCTTTTCTGCTTTCTTCATCGCTCTTATTGCACTTTCAGAAACCACTCCCACGCATTTCGACGGCAAAACCTGGTGGGAGTACGTCAAAGTTTTGGCATCCGATGAAATGAAGGGCCGCGAAACCGGAAGCAAGGAGTTGCAGGCCGCAGAAGAGTATGTCGTGACACAATTGAAGCAGGATGGACTGCAGCCCGCTGGGACAAACGACTACTACCAGCCGGTGAAGTTCATCACCCGCCAGATTGTTGAAAAGGACTCCAGCCTCGCTCTGGTGCGCGACGGAAAAACGGAGCCGCTCACCTTGGGTGACGACGCTTTTTTCAGCACTCGAATTGATCTTGCTCCTTCCGTTGAAGCCCCCTTGGTATTTGTGGGCTGGGGACTAAGCGTCCCTGAAAAAAATTATGACGACCTGGCGGGACTCGACCTCAAAGGCAAGGTCGCAGTCCTGATCAACGGATCGCCATCGGAACTTCCCGGTGCGCTCGCCTCGCATTATCAATCTTCAGCAGAACGGTGGAAAGCTCTCCACAAAGCCGGAGCTGTCGGCATCATTGGGATCCCCAATCCTGCATCCATGGACATTCCATGGTCGCGCATGTCCCTGAACCGAACGCATGTGAGCATGACGCTGGCTGACCCGAAGTTCAACGACATGGAAGGCGAAAAGCTTAATGTGACGTTTAATCCGGCTAAAGCCGATCAATTGTTCGCCGGGTCAGGTCACAGTTGGCAAGAAATTGTTGATGCCGCCAAGCAGCGAAATCAACTGCCTCGATTTCCACTGACGGTTTCCATCAAAGCGAAAGCGATGCTTGAAAAACATGAAATTGAATCTAACAACGTAGTCGCCAAGCTGCCAGGAAGCGATCCTCAGCTGAACAGTGAATACGCGGTGCTCTCGGCCCACATTGACCATATCGGCGTCGGCGAGCCGGTAAACGGCGACCGCATTTACAACGGCGCTATGGATAACGCCTCCGGTAGTGCTCTATTGCTCGATATGGCTGCCTCACTAAAAACGTCGCAGGACAAACCGAAGCGATCGATCCTGTTTCTTTTTGTGACTGCTGAAGAAAAAGGTCTGCTTGGATCTCGCTATTTCACTGCTTATCCGACGGTAGATCGCAAGAGTATTGTGGCCGACATCAATACAGATATGTTCCTTCCCATTGTTCCGCTGAAAGTGCTCACGGTGTGGGGCCTGACGGAATCGGATCTGGGCGATGATGCCCGACAAGTGGCGGAATCACGAGGCATTCAGGTGCAAGCCGATCCCGAGCCGCAGAGAAACGTATTCATCCGTAGCGATCAATACAATTTCATTCGCCATGGGATTCCAGCGCTGATGATGGGCATTGCACCTGAGCCGAATTCTCCAGAACAGAAGCAGATTTTCCGCGATTGGCTGACGCATCGCTATCACGCTCCCTCGGATGATCTTGATCAACCGGTTGACTTGTCCGCCGCGGGTCAGTACGAAGACGTCGTTCGCGCGTTGATGATGAAGGTTGCGGATCAACAACAGCGGCCCGAGTGGAAATCCGACAGCTTCTTCCAGCGCTATGCCGAACACCCCGCCGGATACTGAGAAGGTAGAAGTTAGAAATAAGAAGTTAGAATTTCGCCGAAGCGCGCAAATTTCGACATTCGTAATCAAAAATCAGAAATCGACAATCAACATTTGGCTGTGGGCCGTACCCATGATCGCTTTCCTCACCCTCGAGCTCAACATCGAAGCGGCCCAATCGCTCAAAGATAAGCGACAGGTAGTGCGCAGCTTGAAAGACCGCTTGCGCGCGCATTTTAATGTTTCCGTGGCAGAACTGGACGCGAGCGGCTTATGGAACCGGGCAACCATTGGGGTGGTCGGCATTTCGGATTCACGGGATTACCTGGACGGCCTTATGAAGAATGTGGAGCGACAGGCAACCCGCATTGCCAACAACGGCGGCGCCGAGATCACCGATTCGTTTGTAGAATTTCTTTAGGGCCTAGACCGTCACTTTCTCTGAAGATCCGGCCAACTTCGTAAGCGACTCAGTGTACGGCGCACGCGCAATTCCCCGCTCCGTCACAATGGCGGTGACATATTCCGCCGGAGTGACATCAAAAGCGGGATTTTCCACCTGCACACCATGTGGCACAATCTGCTTTCCCCCAATGTGAGTGACTTCTTCTTTATTGCGCTGTTCGATCGGAATCTTGCTGCCATCCGGCGTATTCAGATCGATGGTGGAGAACGGTGCTGCTACATAAAACGGAATCTTATGTTCTTTCGCGAGAATTGCGACGGTGTAAGTTCCGACTTTATTCGCGACATCTCCATTTGCGGCGATGCGATCCGCACCAACGACGATGGCGCTGATCTTACCCTGTTTCATCATCGTTCCAGCCATGTTGTCGGAAATCACGGTCGTCGGAATGCCGTCTTTCATGAGCTCCCAGGCCGTGAGCCTCGACCCTTGAAGGAACGGTCGTGTTTCGTCGGCATAAACATGAAGCTTTTTGCCTTGTTCAACCGCCGCGCGAATCACTCCGAGGGCAGTGCCATAGCCACACGTGGCCAGCGCTCCGGCATTGCAATGGGTGAGCACGCTGCCACTGGACGGCATCAGCGTGGCGCCGAGTCGGCCCATAGCTTGATTTGCGGCAATATCCTCCGCGTGCATGCGTTTTGCCTCATCGATAAGAGCTTGCTTAATCTGCGGTAACGGCCGGATTCGCAACGATTCAAATTTTTCCTGCATGCGGCGGATTGCCCAGAAGAGGTTGACCGCTGTTGGCCGGGTCTGCCGGATAAGCTCGCAGCACCGGTCCAAGTCTTGTTTCAGTTCGCCTACAGATTCGGCTTTCGACTTCTGCACTCCGAGAGCGATGCCCATCGCGGTAGCCACGCCGATCGCGGGCGCACCGCGGACGATCATTGTTCGAATCGCATTCGCGACCTGTTCACACGTGGTGCAGGTAACATAGGTTTCTTCGGTCGGTAGCTTCGTTTGATCGATGAAGCGCACGCCGGAGTCTGTCCATTCGAGAGTATTGATCATAGAAATTCAGCAATTGGCATTTGGTCGGCACAACTCGGAGGAGCAGTGCTAACTGCCAAGTGCCACGTGCTCTTTTCTCACTTCATTCGCAGTGAAGATTGATATGAATGCCGCTGGGGCCGCAGCCTTCTCAACCGCGGCGCGTCCTTTCGCTTCCTCGCGTTCAACCAGACACATCACGCCGACAATGTTAAATCCAAATTCCCGCGCTGCTTCGATCGCCTGAACGGTAGATGATCCAGTTGTGCAAACATCATCTACGATAACGACGCGCGCGCTTTTCCCCGCGAATCCTTCGATGCGGCGACCGGTACCGTGCTGCTTTTCAGCCTTGCGAACCAGAAATCCGTTGATCGTGCCGCTGGTCACAGTCACAGCAACAACGATCGGATCGGCTCCCATAGTGAGACCGCCAATTGCCAGTGGGTTCCATCCATGGCGGCCTATCTCTTCAAGAAAAACCTGTCCCGTGAGTTGAGAACCTCGTGCGTCCAAAGTGGTGGTCCGGCAATCGACATAGTAATCGCTTGTGCCACCTGATGAGAGCTTGAATTGGCCCAGGCGAAACGATTTGGTGGCCAACAATCGCAAAAGTTCTTGACGCGCCGAGGACATGGTTTTGAATAAAGAGTAGCTGGTTGTTCCTGGGTTCTAGTCCCTAGCTGCTGATTTTTTCCAGATGCCGAAATCCGTTAGTCGCCACGAACAACAGCCCTGACAAAGTTCCGTTGTAAGCAGCATGCACCAGAAAACTGGCCCCCACGGACTTCGTGTAAGCACGCACTGCAGTCAGCACTACGCCGACAATGAAAATGATGAGCACAGCCCAGGAATATTTCAATTGTGCTCCATGCAAAATGCCGAATGCCGCGCCCGTCAAAAAGATACTTGCAGCCACTCCGAATCGCCGCGCTAACACCGGATAGAGCAACCCACGAAAAAACAGTTCTTCCATGAAAGGCGCTAGCGTCATAGAGAGCACGGACATCATGGCCGCTTCGCGCGAAGTTTGAAAGAAGCGGTCGATTGGCAAATGTTTCGGAATTGGCAGCATCTGGCCCAAGCCCATCAACGCGAAGTATAAGATTGCCCCCAGAATGAGAAATCCAGCCCAGGCATTAGGCCAATTCCAGCGCAGCGGCACCCAAAACTGCCCGGTACGTAGGCGCAGCAAGCGAACAATGAGCGCAAAGACCACGGCATAGATCAGCACTTGCACAGCGAGAACGACTTCGGGAACTTGCACGATCTCGCTCATCGATAGTTTCGGAAACACGAGGGCATGCACAAATACGACAACGATGAGCGGAAGAATAACCAGGGAAATCACCGCGACTCCGACGATCGCGAGCACATCGAAGCCATTCCAGGGAGGATTCTCCGGCAGAGACGTCCCGCGAGGAGGCAGAATCTCCGGGGGTGCGTCGCCAGAGTCAGGCCACGGATTTTGCAATAAGGACACGGGCTAAGTTAGATTGCGCCTCTTTGACTTTACACGAAAGTAGAAAATTATCAGATCGCCAGTTAGATGTAGCAAGCGAAGCTAGGCGGACGACACCTTCTTCAGTCCCCCGCCATTTGCGAAGTAATGAGCCAAGGCCTGACCCGTATACGATCGGCGATTTCGAGCCACCTGCTCTGGCGTTCCCTGTGCGACAACCCGGCCTCCATCCTCTCCGCCTTCCGGGCCGAGATCGATAATCCAATCGGCGTTGCGGATCACATCCAGATTGTGCTCGATGATGATGACTGTATTCCCCAGATTCGTTAACCGATGCAGTACGTCTAACAATTTCTTTACGTCCTCAAAATGCAAGCCGGTGGTTGGCTCATCCAGCAAGTAGAGAGTTTTGCCAGTTTGCCGCTTACTTAACTCCCGGGCCAGTTTGATTCTCTGCGCCTCACCTCCCGAGAGCGTTACCGAAGATTGACCCAAGTGAACATATCCGAGGCCGACATCGACGAGCGTTTGCAGCTTTTGTTTCACCTGAGGGATGTTTTCAAGGATGGGGAGCGCGTCGGAGACAGGCATTTCAAGGAGATCAGCAATGGAATAGCCGTTATATTTCACGGCCAGAGTTTCCTGGTTGTAGCGCTTGCCCCCACAAACTTCACAAAGAACGTAGACATCTGGCAAAAAGTTCATTTCAATACGGCGCTGACCTTCGCCCTGACAGGCGTCGCAGCGTCCGCCCGAAACGTTGAACGAAAACCTTCCTGGTTTGTAGCCGCGTTCCCGAGATTCCGGCAGCATGGCATAAAGATCGCGAATCTGTGCGAACACTCCGGTATAGGTCGCAGGATTTGAACGTGGGGTGCGCCCGATGGGCGATTGATCGATTCGGATTACTTTATCAATGTTCTCCGCCCCGGAAATCGCTTTGTGTGCTCCCGGCTGCTCTCGCGAGCGATAAAGAGTTTTGGCTAAGGCTCGATACAGAATGTCGTTTACCAGAGTCGACTTGCCCGAGCCGGAGACTCCCGTCACCACGGTCATTACGCCGAGTGGGAACGTGACATCCAAATTCTTGAGGTTGTTTTCGCGAGCTCCAAGAATGCTGATGCCAGGACCACTCGCCTGGCGCCGCTCCGGCAGCATCTCAATCTGGGTTCGTCCGGAAATATAAGCTCCGGTTAAAGATTGCGGAGCCCGCATGATCTCCTCCGGCGTACCATGGGCAACCAATTCACCTCCATGGCGGCCCGCACCCGGGCCAAGATCAATCACGTAGTCGGATCGGCGGATCGTCTCTTCGTCATGCTCCACGACCAGTACGGTATTTCCCAAGTCGCGCAACTGCTCTAATGATCTGAGTAGCCGGTCATTGTCGCGGTGGTGCAATCCAATCGAAGGTTCGTCGAGTACATACAAAACGCCGCGCAGCTTTGATCCAATCTGGGTCGCAAGCCGGATGCGCTGGCCTTCCCCTCCGGACAACGTCGCAGCGGAACGATCCAGCGATATGTAACCCAGTCCGACCGCATTCAGAAACTGCAAACGTTCAACAATCTCGTGAACGATTCGCCCGGCGATGATTGCTTCCCTTCCCGTGAGCTGTATCTTCGACGCAACGTCCAAAGCTCGAGAAACTGGCAACGCCGTGAAATCCGCAATCGAAATTCCGTTCACACTGACCGCCAGGCTCTCTGGCCGCAGACGCTGTCCGTGGCACACAGGGCATTCCGTTGCTGACATGTAGTCGAGCAGGAAATCGCGGTAGCCTTCGGATGTGGAATCCTGCAGAACTCGTTTGAGATAACCCAGAATTCCCGCAAATCCGGTTTTCCCGCCCTTTCCAGCTTCTCCGTACAAGAGCAGGTTCTGAATGCGTTCGGGAAATTTCTCAAAAGGCGCGCTTAAATCGAAACCGTGCGCGGCCGCTGTGATCTGAAGCATATGGATCAGGTTTTGCGAGGCCGATCCCGGCCCCAACCCACCCTCTAGCAAGGGTTTGGACCAATCGACAATAACCTTGGCGGGATCGAAATCGTATCGACTACCCAAACCATGGCACTCGGGGCAAGCACCGTAGGCACTGTTGAACGAGAACGATCGCGGTTCCAGTTGCGGAACGTCGATCCCACAATCCGGACATGCCAGGCGCTCGGAATAAAGCTGCTCTTCTCCGCCAACGACCGCGACCAGTACCAAGCCACCGGCAAGCTTCATGGCGAGACCAACCGACAGTTCGAGCCGATGTTCGATGCCCGGCTTCACCAGTAAACGGTCGACAACAACTTCGATGGTGTGGTTCTTCCGTTTATCGAGCGAGATCTCGTCCTCAAGGTTCACCAACTCGCCATCCACACGGGCGCGAGTGAAGCCGTGTTCTACCAGCTTTTCCATTTCCTTCTTGAACTCGCCCTTGCGGCCGCGCACGATGGGAGCTAAAACCATCACCCGATCTTCCGGCGTAAGGTTCATGACCCGTTGCACAATCTGTTCAGCGGATTGCCGAGCAATGGCCCGGCCGCACTTAGGACAATGCGGAGCACCAATCGAAGAAAAAAGCAGTCGGAGATAATCGTAGATCTCAGTAATCGTGCCGACCGTGGAACGCGGGCTGCGGCTGGTGGTTTTCTGCTCGATCGAAATCGACGGACTCAGCCCATCGATGGAATCGACATCGGGGCGCTCCATTTGATCCAGGAATTGCCGAGCGTAAGCGGAAAGTGTCTCCACGTATCGCCGTTGACCTTCCGCGTAGATGGTGTCAAAGGCCAGCGACGACTTCCCGGAACCGCTAAGTCCAGTGATCACCGTAAGTGTATTTCGAGGAATCTCAACGTCTATGTTCTTGAGATTGTGTTGGCGCGCCCCGCGCACCGAAATCTTAGTAATTCCCATGTTGGCCAACGGTAATCGCTTCCCTGACCTTCCGTAATGTGGACGGGTCCCCTGAAATGTTGGAGAGTGAAAGTGCGCAGTTCTACTTACGTATCTTAGTTGCTAACAGCGACAAGGGTCAACGCAGGTAGATTGCAAATAAGCCGTCCATTTGCTACGGCAAATGGAACAGTTCACCAGAAAGCGGGCGAGTCTTGGGGAGTTTACTGGGTGCTCTTGTCTTGTCCTTGACTGTTGTGACCGTGGTCGCAATAGGCATATTGGTTGCCTTTGGCGTCGTCATTCTGGTTCTCCAGGCTTTCGCTCCAGAAGAACCCACCAACACTAACGAAACACGTCCCATTCCTGCACGCGCTCGTGCCGCGCATGCCGGCGCTGACTAGAACAATCCGAGCGCTCTATTCCAATAAGCTTTTACTGACCTTCGGCTGCTAATTTGAGAGCGGCTATTGCGGTGGCGGTGGCTGCTGCGGAACCTGTACCGGAGCTTGTGGAAACGCCTGCGGATTTCCTTGCTGCTGTTGTTGCTGCATCTGCTGCTGACGCTGCTGCAGTTCCTGCAGAAGTTGCTCTGGAGTTTTTACGTTGCCATTCCCGAACGGATTCTGCGCCGGGGGCTGTTGCTGATCATCGCTGGATTGCGCCTGGTTAGCCTGATCATCCGTTGGCTCGTTGGCTTCCGGCATCGTCGTATCTCCAGCGTCATCCGCAGATGCTTCCGGGGTTTCACCGGGTTGCGGCACACCCATGGGGGGCTGGTTCTGAGCTGCAGCTGGACTTGACTGTGGCGTTGGCTCGGCCCCTGATTTTGAGATAAGGACAATTCGTTCCAAGCCGTTCGGATTCGTCTGCGAACCCATCAAGACATAGTTGAAATGAGAGCCGTTCAATAACGAAGTCATCACATCCCGCACCGGGCCAGGACCAAACCTGCCAACTACGCGATCGGTGGCGTTCCCGGGCATGTCGACGACAGCGCCGGTCTGCCGATGCACAGCGCGCAGAACGTCGCCTAACGTCGCATTGTTTGCGTTGATCGTTAACGTGTCGTCACTGAATGCGATCTGTGGCGGGGATGCAGGCATCTGTTCCGGAGACAACGGCGGAGGAGGTGTCTGAATCTGTGGCGTAGCCGGGTCCTTTGGCGCTGTGTGCTTGGAATGCTTGCGCGAAGGCTGTGTCGATTGGGCCAGGGTAGAACACACCAAAAGTAAGGTAATACTCAAGACGTAAAGGGATCTAAAGCTCAATCGCCCACCTGAATTAGAACGCCTGCGTAAAGCACACTTGCATCCCTAAATTGTAGCATTGGCGGATAAGCGAGATAGGGGAGGGCTGATTTACTGTCTTGGCGCGTAATAGCCCTTGCGAGCGCGCACTTGGAGGTCTTTCTTCAGGGCCGTAATTTCGATGGGCCGATAGCGGCCGTCGGCTTCAAAGTCGGCCGGATGGTACGAAACGACATACTGGCTGCGGAGTTCGTCTTCGATCGCAGTGAAAGAAGCCTTGATATCTTTCGTCTTGAACGGGAAGAAAGCCCGCCCCCCGGTCGCATCGGACAATTGCTGCAGTACCGTGTCACCGCGGAGAATCAAACCGCTATCATCCGTAGAGATGGCGTAGATGATCACCTGCGCACGCTGGGCCATTTCGATGGCCTGTGCCTCGCTGACCTCGCTTTGATTATCCTCGCCATCGCTTACCACGATAACCGCACGGCGTACAGGGCGGTCTTCCTGTTCCTTCATGAGCTTGTTTTTGCAGGCCCGATAAATGGCGTCGTAAAGTGCCGTCCCTCCGCCATTCTGAAGGCGATGAACTCCTATCCGAAGCAGCACATTGTCATCGGTAAAATCCTGCGTGACCGTGCTGTGCGAACTGAAGCCCATGACGAAGGCCTTGTCGAAGTGAGGCCGCAACGTTTGCTGTAGGAAATCGATTGCAGACTGCTGCTCAAAATCGAATCGGGTTCGCACCGATCCGCTGGTATCGATCAGTAATCCCAATTCCAGCGGCAGGTCAGTTTCGCTGCGAAAATTAACGATGGATTGCGGCGGCTTGTGATCATCCAAAATCGCAAAGTCGCCTTCATTCAAATTGCGGACGAATTTGCCGTGCTTGTCGGTCGCGATAAAAAGCAAATTGACTTCATTGACACGCTTTTTGATTGTCAGTACGGAATCGTCGGAATCTGTGGGGGTAGTCGTTGCCGAGGCTACGTACGGGTCCGCAGATGTCGAAGTGGTCGACGAAAAATTGGCCGCAACCGGGTAATTTGATTGCGCAAACACCGGCAAACCCAAAACCAGGGCCAGCACCAGCGCGCGCAAAAAATACCGGTTAATGTACTTCATTCCTGACCCGGCTCGACGTAATGGCAATGAAACTCTCATCCCGCTACACTTCCCTACCATATAGATGCACGTGTAGGGCCGAAAATTCAGCCTTTCGCCAGTATTGAATCTAGGGGAAACCCTGTGCCTGGGCCAAGTTACAAAAGGAGCACGCGCTTGGTCACGAGCCGAAGCATTGCCGAAAGCCGAATGCCCAATCACCGCAAGCAGAGTACAATGGGTCAAACCAAAAAATACCAGGAGATCCCATGAAGCAAATGCTGGTCGCGTTGCTGTTTTTGTGTGCCTCGCTCCCCTCCGCTTTTGCGGTAAGCAATGAAAAAGAGCAGGAACGAGTGAAAGATTCAGGGCAGGTGCTCAAAGAAATCTTAGATATTCCGGACGATATTCCACAGGACCTGTTGGACAAAGCGGAATGCATCGTAGTTTTGCCTTCAGTCAAAAAAGCAGCATTCGGAATCGGGGCGAGCTATGGTCGTGGTGTGATGATCTGCCGAAGCGGTCAGCACTATACCGGGCCGTGGGGACCTCCGGCACTGTACGCGCTGGAAGGTGGCAGCATCGGTTTTCAGCTCGGTGTGCAGGGCACCGATTTCGTGCTGCTGGTGATGAATCCGCAAGGCGCCAAATCGCTCTTGAGCAGCAAAGTGAAACTCGGAGCCGATGCTTCCGCCGCCGCCGGTCCCAAGGGCCGAACTGCGGAAGGCGCGACGGACGTCGTGATGAAAGCTGAAATCCTTTCGTATTCGCGAAACAAAGGATTATTCGCCGGCGTCTCTCTTGAAGGATCGACGCTACGGTCCGACGGCAGCGCAAATGAAAAGCTCTATGGCCAGAGATTGGACGCGAAGGACATCATTCGGGAAGGTAAAGTGAAGAATCCCGAGTGTGCGTCGCAACTGGTGGGGTTGTTGGATAAGAAAAGCCCCAAGAATCTTTCCGACCCCAAGTCGCTGGAGTAAGTTTGCAAGCTGGGATGCAGTCCGGTTCTGAATGAAGCGCGATTCTCCCAACCTGGTTCGTTGTCGCTGGGCAACGAACCAGCTTTCCATCCAATACCACGACGAGGAATGGGGCGTGCCGATCCACGACGATCGCATACTCTTCGAGTTTCTTATTCTCGAGGGTGCGCAAGCCGGCCTCAGCTGGGACACGATCCTGAAAAAACGCGAGAACTACCGGATGGCGTTTGATAACTTCGATCCGGAACGTGTTAGTGGCTACAACGCGAGACGAATTCAAAGCCTGCTGCGCAATCCAGGGATCATTCGCAACCGGTTGAAAATTGCCTCCGCCGTGCAAAATGCCAAGGCTTTTCTCGAAATTCAAAATGAGTTTGATTCCTTTGACCGCTATCTCTGGGCATTTGTCGATGGCAAACCGTTAATCAATACCTGGAAATCGAAGCGAATTCCCGCGCGGACGCCTCTTTCCGACGCCATCACCAAAGACCTCCGGAAACGAGGATTCAACTTTGTCGGCAGTACCATCTGCTACGCCTTCATGCAGGCCGTGGGTATTGTGAACGACCACTCTAAGGAATGTTTCCGGCGTTCCGAAATCATGAAAATCCAACGGTAACGCCGGGTAACGTTATCCTCGCGGATGACTCAAGTATTACAACTTCCAGAGTAGCTGCTGCATCCAGCTACATAGGTATACTGAGCTCCTGGATTCATGCGGAGCCAACGATGCGCCATCGCCTAGGATACGAAATCGCCATTCTGGCTGCCGTATGTACCCTCGCCATCTTCTTGTTTCCTGGCGTAAGCGGTCCCTATCCCATTGTGCACGGCCCCGTCACCGCTCTTAGAGCGATGCAGGCGTGGCTGCTTTTGCTATTCGGCCTCATGCCAGCCCTGCTCGGTCTGGCAAATCTGGTGCGAACCCGGTTTGGGATCGCCAGCGCATTCACTTCATTGGTTAAGCAGATCGATCCGCTTCAGCAATCTTCCACTCTTCGCTGCTGAGTTTTCCACGCCTGACCGTCATCGGGCGAGAACGCCAGATCGAATCCTGATTCGTCTCGCAGTCCCCGCCGAATTGATCAAGATCGTTTCACGAAAATCGGGAGGATAACTATGAATACACACCGAATCCATGCGTTCGCCTGGATTGCGCTATTGAGCACTGCATTTTTTGTCACCGGATGTAGCAAGAAAGTGGCGAAGGCTACACCGCCGTCGCCACCACCGCCGGCAGCCCCGACAGCGACGTTGGCCGCGGCTCCGGACGTGATTCAACAAGGACAATCCACCACACTCACCTGGCAAACCCAAAACGCAGATGACATCAGCATCTCGGGCCTTGGCACGGTTCCCGCTTCAGGGTCGCGCAGCATAACGCCCGATTCATCGATCACGTACACCTTGACCGCGAAAGGTTCGGGCGGTAGCCAGGATGCATCCACCCGCGTTACTGTAAATCCGAAATCTGTAGCGCAGGCGCCCATCGAATCGGAAGCAGACTTATTCGCTGGGAACGTGAAGGATGTGTACTTCGATTTCGATAAGGCGGAGATCAATGCCGCTGCTATGCCGATTACTCAGTCCGATGCACAGTTCCTGGTCCAACATCCGAATCTGAAATTTACGATAGAAGGCCACTGTGACGATCGCGGCTCAGAGGAATACAACCTCGCTCTGGGTGCAAGCCGGGCCAATGCGGTGAAGGACGCGCTTACCAAAGACGGGGTAAGTGCCGACCGCATCAGCACGATCAGTTATGGAAAGGAAAAACCGTTCTGCAGTGCAAATGATGACCAGTGCTGGCAACAGAACCGGCGCGGGCATCTCGTAGGTCAGTAATCTAAGCGGGGGTGGCGAGCAATCGCCACCTCCGTTTGTATCCTAAAGTTCACGTAGAAGCAGTCGCCCTCGGCTGTCTGGGTGAAACTCGCCCGAGGCGACTACTTCCTTGGAATGACCTGGAAGATTGCAAACGCAGCGCCCTGCGGATCAGCGAGCACTGCAAACCGGCCGGCATTCTCCAAGGTTTTCGGCTCCATGTAAATCTTCGCGCCGAGTTGTTTCGCTTGTGCGGCGCTTTGATCACAATTTGCAACCTGGAAGTATGGCATCCAATGCGGCGGTGCATGGGGATTCACGTAAGCAGGTGGGAGAATTCCCCCGATGAAATCTTCGCCGTTCTGAATGTGAACGTAACCTGAAGGCGGATCATCATCGGTATCGTCGTGCATCTTCCACCCAAACAACTCGTGGTAGAAGTTTCGCGCTCGGCTCTGGTCGCGAGTGCTCAAATCTGCCCAGCAGAGGGTGCCAGGATCTCCCGCAATGCCAATCCCAGAGGATTTTTTCGATTGCCAGACCGAGAAGATCGCTCCCGTGGGATCCTGCACGACCGCCATGCGGCCGAAGTCCATCACGTCGAATGCCGGGGCTAGAATTTTGCCGCCGAGTTCGCCGACGCGACTTGCTGCTTTATCAGCATTTTCGACCGCAACGTAGATCATCCAGTGCGGAGGCACGCCACGCGCGCGATCTTCCTCGCGGAGCGTATATGCCGCGGCGGCATCACGATTCTGCAGTTGGAAGATCGTATAAACCCCATCCGGCCCCATGGGATTATCGTTTGCTGCCCATCCGAAAAGTGAGCGGTAAAACTTTTTCGCTGCATCCTGGTCAGTTGTACCCAATTCCACCCAGCAGAATGCTCCGGGTGTGTGCTTATCGACGTTTGTCATGCGCGACAGTATATAGGACAGCTAGGCGGGCTGCAGGGTTCGGCAATAGGCCTTGATCTGCTCGGCTTGTTCAGGAAGAAAACCGACGAACTCAAAGCCGTGGAGAAAGCCCATGCGGTGCCGAACCACAGCTCGCAGCGTCAGCGTCTCCGTCGAACCGGGAATCGAAAACTCCAGCGAAACCATTTCCCCGGCGGCAAATTCACTGGTGATCACCGCGCCCAAGCCATTCTCGGCAATTTCGAAGCAGCGTCCATGAATACGAATATATCCGTTTTCGCCCAGCACGCGGACGATTAAAGGCATTTCCGTGCGGTAACGGGCGTAGCGGCGCGTGGAAGACTTATGCATACAAACAAAAGCAATATTGTCTTTCTAGAATAGCGCAAGGAGAACAGTTCGTGACGTGCTGCAACAGTTACCTTTGGGCCGTAACAAAATTTGAAGGACTACATTGGTCTGAGTTGAAGAACGCCGTAAGTTCGCGGTTGTCATTCCGTGGCCTATTTTGCGCCGCGAGGAATCTGGCCGAGTCGTGCGGAGCGTCGCGTCGTGGAGCGACGCAATAACCGCGCGTCTTGGCTTGCGTCCGCTAATCGCGGCATAAGACACATAACACCTGCTAAGATTTTGGGAGCGCGGACCCGTAGCTCAACTGGATAGAGCAATGCGCTTCGAACGCAGAGGTTGGGAGTTCAAGTCTCTCCGGGTCCGCCAGCCTTCTTTCTGAGATCCCTCGACTGCGCTCGGGATTTCGGCTGCGGACTCCCGCTTCACCTTCACGGCAGATTCCTCGTCGCTGACGCTCCTCGGAATGACAAATATCGAAGTTGATTTTGTAGGGCACCTGGCCGGACGTACGTCTTCTACAATGCCAGAGTGAAGACATGGGACGTCATCATTGTCGGCGGAGGCATCATTGGCCTGTCGCTGGCGATTGAGTTGCGCAAGCGCGGCGCGCAAATCCTAATTGCCGAACGTGGTGAGCCCGGACGCGAAGCTTCTCATGCTGCCGCCGGCATGATCGCGGATTGCGCCGATGAAACCCCTGCCCTATTGCAACCGCTTGCCACTGCCAGCGCGCGCATGTATCCCGAGTTCGTGCATGGGTTGCAGGATGAATCGGGAATCAATGTTGACCTCCGCGATCAGGGCACGCTACTACTTTCGTTTTCAGAAAACAGCCCTGCTCCTGGCAATCCCGTATCGCTCGAGAAAGTCGAGCCCGCATTATCCGGCTGTCCGTACGCAGCAGTTCACCTGAAAGAGCGCACGGTTGATCCACGAGCTTTGGTATCCGCCGCTCTCAAAGCGGCGAAACATCGAGGCGTGGACATCTCGTCAGGAGCGCCGATCAAGGAAATACTGCAATCCAATGGTCGAGTGACGGGAATAGTGTCTGACAAGACCGAGTATTCCGCGCCCGTAGTCGTGAATTGTGCGGGAGCGTGGGCGGGGCAGTTCTCCCCATTGCGCTTCCCTACCCGGCCGGTGAAAGGACAGATGTTGGCGGTGGCCGCGCCTCACCTGCTGCGACACGTTATCCGCGCTCCCGATGTTTATCTGGTTCCACGCAGCGATGGCCGGGTGCTGATCGGATCGACGCTGGAAGATGCGGGATACGACAAGCGCACGGATTGGAGCACGATTCAGCGCATGCACAAAGCCGCAATCACGCTGGTTCCTGCTCTGGAACGCACCCGCATTTTGGAAGATTGGGCGGGCTTGCGCCCCGGAACTCCCGACGACTTGCCCATATTGGGCGCCACCAGCATTCCCGGATATTTCGTCGCTACCGGCCACTATCGAGACGGAATCATGCTATCCGCGATTACAGCCCGCCTCATGGCGCAAGTGATTGCGGGAGAAAAGTGCGATTACGACATTTCTCCTTTCAATCCCGGGCGCTTTTGTGAACAGTAATAACAGTCTCGGAACGGCCATCCTGGTTGGCAGAAAAGCCTGCCTGATCGCACCGACGCCCAGAGCCGCTCGGGTATATACTTAAACGTTTCATCACGTAGTAAACATCAATTTCAGCGAGGAATCCTATGGCCTCTCCTGCCGTTTCTTATGCCCGCGAAAATCAGCAGAGATTTTTAAGCGAACTGAAGGATCTGCTTCGTATTCCCAGCGTCAGCACGCTCGAAGAACATAAATCCGATATTCAGAAAGCCGCCGATTACGTGGCCAGCGAATTGCGCCGAATCGGAATGGAAAATGTGGAGATCATTCCCACGCAGGGCCACCCGCTGATCTATGCCGACTGGCTGCATGCTCATGGCAAGCCCACCGTGCTTTGCTATGCCCATTACGACGTGCAACCACCCGACCCAGTCGACGAGTGGATCAGCCCGCCTTTTGAACCCACGGAACGCAACAGCAACATCTATGCGCGCGGCGCGGTGGACGACAAGGGACAGCTCTGGATGGAAGTGAAGGCGCTGGAATCATTGATGACTGCTCACGATGGCAAGCTGCCGCTAAACGTCAAAATCATTTTTGAAGGAGAAGAGGAAGTCGGAGGTGAATCGATCGCCGAATACGTGCGAAAGCAGAAAGCCAAGCTGAAGGCTGATTTCGCGCTGGTCTGCGATACGGAATTGTTTGCGCCCGATCTCCCGACCTTGTGCGTCGGCTTGCGCGGATTGGTCTACACCGAAATTGAAGCCGTGGGACCGAAGACTGATTTGCACTCCGGCATGTACGGCGGCGTCGCGCCGAATCCCTTTTTTGCCCTGATCGAAATCATCAGCAAATTAAAAGACTCCAAAGGAAAAGTTCTGATTCCGGGCTTCTATAAAGATGTAAAGAAGCCAACTGCGGATGAGCTGAAAGCCTGGAAGAAGCTTCCCTTTAACGAAGAGCGCTATCGCAAGACTGAAGTCGGATCGAAGGTTCTGACCGGAGAACCCGGCTTTTCTGCTCTTTATCGCACCTGGGCGCGGCCGACCTTAGAAGTTCACGGCATGCCCGGCGGATTTGTCGCTCAAGGCGCGAAGACCGTAATTCCGGCCAAAGGTGCGGCCAAGGTTTCGATGAGGCTGGTGCCCAATCAGGATCCCGACGATATTCTCAAGAAGTACACAAGTTTTGTGAAGAAGCTCACGCCGAAAGGTATTGATACGAAGATCAAAGTCTGGAGCAAGGGGCCGGCATGCGTCGTTGGCACCGATAACGACTTCGTCAAAGCCGCTACCGCTGCCATGCACGACGTGTTCAAGAAAGACACGGTTTTTATCCGCTCCGGAGGCTCGATTCCAATCGTTACCGACTTTCAGGATGTGCTGAAGATTCCAAGTGTCATGATGGGATTCGGCTTGCCGGATGACAACCTGCATGCTCCGAATGAGAAGTTCCACATTCCGAACTTCTATCGCGGCATTGAATCGATCTGCTTGTTTTTTGAGAAGCTGGGAAGCTAACGGTGCCAGTTGTTTTGAAGCGGCGCGATACGAACCTATATCGATAGAATCGCGATGTCCGCCAACCATCACGGCTGAATTAGGAAGACCTGTGCCAAGGAGATCGAGCAAACGAGCATAGGAATCAGCTGTTTGTTATTTGCCCTGAACCTGTCTATCCCTACCCCAGATCCTTCTCGGCTCAGCGGGGCCGATACCTTGTTCGGGCGTTATGTGATGGCCGCTCAGTTTTTCATAACATAAACCGATTTCGTCTGCGATCTGGCACCAAAGGTATCGCTCTTCGACCGTTCTCCTGCCTGCGCGACCGGCAGCAGCCCGTACTTCAGGGTCGGATGCCAGCAGCCCCATCATCCGCGCCAAGTCTCCCACATCTCCTGCCCGGAAAGTGAAACCTGCATCTCCGATGACCTCGCGATTTTCCGGAATATCGCTTGCCAACACGCATACCCCGGCGCCCATCGCATCGAGGAGGGCCAGCGAAAGCCCTTCCAAGTCGGATGGCAGAACAAACAGAGCGGCATTGGTCAGCATTTCCGTCAGTGGTTCGCCGGAAACCCAGTTTAAAAACATTACTTTGTCACTGGCATGATGCCGCAATTGAGTTTCGTAAGAATCGGTGTGACTGGAGCCGCCAGCCAAAACGAGTTTCATAGTGATGTTTGACATCTCGTAAGCCTCAATCAGCAAATGCAGGTTCTTCTCCGGAGAGAATCGACCGAGGAACAAGATGTAATTATCAGGATCAAGCCCCCATTGGAGGATCTTGCTGGGACTGCTTCGTTGCCGTAGCATCGCCCCATTCGGAATGTACTTGGTCTCTACGCGGTAGCGACTACTGTAGTAGCTCTGTAACTGTTTCGAGACAACCATGGTGACGTTCGGCAGTCTCGCCGAAGCGACTTCGCCGAGCTTGAGCGTGAGTGAAGCCAACTTCCCCCATTTTTTCCTTCGCCAATCCAATCCTTGGACCGTCACGATTGTTTTCTTTCCCAGCAGACGGGGAAAAAGTGAAAAGAGTGCCGGACCGAGCGCGTGAAAATGTACGATCTCGCAACTTGTAAACATCACGTGAATCGTGCTTAGCAACGTATGCAGCAGGGTCTCTAGATGCTTTGATTCGACTGTGGGCAGACGGACCAGGCGCATGCCCTCGTAGTTCCCTATTGAGGGCGTAAAGTACGATCGACAATAGACGGTGATTTGAAAGCCCAGTCCAGCTAATCGCTTTCCCACTTCTTCATAATAAGTTTCTATGCCGCTGTATTTCGAAATCACACCTCGTCCCCCGATGAAGGCAACGTGAATAGGCCGCGGCGTCGGCCGAAGGTGCGTCCCGCGCTTATTTGAGGTCAGTCGATCATAGAGACACATTAACTCCTCGTAATGTCCTTCAGGTGAGTGGTGCGACTGTACAAGTTTTCGCCCCGCCAGCCCCATTCGTGCGGCCAGTTCCGGCCGCCCGGATAAATACGAAATCGCTCCTGCGAGTTGCTCGACATTACCAGTTTGATAGAGCATCCCGGTTTCGTGTTCGGTGACCAGCTCGCGGCGCGATCCCAGATCGGAAGCGATCACCGGGCGCGCATGTGCATACGATTCCAAAATGCTTTTGCCCAGAGTTTCATAGGCTCTGGAAGGCAATACGGTGAATCGAGAAGATGCAATCAGTTGGTGCAGCTTTTCGCCCTGCACATGCCCAACAAACTCAACGTTTCTGAGGTTTAGAGCTAAGGTAAGCGTCTGCAGTTCCGGACGCTGCGGGCCATCGCCCGCAATCAGTAGCGACACCGCCGGCACCGCCTTCATCGCGCGAATCAGGTCAGAGACTCCTTTTTCTGGCGACAATCGACCGAAATAAAAGATGGGACCAGCAGCCGGAGCTGGGGTGACGGACTCGGGCAGGACCTGAAAATGCGGCAGCACGGTGATCTTTGCTACATTGAAGCCATTCTGCACTAGTAGCTGTTTCGCGAATTGGCTCGGGACAACAAAATGATCGACACATTTGTTGTACGTCCCCATCCATTGGTGCACATAGGCTTCCGCCGCAAGCACCAGTGCGCTGCTCACCGGGCCCGCATAGCAGCCTTGGGTCAGGACTTTCCAGAATTTGCCTTTACAAGGCCGCTCGCAGGCCGACCCGTTCGTCACCAAGTTATAGGTGGGACATAGCACTTTAAAATCGTTGAGATGGTAAAGAACTGGAACGCCCTGGTCTTTCAGCTCCCAGAGGATCGAAGGGGATAGATGGTGATAAATATTGCGGACGTGAGCAACATCGGGGTGAAACCTCGAGATCATCTGTCGCAAGCGCCGGCGCGCTTCGACCGAATAGATGGCATGCGCGGCGAACTTCGCTCGCGTCATCAATCCGTTACGTGGATCCTTAAAATCAATATGCGAAACGAAATGATGGTCGTACGGCGTCCTGTCTCCGCGCGAATCCTGCATTGAAAACAGCGCTACTTCGTGGCCGCGTGAGCGCAGCAGATCCATGAGTTCAAACATGTAAACTTCGGTTCCGCTGAAGCGGAAATTGTATTTATTGCAGAACAGGATTTTCATTGGAATGACCTCGTTATGCAGCTGTGTGGGCGCAATCCGATTTGCTTCGAAGGTGCGCGATCAGCAGATCGCAAAATCCAGAAAGATTTCTGGCGCGATTAAAATTCTGGGCCACGTGCTCGCGCGCGTTTGCGCACACATCTCTAAAGTCAGAATGCGCGCGGCTGATCATTTCTACTTTCGCGAGGAAATCGGCCTGCGAGCCAGGATGGTAGAGAAATCCGGTTTCACCATCGATGACTAACTCAGGAATTCCCGTAACCGACGGGGCGAGCACGAGCTTTCCGTGCGCCATCGCTTCCATCAGGGTTAGCGGAATGCCTTCACTCCGACTTGTGAGGACCACTAAATCCGCTGCGTCGTAGAGTCGATTGACTTTGTCTCTCTCCAATTGTCCCAGCAATTGGACCTCTTGCTCCAGATGCAGGTCCCGAATGAGTGCGTGGAGGCGCTCCCGTTCAGGACCGTCTCCGGCAATTGCGCAGGTAAACCGCAGCCCACGTTTCTTCAGCTGATGGCATGCGCGCACCAGGAACGCATGATCCTTGACGGCATGTAACCGCCCAACCGCTAGCATGACGAGACATGCATCTCGTGGTTTCTCGTATGGCAACGGGAAAGAGCAAAAAACGCCCATACGTCGCACGTATACCTTCTCAGGATTCACTTCAGGATATTTTGCGAGTATGTGGCGGCGGTTGAACTCTGAGATGGTCACGCAGAATTGGCATTGCTGGAGCTTCGAATCAAGGTAGGCTGCGTGTTCCAGAAGGTCAGAGCCATGCAGCGTCATGCTGAACGGAATCTGCAGAATCCGTGCCGCAACCATCGCGACCCACGCCCCGAAATACCCATGATGCGCGTGGATGTGATCGACATGGCGATTTCGTAAACATGCGGCGTAATACATACCAAGTGCCGTATGCACTAAGCACCGGAGCTTTCGTTCAGTCGGTTTTCGTCGCTGAAGCGCGCGGCGAAGAAATTTTCCCAGGCAAGGACCTTTCTTGACCATCAACCAGCACGCTTGCAGCAGCAGCGAAGTCCTCAGCACTCGAAGGTAAATTGTCTGTGCCGCTAATGTCCCCGCGCTGCCGCTGAACTCTTCTTGTGGCCGCAGCACGCTGGAAGGAATCACAGTAATGCCGCGTCTTTGCAGTTCACCAATCTCGTCGATGACGTACGGCTCTACAGAGGCGGGAAAGATGTTTGCAAGATATGCGATCGTCGGCATTGGACCGATGCTGGTTGCTAACTATTAAAGGATGCGACGAAGCATTCCGAATAGCGGAAACAGAAATAACGTGGGTAGCGAAACCGCCATACAGGCACCCAACTGGCGATAAGAAATTGCGATCTCGCTGCGCAGTCCTTGATGAATAATGAAATAGCAGCAGCAGGCGATCAACTCAGCCCAGCCATAACCCGCGATGCCGCACCGCGGCAGCAGGATCAGTGTTGCGGCCGCCAGTAGGGCTACGTGGACCAAATAGGATTGCAGGACAAGCCACTGTTTTCCGATGACGAACAGGGCGGACGCCTGCAAGTTGTAAACGGAATTTACAAGCACTCCGGCAGCGATAAAGGGGTACAGTGTCAGGCTTGGAGTCCATCGGACACCGGCAATCCGCGGAAGGATCGCTGGCCCTAACAATGCGAACGCGCACAGTAGGGGGCCCAAGGTGATAACTTGCAAATAGAGGGCTTGTTGTAGGGCCTTGCGAAAATCTTCGCGGCGGCTCTGTAACCGTGCGAGCGATGCAATTGCCATTCGTCCCGCCGCCAGTCGAATTGTCCCCAGCGCCTCAGCGATCCGGACCGCCAGAGCGACAAAGGCTACGGCTTCCGCACCGGCGAACCGCCCAACCAGCAGCGGATTGACAAGTGTCCGCAGCTGCCACACCCGCAAAGATGCGGTCAAACCTATCCCGTACGACAACATTTCGCGCGCGACGTCCGGATCAAACCGAAACCGGAGCGGCATGGAAGCAGAACGAGCCGTGGCTACGAGCGTGAATAACTGCCACGCGATCTGGCCAGCAACTGGCGCCCACACTCCCATCCGGCAAAACGCGAGCAACCCCGACACTACCAATCCGAATGATTGACCCGAAAGCTCGATCGCTGCGACCCTCCGAAAATCCAGCACCCGCTCGAGCTTTGCCATAGGCACTCCCGTCAGAGCGGCAAGGGGAATTGTGAGCAGAAGAATGAAGTATGGCCCGGTAAACTCACGACTGCCGTACCAGTGAATCAAAACAGGTGTTCCGGCTGCCGCCATCCCTCCGAGAGCCAGCGAAATAGCCATCAAAACTGTCGCGGCCGTGCCATAGACAAGTTCGCCCGGCGCCGTACCTCTGCGTACCAAGTAGGTGTCTATTCCACTTCGGGCTATGGCCGCCAGCAAAGCAACGATGCTGATTGCGGTCACAAAAATTCCGTATGCGTGCGGCCCGATCCACCAGGTCATGACTAACATGTTGCCCAGGCTTACAACCACGCCGAGTGCATAGCGCCCGGCTAGATAGAGTCCTCCGCGCATGGTCTCGCCGGAAAGGGGCTCGCCGATTTTGGAAGACAGTAATGGCCTGAGGGAATGCAAAGCGCCAGGGGCAGAGGCCTGCGGACACATCTCAACAGCCAGCATGCACTTCCCTGCTCCTGTTTTGTGCATTCAACATTCCAGCGATAGAAAACACGAGTCCGTTCACAAATTGGTAATTCATGACCACGAACATGGCATTAATGAGATAAACGAATAGAAAGATGGGCCAGAGTGCGCGGAATTCACTATCGAGAAATGAATCGCGAATTCGGTTCTTCCTAAACACGTGCCGCCCGACCCGACAAAGTTCGAATAGCAGAACCAAATACAGGGTGAGTCCAATAACACCGTACTGAACGAGGATTTCCAGAAACGTATTGTGAAAGTAGTACTCCTCCTGCTGAAAATCACTAATCCGGCGTGACAGCTCGAATAACATCTCTCTGCCGCCCCACCCGGTAATCGGCTTTTGGAGAAACATTTCCCAACCAGCGCTATAAATCTCCATCTCTGACAATGTCGGCTATGTCAAGCACGTTTTGCGCACACGGCGGCATGCACTCAATGAAGAGCGCCATTTCGCTCTCGTGGATGGTTTGCGCTTTCAACCTGGGCTCGCTTCTA
>Ga0070731_10001229_pt1 | contig 27628 bp, 21 predicted proteins | sample Coa_R1_2_FD_66448 | JGI IMG/M metagenome (GOLD analysis project Ga0070731, IMG submission 66448) | Surface soil microbial communities from Centralia Pennsylvania, which are recovering from an underground coalmine fire - Coalmine... | ecosystem: Environmental > Terrestrial > Soil > Unclassified ... | reverse complement strand
AGTTGTCCGGACGCTAATGTCTCACAACGCCGTTGTCCGGCGGGCGTGAATTGTCTTGGGCGGGGCTTCCGCGAGCATCCGCGGTGATCCAGGATACAATTTTTGGATGCCCAATCTACAGCCGCGGCGCTCGCGGCGCTCTAGGTCCTCGCGCGGCCTTCTCGCAGGCTTGTTTCTGGCGCTGATTTGCGCCGGGATGGCCCAGGCAGCCGGCAAGCAGGCGGTGAAATATGGTTCCAATCCGGCCGCTGGCAAAACGTTCACCCATGACGGAGTCCAGCTCTACTACGAAGTCTATGGAACGGGCGAGCCGCTCCTTCTAGTACACGGCAATGGCGGCAGCATCGCCGATTTCGCCGCACAGATCGCCTATTTCCGGAAGCGCTATCAGGTGATCGCGATGGACAGCCGCGATCAGGGCAAATCCGGCGACAGTCCCGGCAAGATCACATATGAGAAGATGACGGACGATCTTGCCGCCTTGCTCGACCATCTGAAGTCGCCGCCCGCTTACGTGCTCGGCTGGAGCGACGGCGGGATCGAGGGTTTATTACTGGGCCTGCGTCATCCCGAGAAGGTAAAAATGATTGCCGCCATGGCCGCAAACCTCGAGCCGGACGGTGCCTATCCGGAAACGATTGCTTTCGCCAAGGCTCTTCAGAGCTCGACGCCGGCCGCCGAAAGAGAGACACCGCAGGGCAGACGCGAACTGAAGGTGGCGCAGATGTTGCTGGACGAGCCGCACATCAAGCCGGAAGCGCTGGAGGCGATCGCCGCGCCCACGCTTGTGCTGGCAAGCGATCACGACCTGATCCGCGACGAGCACACGCTCGAGATCTACCATCACATTCCGAATAGCCAGCTTTGCATTCTTCCGAATGCGACGCACATGGTGCCGTTCGAGCAGCCCGAGCTCTTCAATTCGACCGTGAACCGGTTCTTCCACACGCCGTTCGCGAAAAAGGACCGAATCAAGGACTTTCTGAAGTCGTACGAGGCGTTGAGGGCGTCGCAGCAGTAGCTCATTGGCCGGCGAATCGCCGGGTAAGGAGACCGGAAACCGCTGCCGATATGCAACCGCAACGCCGTCATTTCGCCGGACAGGACTAGCGTTGGCGGGTGCTTCGGAAACGCCGGTTGCCCACGTGTGGTTCTGCGGCACCCACTTTGCGCCCCTGCCTTTTGCTTCGAGATCGCCGATTACAACAGCGGAATCGCCGTAAATTCGAAGCTGTACGTCCTTTCGGTCGAATACTTCCCACCGATCTTTGAACGGGATTGACGGCGACACTCCGCTCGATTTTTGACGGTTGACGCGCCACTCGGAGACTGGTACGGCAGCCTGGAGGTTGGACCGACGGTATACCCGGGTCGCGGGGGGAGCGGTCCGGGGCGACAGAGAATTGGGGGTGACGCCGCAAACGTTCCTAGACTGCGCAGCCCGTGATGCTTCAACCCCAGGAAACGTCGAGTTTGGGAAGTACATCGGGGCTGGTCAAGATGTATTCATGACGGTCGAGCCTCGTGCCGTCGAGGCACCGTGTCGCCGCTTGACGGGCGACGCGAAGCTTCTGGAATCCCAGTTTCTCTACGACGCGGCGGCTAGCGTCGTTGCCGTCGAAGTACCCGATGCTGATCGCCTTCGCGCCAAGGCGTCCGAACGCGTAACGAATTGCGGCGTTGGCAGCCTCCGTCGCCATGCCCTGTCCGGCGTATTTCCGCGCCACCCAATAACCGGTCTCATAGATGTCTGGCTCATCGGTGAGATCCAATGCGGTTCGGACGACGAAATCTCCGTTGGTCCTATGGAATCCGGCCAATGCGATACCCGCTTGACTCTGGAAGTCCATCGTCTGTCGAATGGAGTGTTCCAGCGCTTGCCGCGGTCGTTGGTTGTCGAACGCCCAAGCCATCCAAAGCTGCAAATCATTCCAGGCATCTTCCTTGGCAGCCTGGATACCGTCCAAATCGTCGAGAATCGGCGGACGCAAGACTAAACGCGGCGTCACGATGGGCATTAAATGGCGCATGGGGCGGCTCACATGCAATGGTAGCTGCGCGAATCGCGGCACGCCAGCAGGCATTGCCTGCTGAAAAAAGTGATTGCATTGCCACACACCTCTATAGTAGTATAACAAACGGGAATAGTAGAAACCATGGCGGCACCCAAATTCACCAAACTCGAAATGCAGATTATGCAGGCGCTGTGGGATCGGGGAGCGGTCTCCATTCGGGAGATTCAAGAGGCCTTTCCCAAGCAGGATATGCCTTCCTATACCACCGTGCAGACGACGGTTTACCGGCTGGAGGGGAAGAAAGCCGTCCGGCGGGTCAAGAAGATCGGCAATGCACATATTTTCGAGGCGGTGGTGTCGCGCAACGCCGCGCAGCGCAAGCTGATCGACGATCTGCTGGGCTTCTTCGGGGGCCGCACGCAACCAATTATGGCGCACCTCGTCGAATCCGGTAAGCTCACGCTCGACGACGTCAAGGAAGCGCAGCACGCCCTTCGAAAACTGGCAAAAGAGGAGAGATCCCAATGATTCCAGTTCATTTTGGTTCGGCCTTAGCCAACCATCTATGGCAATCGACGGTGTTTGCGGGCGTGGCGGGACTGCTGGCGCTGGTTTTTGCGCGCCAACCACGCCCGGACGCGGCATTGGCTGTGGCTGACCGCTTCGGTGAAGTTCCTGATCCCGTTTTCAATGCTGGCCGCGGTGGGCAGCCGGCTCGGATGGCTGAGCGGGTGGATCACCCTCCATCGTGCCGCGCGGCCTGAACTGTCCATCGTAATGGAACAGATCAGTCAGCCGTTTCCGCCATCGCCGGCGCCGGCCGTTGTGGCGGCAGCCGCTCTCGCGCACCACGGCAGCCTGCTGCCAGTCCTGTTTTTGGCGATCTGGGCGTGCGGTTTCCTGGCGGCCGCTTTCTCCTGGTGGTGCCGGTGGCGGCGCATCCGTGCGGCCGTGCGGGGAGCGGTGCCGCTGGCAATGGAGGCGGAAGTTCCCGTGGTATCGTCGCCGGCCATGCTGGAGCCGGGTATTTTTGGCATCTTTCGCCCGGTGCTGTTGCTTCCGGAGGGCATAACGGACCGCCTGGCGCCCGCGCACCTGGAGGCGATCCTGGCGCACGAATTGTGCCACGTCCGGCGCCGGGATAATTTGGCGGCGGCGTTGCACATGGCGGTAGAAGCGATCTTTTGGTTTCACCCTCTGGTGTGGTGGATTGGAGCGCGCCTGGTGGCGGAGCGCGAGCGCGCCTGCGATGAAGAAGTGCTTCGTCTCGGTAGCCAGCCGGAGGTTTATGCCGAAAGCATCCTGAAGACCTGTCAGTTCTATCTGGAGTCGCCCCTGGTGTGTATTTCCGGGATCTCCGGCGCCGATCTGAGAAAGCGAGTCGTCCGGATCATGACCGAGCGCGCGGGCAGGAAGCTCAGCTTCGGCAGGAAAGTACTGTTGGCTGCGGCCGGGATGGCGGCGGTCGCCGGTCCGATCATCTTCGGCCTCCTGAACGCGCCGCAAAGCCGGGCGCAATCGCCGGCGCCGGCCAGCGCGCCCACTCGCACATTTGATGTTGTGTCGATCAAACCGAACCACGATAGCGGCGGTCCCTTTAGATTTGGCAGCGATCCGGGGCGGCTCGTTGCGGAAAATGTCACCCTCAAATTCCTGCTGCAAATTGCGTACCGTGTGAAGGATGCTCAGATCTCGGGAGCGCCGGCCTGGACCGGCTCCGAGCATTATAATATCGAGGCTAAGACGGACGACTCCTCCGCCGATATGCTTCGGAAACTCAGCGACGAAGAGCAGGAGACGCAAGCCAGGCTGATGCTTCAGTCGATGCTCGCGGATCGATTCAGGCTGGCGCTGCATCATGAAATGAAAGCGCTGCCGGTGTACGTGCTGCTGGTGGCGAAGAACGGCCCCAAATTGCACGAATCGGCCGACACGCCGGACGCGCCGGCTCCCTCAGGTCCGCCGACACCCAACGAACCACAACGCAGGCATACCCTCCGAATGAATGGGCCGGGGGACGTTAGCGCCATCGCCCAGAACCTTGACATTTTTGCCGACGTGCTCTCGCATCAACTCGGCCATCCGGTATTGAATAAGACCGGCCTAAAAGGCGACTATGACTTCAGTTTGAAATGGACTCCCAATGAGGGCCGGGGTCAAATGCCTGGCGGACCGCCTGGGGACGCCGCGCCACCGCCTGACGCCTCAGGTCCGTCGATCTTCACGGCTTTGCAGGAGCAGCTCGGGCTGAAACTCGAATCGCAGAAAGGTCCGGTGGATACGATCGCCATCGACCACGTAGAGAAGCCCTCAAAAAACTAGCGTGAAAGAATGACTATCGCCGGCGCCAGCCATGTACGCCGGTTGTCCCTTCTCCATCAGTTGGCTCGAAGGACCCGGAAGCAGTTCGGTTTCCCGCAGAGCGCAGCTTGACGCAGTCCCCCCACCGGGGAACACGGCCAAGCGGTAGCCGTGGAAAGTAGTTGCCGATATCGGCGCGCAACGCCGTCTAATCGGCAGTGGGCGATGCCGATGCCACTGGTTCCTAACGCCGCATCAGCTTTGGCTACAGTGCGGCGCACATCTCCAGCACACGAGTCGAATCGCTTAATTCCCGGTATGCCGCGACAACTGGCGGGCGTGGTCCAGCCGAGGAGCATCGATCCCTAGCTCGCGCTCCAGGACTGGAATGGCACTTGCGTAACATGTGTCGGCTCCATCTCTATGCCCGCATCGTGAATGAGTGCACGGTTCGATCATAGTGCTAACTGGGCCGCAAAAGTTCGAAACGTATCCAGGCTGGGGAGCCAACAATTGGCGGCGCCAGGCCTTAACGCCGGCCGGCCGTCGGCGGCATCCCCATTATGAGCCGGCCCATGCGACCACATACGCCAGGTTCAACGGCAGAGCCCACCATATCTGGACGGGTGAGTGCCACAGCCGTTTGGCCACACCGGGGAGAGAATAGAATCGCCGATTCGCATATCGAAATCCGGACAAGAGCTCGTCTACGCTCATTTGATTCGGCTGAAATACCACGTCCGTGCGTCCGTTGTACTTCCGCCAGTCTCTGGTCAATATGCGCCCCTCGGCGTCCAGCCTTTCAAAGAGCGGCGTGCCCGGATATGGCGTCAGAATATTGAACGTCGCGTTCTGAACACCCGCGTCTTCCAGGAAATCTAGAGTATCTTTGAAGATCGCCGGAGTGTCGTTGTCAAAGCCAAAAACAATCCCGGCTTGCACGGCAATCCCATGTGTGTGGACCCGCTTGACGATGCGGGCATAATCGTCCACTCGGTTGAATCCCTTGCGCACCTCCTTCATGCTCGACTGGGAGACCGACTCCAGTCCCAGAAATAACTGCTTGCATCCACTCCTGGCTGCCGCTTCGAGAAGTTCGTCGTCCTGGGCCGCGTGGACGGTCGCCTGGCTGCTCCACCACTTGCGATAAGGCGCGATCGCACGAAACAACTCTTTCGCATATTCCTTATCCGCAGCGATGTTGTCGTCCCAGAAGATGATCCTCTTGCCGTGGAAAGAACCGTATTCCGCCGCGACTTCGGCAATCGGCCGCTTACGCAACCCGTACCGGTACATCATGACAACGGCGCAGAAATCGCAGCAGTTCGGGCATCCCCTGGTGGCAAATAGGACGCCGCTCGTGAAGTCGTTCCGATGATAGAGCTCTTTGCGCGCCATCGGGATACCATCCAGAGACGTCGGGCCCGCCTGCCGGTACGCGCAACTATAGGTCCCCGTTACGAAGCCATTCAGGAACTCCTCCCACAGGCCTTCGGATTCTCCCACAAAGATCACGTCCGCGTGCCGGCCGGCCTCCTCCGGCAGCAACGTCACATGCGGGCCGCCCATGATCACGCACGCTCCTCGCGACCTGAATCGGGCCGCAAGGTCGTAAGCGTGATAAGCACTCGGCGTATGAAAAGTGATGCCAACGACATCGGGTTGATCCATCCAGTCGATGTCTTCGGCCTCTTCATCGACGTGAGTTACTTGCCAATCGGAGGGGACCCTGGCGGCTAGATAAGGCATGGTAATCTGCTGGAAATTCAGAAACCGGGACCTCCGCGCTCTGCGAATTTCACCCGAGGATGCGGTAATCAGGAGGAGTTTCGGCATGGCCTCTAGAACTCGGCACCGTTACGCCGCCGCAGTGGCATCCGGCGGTTAGCGTCCTGATGGGCAGTTCCGCTAATTCGAGATCGCCAGGCGAGTCGCGCAGCAAGCCCCCACTACCAATGCATAACATATCTTGTTCTCCAAAACTGCATCTTTTTCCCGAGGACCATTTGCCGCACGCCCGGAGATCTTGGATCAGCGACTGGAAGGTGCGGCCATGTTGCGGAAGCAGGTGCGGCTGACCTGGTGATCGGCCAATGAACGGCCTTAGTAAATAAGACCGGACCTTCGGCACGCGTCACCCAGTGTACTTCTCTGCATCCGAACTTGATAGGTTAGTGATGCGAGAGACAAACCCGCAAAGGAGCGCTCATGAAGTACTACGCCGTAGGCGAACTCGACTTCATCGACCAGAGTTGTGCGGCACAAGTACGGAGATCGAGGATCTGGGAAATATCCCCCGCGAGCCGGTCCTTGCATATCCCCGATTAGCTGTTAGCGGCGGTCAGTGCGTGGTCAAGGTGTGGTCACAGTCACTACGGAGGACGGCGCCGACGAGTCGTTCCCCGCATCGACCGCCACGACATCACACCAATATTGCGTCGCGGCGGTTGCGGTCTTGTACTTGAAAGATGTGTTGGTGACCATACCTACGCTTGTGGTGGGGGGTGACGACGTGCCGCAATACACATTGTAACGGGCGAGCGAAAGGCCTCCTCCCTGGGACCACTGCCAGGTCAAGTCGATCTCGGTGCTCGAGTGCGCAGTCGCCTGCAGATTTGTGGGCACGTTGGGCATCGGCGGCGTCGTCGCGGAGATCTGGGATGACGGTGGCGACTGGTCGTTGCCCGTATCGGCGGCTACCACGTCACAAGTGTAATTCGTAGCAGGGCTGGCGCTGCGGTATGTGAATGACGAATTAGTGGCCGTCCCGACCTTAACCAGGCTGGCGGGTGATGCACCGCAATACACATAATAATGGCCGAGGGGAAGGCCTCCTCCCTGGGACCACTGCCACGTCAGTGCGATCTGAGTGGCGGCTGGTGTCGTCGCGTGAAGGCTGGTAGGCGCGAGCGGCAGCGGCCAGGTAGCCGCTGAAACCTGCGGGGATGGGATCGAAGCGTCGCTGCTCGTATCTACCGCCACGACTTCAAAATAATATGTCGTGCCGGGCGTCAGATTTCTGCCAGTGTAACTCGTCTTGGTGACCGTGGCAGTGTTGGTCAGCGAGCCAGGAATGGTGCCTTGCCAGATTTGATATCTGGCGATCGGAAGGCCGCCGCTGGCCTGCGTCTCCTGCCAGGTCAAAGTTACGGACGTGGACGATACCGGAGTCGCCGTCACATTGCTGGGTGGGTTCGGCAGGGGAAGTGTGGTGGCTATAGCAAGCGGCGACATGGGTGAATTTAGTCCGCCCTCCCTTGCTACGACCGCATAGTAGTAAGTCGTCCCCGCCGTCAAAGGTTGATTATTGAATGTCGTCTTGGAACTTGGAGTGGTTGCGAATTGCTGGAGGTTATCCGGCGACATGCCGCTATAGAGGAAGTACTGGGTCAATCCGGTAGGGTTGCTCGGCGGAGTCCAGGAAAGGGTGATTTGTTTCGGGGAGACCGCGGTAGCCGTCAACGTTGTCGGAGCATCTGCCGAGGTTCTAAACGTGATCAGGCTGAGCGTCTGTGATACCTGGGAATGGTTGTTGGCCAAATCGAATGCCTGGACTTGATAATTATATGGTGTGTTGGCGGTCAGGTTCTGGTCCGTGTATGAAGGTACGCTGGTCGTGCCGACCTGGACGCCGGTGCAGGGTCCACCGAGCGCCGCCGGCGAACAGCGATAGACGTTGTATCCTGCCACGCCAACATTGTCGGTGGAGGCCGCCCAGGAGAGGTTCGTCAAAGCGTAAGCGGCAGTTCCCGTCAGGCCGGTGGGGACGGAGGGCGCAATGGTGTCGGACGGCACCATGGACTCGTAAAAAGCCAGGCCAGTCGCCGTGTACTGAGCCACGTCGTTGGCAACGTTCACCAGCTGACTCTCTGTATTCAGAATATCGTAACCATCGCAATAGGTCGTGGTGCAAGTGCAGGTGGCCAGGCCGCCATTGGCGGCGGTCCCCCCGAAATCCTGGTAAGTAAAGAGATAATCCGGGCCATCTCCAGCGATGTAGACCATGTTGGAGTAGCTGGCCAGGTTCCGCATGGTCTGCAGGAAGTAGACGTCTAAAGGCGCCCAGAAACTGAAGGCATTGCGGGCGCGGATATCGTCCGCGGAGAGCACCTGCCATTCCGAGTTCTCCATCTTCCAAAGCCAGTATTCGCTCAGTGCCACCGGCTTACCGAGAGACGCAGCCTGGCTGACCACCGTTAGAATGATGTCGATCAAGTTCCCCGATGGCACCGTGTTGGCCTGATACACGTGGGAATCAATATAGTCCAACCCCGGGATCGCGGCATAGGCCGCGACGAAATCCGAAAGGCTGCTAACGCCTGATTGCGGCCAGGCTCCAAAGCCGGCTCCTAATATGACGTTGGGGAATGTGGATGTCCGGACCGCCGCAATCTCAGCGGAGACCATCTGCGAAGCGTACGCAGCGTCAGTTAAGTTCGGCTGGCCAGCCTGCGCCGACTCCGTATTGGGCTCTTCGGCCAGGACCAGGTAATCGGGCTGCATGGTCACAGCGATGGTGGCCGCCATGGTGGCGCGGGCCTGGACATACGTGTCCCATGAAAGCGTACTGAAATAGGCCGTCAGGTTGGGCCAGCCGGATTGCACGTCATTGGCAAGCAGGATATCGTTTTCCACGATCAGCTTCATTCCCAATGCATGGACCGCCTGGGCGACACTCTGGTAGAAATTTAAGTATGGCTGGAGCTGCGTTGTGCCGCCTTGAAAGGGCGCGTAGAGCACCGGAAAACCGATCTGCACCAGGATCGCCTGTGCCCCCATAGCCTTCTCCTCGTAGAGTTGCGCCATCACGTTGGCAATATAATTGGGACTGGAGATCCCCGGCCCGGAGTTGCCATTCGCCGGAAGCAGATTGGCGGCGTATATCGTGGGGCCTCCCGGAACGGGCGTCCAGGTCGGCGGCACAGTGAGGACTTGGTTGAACGCCTGCAGATCGGTGTTCAACTCACTATAGATAGTGCTGCAGTACCCCGCGGGTGGGGGTGGGGCAGCCGGCGGCGTTTGCACGTCGGCCTTCGAAAGCGGTCCCATGAGCAACGTCAGGGCCGTCAATATGCAGAAAACGGGCTGCTTAGATCTCTTAGCGAGTCCGCCCTTAATACATACATGTGGGAACATCGGTTTATGCCGCGTCAACCTGCTGTGCGCGCGGTGCACAACCTATTCACGCTAAATAAAACGGTAAGTTGTCATTGGAAGTATGGTCAATACTTCCAATGGTTGGATACAGTAATCAGACATTGCTTAATGGTTAACAGGATCTCCGAAGTTAACGCATGAGTTTGCGGGTGAGATCTTTGCGCAAGTCAAAAGTAATTAACGGCGACTCAGCGCCATAGCGCCGCTGCGACGTGCACGGTTCGGCCGAGCAGATAAAATGAGAACAGTCATGACCCCAACCGTCGAAGCCTTGGTTCTCGATCTGCTGGAATGGGTCTCCCGCCAGGATCGGTCCTATGAGGAAACCATGGAAGCTTGGCGCACATCGTGTCCGCGGCTTACGGTTTGGGAGGACGCGAACGATCACGGACTGGTCTCCATCGAGAACAGAAATGGCCGATCATCGGTTCGCGTAACGCCCGCCGGGTTTGAATTTCTCAAGAAGTTCAGGCCGGAGCGGGTCCCCTGAAATGCAGGCTATACTTTCAACAGGACCATCGCCCGGAGGGAAAGCCGCATGTCGATTCGCCTGGCCGCTTTATTAGCGTTGGCAGCCGTGCCTGCATTTTGCGGAGACTGGAGCGCGCGCGCCGCCGAGCAGTACATGGATGCACGCCAAAAGGAATGGGTAGCCTGGCCGGGGGCTTCGCGATCGGGTGTCGCGTGCGTCTCGTGCCACACCGGCTTGCCGTACCTGGTGGCCCGGCCGGCCCTGCGGCAGGCGTTGAACGAAAAGACCGGCCCTACCCTCTACGAAGCGCTGCTGGTGTCCGGTATTCGTGCGACGGTCTTTCGGACCGACGCCAATGAGCTGTTCGGCGGACTCAAAGGCCTGATCGCGGATCAAGTGTATGGCGCGCAGGTGGTGGTAGCCTCCCTGGTGCTGGCGATGGACGATGCGCCGCGCGGCAGGATGAGCGTGGAGGGAGAAAAGGCGTTCGACCGCCTGTGGTCGCTGCAGTTAAAGACCGGTCCCGACAAGGGCGCCTGGCTGTGGTCGGACTTTGACCTGGATCCGTGGGAAACCAAAGACGCGCTGTACTACGGCGCGGCGCTGGCGGCTTTGGCGACTGGTGTGGCTCCGGAGGGCTATCAGGCCAGGCCGGAGATTCAGGCCAACGTGGCGGATCTGCGAGCATATCTGCGCGCGGCCAACTCCGCACAGCCGCTGCACAATCGCCTGTTCCTCTTATGGGCGTCAGGCAAGCTGCGGGATCTGTTGCCCGATGCGGACAAGCAGGCGATTCTGGATGAGCTGTGGCGCAAACAGGAGCCGGATGGCGGCTGGACATTGCAGTCGCTAGGTCCTTGGAAGAAGCGGGACAAGGCGCCGGAATCCGTCGGGTCGAATAGCTACGCCACCGCGCTGGTGTCGCTCTCGGTCGTGCAGGCCGGGGTAGCGCCGTCACAACCGGGTCTCTCAAAGGCGCTGGCCTGGCTCAGGAGCCACCAGGATCCTCGCGGTTCCTGGGCCGCCGATTCGATGAACCACAAGCACGATGCCGGAAGCATGGCCGAGAAATTCATGAGCGACGCCGCTACTGGCTACGCCACGGCGGCCTTGCTGGGCGCCCACGACGAGGGCGGCCGGCAAACTGCGTCACTGCCCGGCAGCCGCTAGCAGGCCCGTCACATTGGCCACGGCGAAGCTCAGGCCCTTCAGGTTGCGTTCCGGCGGCACGCCCGGTATGGGCCGGGGAAATCCGCATGCGCGATAAATTACGCGCCCGTTCGCATCGGTGCGCGTGCGGTACTCGCCGCGCGGGCATTCATTGTCCAGTTCCACCGCGATGACCCCAGGGATCGCGCCGGGCAGCCAACGCACGCCTGCGTCCTCCCCCGCCGCCACGATCCGGCACTGCTGCGTGAGCGCCCGCGCTACCCAGCCCCGCAAGATCTCTTCGTGCTCCGGATTGCTGGTGCCCAGGCTGAGGTTGATCATGTCCATCCGGTGGACCAAACCCCACTCGATGGCCTGAACCAGCGGGCCGATGCGCGCCGACAGCGACTCGTGGAAGATCTTCACCGCGTACACTTCGGCTCGCGGAGCCTTCTCCCGGATGGCCGCCGCGACCGCTGTGCCATGCCCGATGCGGTCCGTGTAATCCGGTTCCTCGCGGCCGTCCGGCAGAATGGCTACCCCGCCCACGACGCCGTTCACATGCGGATGGGCAGCGTGCACACCGCTGTCGATCACCGCAATCCGCACGCTCACCCCGCGATCGCGGACCGCGCGAAGAGCCGCGAAAATGGCCCGCCCGCCGCGTGCAGCCTCCCCGGGCTGCCCGCCTCCACGATGCGCGCGCCGTCGAGCACGATCACCCGGTCCGCGCGCACCGCCAGGGTTTCGCGGTGCGAGATCAGCACAGTGGTCCGCCGCCTCATAATCGCCTGATACCCTGCCACCACCTGCCGCTCCGATAGCGGATCGAGCGACGCGGTGGGTTCGTCCAGCACCAGCACCGCGGGGTTGGCCAGGAACGCGCGCGCGATCGCTATGCGCTGCCGCTCGCCCGCCGAAAGTGTCGCGCCGCGTTCGCCCAATTGCGTTTCATACCGCTGCGGCAGCCCCGCGATGAAGTCATGAATGCCCGCCGCTCGCGCCGCGTCCTCGATCTCCGCCGCGGACGCTTCGGGGCGCGCGTAGCGCAGGTTTTCCACCACCGTGGCGTGAAAAATGAACGGCTCCTGGTCCACCAGCACTACGTTGCGCCGCAGATCCGCCAGCCGGATCCCGCGCAGGTCGCAGCCGTCCAGCCGCACCGTGCCTTCGTCGGGATCGAGCAACCGCAGCAGCAGATCCGCAATGGTCGATTTCCCGCTGCCGCTCGGCCCCACAATCGCCAGAGTCTCGCCCGCGTCCAGCCGGAAGCTGACCTCGTCGAGCACCGGACCGTTGCGGTCGAACGTGAGGCTCACGCGATCGAACTCCACAGCGCCTCGCACTGCCCCGAGCGGCGCTGCATCCGCGCGTTCGACCACCTCGGGAGCGGTCTCGAAGATCTGGTCCACCCGGGCCAGCGACACGCGCGCCGAGGCCATAGACGCGTACAGCCCCATCAACGCCTGCACCGGCGGAAACAGCCTCATCTGGTAGCTCAGGAACGCCACGAACGTCCCCAGCGTCAGGGTCCGCTGAATCACCAGGTGCCCGCCATACAGGAACACCAGCAGCGTGCTCCCCGAGAGAATCAGGCCGGGCAGTCCGCCGGAAAGGTAGCTGAGCAGTTGCATGGACATCAGCGCGTCGAGGAAGGTCCGGTTCCGGCCGCGAAACCGCTCTACTTCCCTTCCCTGCGCGTTGGAGGTGACCACCAGCTTCATTCCCTGCAGCGTCTCGATCAGAAAGCTGCCGATGTCCGCGCTGGCCTGCCGCATCGCGGCCACCTTGCCTTCCAGCCGCTTGCGGTAATGCGTCAGCGCCCACACGCTGGCGGGGAGCAACGCCACACTGAGCAGGAACAGCCGCGCGTCCAGCCAGATCAGCGCCGCCACGCTTCCCAACAGAAAGAGAATGTTGCCCACCCAGGCGAGCGCGGTCTCCGCGGCGATGCGCTGGATCTCGCCGATATCGTTGTTGATGCGGCTGACGATCTCGCCCATGCGGGTGCGTGCGTAAAAGCGCGGCGAAAGACGCTGCAGATGCTCGTACAGCGCCACTCGCATGTCGAAGAGGATTTCCGCCGATACCCGGGTGTAGCGCAACCCGCTCACCATGTTCAGCAGGAAACTCGCCGCGGTGATCCCCACGAACATGCCTAGTATCTGCAGCAGCGCGCGCGAGTCGCGCCCCAGCAACGCCCGGTCCACCAGGCTCTTGGAAAGATACGGAATCACCAGGGAAAGCGCCGTGCTCAGCAGGCTCAGCACCAGCACCAGCGTGAGCCGGCGCCAATAAGGGACCGCGTAAGCCAGCAGCTTGTTCCTAGGGCGCGGGCATAACATAAAGATCCGTGGTCGTGTCCGCATCGAGCGAGATAGTGCGCAGGTATTGGAAGGTAGCGGCGTCGTACAGGTCGATGGTGTTCCCGGCTACGTGGATGTAGAGCACCTTGCCGTTGGAACTCACCTTAAGCCCCATGCGCGGACGCCCCTTGAATTCGGTGTGCGGCCCCAGTTGCCGATTGGCCAGGTCAAAGGTCCAGAACTCGTATTTGCCGATTTCGGAGTGCAGCCCGTACGCCATCTTGCGCCCGGGAGCCAGCGAAAAACTGCGCATGTCCGTCGACGGCGCGAGCGGGTAGAAGTCCACGTCCTTCTTCGCCAGGTTCACGCGCGCGATCCCCATGATCGAGCGGTGCTGCACGGCGTCCTGCACGTTGAAGACTCCCGTGAAGAAACCCGGCTCCTCATTCAGGTCCTCCGGAAAAGAGAGGTGGATGCGTCCGAACCCGTCCTCGATGGGCCGCGAGATTTCCCACTTGTCCACCTCTTTGAAGTCGGTGGTGTCGTACACTACGATGTCCTCGTCGAACATGTACAGCAGCTTGCCGTCGGGCGAAATGCGCAATCCCATGCCGAAGCTGCGCTCTTCACCGCGCGGCCAGGGAATGGTGCGCAGGATCTTGTGCTGCTTCAGGTCGTATTGATAAAGGACGGCGGGGCCGATCTCGAAGCGGTCCGCCAGCTTGGTGGCCGGCTTCACCATCAGGATCACGTAGCGGTTCTGCGGATCGGCCTCCAGCCCGAAGATCCGCATCTTCTTATTGCCCTCGCTCAACCGGAACGTGTCGATCACCTGCCGCGATGCGATGTCCACGATCTCCACATCCTCGAACGCAACGTTCAACAGGTAAAACCGCTTGCGATCCGGCGAAAGCGTCAGGTCCACCGGAGTGCCGATCTTGCACTGGACCTCGCCCACTTTCTTTTCGGTGCTCTCATCGATGATGAAGATCTTGTTGGGCCGGCCGCCCACGAAGAGCAGGCCGTGGCCGCCGGCGATCTTCTCGGCGCCGCTTGCGCCAATCGCGGCCAGCATCAGCAAGGTCACCGTCCGCATTATGGAAACACCAGGTCGATCTTGCGCCAGTCTTTCTGCGCGGCGGCACACTTCGAAGTCCAGTTAGGCGCGTGGTTGAGCTGGTCGGGAACCTGGGCGGGCCAGAAGCAGCCCTCGTGGCAATCGAAAAGGTCGCGTTCCACCGGCGTGCAGAGCCCCGCGGTTCCGCCCTTCTGATCGGCCTCCCAGCCGGGCGAGAAGACCAGCGTGCATCCCAGCGGGAAGTGCGGTCCGCCCTGCTGCTGCGGCGGTCCCTGTTGCAACGCCACTACATCTTCGCCTTCCAGGTGCTGCGCGATGCGGCCCGCTTTCTTGTTAATTGACTTGAGATGCTTCATGTTCCACCTTTTCGTCGAACTGTTCGAGGTACCCGGGATTGCGTGCGGCAAGCTCACCGTAAACCCGCAGACATGTATCCGTCCACGCGCGGATCCATTCGCAATAGTGCAGGTTCGGGTGGCCCGTGTCGCCGTAGCGCGTATGCGCCTCGTGATAGCAGCCGCCCGCGCACAGCGGCCGCGCCCAGCATTTGCTGCAATCGATCTTGTCGGCGATGTGGTGCTTGTCCAGGAAACCGATCTGCACCAGCCGGTCGATGCCCGTCCGCACCGTCCCCAGCTTGTGTGCGTCGCTGCCGGCGAAGCGATGGCACAAGGCCACATCGCCGTCCGTGGAAACGCCCACCAGGCCCAGGCCCGCGCCGCACGGGAACGGCTTGCTGACGCCCTTATGAATCTCTTCCAGCGTGTCCTTCACGTTGGAGAATCCGTGATGCCGCCCTTCCAGCGCAGCCTCCAGGAACTCCTGCGCCAGCGCCTGGAACTGCCGCAACATGCTATCGAACCCTTCGCCGGAGATCGCATAATCCCTGTTCGGCGAGGTGGTCACCGGCGCGAAACCCACCTCCCGGAACCCCACCTCTTCGGTGAGATGCCGGAAGATTCTCCGGATATCGATCTGGTTGGTGGTCAGCGTGACACGCGCGCCCACCGGCCGCGTACGGTGCCTGCGCAACAGTTCGCGGATCTTGGGAATGACCAGGTCGTAGCTGCCGGCGCCGTTGGAGAAGACCCGGAACTGGTCCTGCACCTCTTTCGGCCCATCGATCGAAATGGTCACGCCGACGTGATTGTCCGCCAGAAACTCGATCACCTCCGGCAGGAGCAGCGTGGCGTTGGTGGTCAGACTGAAATCCACCTGCTTGCCGGCCGCCGCCGCCCGCTCGCGCGCATAAGCGATAGTCGATTTCAGCACCTTGAGATTCAGCAGCGTTTCGCCCCCGAAGAACGTCAGGTGCGCCACCGGATTATCGCCCGCCTCGCGCAGCATGAAGTCCACGCTCTCCCGCGCGGTCTCCTCGCTCATGAACTTCGGCTTGCGTCCGTTTTCCGTATCGACGATCTTGTCCTCGCCGTACTCGTAGCAGTACGTGCAACTGAGGTTGCACTGGTTGGTCACGTTGAGCACCATCGTGGTGAGCGGGAAGTTTTCGGGGGGCATCTGGCGCGCCGGTTCCGGCACCGGCTGGTCCGCCACACCGATGGCTCGCACGCGCAACAGCTCGTTGATGCTCTCCTGCAGGTCCGTTCGCGGGAAGCGCGCGCTGAGCTCCTCCACCACCTTCTGCGGCGCCGCCTGGCCTTCGCGCAGCCGGTTCAGAATCGCGCTCGCGGTACCGTCCAACTCGAATACCGCCGCGCTCGGCACCAGGTACAGGAACTCCCGCCCGGACGCTTCGAACGAATGAAACTCGCCCAGCGCGATGGCCGTCACTCCGCGACCTCCGGCTGGTCGTACCGCACGTACAGCGGCACCGTCACCAGCAGGTGCGCCCGCGCTCGCAATGTGCGGCCGTTCGCCGCCTTGTAAGTGGCGATCACCCATACGTCGCCCGTGTTGTTCCCGCTCCCGCGCCGGTTCGGGTTGGGACCGTCTACTTCAGGCGTGAAGAGTCCATGGTCGTCGATCTTGCCGACGAAGGCTTTGTCGTTGTCGTCCAGGGTTGCGGTGAACTCCTCGATGCTCCACGCTACGCTCACCGGACCCAGGTTGATATCGTCGTCGGTGTTGGGCTTGCCATCCGCGCCGTTATGGTAAGCCACGGCTTCGAACTGCTGGAGCTGTTTCGGGTATTGAATGCCGCCTACCCGCGCCATGCCCGCCACGGGCGCCACCTTAATCGCATCGATCTTGTCGTAGAGCGCCAGGGCCGCGGGCCGCACCGCGCCCGCCACCGAGACATCGCGCGGACCGGCGGCGGCGTCCTTGGCCACCTCCACCTCCACGCGGACTCGATCCGCCGACGCGTTGACGACCCGTTTCACGGTTGTCCCGGTGCCGAAATCGATGGCCGCCGCGTCCAATCCCGCCGGGAAATTCGCGCCGAAGATGGATACCTCGTGCGTCCCGCCGGCGGCCAGAGACGCCACGTCCAGCCCTGCCACCGCCGGATCGCCGCCCACCCGCGTCATAGTCACTTCCATCCCGATCTCGTTGTATCCGCCCGTGAACCAGCGCCCGGTCAGTTCCCGCTGCGTGCGATCCAGAAACATCACTTCGCGCCAACCGTCCTTGCCCGCGCCCTCAAACGAGCGGCCGCGCCATTGGAAGCCGGTATACAGGATGGCCCGGCCCCGCCGCGTCAGCGTTTCGCCCGTTTTCGCGCTCACGTACTTCGTGTCGGTTACGAACTCCTGCTCGCCCCCGCCCGCCTGGATGGTGGTTTCTCCGTAGAACGTGCCGCGCCCCGGCCGGTACCCTCGGAACATCCAGCGGCCCTGCAGCTTCGGCGCGCCCATATTCGCCGACCATGCCGACCACTCCGCCGTCCGCAACGGCAGCCCCTCGGCCAGCAGCGGCAGGACTTTTTCCATGGGGTGCCGGTTATCCGGCGGACGGCCATCCGGCCCGGGCTCTGTCTGCGGCGGACTCATGCGGCGGAATGCCTGAAAGTCCGAGAACGGAAAGTAGCCGCGATGCATCGCGATCAGCAGTTCCCACTCGCTCTTGCTGCGGCGCTGGGAAACCACCCGCCCCAGCGAGTGACACTTGGAGCAGACTTCGTCCACGTCCTTCGCCGGGTAGTGGTAATCGATCATCGTTTTCTCGGCTTCGAAGGACGCTTTGCGCGCCTCTTCCGGCGCCAGCCCCAGATTATTCGCAAGGTACCGCAGCACATCGCGCGCCACCGCCGGCTCGATCTGCAAGCCGTTCAGCTCCACCATCCGCTTGATGGTGTGCTCCCAGCCCTCGGGAGTCGTGCGCCGCCAGGAGATGCGCGACATGCGCAGCTTGTCATCAACGTTGTGGCACGGCGAACAGGTCTTGCGCACCAGTTCGCTCTTGATGGGTGTGCCGCTGGCGATTTCTTCCTTCTCGGATTCGGTGGGTTCCTTCGGTTTGCCGGGCTCCGCCTGCTGCGCCGCGAGACAACAGATCGACAGTACCCAAACAGACAGCGTCCGCATTTGGCTGATTATACAATTACCAGGATGCGCGCCGCGAGCAGCGCGGATAGCGCCGTAAGGAAGTGCGGCAAATCCACCGGCGCGGCGGCCCGGTTGTAGGCCTCGAACAGGTCCGGAACCTGCCGGTAATGCGGCGCGATCTCTACCAGCCGGCACACCTCCACGTTGCCAACGTAGTCGAGCAATTCCCCGCCCTCGGGGCCCGCCAGCGCATCGCGCAGCACCACCTCGCGGCCCGCGATCCCCGCCCTTTGCCCCGCTTCCACGCCCTCGCCCCGCCGCAGCCGGATCGATCGCTTCCGGCGTAGTTCGAGCAGCGCCACGCGCATGCGATCTGGATCCGGCGCCGGCGGCGCAGGTTCTTCAAACTCCCAGCGTGTTCCCCAGAACGGCAGGGCTTCCTCGCCGGCCGCGTTGCGCGACCAGCCGCTGGCCTGCCGTCGATAGCCTTCGTACACCTGCCGCTCGCGCGCATCGTAGAACTGCAGCGCGGCGTCCCGCATGGCGGGATTCCCAAGGCAGGTGTTGGCGACCACTGCCCCTACCCACCCTGACACCATCGCCTTCTTCACACCAAAGGACGACAACGGGTCGATGCACGACGCCGCGTCGCCCGCAAACAGAAAGCCCGGCCCGCAAAACTGCCGCGAGGTATACGGCGAGGCGTCGCGTCCCCATGGCGCTCCGGCGGGCTCCGAACCCGTGAAGATTCGCCGGACCGCGCGGGTCTTGGCCATTTCCGCCGCATACGCGGCCGCTATCCCCTGGCGGCGCACCATGCGGGTCTCGGCCGGGTCCACCATGAACGCGACGTGCCGCAGCGTACGCGAAAGCGGCACGCTCCAGGCCCATCCATCACCGTAGGCCTCCACCAGCGTGTGGCTGGCGTCCGGCAAACGCCATCCCTTGGCGCTCTGCCACACACCGCACAGAGCAATCGTGCGCGAGTTCCGCGGGCGCACGCGATAGGCCCGCGCCAGCACGCCCGTACGGCCTGAGCAGTCCAGCACGAATCGCGCCGGCGGCCGCGTGCCGGCCGGGATCAGCCCCGCGCCCGCCGACTCCGCCAGCCCCAGCAGCAGGCGGTCGAAGCTGCGCCGCAGCACCTGGTAGCCGGTTCCATCGGGATACGGTTCCACCCGCCGCCGCGACCCGCCCCACCAAACCGTGTTCCCCGCGGTGGAGAAGAATCCGCCGGCGGCGACTGCCTCGTCGATTCCCAGAAACCGGAAGACTTTGTGGGTGCTGGGCGGCAGGCATTCCGCCATGCTATGGCGCGGCGCGGGACCGCTGGCCACCGCCACCGCGTAGCCCCATTGCGCGAGCAAGCGCGCGGCCGTCGCGCCCGCCGGTCCGCCGCCCAGAATCAGTGCATCCACCGGGGCCATCGAGAAACAATTCTACCAACCGGGCCAACCGGCGCCGTGAGATCAGCGGATTTCGGCAGCCGTTTGAATCTCTATGTCCACCTTGTCGCTGACCCGGAGCAGCAGCGTGCTGGGGTTCTTCATGCCCCATTTCACGTACGGCACGGCGAAGCGCATGGTGGCGGTAGCCTGACCCTCGCCCATGCGCAACTCCACCGGGATAGTCATCTCGTGGCTGGCGCCGTGGATCGTGAATATGCCGTGCACCTGCAGCTTTGACGGGCCCGTGGGCAGCACCGTGCCCTCGACCCGGTCCGGAGCGAAGATGATCTCGGGATACCGGCTGCTCTCCAGAATATTTCTATGCATGCGCCGGTCGCGCGCGTCGCTGCCGCTCTCGCCGCTGGCGGCATCCACCACAACTTCGCCGGCAACATTCCCATTCGCCGGATCGAAGCGGAGCGCGCCTCTCTTCAATTTGAAGTTTCCGCGCACGGTGTGCAGCACATCGGCCAGCGTAAACGTCACGCTTGTCCGGGCCGGGTCGAACTCCAGCGCGGTTTGATGGCCAATTATCGCGGCTGCCTGCGCCAGGGCGCACATGACGAAGGCTGCGCCAATCGCTGCGGTCAGTAGTTTTCGAGACAGATGGGACATAAGCTTGAATCAAAAGTCAGACGGTCAATACACGGCGGGCCAGACCCAGCGCCTCGGACCAGAACGCGTTGGATGTATGGAGGAGTTCTACCACCGCGCGCATGGCGCGCACAAACTCGTCGATCTGTTCTTCGGAGACAATCAACGGCGGCGCGGCTTTCAGCACCATGAAGTTATTGCCGCAGATCTGGGTGAGCATGCCGTGGTCGCGGAAGAGCCGCATCACCAAAACCTGGCCGAACATGCCGGCATGCATGCGGCGAAAAGCCTCAAACGGGACGCGCAGCCGCGCCTGGCGGGGTGCGCGGAACTCGATGCCGCTCAGCAGGCCCGCGCCGCGGATCTCTCCGACCATTTCAAATTGCGAGAGAGCCTCCGACAACCGCTGCCGCAGGATGCTCCCCATGCGCGCCGCACGCTCGCCGCAGCCTTCCTGTTCCAGCACATCCAGCGTAGCCAGTCCGGCGCGCATAGCCAGGCTGTTCTCGCTGAAAGTCGACGTGTGCACGATGGCGCGTTGCAGGGAGTTGTAGACGGACTCGTACACCGGGTCGGACATCAACACGGCGCCGCAAGGGATAAGGCCGCCGCTGAGCGCTTTGGCGAGGATCACCATGTCCGGATCGAGCCCAAAATGTTGCGCCGCCAAAAAAGGGCCCGTGCGGTACATCCCGGTCTGCACCTCGTCCAGGACCAGGAGCGTTCCGTAGCGCCGGCAAAGCGACTGCGCCGTGCGAAGGTATTCCGGCTCCGGGACCTTGATTCCCCCCTCGGCCTGAATAGGCTCCACGATAAACGCGGCGTACCGTTTGGTGGCCAGCCGCTTTTCGAGCTGCGCGACGTTGCCGAAGGGCAGCGCTTCCGTCCCCGGTAACAGCGGATCGAAGCCGTCGCGCCAGAACGGGCTCCCCATCAGCGAGAGCGCTCCGCAAGTCAGACCGTGGAACGCGCCGTCGGCATATAGCAGTCCGGAACGGCCTGTGTGGGCGCGGGAGAACTTAATGGCGGTTTCCACGCCTTCGCTCCCCGAACTGCCAAAGCACACCTTATTGAGCCGGCCGCCGGCCCGCTCGCAAAGGCGCCCCGCCAGTTCCGCCGCCGGTTCCGGGACGTGGCTCTGCAACATGGTGGGACCGCAGCGGTCGAGTTCCTGTTGCAGCGCGGCGACTATTTGCGGGTGATTGTGCCCGGCGTTGTGAACACAGTAGCCGGAAAGGAAATCGAGGATGCGGCGGCCGTCGGAGGTAAACAGCTCGGCTCCGGCGCAATGCGCGTACTGCACGTTCATCTGCAGAACGTTAAGCAGTCTTACCCATTGCGGATTAACATGGGTGGAGTACTGGGTATCGACACCTGGAGCGGGAGCGGTATTTGGCATTCCGATGCTTGTAGGACGCGCGGAAGGTCCCTCTCGTTTCTCAATAGCCACGCATTGGCGCCCTTAAGCTAATCTGATGAAGGACTTCCCGATGAAATTACGATTGTGCGTTCTGCTGGTCTGGGCCGCGGCCGCCTGGTGCGACGACCCCCCTTTCCCGGTGATTTCAAAGGTGGATGCCAGAGACATTGCGGGCCGCCCGGTCCAACTGGACGCCGCCGGCAAGCTGTTGCCCTGGCCGATGCCGGAGGACACCGGATATTCTTACAGCTCCCATGTGCTCACGCAATGGAGCATTCTGTGGGATCAGCACAACCGCCAGCGCTACCACTACTTCTTCTGTTGCTTCGATTTCGACCGCACCACCTTCGAGATGCAGCCCGACTGGCATTGGGCCAACTCCACGGCGTACGTGCGCGCCATGATGCAGGGCTTCATCGAGCGCCTGTATCCCTTTACGGGCGATCCGAATACCCTCACTTTTCTCCAGGACTTTGTCGACTACGAGCTGGAAAACGGACAGACTCCCGAGAGCTATGCCTGGGCGCGGGTGCCGTACACCTCGGCCAATCCCGGCGACCAGCGCTATACCGGCTGGAGCAGTCACGGTGAGGACTACCTGGAACCGCACGTGGTCGGCGAAGAAGGCTACGCCTATCTGCGGCTCTATGAGATGACGGGCAACACGAAATACCTGCAAGCCGCCATACGCTGCGCCGACGCGCTGGTGAAGAACTACAAGGACGGCGACGCGGATCACTCGCCCTGGCCCGTCCGCTGCTACGCCCGCGACGGCAAAGTGGAAGGCCGCGGCATGGGACCCTACTCAGCCAACGTGGTTGAGCCTGTCATGCTTTTCGACGAGCTGATGCGGATCGGCCAGGGCGCGGTCGCCCAATACAAACCCGTGCGGCAGAAGGCCTGGGAATGGCTGCATCAGTACCCCATGAAGAACAACGTGTGGGTCGGTTACTTCGAGGATGTCGCGCCCAGTATGGACAACATGAACCAGGTTATCCCGCTGGAATATGCGCGCTATGTTCTCCTCAATCCGGAGAAAGACCCGGACTGGCGCGAAAATGCGCGCAAGCTGATCGATTGGGTCAAGACTACGCCGAAATGGCCCAAGTACATCGTGCATGGCGCTACAGTCACGACCGAGCAGGGCAATGGAAAAAGCTTCTGTTGCAATCTGCCGAACCAGTGCTGCGACAGCCACACTTCGCGCCTGGCGGCTGTCGAGGCCCTGTACTATGCGCGCACTGGCGACGCCGCTTATAAGGAGCAGGCGTTCCGATCGTATAACTGGGTGACTTACTTCCAGGGAATGCCGGCCGGCGCGCACGCACCTTGGGGCGCCAATCAATGGTGGTTTACCGATGAGTTCTCAGATGGTCCCCGGCGCCTGATGGACGCATTCTGGGCGGTTCCCGAGTGGGCTCCCGCGGACGAGTCGCACCTGCTGGGGTCGCATTCCGTGGTCACTAAGATTGCGTATGGCAAAGGCTCGCTTACTTACTCTACGTTCGATGCGTCTTCGACCGATGTCCTGCGTCTGAGCTTTGCGCCGGATGGGATATTTGCAGGCGGCCGCAAGCTCACTCGCAGCTTTGGTCCCGGCATGGACCTGAAGCAGGAAGGTTATACATTCGACGATGCCACGCGTGTTCTTCGCATCCGCCACGATTCCGCCCGCGATGTGGACGTGCAGGGCTTCGCGCCGGAGCCCGTACCGTTGATCGTCGATTTCGACAACCCGCATCTGGGGGCGAATGCCGTATTGCACGGCCAGTATCCGTCGGGCGGAATCGACTGGGGCGAAGGGCAGTGGAAAATCAGCGCGCCGCGGGAGCGCATGAGCACTTTTTCGCTTTGCGTCGCCGGCCAGGAGAAGAAAGCCCAATTCGACTTCGCGTACGCGCGCATGTTCATGCGGCTGGATGTCTACAACCCGCTGAACATCGAAACCAGGCTGACGATCTCCTCACCGGAAACACCCGCTATTTCCTTTACCCTGAAGCCGCGTGAATTGCGGCGCATCAAAACCGGCTGGATGGACCGTTCGTCGTCGGTGACTCTGGAATCGGACGCGCTGCCGTCCCTCTTATTCGATAACCTGGCGTACTCGCCTTATCTCTGGGGCACACCGGCCAGGCCCTGATCGCCGGTTACTCCGGCAGCGCCCAGGCGTACAACACGCTCTGCACTCCCTCCACCACGTACTGCCGGCCATCCAGCTCGTAAGTCATCGGCGAGCTGAACATGGGGCCGCCGGCGTTCACGTGCCAGAGCGTTTTGCCGGTGGCCGCGTCCAGGACCAGCAGGTTGCCCTGCGAATCCCCGGTGAAAAGCAGTTTGCCGGCCGTCGTCAGAATCCCGGCGATACTCTCGCCCGGTCCCAACTCATGGCTCCAGCGGATCTCGCCTGTGTGGTAATCGATCGCGCGGATGGTGGATTCCTCGTACAGGTTATGATCGCGCCCGGCCCACCCCTCCGGCTTTCCCGTAGCCGTGTAATAGAAGATGCTGTAGACCCGCCGCGCCACCACGTAGAACAAACCCAGCGCGGGATCGAAGCTGGGCGCCATCCAATTCGTGGCGCCGTCGGAACCGGGCAGCAGCAGCCGTCCGTCGGCATGCGGCTCCTTCTCCTTCAGCCCCACAGGCCGGCCGCGATCGTCGATGCCGGAGGTCCAGTTGGTCTCGGTAAACGGTTTGGTCAGCAGATGTTCGCCGTTGGTCCGGTCCAGGACGAAGAAGAACCCGTTGCGGCTGGCCTGCGCCAGCAGCTTCCGCGGCTTCCCTCCGAACTCGGCGTCGAACAATACTGGCGTCTGCACGGCGTCCCAATCGTGCGTGTCGTGCGGCGAGGGTTGAAAGTACCACTCCAGCTTGCCCGTATCGGGATTCAGGGCCACGATGGAACAGGTGTACAGGTTGTCTCCGGGACGCGCATCGCCGGCCAGCACCGGATTCGGATTGCCCGTGCCCCAATACAACAGGTTCAGCGACGGATCGTACGTGCCGGTCATCCAGGTCATACCGCCGCCGTGGGATATGGCATCGCCGTCCTTCGGCCACGTCTCGGATCCTGGCTCGCCCGGCTTGGGTTCGGTGTACCAGCGCCACTGCATCTTACCGGTCTCGGGATCGACCGACTCCAGGAATCCGGGGATGTCCGTGGCATCACCTGAAACACCGGCGATCACGTGATTGCCCACGATCAGCGGCGCCATGGTGGCGAAGTAACCCAGCTTTACGTCGGCCAGTTCGATGTTCCAGCGCACGTGGCCGTCCTTGGCATCCAGGCTGATCAGATGCGCGTCCGGGGTTTCAAAGTACAGCCAGTTGCCCCACATGCCTACGCCGCGGTGTCCGATGTGATCGCCGGCCTCGGACTTGTAGCGATAGTGCCAGATCTGGCGGCCGGTGCGGGCGTCGACTGCCCACACCTGCTCGGGCACCGTGAAATAAAGAATTCCATTCACTTCGAGCGGCGTGGATTTGATGGCGTCGGCATTGGCCTGGAACGCCCAGGCAAGTGTCAGCGATTTGATGTTGAATGTGTTGATTTGCCGCAGCGGGCTGTAGCGGCGGCCGGTGTAGTCGCCGTTATAACTAGGCCAGGTATCCGTGGGTAACTTCAGCAGCGCGGCGGGGTCTAACCCTTGTGCCATCGCCGTCCCGAGGCTGACGCAGACTGCCGCGCAGCGAATCCAGTCAGCTCTCACTTGAGGGTCTCCAGATAAGCGAATAAGTTATGTATGTCTGTATCCGTATACTTGCCAAGCAACTCGTGATGGGCCTGCAACGGGTCGTGGACTTCCACTTTGACTTTCTCGCGAGACCACGAGTGATACCAGCCGGACTCATCCCGCAATGCCACGGAGAACTCGTCCAGATGGGCCATCTTTCCGCTGATCTGCTCGCCGGCGGGAGTAGTGACGGTCAGGGTGACGACACCGCGGCGGGGCGCCAGGATGCGCTCCTCCAGGTATAGCGGCGCGTATTTCTTGGCGATGCCCGCCAGATCGCCGGTGGGCGAGTGACAGGTGGCGCACTTGCCGGCGCCGTTAAAGTACGCGCGTCCGGCATCCGCGTCGCCCGTCAGCAGGCGCTCGATCGGATAGTCGCCGCCCACCCGGGAACTGCCGGCGGCCTGCTTTACGCGCTGGTGAAGGAAATAGACGATGTCCTGGATAGTGTTATCCGGCAGCGGCAGCGCGGGCATGCCGTTATCCGGGCGGCCATTGCGAATTACGGGTCCGATCAGCTCCCCGCCTGAATCGCGATTGACCAGCGGCGATCGCACCAGGTCCGGCGCCCGCGCGCCGGTGGCGTCTTCGCCATGGCAGAATCCGCAGGATTGCGCGAATTCCTTTTGGCCGCGCGCCGCAGTGTGCTGCTGCGAGAAACCGGTGGCCGCCAATGTGGCCGCAACGGCCGCGCAACGCAGGGATCGCATCATGATCGCAGTATACTAAAGCGATTTCCAAGAGACATAAGAGGAGACAGAAGATGAGCCAGCACCCAGACGCCAGATTGCTCGGCAGGCGCGCGTTCACCGCCATCGCCGCCGGCGCCGCCGCGGTCCCCGCGCTTCCGGCGCAGCAGGCGCCACCTCCGCCAGCCCCCAATCCCGATACCAGCCAACAGCGCCGCGGAACCGCGCCGGAGGGTGCCCCCTTCGATCATCCGCTGGAGTTCACCAGCAAGCCAGCGCCGCTGAAGGTCCGGCCTTTTCCGATGACCCAGGTGCGGCTGACGGGCGGCATCTGTAAAACCGCCGAAGACTGGAACCGCGGCTACATGGACCGGCTCCCCGCCGGCCGGCTGCTGCACAACTTCCGGATCAATGCGGGCCTCGCGTCAACCGCCGCGCCCTTCGGCGGATGGGAGGAGCCGGCCGGCGAGCTCCGTGGCCACTTCACCGGCCATTACCTGTCCGCGGCGGCGCTGGTGTACGCATCCCGCGGCGATAAGGAGATCAAGGCCAAGGGCGACGAAATGGTCGCCGCGCTGGCCCAATGTCAACAGAAGCTGGGCGGCGGCTACTTGAGCGCATTTCCCAGGGAATTCTGGGACCGGCTGGACGCGCGCAAGCAGGTCTGGGCGCCGTTCTACACCATCCACAAGATCATGGCCGGCATGTTCGACCAGTATCGTCTGGCGGGCAACCGGCAGGCGCTCGAAGTGTTGCAGGGCATGGCTACCTGGGCCGACGAATGGACCGCTCCCAAGACCGAAGAGCACATGCAGGACATCCTGAATACCGAGTACGGCGGGATGAACGACGTGCTGTACAACCTGGCGGCGGCGGTCAAGGACGATCGCTGGGCCAAGGTGGGCGACCGCTTCACCAAAAAGCGTTTCTTCAACCCGCTGGCGCTGCGGCGTGACGAATTACGCGGCTTGCACGTGAACACGCATATTCCGCAAGTGATCGGCTCCGCGCGGCGATACGAGCTTTCGAGCGACATGCGCTTCCACGATGTGGCCGACTACTTCTGGCAGGAGGTGGTGAGCGCCCGCACCTACCCGACCGGCGGCACCAGCAATGGCGAAGGATGGCTGGTGCCGCCACGGCAGCTTGCCTCGGAATTGAAGCGCAGCACGGCCACCGCCGAGTGTTGCTGCGGCTATAACATGCTGAAGCTGACCCGCCACCTTTACGGTTGGACGGGCGACCCGCGCTATTTCGACTTCTACGAGCGCACTTTACTGAACGAGCGCATCGGAACCATTCACCCCGGCAACGGCCACACCCAGTACTACCTGTCGCTCACGCCCGGTGCGTACAAGACCTTCAATACTGAAGATCAATCCTTCTGGTGCTGCACCGGAACCGGAGTGGAGGAATATTCCAAGCTGAACGACAGCATCTACTGGCACGACCAGGATGGCCTGTACGTGAACTTGTTCGTGCCCTCGGAACTGAACTGGCCCGAGAAAGGGCTGCGCGTGCGCCAGGAAACGAATTTCCCGGAGAAGCCCGAGACGGCTCTGATCGTAACGGCTGACCATGCTGTTGAGATGCCGCTGCGTATCCGCATCCCGGGTTGGGCGGACGCCGGTGGAGTGGTAAAGATCAACGGCAAGCCGCTCGAGACCTTTGCCGGGCCGGGCAGTTACCTGACCATCAAGCGCACCTGGCAGACGGGCGACCGTGTGGAGTTGGCGATGCCCATGCGGCTGCACATCGAAGCCGCGCCGGACGATTCACGCATCCAGGCGGTGATGTACGGGCCGCTGGTGCTGGCGGC
>Ga0070731_10001228_pt1 | contig 27643 bp, 22 predicted proteins | sample Coa_R1_2_FD_66448 | JGI IMG/M metagenome (GOLD analysis project Ga0070731, IMG submission 66448) | Surface soil microbial communities from Centralia Pennsylvania, which are recovering from an underground coalmine fire - Coalmine... | ecosystem: Environmental > Terrestrial > Soil > Unclassified ... | reverse complement strand
AGCGTGGCGAGGCTGCCGGCGTTCGACGCCATGGCGACAGCCAGAAGATAGGGAACCGGGTTCCTGCGGAGCGTGGTGGTGATTTCGAGAACCAGCGGAGCCAGCACCAGGCACACGGTGTCGTTCACGAAAAATGCCGAAAGCGCGCCCGAAACAACCGCGATGGAGGCGAGCATGGTCAACGGATGATGCGCGTGCTTCACCACCCATGCGCTCGCCAGCGCGAAAAATCCGGAGATGCGCAGGTTCGCGACCACGATCATCATCCCGAACAACAGAATGATCGTGTCATAGTCGATCGCGGAGTATGCTTCCTGGAGAGTCAGCGTGTTCGAGGCGATCATCAGGGTGGCGCCGATGATGGCGGCGCCGGTGCGGTCAACGCGGAAGCCCGGAAGGCGTCCGATGGCCAGCACCAGATACGTGAGACAGAATATGAGGACGGGGGTCACGGCTATCCGCGGACTGCCCAGCGCATCAGGTCCGCCACCTTGGGAGCCTTGCCTTGCATCAGAATGGCCACCCGGAAGATGCGCGCCGCGGCCGCTACCATTACGAGCGTGAACGCCAGTACCCCCAACAGTCCTACCCACGGCTGCCAGATGGGAACCCCGCCCGGCATGGCTTGCCGCAGCAACATCAGCATCGGAGTGAAGGGTGGAAACAGCGATAGCGCGGTGGCGATGGCGCCATTGGGCTGCTGCATGATGAAGGTGATCATAAAATATGGAATCATGACTGGCGACAACAGCAGAACGGCAAGCTGCTGAGCGTCCTGCGGGCTGCTGCATCCTGCCCCCAGCGCCGCCGCCAGCGAGCACAGGAAGGTTACGTCGGCAACCAAGTAAATGTAAAACCATGGAAACATTCCGAACGGCACCAGACCGGACATTCCCATGCCTTCGAGAGCCAGCGTGCCGCCGATGATGTAGAACGCCGAACTGGTCAGCGAGACTCCCAACGCGCCCAGAACTTTGCCCATCATCAGCTCGAAAGGTGTCGCGAGCCCCAGTAGCATCTCCACCAGGCGCTGCGCCTTGTCCTCGGTCACCGCCGAAAGCAGGGGGCTCGACCCCACCATGACGATCATGCCCAACAGCAGCATCAGGCCAAACGGAATGCCGAACTCGGCGGCTTCGTTCTTCTTGGCGGCTTCCTTTATCTCGCCGGTTTTCGCGTCGCGCGAGACCAGGCCGAATCTGCCCACATTGACCCCGTCCAGAATGTCCGTGAAGTGGTTTCGATCCACGCCCAGTTGCCCGAGCCGTACGCGGCGCACCCCGTCGGTGATGGAATCAGACAGCCAGCGCCCCACTTCATCGAATCCGCCGGCATTGGTAAAGGTGGCCACCTGGCTGGCCGTTGGATCTTTGATCTCGGCCTCCTTATCCCCCTTGTAGTCCAGGGTGGGGTCGAGCACCGTCGCGTTGATTTCGATGAACGCAAAAAGCTGCTCGTGGCGCACGCGGTCCGACAACTGCAGGCGCTGCGACTTGGCATCCGCGGCCGGCGCCAAAGTCTCGAAGACGTAGTGGGGCTGCGTCTGTTTGCCGGTCTTCTTGTCCTTCAGCCCCTTGGAGTTTCTTTCCTGGGCAGCCTGGATCACGGCCGCCGCCATCACTCCCGTCCGGTCGATGATGGCAATATGCCGCTCTTTGATATCCGGGTTGCTCTGCATAAGCGCCAGGCCCAGAAATCCGCCTCCGAACAAAATCGGCGCCACCACCAGTCCGATGATGAAGGCCTTGGTGCGGATGGTGGCCAGATAGTCGCGCTTGGCGACCAGCAGGATTCTATGCATGATTCGCCTCCGCCGCCTCGGGCCCGGCAATCCGTACGAAGATATCGTGCAGTGATGGTTTCATGATGGAGAAGCTGTTTACCCGTGTGCGGGCGATCAGGGACCGCAAAACCTGCTGTGGATCGCAGCCGCGCGCCATGCGCAGCTCCTGCACCTGGCCCAGATCGCGAACCCTTTCCACATCCGGCAGACCTTGTAGAAACTCGCCGCCGCCATCGGCCGCCACCCGGATGGTATCGTTGCCGTACCTGTCCTGTATGGACGAGAGCGTGCCGTCCAGGACTTTCTTCCCGCGGAAGATCATGCAAATGTAGTCGCACATGTTCTCGGCCACCTGCATATCGTGTGTGCTGAGGATCACCGTGACCCCGGCGCGGCGCAGTTCCAGGATGGCAGTCTGGATCGTGTCGGCGCTGACCGGATCGAGCCCGCTGAAGGGTTCATCGAGGATCAGTAGCTTAGGCGCCGGAACCACCGCGGCGATGAACTGCACTTTCTGGCTCATGCCCTTGCTTAGGGTTTGCACCTTCTGCGAAGCCCACTTTGCAAGATCCAGCTTCTTCAGCCAGCCCTCCACTTCGGCGGTGACCTTGCGGCCGCTGCGCATTTCTCCGTAGAACTCCAGCATTGGCTGCACAGTCATTTTGCGGTACAGGCCGCGCTCTTCGGGCAGGTACCCAATCAGCTCCGAGCGGGCGTCCCGCATCTCGTTCCCGAACACGCGCACGCTGCCGGTGTCGGGATAAAAGATGCTCACGATCATGCGCATGGTCGTAGTCTTGCCGGAACCGTTGGGGCCGATGAAGCCATACACGGAACCCTCGGGGACTGTCAAGGACAGGTCGTCGACGGCGGTTAACGCGCCGAACGTTTTTGTAACATTAGCAATTTGGACGGCGTCCATGGAACCGCAATGTTAGCAGGTTGCTTCGTTCACTTGACCGCCGCGCGCACGGCGCGTCCCGGCGCGGCAGCCTGCAGCTTACCGTCGCTCACCACCGCCACGCCATTCACCAGAACGTACCGGATGCCCGTGGAGTAAAGCGCCGGATGTTCATATGTCGCGGCGTCCGCCACGGTTGCCGGATCAAACAGCGTGAGATCGGCGTCCGCGCCTTCCCGGATGCGGCCCTTATTCCGCATCATGGGGACGCGCTGCTCGAGACGTTCGGCAGGCATGAGGCTCATCCTCCGGATAGCTTCCGTCAGGGTGACCGCGCCGGTTTCACGCACGTAGTGGCCCAGCACGCGTGCATACGTTCCGGAGCTGCGCGGGTGGCCCTTGCCGTTGCGCAGACCGCCATCGCTCGCGATCATGACAAACGGACTGGCGAGCGCTGCCTCAAGCGCACTGGGCGGAATCATGTGCAAGATCACCCCGCCGCCGATCTTGCGATATCGCGCGAAGGAATCGGCCGTGAGGCGCTCACCGGTTTCGGCCCACTGCAAATCGTGGTAGCCGATGCCCATGGTGTCCTGCCAGCCGGGATCGAATAACGCGGATTCGATGCCGGACATGGCGGCGGTATAGGGATACAGCTCGGTGGTGATATCCAGTTTGCGCGCGCGCGCTTCACCGATCATGGCGAGCAGGCGCGGCGTGGCTCGCAGCCCGCTGCTGGTTATGTGCGCCACGTGCACGGGCGCGCCGGTGGCCGCGGAGTCAGCCATCACCTCTTCCAGCGCGGGGATACTCCCATCGCCGACGCCCCTGATGTGGACAAAGCAGGCGGCCCCGAAACTTGCGGCCGCGCGGAACATCTCCAGGATCTCCGCCCGCGTTGCGCCGGGAGTGTATTGAACACCCAGGCCCACGCCGGCAGCTCCCTGCTTCAGCCCTTCCTCGATCTGCCGCCGGATTTCCTCGATCTCTTCGTCGGTAGCCGCGCGATGGGCCGCGTCACGGGTTGGCAGAAACCCTCCCGGATCATGCATCACCCGCATACGCGCCGGGATGTGTCCGGCGGCCGCTCCATAATTGATCAGGCTTTGGCTTTGACGCTTGGAATACCAGGCGCGCACGTCGGCTACGCCCACTTCCATTTCCATCGCGGTGGTTACGCCGTCCATGGCCTTCGCGCGGTAATTCTCGGCGTCCTGGCCGTGCGAATGCAGGTCGATGAACCCCGGCGCTACCACCAGGCCGGTGGCGTCTATGGAGGTGCGGCCTTCCAGCGGATCCGGGGAGATTTCCTGAATCTTGCCGCCGGAGATGCCCACATTGCGGACCGCATCGAGCCCGCTCGCCGGGTCAATGACGCGGCCGCTCCGGATCACCAGGTCGAACTGTTGCGCGCCAAGCGGCGGCAGCAGCAGCAGGACCAGACAGACCGCGCGCATGAGGGAATCAGTGGGCCGCCAGCATGGGGCCGATCGCCGCGGCCACCACGACCATAATGGCCGAAGCCGCCGGGATCACCAGCAAGGCGGTTTTCAACCTCTTGGGATCGCCTCCACCGATGGCGCCGATGATCCGCGAGCTCACCGCCAGGCCGCACCAGCCGAGCGTGATCACCACTCCCAGAGCCGTTCCGGTCATGCGGGGGAACGCGTCGCCAACCATGGCCAGCGTGGTGGGAAACACGGGCGCCATGGAGATACCCGCCAGGAACACCAACACCCCTGCCGTCATGGGCTTCGAGGTTTTGAGCATGAGGAAAGTGGTCACTGTCATCATGATGGCCGCCGCCAGCGTCACCGTGGGCGCGGGGACGCTGATCAGGATCGGCGAGACCGCGACACGCCCGATCAACAGACCCAGCGCGAAGCCCAGCGACAAAATATTTAGTGCGCGCCCTTCGGGGATACCTTGCGCGATCAAATGCTGAGCCAGCCAGTTCCAGACGCCCACCTCGCAGGTGACGTACAGGAACAGGAAGAACGCCAGCAGGAACAGCACCGGCTTGCCCAGAACCGGGCCAACCTGGGAAAAGTCGAAGCTACGCTCGCCGCTCGGTGGCGGCATAGGCGTAAGGACGTGGATCACCAGGGTGGCGGCGGTCAGGGCGGCCACCGTATAGCATAGCCGCAGAGAATTACGGCGAAACAGATTCGCGGAGATAAACGGAGTGGCCAGACCTCCCAGGCCGAAGAAAAGATTCAGGAGGTTCAGCGTGGTCCCGCGCCGCGCCGGATTGATGTCGCTTACCAGCGCGTTGGCGGCCGTCACGATGATCGCCCCTCCCAGGCCCAGAAGGAACATATACATCATGACGGTGCGGAAACCCTTGGACTGAGGCAGGGCAAAAAGCGCCAGCGTAATCAAGGCCAGGCCGAGCACCAGGCCGACCTTCTTGCCTTCATTGTCGATGAGCGGTCCGACGGCAATCGATGCGAGAATCAGGCCCAGCGCTTGCGCGAATGCGATTTGGCCGTTCTGCCTGGGCGTCAGGTGAAAACGCGCGGACAGGTCCGGCAGAATCGTCCCCAGCATGGCGGCAATCATGCCGTACACGAAGATGGCGAGAATAGCGGCGAGGATCAACATGGATGCAGATCATAACAGAATTCCTCGCCGCCCGGCAGACCGGCCGGGCGATTAGCGCTGCGCTTGCGAGAATGCCGGTTCGCGGGTCACCGGTGCGGCCACCGGTTCGCCAATGCGCATTTCGTTCCAGTTGTAGCCAAACTCTTTCCCGCAATCGAGACAGACAACATAAGTGGCGTGGCGCTGCCCGGGAGCCTGTGAAAATCCGGCTTTTCGCGCGGGCGTGATGGGGAACGTCGTTCTGCGGTGCGTGCATCCTAGTAAAGCGTTCAACAAAGTGTTTAACATAGCAGCGACCCCTTCATTCGGTTAGATTCAGAAATAGCTCTCCAGGTTTCAGATACGCGGATCAATTGAAAACTGGATGTGACTACCGGTTCTATCCGGCGGCCTACAGAGGCTAGTGTTAGTTGGGGCAGGAATATTTCACGCGATCAGTTTGGCGGCGACTGCTTCCGCGATCTGTTTGCCGTGAAAGCGTCCGTTTTCGATGAAGATTTCGTTGGTATGCATGCCCGCCACTATTACTCCGGCCAGGTAAACTCCCGGACGCTCGCTTTCCAGAGTTTGCGGGTCGCTGCGCGGCCTCTGCGTTTCCGGATCGAGCGTAATTCCTATGGAATTCAAGAACTTGAGATCCGGACTGTATCCGGTGAGCGCAAGGACGAAATCATTTCTTAATATAACCTCGCCCTTGGGAGTAGCAATCACGATGGATTCTGGGCGGATTTCCACAGTCCGTGAATCGAAGTACGCTTTTATCTCACCGCTTTTGATGCGATTCTCTATGTTGGGCTTGATCCAGTACTTGACCTTCTCGGAGATGCCAGTACCACGGTGGATAAGTGTTACTCGGGCGCCAGTCCAAAATAGTTCCAATGCGGCAATCGCGGCGGAATTCTTAGCGCCAATCACGGCCACATCGTGGTTGTAGTACGGGTGCGGCTCATCGTAGTAGTGTTTAACTTTCTCGAGTTCCTCACCGGGGACGCGCAGCAAGTTGGGCACGTCATAGTACCCGGTGGCCAGTACGATCTTGCGCGCCGTGTAGCTATGATGGCAGCCCAGGCGGTCTGTGGAAAACACCTGAAACGCGCCATCGTGCCCGCCGACGTTCTCGACGCGCTCGTAATCGTGGATGTTGAGCTTGAAATGATCCGCCACGCGGCGATAGTACTTGAGCGCCTCATGCCGGTTGGGCTTTTCATTGAGGCTGGTCATGGGGATGTTGCCGATTTCGAGCAATTCCGGCGTGGTGAAAAAAACCATATTCGACGGATAGTGATAGATGGAATTCACCACGCAGCCTTTTTCGATCAACAGCGTGCGGATGCCGCGCTGCTGCAGTTCGATGCCGCAGGCCAAGCCAGTAGGCCCGGCTCCAACTACAACGGCGTCGAACTGATTCACAGCTTGCTCTCGACTTCGCCGTAGATCCGTTCGAGCGCGGCAGGCAACGCCGCAGCGTCCTTGCCGCCGCCTTCCGCCATGTCAGGCCGGCCGCCGCCCTTACCGCCGACGGCTTGCGCCAGCGTGGCCGCCAGCTTGCCGGCGTGCACTTTGGATATGAGGTCCTTGGTTACGGCTGACACGATGGAGACGGTGGAGTCTTCCACCGACGCCAGGACCACCACGCCGCTTTTCCACTTGTTGCGCAGCGTGTCGACCAGCTCGCGCATTTGCTGGCGATCCAGGCCATCCGCCTGAGCCGCCAGCACCCGGGCGCCGTTGAAGGTGCGCGCCTGGCTTTCCAGACCGCTGGCCGCTGAGTGCGCGAGTTGGCTCTTGAGCTCGCGCTTCTCGTGCTCCAGGGCTTTATCGCGCACCAGCATCTTTTCCACCTGTTCGATCAGCTCCGGCTCGGAGACGTGCAATAGCTCGGAAAGCCGGTGCAGCGTTCCGGTGAGCTCCTGGTATTGGCGGACGGCGGCTTCGCCGGTAATGGCTTCGATACGCCGCACACCGGCCGAGATGCTGCCTTCGTAAACGATCTTGAAAACGCCGATGTCGCCGGTTCGCACGACATGCGTGCCGCCGCAGAGCTCCTTGCTGAAATCGGGCACGGAAACCACCCGCACCTGGTCGCCATATTTCTCGCCGAACAAAGCCATGGCGCCGGTGGCCACGGCCTGCTCGAGGGGCAGCACGTTGGTCTCGACGCCCCTGTTGCGCAGGATCTGTTCGTTCACCAAGCGTTCCACTTCCTCGATCTCGGCCTTGTCCATGGCGGCGTAATGGGTGAAATCGAATCGCAGGCGCGGGGGCTCGACCACGCTGCCCGCCTGTTTGACGTGCGCGCCCAAAACTTGTCTCAGCGCGGCATGCAGCAAATGCGTGGCGGTGTGGTTGCGCATAGTGGACTGGCGGAGCGGCCGCGCCACCGCGGCGCGCAATTCGTCACCCACCCGGACAGGAGCGGTGGTGACGACGCGATGCACGGTCAGTCCCGGCACTCCGGGATAGGCGGTTTGCACGTCGGCGACTTTCTCGCCGTTCAAAGCGAACAGGCTGCCGCGATCGCCCACCTGGCCACCGGTTTCGGCGTAGAACGGGGTACGGTCGAGCACCAGCTCGGCGTCCACTCCGGCGCCGACTTGGTCACGCAGCTCGCGCTCGACCAGCAGGCCCTTCACGCGCGAGGTGGATTCCAACTCGTCGTAGCCCAAAAACTTGGTTTTACCCTGCTCGACCAGCTCTTGATACGCCGGCGCCACGGCGCCTTTATCCGCGCCTTTCCAGCTTGCGCGGGCGCGCTCGCGCTGCTGGGCCATTTCGCGATCGAAGCCTTCGCGGTCGATACTCAGGCCGCGCTCACGCGCCATGTCTTCCTGCTCGTCGAGCGCCAGGCCAAAGGTGTCGTAAAGCTTGAAGGAAAGCGCGCCCGGGATCACATGGTCCGCCAGCGATTTTACTTCGTCGTTGAACACCCGTTCGGCCACCAGGAAGGTGGTCGCGTAGCGGTGTTCCTCGTCCTTCACGATGCGGGCCACCCGCTGCACGCTTTCCATCAATTCCGGATAGGCCGGCTTCATCAACTCGGCCACCGTGCCGGTCAGCTTGTAAAGGAATGGCTCTTCGACCCCGATCATGCGCACGTGGCGCATGGCCCGGCGCATGATCTTGCGCAGCACGTAGCCGCGGCCTTCATTCGACGGCAGCACGCTATCGTTAATCAGGAACGTGGTGGAGCGGCAATGATCGGCCGCGATACGGAGCGCGGTATCGACACGCGCATCGGCGCCGTAGGATACTCCAAACATATCGGCCGCGCGCGCGATGATAGGAAAAATCAGGTCCGTATCGTAAACCGACAGCTTGCCTTGCATCACAGCCGTGGTCCGGTCCAACCCCATGCCTGTGTCGATGGACGGCCGCGGCAACGGCGTAAAGACGCCGTTGGAATCGCGGTTGAACTGCATGAAGACCAGGTTCCAGATTTCGACGTAACGGTCGTCGGTGGTGTTGGGAAAGACCTCGTGTTCGTGGCCCGGGTCGGCCGCGCCGGGACCCATGTCGTAGAAAATCTCGGAACAGGGGCCGCAGGGGCCGGTGTCGCCCATCTGCCAGAAATTGTCCTTTTCGTCGAGGCGGAATATGCGTTCTTTGGGGACGCCCGCGACCTTTTGCCAGAGCTGCTCGGCATCGTCGTCCTCGCGAAAAACGGTAACGTAGAGGCGGTCCTTAGGCAGGGCGAAGTCCTTAGTGACCAGCTCCCAGGCGAACTCGATGGCTTCGGCCTTGAAGTAATCGCCAAACGAGAAATTGCCCAGCATTTCGAAGAAGGTGAGGTGGCGGCGCGTGTGGCCGACATTTTCCAGGTCGTTATGCTTGCCGCCCGCGCGCACGCATTTCTGGGCGGTGGTGGCGCGCGAATAGTCGCGCTTTTCGAGGCCCAGGAAAGTGTCCTTGAACTGGTTCATGCCGGCATTGGCGAACAGCAGCGTGGGATCGTTCGCCGGAACGAGCGAAGAACTGCGCACCACGCGGTGGCCGCGCGCGGCGAAGAAGTCGAGGAAGTGTTGCCGGATTTCTTGACCTGTCACCTTTTCATTCTAGCGAAGGCGGCGCGATGCCCGCGCTACGGCGCTAGGTCAGGAGAACTTTCTCGCCGGTGCGGCACGAGCGGTATATGGCGTCCACGATTTCCAGCGCCTGGTAGCCTTCCTCGCCGGATACCAGCGGCTTCCGCCCGTTGCGGATGGCCTCGCCGAAATCCAGGAACTGGCGCTCGAAGGGCTCGAGCGAAATCGCCATCGGGTCGGACGATCCGGAGGCCACATCCTTCGCCAGCGGCGGCGGCTCGCCTGCGTCGTCGCGCACGTCCCAGGTGGTGAGCTTATCGCCGGAGATGATGGCGGTGCCCTCGGTGCCGTGAAACTCGGTGCGCTCCGTGTAGCCGGGCCAGAAGGCCGTGGCCGCCTGGATCACACCGGTAGCGCCCGAGGCGTAGCGCACCACGGCGTTCACCACGTCCTCCGATTCGATCCGATGCAGCGCGCCGAGCTGCCAGACAGCGGAGACTTCGCGCATCGGCCCGGCCAGCCAGCGCAGGATATCGACCTGATGAATCGCCTGGTTGATGAGGGCGCCGCCGCCTTCCGTTTGCCAACTTCCCTTGATGGGCCGCGCGTAGTATTCCGGCGACCGGTACCATTTCACGTAACAGTCGCACTGCAGCAGCTTGCCCAGGCGCCCGGCGGCCATGGCGCGCTGCAGGAACTGGCTGGAATCGTCGAAGCGATGCTGGCTGACCACGCCGAGCTGAATGCCGGCGCGGCTTGCGGCGGCAACCATTTCACGGGCAGTCTCGATATTGGTCGAGATGGGCTTCTGCACCTGGATATGCTTACCGGCCTCCGCGCAGATCCGCAGCGCTTGCATGCGGAAGTCCGGGAAGGTACAGACATCCACGTAATCCACGTTGGGGTGGCGGCACACGCCTTCGTACGAGTCGACGAATTCGGCGCCGTGCTGCATGGCGAACCGCCGTCCGGCTTCCGCGTTAATATCCGTGCATACGGTCAGTTCGAAGCCAATATTCCGATAGGCTTCCGCGTGCTTGTGCGAGATGGCGCCCGTGCCGATCATGCCGACTCTCATAAGATCTCTCCCGCAGGACATTGTAGCCGGATACAATGTGCCTTCATCATGCATGGTTCTTTGAGGTGCCGCCTGCTCACGCGCGCGGCGCGATCCGGAGGCGCGGCAGCCGCGATGGCGCTGCTACTCGTCGCGCCGGCCTGCAAGAAGTCGGTTCCCGCTAACGTGGCCGCGACCGTGAATAACCGCGCCATTACCTACACGGAGCTGCAGAAGACCTACCAGCAATCGCAACTGGCCGTCCCCGGCCAGGCCGCCGAGCAGACCATGGCCCAGAAGCTGGAAGTGCTGCGCGGCCTCATCGACAGCGAGATCATGCTGCAGCGGGCCGAAAAACAGGGATTGCTGGCGGGCGATACGGACGTCGAAACGAAATTGACCGAGCTGAAGGCTCCCTGGACGAAGGAGCAGTTCGAGCAGCAGCTTCGCGACAACAAGATGACGCTGGACGATTTGAAGGGCAAGATCCGGCGCGATTTGAGCATTCAGAAGCTCATCAACAAGGACATCACTTCGCACATCGTGATCACCGACGCGGATGTCACCAACTTCTACAACGCCAACAAAGCCAGTTTCAATCTGGCCGAACAGCGCGTGCACATGGCCCAGATTCTGGTGACCCCCAATCCGGAGCCCAACAGCGGGAATCTGCAGAACAGCAAAGCGCAGAACGACGCGGAAGCTAGCCGCAAGATCCGCGAAATCCAGGCGCGCCTGCAGCGTGGCGAGGACTTCGGCCTGGTGGCGCACAACTTCTCCGAAGATCCCGGCTCAGCTCCCAACGGGGGGGATCTTGGATTCATTACGGAGTCGGCGCTCGAGAAGGCCAACGTGGAACTGCGCAAGATGGTGATGTCGCTGGCGCCCGGCGCCATCAGCCCGATCGTACGCACGCAGGAAGGCTACCGGATTTTCAAGATCATCGCCAAGGAGTCGGCGGGGCAGCGCGAGTTGAACGATCCGCGCGTGCAGCAGAGTATCCGGGAGACGTTGCTCAATCGCAAGGACCAGTTGCTGAAGAACGCCTACTACGAGGTCGCGCGCGACGAGGCTAAGGTGGTGAACTACCTGGCGCTGAGCGTAGCGGAGAGCGCGGGGAAATCGGGAAAGTAGGACGCGGCGGGGCGGACACGGCGCGACTCGGGTTATACTGCGAGTACGAAACTGCCGTCTCCAAGGCGATCGCGGAGTTTCTGAAGGGTTTCAGCCCTGAGCGCTGCGCAACTAAAATCCCTCGAAAAGGACACCCGGTAGGTGTGCGGGAAATTCATCGGGGGAGATCTGGTGGGCCGATCTTCCGGAGCTGGTAGCCGCGATTACCAGTAACGTCGAGCTCGCCGAAGCCCCAGGGAATGTGCTGCTGCCGGCTCGCTTGGCTGGCCTGCCCCGAGACTCCGTGATAAATAGCTCCCGGCACGTTTGCAGCGTTCCGTCGATGAAGGGCTGCACACGGCCTTACAACTCTAGGGCCCGGTTTTCGGTGCTTCCAGAGCATCCGCCAGCCCCGCAATCCCGCGTCGAATCTCGCCTTCATCAAACGCGCCGAAGCCCAGCAGCAGGCCCTGCACGTCCGTCCGCCGCAGTGTAAAGCGGTCGAGCGCCATCGTCTCAATATTACGCGCCGCGGCGGCCCTCTCCGCTTCGCGCGATGTCATTCCGCTGCGCAGGAACCCCGCCGTGTAGAGTCCCGCTTGCACGCATGAGATCTCGAGAAGTCCGTCGAGATATTTGCGCGCGCCCTCCTGCAAGGCCGCCAGACGCCCGCCGTAGAGTTCGCGCATGCGCCGGATGTGGCGGCCCAGATGGCCCTCCACGATGAAGTCGCAAAGTACGGCCTGATCGGGAGCGGTGGCGTGCTGGTCGGTCCCGAAGCGGAAAGCCAGCAGAGGATCGAGTAACGCCGGCGGGGCCACCACGTAGCCGATCCGCAGCGCGGGAAACAAAAGCTTATTGAAGCTGCCCACCAGGATTACGCTGCCGCTCTCGTCCAAGCCCTGGAGCGTGGGCACGGGGCGGCCTTCGAAGCGATACTCGCTGTCGTAATCGTCCTCGATGAGGAATGCGCCGGCCGCGCGCGCCCAGGCCAGCAGGGACAGGCGGCGTTCCAACGGCATCGTCATGCCCAGGGGGAACTGGTGCGCGGGAGTTACATACGCGGTTTTGGGAACGGCACACAGGCGCTTGCCCTGGGTGAGCGAAAGGCCCCGTTCGTCGACTGGCACGGGAATGATGCGGGCGCCTGCATTGCGAAAAGCGGTGGCGGCCCCAAAGTATCCGGGATCCTCCAGCCAGACGGCGTCGCCGGGCTTCAGCAACAGGCGCGCTAGCAGGTCGAGGGCCTGCTGCACGCCCGACACAATCACGACTTGGTCGGCCGAACAGTTCACGCCGCGCGAGTATCCCAGGTATCCGGCGATGGCTTCCCGCAGGGGTGCATAGCCGCGGGTATCGCGTCCGGCGAGGAGCGAAGACGAAGCGCGGCGCAACCGCCGTCCTGCAATTCGCGCCCAGATGTCCATGGGGAATTCCGCGATGGCGGGCTCGTGGCAGCGGAATGGGCGCGCCGCGTGCAGGTAGCTCAGCCCGTTCAACGGCGCCGGGAGCTTGCGCGCCGGAGCAGGTGGCACCCTGGCCCCGGCGCGAGGCGCGGGCAGCCGCTCGTTGATCCAGGTTCCGGCGCCGACTCTGCCGTGCAAGTAGCCCTCCGCCTGCAATTGCTCGAAAGCGTTGACCGCAGTGCCGCGCGAGACGCCGTGCTGGCGCGCGAAGTCGCGAGTCGCCGGCAGCCGGGTGCCCGGCATCAGGCGGCCGTCCAGAATGGCGCGGCGCAGTTCTTCGTGCAGCCAGCGGGTAAGGCTGACGTGCGCCGGCCGTTCGTTCAGGGTGAGGTCGAGGGAACTGACGTCTTTGGACATGGCATGACCGTAAAATGGTCCAAAAAGTGTTCGTAATATGGCTCTACCACTGTACCAAGACAAGCCGTATAGTGCGAATTACGGGTGAAAAGGAAGCAGACCGATGACTAGCGGGGAAACGGTACGCAGCTTGGTGGGAGCGGCGGGTCTCGTAGGGTTATCTCTGGCGATGGCCCGGTCTGTCGAAACCGCGGTTCCGTTTCCCCAGGGGTATCGCCGCTGGGTCTAAGTCGACAGCATGCTGGTGGGCCCGGGTTAGCCGCCCGCCCAGCGCCTTGACGCGCGCTACGTGACCGTCCTGCTATGATAAGCCTTCACCATGCCCGACCTGAAATCCGAGCCCGCTCCGGTATCTGAAGCCGTTACCCACAATATTCGCGTGGAAGTGTTGTCGCAGCACTCGCCGGAGAACTCCAAGCCGCAGCAAGGTGAGTGGGTGTTCCAATACACGGTGCGCATCACGAATCAGGGAAGCGAGACGGTACAACTGCTGAGCCGCCATTGGATCATCACCGATGCGCTTGATCACGTGGAAGAAGTGCAGGGTCCGGGCGTGGTGGGGGCGCAGCCGGTGCTGGCGCCGGGCGAGTCATTCAAGTACTCGTCGTGGTGCCCCCTGAAAACTCCCACCGGCATGATGCACGGAACCTACCAGATGGTCCGCACGGACGGCACGCAGTTCGACATCGAGATCGCGCCGTTCGCGCTGCGAGCCCGCTACTCGGTGCACTAAGCGGCGCCGCCTGCCTGCGCCGGCGCGAACTTGCGCTCCACCCAGTGTCGGGCCGCCGCCAGATCGTCTTGTCCCAGTTCGTGTCCGCCGTTGTGCCAGTGCACTTCAACCTCCGCGCCAATGCTTTCCAGAAGCGCGGGAAGACGCTCGGTGTCCTGGCGCGGAACGATGGGATCGCGCCTGCCCGGTCCCAGAAATACCTGAACGCCGCGGAGATCCGGCGCTACATCCGGCGTAAAGGGAACCATCGCGCGGAATAGAATAGCTCCCGCAAGCAGGTGCGGGTGCAGAAGCAGAAGACTGGCCGCGATGTTCGCGCCATTCGAATAGCCCGCCGCCACGACCTTGTTTTTGGCCGTGCCGTACCGCTCCGCCGCGGCCCGCACGAACTCGTTCAACTCGTGCGTGCGGAACTTCAAATCTTCAATGTCAAACACACCTTCGGCGAAGCGGCGGAAAAAGCGCGGCATGCCGTTTTCCAGTACCCGGCCCCGCGGGCTCAGCAAGGCTGCACCAGGGAGCAACTGCCTGCCAATCGGCACGAGATCGTGTTCGCCGCCGCCCGTGCCATGCAGAAGCAGCAGCGTCACGTGTGTGCCGCTTGCACCGGCGGGAACGAATTCATGCGCGAACTTCAGGTCTGCTCCGGCCATTTGTTCAGACCCTTCTTTCCTGAGGAACGTTGACCTTAGGCAAAATGCGTTCGAGTTGCGGGCGTGCGGACTCCAGCCAGGCCGGCAGGACCAGGTGCGAACCGAGCTTGTCTGCGGGCTCATCCACGGCAAACCCCGGCGGATCGGTGGCGATCTCGAACAGCACGCCGCCGGGCTCCCGGAAATAGATCGAATGGAAATACTTGCGATCGACAACCGGAGTAACGTTGTATTGCCGCTTGCTCAGCGTCGCGCGCCACTGAACCTGCTGTTCATCAGTCGGCGTGCGCCATGCGACGTGGTGCACGGTGCCGACCGACACGTGGCCGGTCCGTCCCGCGGGCGCGCAGACCAGGTCAACGATGCATCCGGCGCCCTCGGCGGACACCGCATAACGAAACTGATTGCCCTCGCTATGGACCAGCCGAAAGCCCATGGTCTCCGTCAGGAGTCCGGCGGTCCGGTCATAACCCTCCACGCAGAGCGCCACGTGGTGAAATCCGTGAATGGCGAATTCCGCGGGCACTGGTCCGCGCTCCCAGACCCTTTCGGGATCGGCATCCGCTACGCTCACCAGTTCCAACTGCAAGCCGTCCGGATCCTTAAAGGCCAGCGTGGGCTCCTCAACCACGGAACGGCTCTCCTGGTGCTCCACCTGGTGTTCGCGCAAACGCGCCTGCCAGTAGCCGAGCGCGCCTTGCGGAACGGCGAATGCGGTAACGGTCGCTTGTCCGGTCCCGATGCGCCCCCGGGTGGCGCCGGGCCACGGAAAGAACGTCATGATCGTTCCGGGATGCCCGCGGCCGTCGCCGTAGTACAAATGATACGTCCCCGGATCGTCGAAATTGACGGTGAGCTTCACCAGGCGCAATCCGAGGACGCCGGCGTAGAAATCGATGTTGGGCTGCGGCTCGCCGGCAATCGCCGTCACGTGATGAATTCCGGGAATCTGCTGGTCCATGCTTCCTCCTACGTCCCGAAAGGCTCGCGTTCCAGGTTGGCCCGATCCCATTTGCCCAGGTTGGCGCCTGCCTCATAGGTACTTTGCAGGAACTCCTGCAACGCAGCGTGTGGGGATGCCGCCTGCCGCACGTCGTCGTAATTGAGGATGAACTCCTTCAGGCCGGTGTGATAGAAAGCGGCGGCCGGCGGCACGGAGTACGATGCATAGCCTTCCGGCTCCGGCGACGCGTAAGAGTAGAACACGGGTCCGGATATGCCAGCGACGCCGGGCCAGAATCCGGCGCTGCTGCACTCGTGTGAATAGGCCTCGCGCGTGATGGCGTCAGCGCCCTCGCGTTCAGGGGCGCGGCGCCCCGAAAACCGCGTGGCCGCCAGATCGAAACTGCCCCAGAAAAAATGCACGGGACTGGCCTTCCCGGTAAACCGGCCGCGGAACTCTTTCAGGATGGCGTCGCACTGCAGGAGTATCCGATGGAACCTGCCGACATACTCGGGATCGTAGGAGGCATGCTCACGGTCGTCGGGAAAGGGAATCGGGCTGGCGATCTCGACCGGTATCGGCCAGATTTTGAAATCGATCCCCGCCGCGTGCAGTGTTCCGAGGAATTCGCCGTAGAAGTCGGCCACCGAGCGCGGACACAATTGCAGGAATTTGGCCGGCCGGCCGGTTATCCTGATCGCCAACAGGTGATCGGTGAAGTCGAACTCCACCTCGAAGGCACCCTCGCCGTATGGGATCACCGAGGTCGTCATCCCGCGTGCGCTCATGTACAGGGGCACTTCCCACCAGTGGTTGACGTGGGGGCTGAGGGCCAGCCGTACCTTGCCGACGATCTGCGTCCACATGTGCAGCGTGGCGCGGGTGGGCTCCCATTCATCGATCGGCAGGGGCGGCCAGGCGATGTCGGAACTGCGATTATCCATACATTTGACTCTAATACGCCGCGATGTAGATCTCATTCGCCGCCGCCGCGTCGAAAGGCCGTGGATTGAACCGCCCGGTCCATTGGGCCGCGGCTTCCTCCGCCAGCGTGGGCAGGTCTTCCTCAGGAACGCCCAGATCGCGAAGGCGCGACGGCAGTCGTGCCCATTCCGCCATTTGCGCCAGGCGATCGGCGAGATCGCTGTCAGCCAGGTCGGCGTAGAGAATCGCCGCCACGCTCCAGTTCCAGCGCACCACGTGCGGCAACAGCGCCGCGATTGCCATGCCATGTGTCGTGCCGTAATGCGCGGTCAGCGGATTGGCGCAGGCGTGTGTGGCGCCCAGCATCGAATTCTCGATGGCGGTGCCGGCGTAATTCGCGCCCAACAGCATGGCGCCGCGGGCCTCCAGATCGCCCGGATCGCGCAGCACGCGCTCAAAATGAGCCGATAGCAGGCGCCACGCTTCGCGCGCGAAGGCCACGGAGGCGGTAGTGCGCCGGGTGGTCACGTAGCTTTCGACGGCGTGCGAGATGGCGTCATAACCCGCTGTAGCGGTCACTTCGCGGGGCTGCGACCGCGTCAGCAGTGGATCCAGGATGGCCGCGCGAAAGGCCGCCTTTGGATCGCCACAGGCCATTTTTACATGCGTCGCGGCATCGGAAATCAGGGCGTAACTCTGCGCTTCGCTGCCCGTTCCGGCCGTGGTGGGGATCCCGATCATTGGCAGCATGGGCCGGGAGGCCTTGCCGAAGCCCCAATAATCGCGCATGTGGCCGCCGTTGGTCACGAGGAAATTGATGCCTTTAGCGCAGTCGAGCGAACTGCCGCCGCCCAGGGCGACCAGGGAGTCGATGTGGTGCGCGGCGGCTGAGATGCGGCCCGCTTCTACCATTTCCGTATCTGGATTCGCAGAGAAGCCGCTAAACAGGGACGCCTCGACGCCGGCTTCCGTTAATAGCGCCAGCGCCCGCGCCGGATATCCGCTAGCGGCGATGCCCGGGTCGGACACCACCAGCGTGCGTGTAAAGCCGAGACCCCGCGCCAGCCCGCCCAATTCGGCGAATCGCGATTCGCCAAACAGCACCCGCGTGCGCAGGTCGAAGTTCACTGCTTCTCGCTGAGCGCCCACAGCTCGTTGCGGTTCATGATGAACAGCGTGCCGTTGGCCGGCACCACTGTGGCGTAGACCGAGCTGCCCATGTTGATCTGCGAGATCAGCTTTTTCTCTTTGGCCGCTTCGAGCACGTACACGTCGCCATCTTCGTCGCCGATGTAGACCTTGCCGTTGATCACCATGGGCGATCCCCACACCGCGGACAGCATGTCATGCGTCCAATACGGCTTGCCGGTATTCAAGTCCAGACAATGCAGGAAGCCGCTGAAATCGGAGTAAAACAGCAGCCCGTTGTAGATCGCGCCCGTGGAGATCGAGCGGCGGATCTTGTCGTAATGCCACAGGCGGCCGGTCTCGGTGATATCCCCGCGCTTGGTGGCGTCGATGGCGTACAGGTGGCCCACACCCTCGCCGTGCTCGGGGTCCTGCCCATTCGCGATGAAAACCTTGTTCTCGAAAATCACCGGGGTGGAGATCACTTCGTTGCGCGTCTTAGGCCACACGGCGTCCTTGGGATTCAGATCGAACTCCCAAAGTTTCTTGCCGGTCTCGGCTTCGTAGCCGCGTACCCAACCATCGCCCTCGCCCATGATTACCTGCACGGTGTCGCCGATCTTGCCCACCGCCGGTGACGACCACTGCCCGTGCAGGATGCGCTCGCCGACGTTGTTCACTTCCCAAACCTTCTTGCCGGTGTTCTTGTCGAGCGCGATCATGGACGGCGCCCGCGGCGACGGAATGTGCACATGGCTCTCATCCTGACCGTTGGCCGTGCCCGCGAATATCAGATTGCCGTAAGATACCGGCGACGAATTCGACATGTTGTGCGGGGAAGAGCCCACCTCGTCGATCATGTCGTACTTCCAAATCACCTTCGCGCCCCCGTTGCCGTCGCCGTGCGTATCGAGACACATTACTTCGCAGCGGTTGGTGACGTAATAGAGCCGGTCGCCTTCCACCAGCGGCGAAGAACACACGCCCTGGAAGGGCCAATCCAGCGCCCGGCCCGCCGCCAGCTTGGCGTTGGCCTGCTGCCAGAGAAATTTGCCGTCGGATTCACGGAAGCACATCAGCACGCCGCGGTCGCCCGGCTCTTTGGGGTTGCGGACCAGCTCGTTGTTGGTGCCGGCGTAGACCTGGCCGCCCGCCACCACCGGATTGCCGTAGCTCTGCGAGCCGAGCTGCGCCATCCACCTCACGTTTTTTTTGGTCTTTAGGTCCCAGGTGGTTGGGATGCCCTTCATCAGCGAGAGCATATTGCGATCGGGCGTGCCTCCCCACATAGGCCAATCGCCCGTGCCGGGATCGGAGGCCACCAGCAGCCATAGCGAAATCGGGAGACAGATGCAAGCGAGCAGGATGGCGCGTTTCATTGATTTGGGGTCACTTTGAAGTTGTCGAAATACACTCCGAATTGGGCGTCGGCAAACAGGCCGGGACTGCCCTGTTTGTTGGGTATCGGGTCGGTTCGGTCGATCTGCCAGGCGTCCGGCTCGGGCTCGGCGGCCACCCAGGCTTTGCCGCGCACGCGCGTTTTGCCGTCGGCGGTGTTCTCCACGCGCAGCTTCAGGCGGTACCAGGTGTCGGGCTTCAGCGTGAAGGGCGCGGAGACCGCACGCGCCACTTCCGGCTGCCAGGAATTCATCTCCAGCCGCTGATTGTTGCCGAAAGCGAACAAGGTATAGCGCTGCGCGATGATGCCGGCGTCACCCATCTGGCGGCGCTTCTCGGGAATGCGAATGTCGGCTTGTACCGTGTAATTGGACCAGTCCGAAGGCCCCATGAACACGCGCATGCGCTTGAACAGCGTGTCGGTGGGTTTCTTCTCGAGCACTTTCTGCCCGTCAAGCTCAGTCACCTGGAACATACCGGCCTGCGCGCTCACCCATTGCGGCGGCAGACTGCCGGGCGCGTACGCGTCGAATGTCTCGTTCCAGGGCAGCGGCGGAATCACGCGTGCGCGGGCCTCGCCCGTCAGGTTGCCCAAGGAAGCTTTGATTAATCCGGCCTGGCCCTGCGGGTCGGCAGCCACCGTGTACTTGCCGTCGGTGATAGTTCCCTTCAGATGATCGAGAGACCATGCGGCGGATTTCTCCTCGCGCAGGAAGCGGCCCGCCGTGTCATACAGGCGCGCGTGCAATTGCACGGTTTCGCCGGGCTTCAACACCAGCTCGGTCGGTTCAACCTGCACCCAGGCGGGATTGCCTTGCCCGGGTTCCATGGCTTGCGCGACAGGTTTCCACGGATGACCCGCGGTTTTCTTCGGGCCGATGGCGTACAGGGCATCGCTCGAAACGAAGTAGACGCGTCCGCGCGCCACCGCCGCCGCGGCCACCACCGGCTCCGGAATTCGCTGCGAAACGATCCCGTTTTCGCTAAGCGGCAGCTCCACTTCGCTGAGCACGTCGCACTTGTCCGCGTGCGGGCGCATGATATAGAACTTGCCGCTTTCCGCTCCAATGTAGATCTTGCCGTCGGCAAATACGGCGGAAGCCTTCTGAACGCTTCCCAGGTTCTGCTTCCAGAGCTGCCGTCCGGTTTCGACGTCAAAAGCAAACAGCGTCCCGCTGTTATCGGCCTGATAAATGCGGTCGCCGTCGACTACCGGCGAGGAGAAGCCGCCCACGAATCCGGGCACCGACCATTTGACGGCATCCTTGCCCAGTTTGCCTGTCTTGGTGGCGTCGAAGGCCAGGATCATGCCCATTTCATTGCTGTCCAGATTCTCGTCGCCGTGGGACGCAATAGCATATTTGCCGTTCAGCACGATGCCCGTGTTCAACCCGCGCTTAGCGATTACCAGGTTGAAGACCGGCTCGCCGGTCTGCGGCTTCATGGCCAGCGCCGCGCCGTCGGCTCCGCCGGTGAGCAGCAATCGCGTGCCGTTCACGGTGGCGATATTCATCGGACCGTAACTGGTGTCGTACGGCCGCCCGCCCGGCGTACTGATCCACACAATGTCGCCCGTGCGTTTGTCCATCGCGATGAAGCGCTGTGCGCGGTTGGCCTGCGTGCCCCAGGTCGATGTCGGCGTACTGACGATTACCAGGTTGCCGTCGATCATGGGGGAGACCGTGCGTCCGCCATGCGTCGTAAACGGGGCGAATTCCTCCGTGATCGACCGTTCCCACACCTTCTTGCCGTCTCTTGTAAGCGCCGTCACCAGGTTGTTCACGCCGAAGCTGTAAATGTTGCCGGTCTCCGGATCGGCAACGGGCGAAGCCCACCCTACGCGGTGCGCCGGCACGTCGCTCTGGTAAAGGTTGAATTTATACTCCCAGAGCAGCTTGCCGCTGTCGGCGTTGAAGCACATCAGGCGCTCCTGCTCGGTCTCGCGCGCGCCGAACGTGTTCTCCAGATAAAGGTGATCGCCCAGGATGATCGGTGTGGACCGGCCTCCGTAAGGCACCTTCCAGGCCAGGTTATCGCCGGCCAGCGACCATTTCTCGGGCAGACCCTTTTCGCGCGAAATACCGTCGCGATCCGGGCCGCGCCAGTCCGGCCAGTCGCCCACCGCGCCGGTTTGCTGGGCGAGCGAAACGGAAATGAACAGAAGAGGGAGGGCGAAGCGTCCAATCATGCGAGATTCCTATAGGATACCCGGATTGATCCCAACATATAATTAGCGGTCGCCGCCGGTCAAGCGGGTGCTGAAGGGTAGACGGGCCACGGACGGGCATCGTTAGCCGGCGACTTTCGCTGCCCCTCGGTAATCCAAGGACAAGGAGGCGACATGCGAGTCGGGATTTTAGGATCGGGAACCGTCGGCCAGGTCTTAGGCGCCGGATTCATCAAGCATGGTCACCAGGCGATGATCGGCACGCGGGATCCAAAGAAGGAAGAGGTAGCGGCCTGGGTGCGCGAGACGCCCGGAGCGAAGAGCGGGACGTTTGAAGAAGCTGCGCGTTTTGGAGACTTGATCGTGCTGGCGGCACTGGGACGCGCCGTCGGGAGCATTATCGATCTGGCCGGCCCAGGGAATCTGGTGGGCAAAACGGTCATCGACGCCACCAATCCGCTCGCCGATGAGCCGCCCGTCAAAGGCGTCTTGAGATACACTACCGGTCCGAACGAATCTCTCGGCGAATGGGTGCAGGCAAAGCTTCCGGCGGCGCGCGTCGTGAAGGCGTTCAACAGCGTCGGAAATGCGCTCATGATCAATCCGAAGTTTTCGCAGGGCACTCCCACCATGTTTTTCTGCGGCGATAGTGAGGAAGCCAAGAGCGTGGTCGCCGCCGTCATCCGGCAATTCGGTTGGGAGCCGTACGACTGCGGTGGCATCGTCGCGGCGCGGGTCCGGAACCGCTGTGCATGTTGTGGTGCCTGCCGGGATTCCTGCGAAACGACTGGCGGCATGCGTTCAAAATGCTGACCGGTTAAGCGCGCTGAGGACTTCACCGCTATATTGGAAGTTGGCCAACCTCCTGATCGTCGACGACGACGCCAACACGCTGGCTTCGCTTTCGCGGGCTTTCCGCCTGGCCGGGCACGAGGCGACTGTCTGCGACAACGCTATGCGCGCGCTGGAGTTGCTGAAGACCGAGCGTTTCGATGTGGTGCTCTCGGACGTGGTCATGCCGGGCAAAGACGGTCTTTCGCTGCTCGAAGACCTGAAGGCGCAAGGCGCATCCGTGCCGGTGGTGATGGTTTCGGGTCAGGCCAACATCGAGATGGCCGTGCGCGCCACGCGCCTGGGAGCTGTCGACTTTCTGGAAAAGCCGCTTTCCACCGAAAAGCTGCTGCTGACTATTGACAACGTCGTGCGCATGAAGCGCCTGGAAGAGGAGAACCGGCAGTTGCGGCAGCGTGTGGGCGGCCATCAGATCGTGCACTCCGGGGAGGCCATGCGGCGCGTGATGGCGCAGGTGGATCGGGTGGCCGCGAGTGAAACACGCGTCTGCATCCTGGGTGAAACCGGCACGGGCAAAGAACTGATCGCGCGCGCGTTGCACGATCGCAGCCCGCGGCACAGCGGGCCATTTGTCACGCTGAACTGCGCCGCCGTACCCGGGGAGCTGATTGAATCCGAGCTTTTCGGACACGAGAAAGGCTCCTTCACCGGCGCTGTCTCGCGGCATCTGGGCAAGTTCGAACAGGCGCATCGCGGCACGCTGTTTCTGGATGAAATCGGCGATATGCCCGCGGTGATGCAGGCCAAGCTGCTGCGCGTGCTGGAAGAGAAGCAGGTGGAGCGCATCGGCGGCGACCGCTCCATTCCGGTGGATGTGCGCGTAGTGGTGGCCACGCACCGCAACCTGGACGAGATGGTCCGGAAAGACGCATTCCGCGGGGACCTCTACCATCGCATCTACGTTTACCCGCTCACGCTGCCGCCGTTGCGGGAGCGGCAGGAAGATATCCCGGCACTGGTGGATCACTTCGCGCGGCAGGTTTCCGAGGTCAATGGCTGGAAGCCTAAGCCGGTGACCAAGGAAGCCATCGAAGAGCTGCGGCGCTATCCCTGGCTCGGTAATGTGCGCGAGCTGCGCAACGTGGTGGAGCGGCTACTGCTGCTGGCTGACGATCGGGTGGACGCGGCCGCGGTCCGGCTGGCGCTGCCACACGGTTCCCTGGCGGGGCACTCGCCAACCGGCGGCGGCACGCTGGCCGCGCGTACGGAAGCCTACGAGCGCGAGGTGATCCTGGCGGAATTGAAGCAGCATCAGCGCATGACGGATACGGCCAAGGCGTTGGGGCTGGAGCGCAGCCATCTGTATAAGAAGTGCCAGCAGCTTGGCATCGACCTGCGCGCGCTGCGTCCCGCCGAACCTCGCGCGTAAGCCCGCTGTTTCACTTGCCCCGCGGTGGGGCAGTCACCCTTTCCAGAAACAGGTTCAGGAACCCGCGCACATTCACGTCTCGCGCGATGAGGGTGGAGGCATGCTGGCCCTGCGGGAGTTGATCCGCCGGTTTGAACATCGTCATGCCATTGGCCACGCAGCAGCCGGTCTCCACCTGCACGCTTCCCAATTGCGTTTCGATCAGGTTGGGCCGCAGCGCCGCGGCCACCGCCAGGGGATCGTGCAAGGTGGGGAACTGGTTGGGATGGCCATCCTGCCAAAGCTCGATGAGCTTCGCCAGGAAGCGCGAGGCGGGATTTTCCGCGGCGCGCAGACGCGCCAGGTCGGCGCCCTCCAGCTTGCAGCGCGTGGTCACGTCCAGGCCCACGGCCGTGATGGGCACTCCGGACGAGAACACGATTTCCGCGGCCACCCGGTCACGCCAGATGTTGTATTCCTGGTAGAGCAGGTGGAATGCCCCGCCCATCAACACGATGCGCGCGATCTTGGGCCGGATGTCCGGCCCGAGTTTGAGGGCCAGTGCGATATTGGTCAACGGGCCGATGGGCACCAGCGTGATGGGGCGCGGCGAAGCCATCAACGTATCGATGATGAGGTCCGCGGCGCGGCGGTGCGCGGCCTCGGGCACCGTATCGGCCGCGGTGAGCACCTCGAACTGGCGCGCGCGCTGCGGGCGCACCGGATCGAGCAGCGGCTCGGAAGCGCCTGTGGCGAGCGGAATATCCTGGCGTCCGTAGAGACCCAGTTCTTTCCACGCCAGACGCGTACGCGTTTCGGTATCGTCGATGACGGTGGTCACGGCGCGCACGTCCAGTTCGGGAGATTGCAGCGCCAGGGCCAGTGCCAGGGCATCGTCGATGTCGTCGCCAATGTCGGTATCGAGAATGATCGGAATGCGTTCCTGCGCCCAGCACGCCGTGCCGAGCAGCAGGAGGAAGGAGGCCAGGAACTTTGGCATAGTCCCTTCCATTTTGCCAAAACGGCTACAATCGAAACGGAAGCTAATCTTGGCCGGTGCTGGGCGCGGGCTTCAAACCCGTCGTGCGGTACTTAGTATCGCGGGTGGGTTCGACCCCCACTAGCTTCCGCCAATATAAGCTAAACAATATAAACACATTATTTCCACGGAACTTGGCGGGGTCGCTGCCGCGAATTACGCGCGACTGGACATTGCCAACAATTTCAGCGGCTGCTAATGCGGGCGCGCAAAAGACGGCCGGGGCCGGCTCGATTCGCGTTGACCTGTGGCAGCATTGATCGTTGCTGGCAGGTTCCGCGGCCACCCGCGGTCGCAGCGCAAGACATTCGTTGCCGGACCGGGCCGGCCCGCCTCGCCCGCCGATGGGCATTGTTTAGGCCTTATGGTGATCGGCCATCGGGGCGGCGTGCGTCACCGTGGCGGCGGGTAGGATCTGACTTGAGACGGCGCGTCTGCGTATCCGTGACGCGCCACCGCGCGGCCACGCGCGGTCGTAGAGCGCATCGCCGGCACTCCCGAGATCCGTTCTTGCGCAGATAGAGGTTCTTTCCGGAGAGAAGATGGCCCCGAAAACACCGCTTACTTTTGAGGGCGCCGATGACGTTCAGTGTTTTAACGAATAATCCGTAGATCAACGGACACGTAACGATATCACCGCTTCACTGGCCTAGCCAGGCGCGACCCGGCTGCCGATCTGCAGGGTTTGACCCACAAAAATTCCCCCGGCGAGGCCCTTATTGGATGGCTTAGATAGCTTGGTCCCGCTTAACATTAGCTCAATTGCGCCTCCACTGGGGAGATCGGGAGTGTCCGGCACCTGAACGTTGATTTGGTATAGGCTTGGAAACCCAGGTGCCAACCCAACGCAGCCTAGCGAGACTTTTGTCGCGCCAACGGTTGCAAAAGAGGCAGACGGGTGTAAGCTTTATGGAGCCGGAATGCCAAAATGGAATTCTCGTTAAGATCTGAGAAAAGCCTAGTGGTTTTGAATTAGGAGGCCTGAATGAAGAGGTTTGCCGGAACCGCCGCTCTTGGTCTGTATCTTTGTGTGGTGCTTGCGGTAAGGATGCACGCGCAGAACGCCACGCCCACCTTCACCACTATCGACGCGCCAGGAGCAGGCACTGGCGCCAATCAGGGCACCGAGGCCCAGAGCATTAACACCGCGGGGACTATCACGGGAACCTACATGGACGGCAACAATGTGGTTCACTCCTTCGTGCGCGTTGCCGATGGGACGATCACCAACTTCGATGCGCCGGGCGCCGCGGGCACCTTCTCCCGTAGCGTCAACACGGCGGGAGCTATCGCCGGATTCTACTATGACGCGAACTCCGCAGCGCACGCCTTCGCGCGCTCCGCCAGTGGCGCTATCGTCAGGTTCGGCGCTGCAGGGGCCGGAGGAGACGCCAACCAGGGTACCTTCGCAGAGAGCATCAACACGTCGGGTGTGATCGCGGGATATTTTGGTGACGCGAGTAATGTGTATCACGGCTTCGTGCGTGCCGCCGGCGGCGCGATCACCAGCTTCGATGCTCCGGCAAGCACGGGCACCTTCGCCTTTGCCATCAACACGGCGGGAACTATCGCCGGATATTACTTCGACGCCAGCAATGTGATTCACGGCTTCGTGCGCACTGCCGGCGGCGCGATAACTACGTTTGATGCTCCAGGCGCGGGTACGGGAGGGAACCAGGGCACCCTCGGCGGTAGCATCAACACGTCGGAGGCGATCGCGGGATTCTACTATGACGCAGCCCTTGCGGCTCACGGCTTGGTGCGCGCCGCCAGTGGCGCCATAACGGACTTCGATGCCGCGGGTGCGGGTACAGGAGCAGACCAAGGCACCTTCGGGTATAGTCTCAACGCGGCCGGGGCTATCGCAGGAGTCTGTGCTGACGCGAGTAATGTGTATCACGGCTTGGTGCGCGCTGCCAGTGGCACCATAACGAAGTTCGAGGCTCCGGGTGCGGGGACTGGCGCATACCACGGAACCCTCGCGAGGAGCATCAACAAGACGGGGTCAATCACGGGATATTACGTTGATGCAAGCAACGTGTTTCACGGCTTCCTGCGGACACCATAGGTCCCAGGTCCACCAACTGGACTTGCCCGCCGAAAACTCAGCTTACCGGCGCATTAGCCCTCCATGCCTCGCCCCAATCCGCCAGGTGACCATAAGGTCGAGGTCCTGGCAGAGTGCGCCGAGCGGACCTGTGTCGATTCTTCGCTTGCTGTGCGGGCCGTCCAGAGCTAAGGTTTCCATATACGATATTGACCAATAAGAGGTTCTAAATGAACGAGTTAACCGTAGTCGACAAAGCAAGCGAATGGCGGCGGATGAAGAGCCTAGCCCTGAACAGCGTCAGCTCGCCGATTACGAAGCGCGTGTACAACATGGTCCTCGATGAATTCTTCGCCTGGTACGCCGAGGAGCCGCGGCCCGGATTCACCAAGGCCACCGTTTCCGCCTGGCGCGTAACTCTGGAGGTAAACTTGCGCTGGCGGCGTGACCGGAAGAATGACCGCCTCCCGCGTACACTTGAGCCCATGCTGGCGGCGCGGAGGGTTTTGTAGGTTTTGTAGGTGCCATGTTGCCCGGAAGTCTCAATATTCGCTTGGCCCAGACCCACCAGAATCGCGAGACAAGACTGTGCCCATTTTTGTGCCTACCCCACGCATAGAAGCGTTTCGCGCTGTTGCTAGTTCTACCGCGCGAACGACCCGGAAGTCTTTGAAAAATAGCAACTTGGCGCTACGAATAGCAATTATTGGCAATGCTGCTAAGTTACTGATATTGCGTGGGTTCTTGGTTCGGGACCAGGAGGTCGGTGGTTCGAATCCACTCGCCCTGGCCAACTATCTCATTCTCATCCCAGCTTTTCCCCTGCCTGACCGAACCCTGACAAAATGCCGAACCGGCACTGACAGAGCCGCTATATACTACCCGTGTGCAGCTTGGGACGCTCCATGCTCTCTCCGCGCGCCGGAGCCTGTCGCTTTTCCTGGCGGGCGTGGTGGGCCTCGCCGGATGGCAGGTGTGGCTCACCTGGCGGCTGATGGAGCAGGACCGCAACCTCGAAGTGGAACGCTCCCGCGAACGGCTGGAGCAGGCCGCCGATCTCGCCGTGGCGGAACTGGCCCGCACGCTGGGCGACTGGGATCTCGGCCTC